>Ga0272441_10000817_pt1 | contig 68412 bp, 57 predicted proteins | sample SSMProp6N_FD_193582 | JGI IMG/M metagenome (GOLD analysis project Ga0272441, IMG submission 193582) | Marine sediment archaeal communities from Little Sippewissett salt marsh, Falmouth, MA, United States - SSM-Prop-6N | ecosystem: Environmental > Aquatic > Marine > Wetlands > Sediment ...
GCGCCCACCCCCATCGGCGTTGAAAAACCCGGCGTCAACGAGATCGAGCGCCGCCATTTGATGTTCTTTCCCGTCAACACCTACCCGTTGTTTGAAAACGCCATTCGCGGCCAGCTTGGCCGCGGTGTCGCCGACCACCAGCTTGCGATGGGCAAGCTGTTTTCGAAATTCACGCAGGTGGCCGCCGATAACCCGTATGCGTGGTTTCCCACCTTCCGCACGCCGGAAGAAATCGCCACCGAGACGGACACTAACCGGTACGTGGGGTTTCCGTATACGAAGTATATGAACTCGATCATACGCGTCGATCAGGCGGCGGCGGTGGTGATGATGAGCGTGCAAAAGGCGCGCGAGCTGGGCATTCCGGAAGACCGCTGGGTCTATCTGCACGGCTGCGGCGATGCCAACGACCTGTGGTACGTGTCCGACCGCGTGAACTATCATTCCAGCCCCGCGATCCGCACCATCGGCCAAAAGGCCTTGGCCATGGCCGGTGCCACGATCGACGAGATAGACTATTTGGACCTTTATTCGTGCTTCCCGTCGGCGGTGGAGATCGGGGCGCAAGAGCTGGGTTTGGCCATAGACGATCCGCGCGGCTTTACCGTCACCGGCGGGCTTCCTTATTTCGGTGGGGCCGGCAACAATTACGTCATGCATTCGATCGTGACCATGCTCGACAAGGTGCGCGCCAAGCCCGGCTCCAAGGGTCTGTGCACCGCCAATGGCTGGTTTGTCACCAAGCATTCCATCGGCATCTATTCGACAACCCCCACCCAAGGCCATTGGGTGCGCGAAGACCCGGCCACCTATCAAGCCACGTTGGACGCGATGGACCACCCGGTTGTGGATGCTACGCCTGAAGGGGGCGCCAAAATAGAAACCTATACGGTGGTGCACGGGCGCAAAGGCCCGCAATTCGGCCTTATTATCGGCCGCAAAAATGACACCGGCCACCGGTTCGTCGCACACGCCCCGTCGGATCCGGCGGTGCTCGACGCCATGAAAACGCAAGAGATGCTGGGCGCCCCGGGCCATGTGACACCCGCCGCACCCGGCGCTGACGGTAAGCTGGGGGTCAACATCTTTACGCCCGCCGCCTAATAGCCGGTGCCGCGCGCGGCACGGCCATGGGGTGGTTGCGTCGTCATATCCGCTAACCCCTTAACCCTCCAACGCATATGAGGTTGCGACAATGCCGCGTATTTATATGGTCCGCCACGGCAAGGCGGCGGCCGGCTGGGGGGCAGATGCGGATCCGGGCCTGGATGCGGCCGGTGCGGCCCAGGCCGAAGCGGTAGCCCAACAGCTTATAGAGGAGCTTGGGCCCGGTGTATCGCTGCCGCTGCTGACAAGCCCGCTCAAACGTTGCCAAGAGACGAGCGTGCCGCTGGCGCGGGCCTGGTCCGCGGTGCCGCAGGTGGAGCCGCGCGTGAGCGAAATCCCATCACCAAGCGACGACCTCACCGGGCGGGCGGCGTGGTTACGGCGGATCATGCCCGGCACCTGGGCAGACATTGCCAAGGATGCGGGGTCAGGCCATGTGGATTATGTCGGCTGGCGGGATGCGCTGGTGGCGCGGCTATGCGCCGTCCAATACGACACGGTCGTTTTTAGCCATTTCATTGCCATCAACGCCGCGGTAGGGGCGGCAACGGGCGCGGACACCATCGTTTGCTTTCGGCCTGATAATGGCTCGATTACCCAATTGGACGTTGCGCCAACCGGCCTTACGCTTGTGGCGCTGGGGCGCGAGGCGGAGACGACCGTCCGCTAGGGGGCCGATGAATGAAAGAGATTGGTATGGAGCCTGACCTATCGGAGCCTGACCTGCCGGGGCCCGAACTGCTGACCACGCAAGAGATGTATCGCGCCGACGCCATGGCGGTTGCGGCCGGCATCCCGGGCCGCACCCTTATGGAGACAGCAGGCACGGCGGTGGCCGATGCGATTTGCGCGCGGTGGGACAGCCGGCCGGTGGCGGTAGTGTGCGGGCCGGGCAATAATGGCGGCGATGGTTTTGTCGTGGCGCGCCTGTTGGCGGGGCGCGGCTGGCCCGTCACCCTGTCGTTGCTTGGTAGCAGGGATAAGCTCACCGGCGATGCGGCCCTAGCCGCCGCTGATTGGCACGGCGACACCCATGTCCTAAGCGATGCAAGCACGCACGATGCGCAATTGGTCGTGGATGCGCTGTTTGGCGCCGGGCTTACCCGCCCGTTAGAGGGCATTGCCGCAGCGTTGGCGCTGCAAAGCCAAAGGGCCGACATCCCTTATGTCGCGGTCGACGTTCCAAGCGGCCTCGACGGCAATACCGGCGCGTGCCTTGGGGAGACTTTTTCAGCGAACCTCACCGTAACCTTTCACCGCGCTAAGCCGGGCCATTTTTTGATGCCGGGCCGGGCGCGGTGCGGCGCTTTGCTGGTGGCCCCTATCGGCATTCCCGAATCCTCCATCAGCGCCATAGCGCCGTCGGCGTTTCACAACGCGCCGGCCCTATGGGCCGATGTGTTTCCCAAGCCGCGCGCGGGCGGCCACAAATATACCCGCGGCCACGCCGTGGTGGTGAGCGGCGGCAAGGTGCAGACCGGTGCAGCGCGCCTGGCCGCCCGCGGGGCGCTGCGCGCCGGCGCCGGCCTTGTCACCGTGGCGTCACCGCCGGACGCCGTGGCGGTGAATGCCGCGCATCTCACCGCTATCATGCTAAGCGAGGTGGATGGGGCGGCAGCACTTGCCGCCATGTTGTCCGATACGCGCAAGAACGCCGTCCTCATTGGGCCGGGCGCGGGGGTTCATCCCACCACCCGTGCCTTGACCATGGCGGCGCTGCGCAGCGAGGCCTGTGTGGTGTTGGATGCTGATGCCTTAACGGCGTGCGCAGACGATGCGGCGGCGTGTTGGCAGGCCATCCACCGCCCCACCATCCTCACCCCGCACGAAGGCGAATTTAAGCGGCTGTTTCCCGATCTTGCCGACCCCGCTGACGGCAAGCCGGCCCGCGCCCGCGCCGCGGCCAAACGGTCAGGCGCCGTGGTGGTGCTAAAAGGGCCCGATACGGTGATTGCCTGCCCGCACGGGCGTATCGCCATCAATGCCAACGCGCCGCCGACGCTGGCAACCGCCGGCTCCGGCGATGTGCTGGCCGGCTTTATTCTCGCCCAGTTGGCGCAAGCCGTGCCCGCCTTTGAGGCCGCCTGCATCGGCGTATGGCTGCACGGCGCGGCTGCCACACGCTTTGGCCCCGGCCTGATCGCGGAGGATTTAGCAGAGATGTTGCCCGATGTGTTCAAAGCACTTGCGGATGAGATTTAAGGCTATCGATCCGGTTGCGTGAAGAGCAAGACTGGGCCCACATCGTTGATGTGTATACGTATTACGCCCAACAAACGGCAGCCACCCCGCCCAAGGTCCACGAGACCCTCCGGTCAAGCCGGAGGGTGAGCGGCGAGGGGGCGTGCTTTCCCAAAAACACACGGCGCCTGTCTCTCGGTCGAGCCGGAGGCTGCGCGGTGTTTGGGTCTGGAGGGCCCACCTACTATCCGCTTTCCCTCCGGCTTGACCGGAGGGTCCATGGGAGGCTGTAGGCGTATTCCCCTAGCCCTCGGGTCACACCACACCACCTACCCACACGGTGCGACCCGCCAAGGCCACGAGACCCTCCGGTCAAGCCGGGGAGGGTGCGCGGGGAGGGGGGGCTGCCTCTCGGCCTTGACGGCGGTCTTGCGTGCGTGCTCCACACGGGGCCGGCGGCCAGGGGCTTTGACTCCGCTCTGAGTGCCGAGGGTTTAGCAGACATGTGGCCCCAAGTGTTCAAAACACTTGTGGAAGAGGTTTAATGTTATCGATTCGGCTGCTGCGTGATGAAGACCGGGCGCAAATCATTGATCTCTATAATTATTACGTCCGCGAGACGGCGATCACCTTCGATGTTGAGCCCTATACGCCTAAAACGCGCCGCCCTTGGTTTGACCAATTCGCGCCAACGGGCCCGCACAAGCTGCTGGTCGCGTGCGAGGGGGGCCGTGTGCTCGGCTATGCCGGCAGCATGGCGTACCGGCCGAAGGCGGCTTATGCGCGCACGGTGGAAACCACCATCTATCTGGCGCCCGGCGCCGGCGGGCAAGGGCTGGGCCAGCGGCTTTACCGGGCCCTGTTTGAGGCGCTGGAGACGGAGCCCGTGCATCGGTTATTGGCCGGCATGACGCTGCCCAATGCGGCGTCGGACGCGTTGCATCGCAAGCTTGGTTTTGCGCCTTGCGGACATTTTCGCGAGGTCGGTTTCAAATTCGGCCGCTATTGGGATGTGCGGTGGTATGAAAGATCCCTTATCCGTTAAGCCCATATGCCTGTTTGCGGTTGCTGCATCATGGTGTAGAAAGCGCTCCGCCGAGCAGGCGGGTTTGCGGGTGTGGTGGAATTGGTAGACACGCAAGATTTAGGTTCTTGTGCCGAAAGGTGTGGGGGTTCAAGTCCCTCCACCCGCACCAGCTTTTGACACGCAGGAAATGTGCAGCGTAAGGGGCCTGGCACCCCTACACGGCGCGAACGACCACCACGGTGACCGGCTTTAGTGGCCGGCGCTTCATGTGAAACGGAATTGAGACAGCGATGCAGGTTACCGAAACCCTGAACGAAGGGCTGAAACGCGAATTCAAAGTGGTTGTCGAGGCGGCGGAACTGAACACCCGGCTGGACACCAAGCTGAACGAGATCAAAGGCCAAGTGCATCTTAAGGGGTTTCGGCCGGGCAAGGTGCCGGTTGCGCATCTCAAGAAGACCTACGGCAAATCGGTCATGGGCGACATCATTCAGGAGACGGTCGGCGAGACATCGCAAAAGGTCATTGAAGAACGCGACCTCAAGCCTGCCCTGCAGCCCAATATCGAGCTAGAAGGCGATATGGAGCCGGTCATTGAGGGCGGCGCCAATTTGGCCTACAAGCTGGTATTTGAAATCATGCCCGATTTCGACCTGCCGGATTTCGCCACCCTCACGCTCACGCGCCCGGTGGTTGACGTCTCGGAGGAAGAGGTCGATGAAGCGCTTGGCCGCATGGCTGAGCAGCAGCGCAGTTTTGAGCCAAAGGGCGAAGGGGCGGCTGCTGAAGACGGCGATAGCCTCACGATCGATTTCGTCGGCCGCGTCGACGGGGAGACCTTTGACGGCGGCAGCGCGGAAGGGGTGACGCTGGTCATCGGCGCCGGGCAGTTCATTCCCGGCTTCGAAGAGCAGCTTACCGGCGCTAAAGCCGGCGACGAGGTGGTGGTCAAGGTCACCTTCCCGGATGATTATGGGGCCGAGCATCTCGCCGGCAAAGATGCCGCATTCGACGTTACGGTGACGGAAGTCAGCGCACCGGTCGAAACCCAGATCGACGACGCCTTCGCCAAGCAGATGGGGCTGGATAGTCTTGACGCGCTTAAAGAGGCGCTCAAGAGCCGCATCGGTGAAGATTACGCCCGCGTATCGCGCGCCCGCCTGAAGCGCTCATTGCTCGATGCGTTGGACAAGATTACCGAGTTCGAGCTGCCGCCGACCATGCTGGACCAAGAGCTGGAGCAGATCGTCACGCAGGCGCAATCTGACAAGGCGCGTGCGGCCGAAGATTATGACCCCGAACAGGATCAAGACCATTCCGATGTGGAGATAACCGACGCGGAAAAAGAAGAATTTCGCGCCATCGCCGCGCGCCGCGTCAGCTTGGGCCTGCTGATGTCCGAGGTGGGGTCGCGCAACAACATCACCGTGGCGCAAGAAGACGTTAACCGGGCGATCGCGCAACAGGCGCGCAATTTCCCCGGCCAGGAACAGCAGGTCTATAAGTTCTATTCCGAGAATCAGCAGGCACAAGCGCAAATCCGCGCACCGCTGTTTGAAGATAAAGTCGTGGACTATATTTTAGAACTTGCCAAAGTGACCGACGAAACCGTGACGCGCGAAGCGCTGATGGCAGACCCAGACGGCCCGGCGGAAGACGCGCTTACGGCCACCTCGGCCACATCTGAGACGTAACAGAGGGTAAGACGTAACAGAGGGTAAGACGTAAACAAGCGCAGGGCGCTGCCCCCCGCGCCTAACCCGTTCACCGCCCGATTAAGGACGAATGCCGAATGACGGACCCGATCGAAACCTACATGAATCTGGTACCCATGGTGGTGGAGCAAACCAGCCGCGGTGAGCGCGCCTACGATATTTTTTCGCGGCTTTTGAAAGAGCGGATCATTTTCGTAACCGGGCCGGTTGAAGACGTCATGGCGAGCCTGATAACGGCGCAGCTGCTTTTTTTGGAATCGGAAAATCCGAAAAAAGAAATCTCCATGTACATCAATTCCCCCGGCGGCCTCGTCACCTCGGGCATGGCGATTTACGACACTATGCAATTTATCCGGCCGCAGATCTCAACCCTGTGCATTGGCCAAGCAGCCTCCATGGGTTCCTTGCTGCTGGCGGCGGGCGAAAAGTCCATGCGCTTTGCCCTGCCGAACGCCCGGATCATGGTGCATCAGCCGTCCGGCGGCTTCCAAGGGCAGGCATCGGATATTGAGATCCACGCCCGTGAGGTGCTCGCCTTACGCGAACGCCTCAATCAGATATACGTGAAGCATACCGGGCAAACTATGGACGCGGTGCAAGACGCGCTCGAGCGCGACAACTTCATGACGCCGGAATTTGCTAAGGATTTCGGGCTGATAGATGCTGTTATGGAGAACCGCCCGGTAGACCCGTCAGGCACAGCGCAAGCCGCCTAGCGGCTTTGACGGCGCCTTGACTATGGCTGCCGTGGCGCCACCATAGTCTTTAACCCAGTGTTGATCGGCATCGGTTTACCCTGGGCGAAGATGCGGTATGTTTTCAGGGGTTGGCCTTTTTAAGGTATTGCGTGCATGGTAACTACAACGTCATCGGCGGTACGCGGGTGGCGTTTGCCGGAAATCGGTCTAAGTCCGGCTTTATACGGTATATGGCGCGATACGGTATATAGCGTGACGTCGTTACGGCGCGGTGAATAGTAAGGTGTAGTCCATATATAGTGAGGCTTCGTTCGGGCGGGTCTCGGTGGGGAAGAGTTATTAATGAGCAAAGTCAGCGGCGGCGGCGGCGATTCGAAAAATACCCTCTATTGCTCGTTCTGCGGCAAGAGCCAGCACGAGGTGCGCAAGCTGATCGCCGGCCCGACGGTGTTCATTTGCGATGAATGCGTTGAATTGTGCATGGATATTATCCGCGAGGAAAATAAGTCCTCGCTGGTAAAATCCCGCGACGGCGTGCCCACGCCGCATGACATTAACGAAGTGCTGGATGAGTACGTGATCGGCCAGGCGCACGCCAAGCGCGTGCTGTCGGTGGCGGTGCACAACCACTACAAGCGCTTAGGCCATGCGTCCAAAAACGCCGAAGTGGAGCTTGCCAAGTCGAATATTCTGCTCATCGGCCCTACCGGGTGCGGCAAAACGCTGCTGGCGCAGACGCTGGCGCGTATTCTCGACGTGCCCTTCACCATGGCCGACGCCACAACGCTGACCGAAGCGGGCTATGTGGGTGAGGATGTGGAGAACATTATCCTCAAGCTGTTGCAGTCGGCGGACTACAACGTCGAACGCGCGCAACGCGGCATCGTCTATATTGACGAAGTCGACAAGATTTCGCGTAAGTCCGACAACCCGTCGATTACCCGCGACGTTTCCGGTGAAGGCGTGCAGCAGGCGCTGCTCAAGATCATGGAAGGCACGGTTGCCAGCGTACCGCCGCAAGGCGGCCGCAAGCATCCGCAGCAAGAGTTCTTGCAGGTCGATACGACCAATATCTTGTTCATTTGCGGTGGCGCGTTTGCCGGCCTTGAGCGCATTATTGGCCAGCGCGGCAAATCCACCTCCATCGGCTTTGCCGCCCAAGTGGAAGCCGATGATGAGCGCGCGACCGGCGAATTGCTAAAAGGCATTGAACCGGAAGACCTGCTGAAATTCGGCCTGATTCCCGAGTTCGTCGGGCGCGTTCCGGTGCTCGCGACGCTGGAAGACCTGGATGAGGACGCGCTGGTCAAAATCCTGACCGAGCCGAAAAATGCGCTGGTCAAGCAGTATCAGCGGCTGTTCGAGATGGAGAGCACGTCGCTGACCTTCACCGATGAAGCGCTCAAGGAAATTGCCAAGAAAGCCATCCAGCGCAAGACAGGCGCGCGCGGGTTGCGGTCTATTCTTGAGTCTATCTTGCTGGAAACCATGTTCGAACTGCCCGGTCTTGATGGGGTGGAGGAAGTGGTTATTGCCGGCGATGTGGTGGAAGGCCGCGCGCAGCCGCTCTATATCTATTCAGACCGCAAGGCTGGGGAAGCGGACGCAAGCGCCTGATCCGCAACACCGGCCAATGCGCAAACGGCCCTGTTGGCCGCAACGCCTAGTCTTGAAGCGGCCCGCTGGCACACCAGATATAGGGGTGAGGCGCGGCGCGTCGTGTACGGCCGGCGCTTCTTAAGTGTATGTAATTAGGGGCTTTTGGCGGATATACCGCCATGCTTGCCGGGTGCCGGTGTCAAGCCCCATTGGATGCCTCATCACAGGGTCCACAAAGTCAAAGGTGACCGTGAATGACTGAAAGTCCCGAAACACCAACCCCCCGTACATCGGCGACTAGTATAGACACACCGCGGCCTGATGGCCTGCCGGTCTTGCCGCTGCGCGATATTGTTGTGTTTCCCCATATGGTGGTGCCGCTGTTTGTGGGCCGCCCAAAATCCGTCCGCGCCCTCGAAGACGTCATGGCGGACGACAAGCAGATATTATTGCTGACGCAAAAAGACGCCTCGAACGATGATCCGTCGGCGGAAGATATGTACGAGGTCGGCGCGGTCGCAACAGTGCTGCAATTGCTCAAGCTGCCGGACGGCACCGTCAAAGTGCTGGTCGAAGGCGTGCGCCGGGCGCGGGTGAGCGAATTCGTGCGCAACGATGATTTCTTCCAAGCCCGCTTGGAGGCGCTTGACGATATCAGCGGCGATGATGCTGAGATCAACGCCTTGAAGCGCTCCGTCACGGCGCATTTCGAAGAATACGTGAAGCTCAACAAAAAGGTGCCGCCTGAGGTGGTGATATCCGTTGGCCAAATCGCCGACGCCTCGAAGCTGGCCGACACCGTCTGCGCGCATTTGAACATCCGCATCGCCGAGAAGCAGGAGCTTCTGGAACTCATCAGCGTGCGTGAACGGCTGGAGCGCGTGTACGCCTTCATGGAAGGTGAAATCAGCGTGCTGCAGGTTGAAAAAGAAATTCGCAAGCGCGTTAAAACCGAAATGGAGAAGACGCAGCGCGAATATTATTTGAACGAACAGCTCAAGGCGATTCAGAAGGAGCTTGGCGACGGCGAGGACGGCAAGGATGACGTCGCCGAATTAGAAGAGCGCATCGAAAAAACCAAACTGTCGAAAGAAGCGCGCGAGAAGGCGACGGCGGAGCTTAAGAAGCTCAAGCAGATGAGCCCGATGTCGGCGGAATCGACGGTGGTGCGCAACTATCTCGATTGGATGCTGTCGCTGCCTTGGGGCAAAAAGAGCCGCGTCAAAAAAGACATCAACGCCGCTGAGAAGGTCCTCAACGACGACCATTACGGCCTTGAAAAGGTCAAGGACCGCATCCTCGAATACTTGGCGGTGCAACAGCGCACCAACAAGCTGCGCGGCCCCATATTGTGCTTGGTCGGGCCGCCGGGCGTCGGCAAAACGTCGCTCGGCAAATCCATCGCCAAGGCGACGGGGCGTGACTTCGTGCGGATGTCGCTCGGCGGCGTGCGCGACGAGGCGGAGATACGCGGCCACCGGCGCACCTATATAGGCTCGATGCCGGGCAAGATCATCCAGTCGATGAAAAAGGCAAAATCGGTTAACCCGCTTTTCCTGCTCGATGAGATCGACAAGATGGGTCAAGATTTCCGCGGCGACCCTGCCTCCGCCCTGCTTGAGGTTTTGGATCCGGAACAAAACAGTTCGTTTGCCGATCATTACTTGGAGGTCGAGTATGACCTGTCCAACGTGATGTTTGTCACAACCGCCAATACGCTGAACATGCCGCAACCCTTGATGGACCGGATGGAGATCATCCGCATCGCGGGGTATACGGAAGACGAAAAGGTGGAGATTGCGCGGCGTCATTTGATCGCCCGTCAAGTCAAAGCCCATGGCCTCAAAAAGGGCGAATGGGACATCACCGACGGCGCTTTGCGTATGCTGATCCGCCGCTATACGCGTGAGGCGGGCGTGCGCAACCTAGAACGCGAACTTGCAGCGCTAACCCGCAAGGCGGTCAAGACCATTCTCACCAGCGATGCCGATAAGGTGGTGATTACCGAAGACAACCTGGAAGACTATTCCGGCGTGCCGAAATTCCGCTTCGGTACCGGTGAAGAAGAAGACCAGGTGGGCGCGGTTACCGGCCTTGCCTGGACGGAAGTCGGCGGTGAACTCTTGACCATCGAAGGGGTCATGGTGCCCGGCCGCGGCAAGATGACGACGACGGGCAAACTCGGCGACGTGATGAAGGAATCGATCGACGCCGCGGCCTCCTATGTGCGGTCGCGCTCGGCTGAGCTTGGCATTCGCCCGACCCTGTTCCAGCGCAAGGACATCCACGTCCACGTACCCGAAGGCGCAACGCCGAAGGACGGGCCCTCCGCCGGCATCGGCATGGCAACGGCCATGATCTCGTTGATGACCGGGATACCTGTCCGCAAAGATGTGGCGATGACCGGGGAGGTTACCTTGCGCGGGCGGGTGCTGCCCATTGGCGGCCTCAAAGAAAAGCTGCTGGCGGCGTTACGCGGCGGCATCAAAAAAGTGCTGATCCCGGAAGACAATGCCAAGGACCTGCCGGAGATACCCGACAACGTCAAAAATGCCATCGAGATCGTTCCGGTTGCCAATATGGAAGAGGTGGTCAAGCACGCCCTCACCAAATCGGTGACGCCGCTGGACCCGGAAACGGAAGAGATGGAAGAAAAAGCGTTGTCGAGCATGGCGCACGGGGCATCGGTAGCGGCGGAAGAAGGCATCCGGGCCCACTAAACAAGCTGGATGGCTGATTCGCACAATGCGTCGCGGGCGGTGCCTTTGGGTGCCGCCCGCATGCGTTATGCGCGTGGGGTGCTATCGCCGACTGCGCTGAGCGTTCGGCCCATGTTGCGGTGTTCGGGCGGGCCCAGGAAATTTGCTAAAAAACATTTAAAAACAAGGCCTTACAACATTTAGCGCGGGTCGGGCGCGCGCCCTGCGCAGCGCCTGCAATGGTGCGCCGCATCATAGTTTTCCCCAGTTTTCTGCCGAAAATGTCTTGGTTGGGCGTCGGGCGCGGGTCTAGTCTCACAGCTTCAACCGCACCACAGTCCACAGCGATGGGGCATTACCGTGAATAAGAACGATCTGATTGCAGAAGTGGCCGGCACATCGGGCCTGGCCAAAAACGACGCAACGCAAGCTGTTGAAAGCGTCTTTGACCACATCACAAAAGCCCTTCAGTCCGGTGATGAAGTCCGGATCGTCGGGTTTGGGACGTTCAGCGTGTCGCGGCGGGCCGCCAGCGAGGGGCGTAACCCGCGCACCGGTGAGAAGATTCAGATTCCGGCGTCAAACCAGCCGAAATTTAAGGCCGGCAAAGGTCTTAAGGATGCGGTGAACGGCTGAGGCGCCGGGCACCTAAGGCGCCGCGCACCTAGGGTGCCCCGCACCTAGGGTGCCGCGCACCCCCTCCCACGACCCCTAGGCGCCTGCATAGCTAGCGCGCGGCGGGGCGGTTAGCTCAGTTGGAAGAGCATCTCGTTTACACCGAGAGGGTCGGCGGTTCGAGCCCGTCACCGCCCACCAGCGCAGCCGATACGCACGCATTTATGATGTATTGCGCGCGTACCGGTTGGCGCTTTTAGGTTCCCCTTAACCAACATTTGACATTCTCCCCTATACGCGGGCGCCGTTTCTGGCTGTGAGCCGCGTGGAGATCTTGCACGCCGGCACGTGGGGCCAACGCCGCTATGACGAACGCATACAACCCGGCTGTGGATGGCCGGCCTATTGATCTGCCAGATGTCGAACGGCTGCCGAGCCCGATCTTGCTCATCGACCAATCCGCCGCCTGCTTGGCTGCGTCACCCGGTGCGGCGCGGCTGCTCAACGTGCCCGCGGCGCAATTGCACGGTACCGCTTGGCTGCACCTGTTCGATGATGCGCCAGCAAACATCCATCGGGTGATATCCATCGCCCAGCAAGACGTGCGCGAACACGTTTTGCAGGTGTGCGCCGTGGCGCCCGAACGCCAGCGGTTCGAGTTAAGGTTTGAGCATCTACCCGGCTGCCGCGACGTTACATGCGTCAGCCTTACCGATATCACGCACGCGCACCGCGCAGCCCAGGAAAACGCCTATCACAAAACCTTGCTGAGCCGCTTCGAGGCGATAACTGGCACCGGCTATTGGTGTTACGACGTCAATACCGGCCGCGTCGCGTGCTCCGATCGGGTGTTTGAAATCCACGGCATGGCGTCGGGTGGGGGAGGCATTAGCATCGAGCAGGCCATTGACTCTTACATTCCCGAAGACCGCCAACGTGTCCGTGACGCCATCGCCCGCAGCCTGGAGACCGGGGAATCATTCGAACAGGATCTTCGCATGGCGCGCGCCGATGGTTCCATCCGGCAGGTGATCTCGCGCACCGACGTTGCCCTCGCACCGGATGGTAGCGGCCCGCAATTGTTTGGCGTTTTTCAGGACGTAAGCGATGAACGCCAGCGGGCGATAGAAAACCAAATCACACAAGAGCGTCTCAATTTGGTTGTGCAGGCGTCGCGCGATGGCCTGTGGGATTGGCGGATCGGGTCAGATGAAGTGTTTTTCTCCGACCGTCTTAAAGAAATTCTCGGCTTATCCGACGCCGGCAACATTGTGTCGGTGGAGCGCGCGCAAACGCTCGTCCATGCGGATGATGCGGCGATCTTTTCCAGCCTGTTGGGAGGGCATATGCGCGGCAAAGCCCGTGAAGCAGCAGAAATACGGCTATTGCGGGCGGACGGCACGCATATTTGGGCCGAACTCAAGGCCGTGGCAGCGTTTGATTCAGCCGGGCAGGCAACGCGCATTGTCGGGACCGTGGGCGATATCTCCGCCCGCAAGAAAGCCGGCGATATGCTGCTGCAGGCCCGCGCGGATGCGCTAGAGGCAAGCGAGGCCAAATCGCGCTTTGTCGCCGATGTCAGCCATGAATTGCGTACGCCCTTAAACGGCATGCTCGGTATGCTCGACCTGCTCGCTAATGCCGGCCTCACCAGCGAGCAGCAAACCCTAGCCGATACCGCCTGCGATAGCGCCCGCAGTCTTCTGGCGATCTTGGATGATCTGCTCGATCTGTCAAAACTCGAGGCTAAGCAAATCGATCTCAACCCGGTTGTCTTCTCGCCGCACCGACACATGGAGGGCGTGGTGCAGCTATTTGCGCCGTTGGCGGCAAAAAAGGGCGTCACCCTCACCATCGACGCGGATGGTGACCTTCCCGCCCATCTTGTCGCAGACCAAGGCCGGTTGCGGCAGGTGCTATCCAACCTTGTGGGCAATGCGGTCAAATTCACCAGCGAAGGGTCGATTGTGGTGGCCGCCACGCGTATCGGCGCCCCCGGCCGGCGGGCGAAGATCCGGTATCGTGTCGTCGATACGGGTATTGGTATCGATGAAACCGTGCGGCGCGGCCTGTTTCAGCCCTATGCTCAAGGCGCCAAGGGCACCCATGAAAATTACGGCGGCACCGGGCTTGGCCTGGCCATCTGCAAACAGCTTGTGGAGAGAATGGGCGGCGAGATAGGGGTGGACAGCACCCCCGGTGCGGGCAGCACCTTCTGGTTCACGATTGATGCGGACGTTGCTGAGACAGGTATAACCGCTGCCGCACACCAGACGCGCACAACTCCCATGGCCGCTCACGCCGCGCCGCGCGCGGTAAGGGCGGAGGCCGGGCGCGCCCATATTTTGATTGCCGAAGACAACCCGATCAACCAGCGCGTTATCAAGGCGATGGTCTCCCGGCTCGGCTATAGCTATGAAATTGTTGACGATGGCATTGCCGCCGTTGAGGCGGTGCGGGCCAAATCCTATGACGCGGTCCTTATGGATATCCAAATGCCACGGATGGACGGGGTCATGGCGACGCGGCTGATCCGCGAAGAGGAGCGGGACAGCGGCCAAAACGTGCCGATCGTCGCTGTGACCGCCCACGCCATGCAAGGCACCGAAAATGACTATATGAATGCCGGGATGACGGCGTTTATCACCAAGCCGATTGAAGTGAAGGCGCTGGCGCTAACCTTGCGCAAGCTGTGCGGCTCCGCGCGAGATGGCACGGATAAGGCGCCGGTGACGGTGATCACCGGCGGCAGCGCTTGACACCTGCCAGACTAGTGCCCTAGACACGCCGCTCCACAGGCGCGTTTGCCGCCGGCGGAACCCTCGCGCGGGGGGTGTAGCTCAGTTGGTTAGAGTGCCGGCCTGTCACGCCGGAGGTCGCGGGTTCGAGTCCCGTCACTCCCGCCATTTTTGTATCTCACGGCGATGCGCTGCGCGCCTGCCTGCGATGGGGCGGCGAAGTGTCGCCGGGCCGCGGTCGCGGCCTTGCAGTAAGTGCGAACTGCGTCTCTCCCCTCCGCTATTCCTAGCTTACGTTTTGTCTCGCGGCGCGTTTGCCCCCCAAGGGGGGGGGTGGCTTGGCCACCTGTGCCGTGCCGGCGCGGCTGAAAACCGCATAACTCCTTTGCTTCCCTCGCATTGAAATGCTGTAGCGCAACGATATAGTGTCGTGCCTGTGTGATGCTTTGGCTTAGCCCGCACAGGACGCGGCACCGCTAAGCTGCCATAGCCGAGCTGCCATAGCGGTAACGGTTTGGGGATGCTCCCCAGGCGCTGCAGGGGTCGCTAGGGTGAACAACGTAAAGATAGGGCCATGCCTGAGCTGCTAGCGACGTATTTGCCGATTGCGATCTTCTTGGGCGTGGCGCTGGTGCTGGTGACCGCGTTTTTGCTCGCGCCGATGGTTCTCGCGCCGTCCAATCCGGACCCGGAGAAATTGTCTGCCTATGAGTGCGGCTTCAACGCCTTCGACGATGCGCGCATGAAGTTTGACGTTAGGTTTTATCTGGTCGCGATCCTGTTCATCATCTTCGACCTTGAAGTCGCTTTCTTGTTTCCGTGGGCTATCTCATTGGGGGAAATAGGTCTATTCGGGTTTTGGTCGATGATGGTGTTTCTCGGCATTCTGACGGTCGGCTTCGTCTACGAATGGAAGAAGGGCGCGCTTGAATGGGAATAGATACCAAACAGGGCATTCAGGTTCCCGAAGGCACGCAAGGCCTTATTGACAGCAAGACCGGCTATGTGACGCGCCCGCCGCAAGGTTTGGACGCGGGCAATGACGCGCTGGTGCGCCAAATCACAGAAGAAATGACGGACAAGGGGTTCGTCGTCACCAGCGTTGAAGACCTGGTTGCCTGGGCGCGCACGGGGTCGTTGATGTGGATGACCTTCGGCTTGGCCTGCTGCGCGGTTGAGATGATGCAGATGTCGATGCCGCGCTACGACGCGGAGCGGTTTGGCTTTGCCCCGCGCGCCAGCCCGCGGCAATCCGACGTGATGATCGTGGCCGGAACGCTGACCAACAAAATGGCCCCGGCGTTGCGCAAGGTCTATGATCAAATGCCTGATCCGCGCTACGTCATCTCCATGGGGTCGTGCGCCAATGGCGGCGGCTATTATCACTATTCTTATTCGGTGGTGCGTGGGTGCGACCGCATCGTGCCGGTGGATATTTACGTGCCCGGCTGCCCGCCCACCGCTGAAGCCTTGCTGTATGGTGTGTTGCAGTTACAAAAGAAAATCCGGCGGACGGGAACGATCGAACGCTAGGCGCCGCTGCCGCGCGCTGTGCCAGCGCTGGTACCGGTACCGGTGAAGAACGACAACGGTTGGACTTAAAGCCATGGTGGCTGACGATCTAAGACACGCGCATGAGACGCTGGCGGATTTGGCGGAACAGATTTCCGCCGGCCTCGACACCGCCGTCGAACGCCACGAGATCGCCCTTGGCGAGTTGACGATCTGGGTGCCCGCCGGCGAAATTGTGCGTGTCCTGAGGTTTTTGCGCGATGACACCGGGTGCGAGTTTTCCACCCTCATTGACATCACCGCCGCCGATTATCCCGCGCGCGCGCGGCGGTTCGACGTGGTCTACCATCTTTTGTCGATGACCATGAACCACCGCATCCGCGTCAAGATTGAAGCCGACGAAGAAACCTTGGTTCCAAGCGTCATGCCGGTATACCCGGTTGCCAATTGGCAAGAGCGCGAAATTTGGGACATGTACGGCGTCCAGTTTTCCGGCCACCCGGATTTGCGCCGCCTGCTGACGGATTATGGCTTTGAAGGCCACCCCTTACGCAAAGACTTTCCGCTCACGGGATACTACGAAGTGCGCTATGACGACGAACAGCGCAAGGTTGTGTATGAGCCGGTCAAGCTGATGCAAGAATTTCGCAGTTTTGACTATATGAGCCCGTGGGAGGGTGCCGCCCACGTGCTGCCGGGCGACGAAAAAGCGGAGCCGTCACGATGACCACAGCTCCGGTAAACGCATCTGAAGCGCAAAGCGATACGCTTACCATCAATTTCGGCCCGCAGCACCCGGCCGCGCACGGGGTGTTGCGGCTGGTGCTCGAAATGGACGGCGAGGTGGTGGAGCGTGTCGATCCGCATGTGGGGCTGTTGCACCGCGGCACCGAGAAGCTGATTGAGCAAAAGACCTATTTGCAGGCGGTGCCGTATTTCGACCGGCTCGATTACGTGGCGCCGATGAACCAAGAACACGCCTTTGCCTTGGCGGTGGAGCGGTTGCTGGGCGTTACCGTACCCAAGCGCGGCCAGCTCATCCGGGTGCTTTATTGTGAGATCGGCCGGCTGCTGTCGCATATTTTGAACATCACCACGCAGGCCTTAGATGTGGGCGCCATGACGCCGGTGCCGTGGGGGTTTGAAGAGCGCGAAAAGCTGATGGTGTTCTACGAACGCGCGTCGGGCAGCCGTATGCACGCGGCGTATTTCCGCCCGGGCGGCGTCCACCAGGATCTGCCAAATGCGCTGCTCGACGACATCATGGCCTTCTGCGACACATTTCCGCAGGTGATGCACGATATTGAAGGCCTGTTGACGGAAAACCGCATCTTCAAGCAACGCAATGTGGGGATTGGCGTCGTGTCGCGCGAGGACGCGTTGGCGTGGGGGTTTTCCGGCGTCATGGTGCGCGGCTCGGGCATGGCGTGGGATTTGCGCCGCGCGCAGCCTTACGAATGCTATAGCGACATGGAATTCGATATTCCCATCGGCAAGAACGGCGATTGCTATGATCGCTACGTGTGCCGGGTTGAGGAATGCCACCAATCCATCCGCATCATGCGCCAATGCCTCGACTTGCTGCGCAGCGAGGCGGGGCAGGGGCCGGTATCGTCCACCGACGGCAAGATCGTGCCGCCCAAACGCGGTGAAATGAAGCGCTCAATGGAGGCGTTGATCCACCATTTCAAGTTGTATACGGAAGGCTATCACGTGCCCGCCGGCGAGGTATACGCCAGTGTCGAGGCGCCTAAGGGCGAGTTCGGCGTCTATTTGGTGTCCGACGGCACCAACAAACCGTATCGCTGCAAGCTGCGCGCGCCCGGCTTTTCGCATCTGCACGCGATGGACCATTTGTGCAAAGGCCATATGCTGGCCGACGTGGCCGCCATTTTGGGCTCGCTCGATATTGTGTTTGGGGAGGTGGACCGGTGAGCGTGAGGCGTCTTGACCCCAACCAGCCTGAGAGCTTTGCGTTCACGCCGGAAAATCTGCAATGGGCGCGCCAGCAGATCGCCAAATATCCGCCAGGCCGGCAGGCGTCGGCGATCATTCCGCTGCTGTGGCAGGCGCAAAAGCAGCACGAGTATTGGCTGCCCGAGCCGGCGATCCGCTACGTGGCGCAGATGCTGGACATGCCCTATATCCGCGCCCTCGAAGTGGCCACCTTCTACACCATGTTTAACTTATCGCCGGTGGGTGCGCATTTCATTCAGCTATGCGGCACCACGCCGTGCTGGCTACGCGGGGCGGATGACCTCAAAGACGTGTGCCGCCGCAAAATTGGCGAGCAAGGCACGGTGAGCGCCGACGGCAAGCTGTCATGGCTCGAAGTGGAATGCCTCGGTGCCTGCGTCAATGCCCCGATGGTGCAGGTCAACGAAGACTACTATGAAGACCTAACGGCGGAGAGCTTTGAAAAGCTGCTCGATGATTTAACGGCCGGCCGGCCGACAACCCCCGGGCCGCAAATAGAACGGCAGACCTCGGCTCCTTCAAGCGGCCCGACGACGCTGCGGGAAGTCGTGCACGTGGCGCGCGCGCCGGTTGACCACGGGGAGGGCTGACCGATGCTGGCGGATAAGGATCGCATTTTCACCAACCTCTATGGCTTTGAAAGCTGGGCCCTTGATGCGGCGCGCCGGCGCGGGGATTGGGACGGCACCAAAGACCTTTTGGCCAAGGGGCGCGATTGGATCGTTGAAGAGGTCAAGAAATCCGGTCTGCGCGGGCGCGGCGGGGCCGGCTTTCCCACCGGCCTTAAATGGTCGTTCATGCCCAAGCAAAGCGACGGTCGGCCACATTACCTTGTGGTGAATGCGGATGAATCCGAACCGGGCACGTGCAAAGACCGCGACATCATGCGGCACGACCCGCACAAACTCATAGAAGGATGCCTGATCGCCGGTTTTGCCATGGGCGCCAACCATGCCTTTATCTATCTGCGCGGCGAATACATTTTTGAACGCAACAGGCTGCAGGCCGCCGTCGATGAGGCCTATGACGCCGGGCTGATCGGTAAGGATGCCTGCGGCTCCGGCTGGCGGTTCGACGTCATCGTGCACCATGGCGCCGGCGCTTATATTTGCGGCGAGGAAACGGCGCTGCTTGAAAGCCTCGAGGGCAAAAAGGGTATGCCGCGCCTCAAGCCGCCATTCCCCGCCAATGTGGGGCTTTACGGAAACCCCACCACCGTCAACAATGTGGAAAGCATCGCCGTGGCGCCGACCATATTGCGCCGCGGGGCTGATTGGTTTGAAGGCTTTGGCCGGCCGGGCAATGCCGGTACCAAGGTGTTTTGCATTTCCGGCCACGTGAACCATCCGTGCAACGTGGAAGAAGAAATGTCGATCCCGTTGCGCGAACTCATCGAGCGGCACGCAGGCGGCGTGCGCGGCGGCTGGGATAATCTGCTGGCGGTGATCCCCGGCGGCTCCTCGGTGCCGCTGATCCCGAAAGATATCTGCGATACGGTGCTGATGGATTTCGATGCGCTGAAAGAGGTGCAATCGGGCCTTGGCACCGCGGCTGTGATTGTCATGGACAAATCGACCGATATCATCAAGGCGATTGCCCGGCTGTCCTACTTCTACAAGCATGAGAGCTGCGGCCAATGCACCCCGTGCCGCGAAGGCACCGGCTGGATGTGGCGGGTGATGGAGCGCATGGCCAAGGGCGAAGCGGAGGTCGACGAAATCGACACGCTGCTTAAGGTAACCAAGCAGGTTGAAGGCCACACGATTTGTGCACTGGGTGACGCAGCCGCGTGGCCGGTGCAGGGTGTCATTCGGCATTTCCGGCCGGAAATTGAAAACCGCATCGCTGCCCGCAAGGCATCTGAAGCCGGCGGCGCGTCAATTGCCGCTGACTAGCTAACATACGGGAACGGTAACAGCATGGGCGAGCTGCGCACCATCAAGGTTGACGGCGAGGAGGTTGAGGTTGATAGCGACCTCACGCTGCTGCAGGCGTGCGAACAAGCCGGTAAAGAAATCCCGCGCTTTTGCTACCACGAGCGGTTGTCGGTGGCCGGCAATTGCCGCATGTGCCTGATCGAGGTTAAAGGCGGGCCGCCAAAGCCCGTGGCCTCGTGCGCGCAGAACGTCAAAGATTTGCGCCCGGGCCCTGAAGGTCAGCCGCCGGAGCTTTTCACCAACACCAAAATGGTCACCGATGCGCGCGAAGGCGTCATGGAGTTCTTGCTGATCAACCATCCGCTGGATTGCCCGATTTGCGATCAGGGCGGCGAGTGCGACCTGCAAGACCAAGCGATGGCGTATGGCACGGACGGTTCGCGCTTTGCCGAGAACAAGCGTGCGGTCGAGGACAAATATATCGGCCCGCTCGTTAAAACGATCATGACCCGCTGCATCCATTGCACCCGCTGCATCCGCTTTGCCACCGAGGTGGCCGGTGTGCCGGAGCTTGGCGCCATCGGCCGCGGCGAGGATATGGAAATCACCACCTATCTCGAAGAGGCCATGTCGTCGGAGTTGCAGGGCAATGTCATCGATCTATGCCCGGTGGGGGCGCTGACCTCGCGGCCTTATGCGTTTCAGGCGCGGCCGTGGGAATTGCGCAAAACAGAAACCATAGACGTGATGGATGCGCTGGGCAGCAATATCCGTGTCGATGCGCGCGGCAAGGCGGTGATGCGGATATTGCCGCGCAACGCCGATGACATCAACGAAGAGTGGATTTCCGATAAAACGCGGTTTGTCTGGGATGGTCTTGGCCGCCAGCGGCTCGACCGGCCGTATGTGCGTGAGGACGGCAGACTGAGGCCGGCGTCCTGGAACGAGGCCTTTGCCGCCATTGCGGCTAAGCTGAATGGGCTTGATGGCACTAAGTTCGCCGCCATTGCCGGCGATGTGGCGTGCGCGGAAAGCATGAAGGCGCTGAAGGATCTATCGGCAGCCCTTGGCTCGCCCCATATGGATTGCCGCCAAGATGGCGCCAAGCTAGAGGCCGGTGCGCGCGGCGGGTATATTTTCAACAGCGGCATTGCCGGCATCGACACTGCAGATGCCGTGTTGCTGATCGGCTGCAACCCGCGCCATGAAGCGCCGGTGCTCAATGCCCGCATTCGGCGGCGCTGGCGTGAAACTGGCCTGCCCGTAGCCAATATCGGCCCTGCCGCCGCGCTGACCTATCCGGTGCAGCAGCTTGGCGCCGGGCCGGATACGCTGGCTGATTTGGTCGTCGGTAGCCATTCCTTCGCGCACGCGTTACAGGCGGCCGAAAGGCCGATGATCATCGTCGGTCAAGGGGCGGTAGCGCGCGCCGATGGTGCGGCGGTGGCCGCGGCCGCGATGACGCTGGCGCACGATATAGGCGCCGTCACCGAGGCGTGGAACGGGTTTAACGTGCTGCAGACGGCGGCGGCGCGGGTCGCCGGCCTTGACTTGGGGTTTGTGCCGCAACAAGGCGGCGAGGATGTGGCGGGCATTGTGCAGGCCGCTGAAAGCGGCGGTATTGAGGTCGTCTATTTGTTGGCGGCAGACGAAATGGCAGGCGAAATGGATGTGGACCGGCTTGGCAATGCCTTTGTGATCTATCAAGGCAGCCACGGCGACCGTGGCGCCCACCGGGCGGATGTGATTTTGCCGGGGGCGGCCTATACGGAAAAATCTGCAACCTGGGTCAATACCGAAGGGCGCGCGCAAATGGGCCGCCGGGCGGTGTTTCCGCCGGGGGAGGCGCGCGAAGATTGGGCCATCTTGCGCGCTTTATCGGAGGTGGTGGGCCACACGCTGCCTTATGACACCCTAGCGCAGGTGCGCGCTGCCATGTATGAGGATGCGCCACACCTCATGCGCATCGGCCAGGTGGCGCCCGGCGCCATGCCGGCACGTGCGGCGGCCCCGGCGGGTCCCATGGATAGCGCGCCGTTTGCGCCGGCCATTGCGGATTTCTTTTTGACCAACCCCATCGCCCGCGCCAGCAAGACCATGGCGGATCTGTCATCCGCCGCCGCGCACCGCAATGCCAAGGAGGCCACCGGCACCGATGGCTGACTTTATGAGCACGTATGGGCTGACCGGCGCCATTATTGTGGGCCAGACATTGCTGACCATTGTCGGTCTTTTGCTGTTGATCGCGTTTCTTCTGTATGCAGACCGTAAAGTCTGGGCCGCCGTCGCCCTGCGCCGCGGCCCCAACGTGGTTGGCCCGTTCGGCCTGCTGCAAACCTTTGCGGATTTTTTGAAATTTGTGTTCAAAGAGTTCGTCATTCCGTCGGGCGCAAACAAGGGCGTTTTCGTGTTGGCGCCGATCGTGGCGGCGGTGCTAGCGCTTACTGCGTGGTCGGTGATCCCAATGGCCGACGGATGGGCGCTGGCCGACATCAATGTCGGCATCTTGTTCATCTTCGCCATTTCATCGCTGGGGGTATACGGCATCATCATGGGCGGTTGGGCGTCCAACTCCAAATACCCGTTCATGGGGGCGCTGCGCTCAGCAGCGCAAATGGTGTCGTACGAGGTGTCGCTGGGGTTCGTGATCGTCACGGTGCTGCTAGTCGCCGGCTCGCTCAATTTGTCGGACATCGTGCGCGCCCAGCAAGGGCCGTACGGCATGCTGCATTGGTATTTCATCCCGCTGTTTCCGATGTTCGTGATCTTCTTTGTGTCAGCGCTGGCGGAAACCAACCGGCCGCCCTTTGACCTGCCGGAAGCGGAAGCCGAACTGGTGGCGGGCTTCGCCACGGAGTATTCATCGACGCCCTATATGCTGCTGTTCTTGGCCGAATACGTGGCGATCCTGGTGATGTGCGCGATGATCACCATCTTGTTCTTAGGCGGCTGGCTGCCGCCGGCGGATATTGCCCCGTTTACCTGGATACCGGGGTTCTTCTGGTTCTGGTTCAAGGTCATTTTTCTGTTTTTCATCTTCGCTATGGTAAAGGCGATGGTGCCGCGGTACCGCTATGACCAGCTCATGCGGCTAGGATGGAAGGTCTTCCTGCCCTTGTCGCTGTTTTATCTTGTGGCAACGGCCGGGGTTCTCGTTGCCTTTGACATGGTGCCCGCGTAAGGAGATCCGCAATGGCCTGGCTTGACCAATCCGCGCGCGCGCTATTTTTGACGGAGTTCGTCTCGAGCTTCTTCTTGGCGCTGCGGTATCTTGGCAGGCCGCGCCCGACGGTGAACTATCCGTTTGAAAAGGGGCCGGTGAGCCCGCGGTTTCGTGGGGAGCACGCCTTGCGCCGCTACCCCAACGGCGAGGAACGCTGCATTGCCTGCAAGCTGTGCGAGGCGATTTGCCCGGCCCAGGCCATTACCATCGAGGCGGAGCCGCGCGGCAATGACGGCACGCGCCGCACCACGCGCTACGACATTGATATGGTCAAATGCATCTATTGCGGTTTCTGCCAGGAAGCCTGCCCGGTGGATGCGATTGTCGAAGGCCCGAATTTCGAATTCGCCACCGAGACGCGCGAAGAACTGATGTATGACAAAGCAAAACTTTTGAGCAATGGTGACCGCTGGGAGCGCGCGATCGCCAAAAACATGGAACTCGACGCACCGTACCGGTAAAGCGGTGGGGTGAACCCAAAGACATTATAGTAAGCGTGGGCGGCGCGGGGTCATGATAGAGGACCCATGCCGTATCGCCGGGCCGGGGGGGCTCACGCATGATCGTTGCCACGATTGCCTTTTACGTCTTCGCCGCCATTGCGGTGGCGGCGGCCTTTATGGTCATCGCGGCGCGCAATCCGGTGCATTCGGTGCTTTTTCTGATTTTGGTTTTCTTCAACGCGTCCGGCCTGTTCGTGCTGATGGGGGCGGAGTTTTTGGCGATGATTTTAGTCATCGTTTATGTCGGCGCCGTCGCTGTGCTTTTTTTGTTCGTCGTGATGATGCTGGACATCGACTTTGCCGAGCTGCGCGAGGGGTTCTTGCAATATATGCCGTTCGGCGCGCTCATCGGCGTTATCTTGCTGCTTGAGCTCATGCTCGTCCTTGGCGTTTGGGCGGTTGCGCCACAGGCGGCGTCCGTTGCCGCGGCGCCTGCGCCGGCCCTGACCGACGTTACCAATACCGAGGCGATCGGCCGCATTCTCTATACGGAATATGTCTACTTCTTCCAGGCGGCCGGCATGATTTTGCTGGTGGCGATGATCGGCGCAATCGTGTTGACGTTGCGGCACAAGCAAGGCGTCAAGCGCCAGGTTATTGCCGATCAGGTTGCGCGGACCCGCGCCGGCGCGGTTGAGCTTAAAGACGTTAAAACCGGCCAGGGCATTTAGGGGGAGCAGCGGCGCATGATCGTAGTCGGCCTTGGCCATTATCTTACCGTTGCCGCTTTGCTGTTTACGCTGGGCATTTTCGGCATCTTCTTGAACCGCAAAAACATCATCATCATTTTGATGTCGATCGAACTGATGCTGCTTGCGGTCAATATCAACCTGGTGGCGTTTTCAACGGTGCTGGGAGACCTCGTCGGGCAGATTTTCGCGATGATCGTGTTGACTGTCGCGGCGGCCGAGGCGGCCATCGGCCTTGCTATTCTGGTTGTCTATTTCCGCAACCGCGGCTCCATCGCGGTTGAGGACGTCAACCTGATGAAAGGGTAGGGCGGCACCGGCATGTATACAGCGATTGTTTTTTTGCCGCTTATAGGCGCCTTGATCGCCGGCTTGTTCGGCCGCGCCATCGGCCACCGCGGGGCGGAAATCGTCACCACGTCGCTGCTGGTGGTGTCGGCCGTTTTGTCGATGATCGCGCTGGCGGACGTGGGCTTTGGCGGCTTCACCGGCAAGGTCTATCTGCTGCGCTGGATCGATTCGGGCACCCTTGAAGCCGATTGGATGATCCGCATCGATACGCTTACGGCCGTCATGCTGGTGGTGGTAACGGTCGTGTCGGCGCTCGTGCATGTCTATTCCATCGGCTATATGAGCCACGATCCGCACCGCGCACGGTTCTTTGCCTATTTGTCGTTCTTCACCTTCGCGATGCTGATGTTGGTGACGGCGGATAATTTCGTGCAAATGTTCTTCGGCTGGGAAGGCGTGGGGCTGGCCTCTTATTTGCTGATCGGCTTCTGGTACAAGAAGCCCGCGGCCAACGCGGCCGCCATGAAGGCCTTCATCGTTAACCGGGTGGGGGATTTTGGCTATCTGTTGGGCGTCGCCGGCGTGTTCGTGGTGTTCGGCTCGCTTGATTTCGATACGGTGTTTGCGGCGGTGCCGGAGATTGCCGGCCAGACCTTTACCTTCGCCGGCGTGCAGGTGGATGCGCTAACCACGATCTGCCTGTTGTTGTTCATGGGGGCCATGGGCAAGTCGGCGCAATTTTTGCTGCACACCTGGCTGCCCGATGCGATGGAAGGGCCAACGCCGGTATCCGCCCTAATCCACGCCGCAACGATGGTGACGGCGGGGGTGTTTCTCGTCGCCCGTTTGTCGCCGATGTTCGAGTTTGCGCCGGACGCCCTGTGGGTGGTGACGCTGGTGGGCGCGACGACGGCGTTTTTCGCGGCGACCGTCGGCCTGGTGCAAAACGACATCAAGCGGGTGATCGCTTATTCCACCTGTTCGCAGCTTGGCTACATGTTCGTGGCGCTGGGCATCGGCGGCTACCAGATGGCGATGTTCCATTTGTTCACCCACGCCTTCTTTAAAGCGTTGCTGTTTTTGGGCGCCGGTTCGGTCATCCATGCGATGTCCGACGAACAAGACATGCGCAAGATGGGCGGGCTTTATAAAATGATCCCGGTGACGTGGATCATGATGATTATCGGAACCTTGGGCCTAACCGGCTTTCCGTATTTGGCCGGCTACTATTCCAAGGATGCGATCATTGAAGCGGCGTTTATGGCGCAGACGGACATTGCCGGATACGCTTTCGTGCTGACGGTCACCGCGGCGCTGATGACCAGCTTTTATTCGTGGCGGCTGATTTTCATGACGTTCCACGTGCAAAGCCGCGCGTCCAATGAGGTGCTCAGCCACGTGCACGACAGCCCGCCGGTGATGCTGCTGCCGCTCGCCGTGTTAGCGCTCGGTACGGTGTTGGCCGGTTATCCGTTTAAAGAGTTTTTCGTCGGCCACGATCAGGCGGCGTTCTGGAACGGGGCGCTGTTTACGCTGCCGTCCAACACGCTGATAGACGATTTTCACCATGCGCCGAGCTGGGTCGTATGGGCTCCCTTCGCGATGATGGCGCTGGGGTTTGCGATCGCCTGGCTGTTTTATATCTCGCGGCCGGGCATCCCCAAGCGGCTGGCGCAAGAGCAGCAGCCGCTCTACCAGTTTTTGCTCAACAAGTGGTATTTCGACGAACTCTACAATGTGATTTTCGTCCGCCCCGCCATGTGGCTCGGCCGCGTCTTGTGGAAGGGCGGCGACGGCTACGTGATCGATGGGTTTGGGCCGAACGGCATTGCCGCGCGGGTGATGGATATCACCCGGTCGGTGGTCAAATTGCAGACCGGGTACGTCTATCATTACGCCTTTGCCATGCTGATCGGCGTTGCCGCGTTCATCACCTATTATTCTTTGGCAGGAGCGCCCTAACGCCATGGTCAGTTGGCCGATCCTGTCTCTCGTCACCTTCCTGCCATTGGTGGGGGCGTTCTTTATCCTGATCATCCGCGGCGATGAGGAGGTGGTTGCGCGCAACGCCCGCTTCGTGGCGTTGTGGACGACCGCCATCACCTTCGCCATTTCGCTGCTGCTGTGGACGAATTTTGACTACACCACCGCCGATTTCCAATTCGTGGAAAAGCACGACTGGCTCGGCGGCATCGCGTCCTACCATCTAGGCGTCGATGGCATTTCGATGCTGTTTATCATCCTCACCACGCTGTTGATGCCGGCCTGTATTCTTGCCAGTTGGACCAGCATCACGGTGCGCGTGAAGGAATACATGATTGCCTTTCTGGTTCTGGAAACGCTGATGATTGGCGTGTTCTGCGCGCTCGATCTGGTGTTGTTCTATTTGTTCTTCGAAGGCGGCCTGATCCCGATGTTCTTGATCATCGGTGTGTGGGGCGGAGCACAACGGGTCTATGCCAGCTTCAAGTTCTTTTTGTACACGCTGCTGGGCTCGGTGCTGATGCTGCTGGCGATCATGGCCATGTATTGGGCGGCGGGCACGACGGATATCACGGTGCTCCTGACGCATCCGTTTGCAGCGGAGGTGCAAACCTGGCTGTGGTTGGCCTTCTTTGCCAGCTTCGCCGTGAAAATGCCGATGTGGCCCGTACACACCTGGTTACCCGATGCGCACGTGCAGGCGCCGACCGCCGGCTCGGTCATTCTTGCGGGCATTTTGCTGAAAATGGGCGGCTACGGCTTCTTGCGGTTTTCGCTACCGATGTTCCCCATCGCCTCGGATATGTTTGCGCCGATGGTGTTTGCTTTGTCGGTGATCGCGATCATCTACACGTCGCTGGTGGCGCTGGCGCAGACCGACATGAAAAAGCTCATCGCCTATTCATCGGTGGCCCATATGGGCTTCGTGACGATGGGGATATTCGCCATCAATATGCAAGGGGTGCAGGGCGGTCTGTTTCAGATGATCAGCCATGGGTTTATTTCCGGCGCGCTGTTTTTGTGCGTCGGGGTCATCTATGACCGCATGCACACGCGCGAGATTGCCGCTTATGGTGGCCTGGTGCAGCGGATGCCGTTTTACGCGGCGGCGTTCATGCTGTTTACCATGGCCAATGTGGCGCTGCCGGGCACCAGCGGCTTTGTCGGCGAGTTTTTGGTCATCATCGGCGTGTTCGCGGTCAATACCTGGATCGCCATTCTGGCGGCGACGGGGGTTATTCTATCCGCCGCCTATGCGCTTTATTTGTATTGGCGGGTGATCTTTGGCGAACTTGAAAAAGACAGCCTAAAGAGCATCGCCGACGCCAACCGCCGGGAGATCATGACGCTCGTACCGCTGATCGCGCTCGTGGTGTTTTTCGGCGTCTATCCGTCGCCGATTTTGGACGTGACGGCGGTTTCGGTTGAAAACCTGCTAAGCAATGCCAACGCCGCCATCGAGGCGCATCATACGGCGGGCGCTCCGGCATCCGTCGCGCGCTTGAACTAGGGGCAGCGATACATGGACGCTTCAATGATACCCGATCTTGCGCCCGCGCTTCCTGAGATCATCTTGGCCGTCGGCGCCATGGTTTTGCTGATGCTCGGTGTGTTCCGCAAAGACGGCGATGCGGGGCTGATCTCCGCTGCGGCGCTCTTATTGTTTGCGATTACGGCCGCCGCCGTGCTGCTCGCGCCGATGACGGCGGCCATCACCTTTGGCGGCAGTTTCATCGCTGATCCGTTCGCGCGCTTTGTCAAAATCCTGATTCTGCTCGGTGCGGCCGCGACCATGTTCATGGGCGTATCTTGGATGCGTACGGACAATCTAAGCCGCTTCGAGTACCCGGTGCTGCTGGTGCTGGCGACGCTGGGTATGTTCATGATGGTGTCCGCCAACGGGCTTATTGCGCTTTACGTCGGCATTGAACTGCAAAGCCTGGCGCTGTACGTGGTGGCTGCGTTCAAGCGGGATTCGCTGCGCTCGTCTGAGGCGGGGCTTAAATATTTTGTGCTTGGCGCGTTATCCTCCGGCATGCTGCTTTACGGCGCCTCTTTGATTTATGGCTTCGCCGGAACCGTCACCTACGCGCAGCTTGGCGTGGTGCTGGCGGACGGGCCGCCGATCGGGGTTGTGTTCGGTCTGGTTTTCTTCATGGCCGGCTTGGCGTTCAAGATGTCGGCGGTGCCCTTTCACATGTGGACACCGGACGTGTACGAAGGCGCCCCGACACCGGCAACGGCCTTTCTAGCGGCGGCGCCAAAAGTGGCCGCCGTCGCGATGACCATTCGTGTGCTGATGGAAGCCTTCCCCGGCGCATTTGCCGAATGGCAGCAAATCGTCTTTTTCATGGCGGTGGCGTCGACGCTTTTAGGCGCCTTTGCCGCCATCGGCCAGTCCAACATAAAGCGGCTGATGGCGTATTCGTCGATCGGCCATATCGGCTTTATGCTAATCGGCCTTGCCGCGGGCACCCAACAGGGGGTGACCGGCGTTTTAATCTATTTGGTGATCTACCTGGCCATGACGGTGGGGACGTTTGCGTGCATTTTGGCCATGCGGCGGCCGGAAGGCCCGGTTGAAACCATTGACGACTTGGCCGGCCTGTCGCGCAACCAGCCATTGCTGGCATTCGTTCTGGCGATGCTGATGTTCTCGTTAGCGGGCATACCGCCGCTCGCCGGCTTTTTTGCCAAATACTACGTGTTTCTTTCGGCCATTGAAGCGGGATTATACGTATTGGCGGTCATCGGCGTGTTGGCCAGCGTCGTGGGCGCCTATTATTACCTGCGCATCGTCAAGGTGATGTATTTCGACGAACCGGCTGCGCCGTTCGTGCACCCGGTGGCCGGCGACGTCCGGCTGGTGCTGACGGCTGCGGGAATTTTCGTGCTGTTCTTCTTCGTTTATCCTGCCCCCGTAATCAATGGCGCCGCTAGGGCTGCCGGGTCGCTATTCTAACGATGGCAGCGCGGGTGCCACGCGGGTGGCCGGATGGCGTTGGGCTGCAGCACCATACTCATATCGATTCGACCAACCAAGAAGCGTTGCGCTTAGCGCGCGCCGGCGACCGTGGGCCACGCTGGATCGTCGCCGATACGCAATCCGCCGGCCGCGGCCGCCGTGGGCGGGCGTGGATGTCCGAACCCGGTAACCTGTTCTGCACGCATTTGTTCGCGCCGGATTGCACCTTGCCGCGTGCGGCGCAAATCGCGTTTGTTGCAGCCCTTGCTGTGTACGACGCGGTGGCGCATATGGGCGTGGCGGACCTTTCGCTTAAATGGCCAAACGACCTGTTGATGGGAGGCGCCAAAATCAGCGGTATACTGATTGAAACGGCACCGGGCCCGGCCGGCCATCAAAACGCAGCACCCCTATTGGCGATTGGGATTGGCATCAACATCATGGCGGCCCCTGACGATACGCCGTACCCGGCCTCCTGCCTTGCCGCCCAAGGGGTAACGCCTGACGCCGGCGAGGTGCTAGCCGTTTTGGCGCAGCGGTTTGATGCGCGCTACCACCAATGGGAGTGCGGCAGCGGCTTTGCCGGCATCCGCGCCGATTGGCTAGCGCGCGCGTGCGGCGTCGGCGGGCCCATTGCAGTGCGCCTCCACAATGACGTGATCGAAGGCCGATTCGAAACGCTGGATGAAAGCGGTGCTTTGAAAGTGCGGTGCCATGATAGGCTGCGCACGATTTCGGCGGGCGATGTGTTTTTCCCGGCGGTGGGGGTGCACCCTAATGCGTGAGGGGATGTGATGCTGCTAACAATCGATACGGGCAATACCAACACGGTTTTCGGTATCCACGATGGCACCCGGTGGCGGGCCCAATGGCGCACGGCGACGGTGACCGGCCGCACGGCGGATGAATATATTGTGTGGCTGACCGAACTTATGCGTATGCAGCAATTGCAGCCGGGCGATATCAGCGGCTGCATTATTTCAACGGTAGTGCCGCAATCGCTCTTCAACCTGCGCAATCTCAGCCGCCGCTACTTTAATATCGACCCTCGGGTCATCGGCGAAAATGTGCATCTGGGTATCGACATCCATATGGATACGCCCAGCGAAGTCGGCGCCGATCGGCTGGTCAACGCGGTGGGCGCCTATGTGACCCATGGCGGACCGATCCTCATCATCGATAGCGGCACCGCCACCACGTTTGACGTGGTCGACGGCGACGGCGCTTTTGAAGGGGGCATAATTGCGCCCGGCATCAGCCTATCGATGCAGGCGCTGCACGATGCCGCGGCCAAACTGCCGCGCGTGGCGATTGAGCGCCCGCACCAAACCGTTGGCCGCAACACGGTGGAGGCCATGCAGTCGGGCGTGTTCTGGGGGTATATTTGCCTGATCGAAGGGTTGATCGACCGCGTGAAGCAGGAATACGCCAAGCCTTTGAAAGTGGTGGCAACGGGCGGCGTCGCGTCGCTGTTTGACGGGGCAACGGACAAGATAGACGTGTTCGACCCGGACGTAACCAGCCGCGGCTTGCTGGAAATATACCACCGCAATCTCAATGGGTAGCGCGTCGGACCGCGCCACCGCGGATGACGAGCTGGTCTTCTTGCCGTTAGGCGGCACCGGCGAGATCGGCATGAACTTCAATCTTTACGGCTATGGGCCGCCGGAGGCGCGCGCCTGGCTGGCGGTTGACTTGGGCATTACCTTTCCCGACGCGTCAGAGCCCGGCATCGAGGTGATCATGCCGGACCCGGCCTATATAGAGGGTGAGAGGGATGCCCTTGTCGGCCTCATCCTCACCCACGCGCACGAGGACCATATTGGCGCGGTGCCGTATTTGTGGCGGCGGCTGCAATGCCCGGTCTACGCCACGCCGTTTACCGCCGCGATGCTGCGCAGCAAACTTTCTGAACACGGATTGTTGGACGATGTGCCCTTGCACGAAGTGCCATTGGGTGCGCGGTTTGCGCTCGGCCCGTTCGATGTTGAATTGGTAACGCTGACCCACTCGATACCTGAACCCAACGCCGTTGCCATCCGCACGCCGCTTGGCAATGTTATGCACACGGGCGATTGGAAAATTGACGACGCCCCGCAGATCGGTGCTGTCACCGACAGCCAAACGCTGACGGCGTTTGGCGATGAGGGGGTGCGCGCTATCGTTTGCGACAGCACCAATGTGTTGTCGGCCGGCCGGTCGGGGTCGGAAGCCGATGTGCGTCAAAGCCTCACGGCGCTGATCGGCACGCTTACGGGCCGGGTAGCGGTCACGACGTTTGCCTCCAATCTGGCGCGGCTATCGACCATCATGAAAGCGGCCGAAGCGAACGGCCGGCACGTTGTTCTGGTCGGCCGCAGCATGCACCGGGTGGTGGCGGCGGCGCGCGAAACCGGTTATTTGCAAGACGCACCGGCGCCTGTTGCCGAAGAGGATGCGGGCTATTTGCCGCCGGAGAATGTGCTGTATCTGTGCACCGGCAGCCAGGGGGAGGCGCGCGCAGCGCTGTCGCGCATCGCCGAGGACACGCACCGGCACATTTCGCTCAGCGCTGGGGATACGGTCATCTTTTCCTCGAAAATCATCCCCGGCAATGAATTGCCGATCTACGCTTTGCACAACCGGCTGTCGGAACGCAGCATCGACGTGTTGACCGAAAAAGACCACGACGTGCACGTATCCGGTCATCCGTGTCGGGATGAACTTGTCCAAATGTATCATTGGATCCGCCCGCAGCTGGCAATTCCCGTGCACGGGGAGCCGCGGCATTTGCTGGCGCACGCAGAGCTTGCCGAAGAGTTGCAGGTGCCCGAGCAATTGGTGCTGCGCAACGGGCTGATGGCGCGCATCGCGCCGGGGCCGGCGGAGGTCATCGATGACGTGCCCGCCGGCCGCTTGCACCTTGACGGGCGCGTGCTGGTGCGCGCGGGAGAGGCGCCGTTGCGCGCGCGCCGGCAGCTTTCGTTTGCCGGGCACGTGGTTGTGTGCGTTGTGGTTGACGGCGCTGGTATAAGCGTGGCGCCGCCGGAGGTAGCGGCGGCGGGCATTCCCGACCTTGAAGACGGGATGACGGTTGAGGATACGTGCCGCACCGCCGCCGAAGACGCCTTAAGCCGAATGCGCAAATCTAAAGCGCGCGACGATATGGCGGTGGCGGAGGCGGTGCGCCGTGCGGTGCGCCGGCGGCTGCATTTTCTGTGGGACAAGAAAGCGCCGGTGCGCGTTTTAGTAACCCGCGTGTGAGGGCTGTAACGGAAAGGGGTGCGCTATGTCGGTAATTGGCGGCCTGGCCATCTATGGCATCATTTGGTGGCTTGTATTGTTCGTGGTGCTGCCTTTTGGTGTGCGCACCAGCGAGGAGGCCGGTGAGGCGCTGGTGCAGGGGGCGGCGGAAAGCGCGCCGGCCAAGCCGCACTTGCTGCGCAAAATTCTCATAACCACGCTGGTGGCTTTCATCTTATGGTCGGTGGTGTTTGCGGTCTTGCACTATCAGCTTGTGACGCTCAACGACGTGCCGCTGTTGCCGCGCTTTGGCGAGACGGCCTCTTAGGCCCGCGCGTCGCCCGGCCCAGGGCAAAAAAACCGGGCAAAAAATCGGGCAGAAAAAAAGCAAGGCCCAGAGGAGCCTTGCTTTTTAAGTTTGCTTCTTCTTCCCGTCGTGCCGCATGCCGCCTATGCCGGCGCCGCGCACTGAAAGCCGGGCTAAACCCATTTGGCTTGGATCGGGTGAAGCCTTCCTCCCTAAACTTGGACCGTACGCAATAGGATGTAGTGGCCCCGTTTTTTTATTGTGACGGGTTTATTACATCAGGCGTGCAGCCTTGTCACCACATTTTTGCCTTGTTTCACACCTGTTTGCGCCGGCCGGTTGTACGCGTACTACCGGCAGGGGGGGGCCGGCGGGGGCAGCGCGCCTTGCTGCGCCGCTCTCTTACTTTCATCCGCAATCGCTTATAGTCGCGCCTTCTTTTTGACAGGGAGGTGCGTTGAGTCGCGCCCGACCCGCCCACTAAGCGGCTGATCCTTCCATGCGCCTAAGCCAGTATTATCTTCCGATCCTTCGTGAAACACCGAAGGAGGCGGAAATCGTGTCGCACCGATTGATGCTGCGCGCCGGTCTGGTGCGTCAGATGAGCGCCGGGATTTATGCCTGGCTGCCGCTAGGGCATGCGGTGCTGCGCAAGATCGAACAAATTGTGCGCGAAGAACAGGTGCGCGCCGGCGCCGTTGAACTGCTGATGCCGACTTTGCAATCGGCGGATTTGTGGCGCGAATCCGGCCGCTACGACGGCTACGGCAAAGAGATGCTGCGCATTCAAGACCGCCACGCGCGCGACTTGCTCTATGGCCCGACGAACGAGGAAATGATCACCGACATCGTCCGCCGCGACATAAAATCCTACAAGGACCTGCCGTTTACCCTGTTCCACATCCAATGGAAATTCCGCGATGAAATCCGGCCGCGTTTCGGCGTCATGCGCGGGCGCGAATTTCTGATGAAGGATGCGTATTCGTTTGACCTAACGGAAGAAGCCGCGCGCATCTCGTATCAAAAGCAGTTTGTTGCGTATCTGCGTACCTTCGGGCGTATGGGGCTCAAGGCGGTGCCGATGCGCGCCGACCCAGGGCCCATTGGCGGCGATTTGAGCCATGAATTCATTATCTTGGCCAATACCGGCGAGAGCGAGGTCTTTTGCCATCGGGATCTGGTGGATATGCCGGTGCCATCGGCGGATACGGATTTCGACGGCGACCTAAGCGCCATCGTGGATGCGCGCGCGCGCCTATATGCGGCAACGGACGACATGCACGACCCGGCGCGGTTTGAAGCAGAGGTGCCTGAAGACAAGCGGCTGGCTGCGCGCGGCATCGAGGTCGGGCATATTTTCTATTTCGGCACCAAATATTCCAAACCCATGCAGGCCAGCATCCAGGGGCCGGATGGGCGCGACACGCTGTTGCATTGCGGCTCATACGGCGTCGGCGTATCGCGGCTGCTAGGCGGCATCATCGAGGCAAGCCATGATGACGCCGGCATCATCTGGCCGGATGCGGTGGCGCCGTATGATGTGGGTCTCATCAATTTGAAATCGGGCGATGCGGAAACCGATGCCGCCTGCGAAGATGTGTATGCGCAGCTTGAAAGAGCCGGTGTTGCGGTGCTCTACGACGACCGCAATGAGCGCGCCGGCAGCAAATTCGCCACCATGGATTTGATCGGTCTGCCGTGGCAATTGGTGATCGGCCCGCGCGGGCTTAAATCAGGTATGGTGGAATTGAAGCGCCGGGCCAGCGGTGAGAAGCACGAGCTAACCCTCGGCGCGGCCATCAACAAACTCACAACAGGATAACCCATAGATGAGCGGGATTGCGCATCACACAGCGTCTGCCGACGTCACCAGACGCCCGCGTGACACCTCCGGTGCGACCCGGCCCTTTTCGGCGTTTGAGTGGTTCTTAGCCGGGCGCTATCTACGCGCCCGCCGCAAAGAAGGCTTTATTTCGGTGATCGCGCTGATTTCGTTCATCGGCATCATGCTCGGGGTTGCAACGCTGATTATCGTCATGGCGGTGATGAACGGGTTTCGCAGTGAGTTGCTCGGCCGCATTTTGGGTATCAACGGGCACATGATGGTGCAGCCGGTCACCGGCGCGTTCTTGCAATACGAGGCCGCCGCCGCGCGCATCCGCGAGGTGGAGGGCGTTATACGGGTGGCACCCTTGGTGGAAGGCCAGGTGATGGCGTCCGCACAGCAGCGCGCATCCGGTGCGCTGGTGCGCGGGCTGGCAACGGAGGATATTGCAAGCTTTGACATTATCGCCAGCAACATTGCCGCCGGCTCGCTGGAGGCCTACCGCACTATCGAGGCGGACGGCGGTAGCCCCTTGCTGGTGGGCGCGCGGTTGGCGCAGGCGCTGGGTGTCGGGGTCGGCGATAGTGTGACATTGCTGTCGCCGCGCGGGGCATCAACCCCCTTTGGCACGGCGCCGCGCGTTAAGGCCTATACGGTGGCCGCCACATTCCAAATCGGCATGTCGGAATATGATGCCAATTTTCTGTTTATGCCGTTAGCGGAGGCGCAGGCGTTTTTCCGCCGCCCTGGGGGGGTTACGGGCATTGAAGTGATGATCGAGACGCCGGATCAGGTGCGCTCCTTTGTCCCCGCCGTGCGGCGGGCGGCGGGCGACCGCACCGTCGTCTATGATTGGCAGCAGATCAACGCCACCTTCTTTAACGCGCTGCAAATTGAGCGCAACGTGATGTTTATCATCCTGACGCTGATTTTGCTGGTGGCCGCGCTCAATATCGTGTCCGGCCTGTTCATGCTGGTGAAGGATAAAGGGCCGGACATTGCCATTTTGCGCAGCATGGGCGCGACGCGCGGCGCGATGATGCGCGTTTTCCTGATCGTCGGGGCGGCGATCGGCGTGTTGGGAACGGCCGCCGGGTTCGTCATCGGGCTGGTCTTTTGCGACAACATCGAGGCCATCCGCCAGGCGCTGATTTTTCTCACCGGCGCGGAATTGTTTGACCCGGCGATCTATTTCCTAAGCGAGTTACCGGCGGAAGTGGATATGGCTGAGGTTGCGTCGGTGGTTGTGATGTCGCTTGCCTTGTCGTTGCTGGCGACCTTGTATCCAAGCTGGCGGGCGGCGCGCCTCGATCCGGTGGAAGCGCTGCGCTATGAATAGCGCCGTGCTTGCGCTGCGCGGCGTAACGCGCAGCTTCCGTCAAGGCGATGCGGTGTTGCGCATTTTCGCAGACGCCAATCTGACGGTCGCGCGCGGCGAATTGGTGGCGCTGGTCGGCCCGTCGGGCGCCGGCAAGTCGTCGCTGTTGCACATTGCCGGTCTGCTCGAACAGCCCACCGCCGGCGACGTGCTGATCGACGGCGTGCCGTGCATGGACATGAACGATGCGGCGAAGACGCGCATGCGCCGTACGCAGATCGGCTTCGTCTATCAGGCGCATCATTTGTTGCCCGAATTTTCCGCCGCCGAGAACGTCATGCTGCCGCAACTTGTGGCCGGCGTTAAACGCAAACACGCCCGCGCCGCGGCGGTGCGCCTGTTAGGCCGTTTGGGCCTCGACCACCGCCTTGAGCACCGCCCGGCGCAGCTTTCCGGTGGCGAGCAGCAACGCGTTGCCATCGCCCGGGCGCTTGCTAACCGGCCACGCCTCTTATTGGCGGACGAGCCGACCGGTAATCTCGACCCCAAAACCTCTCACGCGGTGTTCAGCGCGTTTGTGGCGCTTACGCGCGATGAAGGCGTGGCGGCGCTGGTTGCCACCCATAACGAGGATTTGGCCGGCAAGATGGACCGTATAGTGGGCCTGCGCGATGGGCACCTGGTCGACGAAACGCCGCCGGCGCCACCAGCATAAGGGGTGTTGACATTAAGAACAAAACATGAACAATTGGTCTTCAAGAGAGACGCACCCTGGGGTGCAACAGATGGAGGCCGACATGTCGGAATGGATCAAAGACACGGTGGCGCTGCTGGTTTTGGGCGCGGTCATATGGAGCGGCTTTGCGTTGACGGTCACCGTGCCGGTGGCCGGCTGAGGGATATCTGGGCCCATATCTGAGCCATGTCTGGGTCGGTATCTTGAGGGTGATCTCACGATAAACTTGGGGATAACCGGCGGGCCGGTCGTGGCGGTGGTCTTGGGCGGTGTAAGCTCGCGGGCATGCGTGACGAATCGCCCAACTCAGCGATCCCCCTAAAACAGCCCGGCTTTATTCATCTTAGGCTGCACACCGCCTATTCCTTGCTCGAGGGGGCGGTGCGCATCGCCGATTTGGCCGACCGTTGCGTGGACATGGACATGCCGGCGGTTGCGGTGACCGACACCGGCAATCTGTTCGGCGCGCTGGAATTTGCTGAAAAAATGGCCGCCGCCGGCGTGCAGCCGATCATCGGCTGCAGCTTGGCGGTGGATTGGCAGGCCGAGCCGGCGCGCACCGGCCCCACCCCCACCCCCGGCCCGCGGGCGCCGGACCCGGTGATCGCGCTGCTGGCCAAGGATGCGACCGGCTATCGTAATTTGATGGCGCTCACGTCAAGCGCCTTTTTGGACACGCCGGCCACCGCGCCGCCGCACGTTTCCATGGAGACGCTGCGTGCCCACGCCGATGGCTTGATCTGCCTAACGGGCGGGCCGAATGGCCCGGTCAACCGCTTGGCCGTCATGGGCCAGGCCGATATGGCAAACGCGGTTGTGGATGATCTCGCCGAGGTCTTTCCCGACAGGCTGTATATCGAGCTGCAGCGCCACGGCATGGCCGATGAGCTGACCGCCGAGCCCCTATTGCTGGATATGGCCTACAGCAAGAATTTGCCGCTGGTGGCCACCAACCAAGTGTTCTTCTTCGATGAAGAGGATTACGAAGCCCACGACGCCTTATTGTGCGTCGCCGAGGGCGCCTATGTGATGCAGGAGGACCGCCGGCGGCTGACGCCGGAACACCGGTTCAAATCCGCCGCGGAAATGGCCACGCTCTTTGCCGACCTGCCCGAGGCGCTGGCGGCGACGGTGGAAATCGCCCAGCGCTGCGCCTACCGGCCGCGCGTCATTGAGCCGATCTTGCCGCGCTTTGAAGGGCTGGACGGGGCGGATGGTGAGGCCGGTGAACTGCGCCGCCAGGCCGAACAGGGCCTGCGCATGCGCCTTGCCAGCCTCGGTGCCCATGCGCCGGAACCGGAATACTGGGAACGGCTGAACTTCGAGCTCGATGTCATCGCCAATATGGGCTTTCCGGGCTATTTCCTCATCGTTGCCGATTTCATTCAATGGGCAAAGAAGAATGGCATTCCGGTCGGCCCGGGCCGCGGCTCGGGCGCGGGGTCGGTTGTTGCCTGGGCGTTGACCATTACCGATATGGACCCATTACGCTTTGGCCTGCTGTTTGAGCGGTTTTTGAACCCCGACCGGGTATCGATGCCGGATTTCGACGTCGACTTCTGCCAAGACCGGCGCGATGACGTCATTGCGTATGTGCAGGAAAAATACGGCAGCGACCGCGTCGCCCAGATCATCACCTTCGGTAAGCTGCAGGCGCGCGCGGTGTTGCGGGACGTGGGCCGAGTGCTGCAAATGCCCTATGGGCAGGTCGACCGTCTGTGCAAACTTGTGCCCAACAACCCGGCGCACCCGGTCACGTTGGGGGAGGCCATTGCCGGCGAGCCTAGGCTGCAAGAAGCCCGCCGGTCGGAGGAGATTGTCGATCGCCTGATACGCATATCCCTCAAGCTTGAAGGCCTCTATCGCCACGCCTCCACCCACGCCGCCGGCGTGGTGATCGGCGACCGGCCGTTGCAGGAATTGGTGCCGCTGTACCGCGACCCGCGCTCGGACATGCCGGTGACGCAGTTCAACATGAAATGGGTCGAGCCGGCGGGGCTGGTGAAGTTTGATTTTCTTGGGCTTAAAACCCTAACCGTCATTGAGCGCGCCGTCGAATTGCTGGCCGCGCGCGGCGTTGACGTCGATGTCGGCACGTTAGCGCTCGATGATCCGCGCACGTACGATATGCTGGCGCACGGCGATACGGTGGGGGTGTTCCAGCTTGAAAGCGCCGGCATGCGCGACATTCTGCGCAAGATGAAGCCGGACCGCTTCGAAGACATTATCGCGCTGGTGGCCCTCTACCGGCCCGGCCCGATGGACAATATTCCCAAATACCTAGCGTGCAAATCAGGCGCTGAGGAGCCTGATTATCTGCACCCGAGCCTGGAGCCCATCCTGACAGAAACCTACGGCATCATGATCTACCAAGAGCAGGTCATGCAAATTGCGCAGGTGCTGTCGGGGTATTCGCTAGGCGAGGCGGACCTGCTGCGCCGCGCCATGGGCAAAAAGATTAAATCCGAAATGGATCAGCAAAAGGCCCGCTTCGTCGAAGGCGCCAAGGCAAACGGCGTCAGCAGCGGGCAAGCGGCGGGCATCTTTGAGCAAGTAGCCAAATTCGCCGGTTACGGCTTTAACAAAAGCCACGCGGCGGCCTATGCCCTAGTGGCCTACCAGACGGCGTGGCTGAAGGCCAACCACCCGGTCGAATTTTTGGCCGCCTCCATGAGCCTCGATATGGGCAATACAGATAAATTAAACGCGTTCCGCCGCGAGGCGGAAAGGCTTGGCATTGCCGTGCATCCGCCCAACGTCAATGCATCCGGCGCTGATTTTACCGTGGCCGACGGCGGCATCGCCTATGCCTTGGCGGCGGTGCGCAATGTCGGCAAACAGGCCATGCAGCACGTGGAAACAGAGCGCACGCGCAATGGGCCGTTTACATCCTTGGCGGATTTTGCCTCCCGCGTCTCGCCCAAATACGTCAACAAGCGGGCGATTGAAAATCTCGCTTGCGCCGGGGCGTTTGACGGCCTCGACCGCAACCGCGCCCGCCTGCACGGCGCGGCGGATAAGCTGATGGCCGAAATGACCCGCGCCGAGGCCGACCGCGAAAGCGCGCAATCAAGCCTTTTCGGTGACGGGCCGGGCGCGGCTCCCATCATCCGCTTGGGCGATGCGCGCGATTGGGCGCCGATGGAGCGCTTGCGCCATGAAATGGAGGCGGTTGGGTTTTACCTGTCCGGCCACCCGTTGGACGACTACGCCGACACGTTGCGGCATGCCAACATCAAGACGTACGCGCAGTTCATGGCGGCGGTGCAGGCGGGCGGCCCGCGCGCGGCGCGGCTGGCCGGCACCGTTGCCTACAAACAAGAGCGCCGCTCCAAGAGCGGCAATACGTTTGGCTTCGTTGGCTTGTCCGACGGCACCGGCGAGTTCGAGGCGGTGATCTTCTCCGATGTTCTGGCCACATCGCGCGATTACCTGGAGCCGAATATGTCGGTGGTGTTGGGCGTTGAAGCCGATATGGACGGCGGCGATGATGTGCGGCTCAAGATCGCCACGGTGCAGCCCATCGATAAGGTGGCGGCGGAAACGTCGAACGGCCTGCGCCTCTTCGTCAGCACCGCCGCCGCGCTGCAACGCATTCATGCCTGTTTGCCGCCAAAGGGGCGCGGCCAGTTGCGGCTGATCGTGGACGCGGACGGCGGCAAAAAAGAGGTGGAAATCGCCTTACCCGGCCATTTTGACGTAACCCCGCAAGCGCGCGGCGCGCTTAAAGCCATCGACGGCGTGGTCCATGTTGAAGATGTGTGAGCCCCTGCTGCCGGAGCAAGGTTGGGGGGCGCAGGCGCTCGCTAAACAACCCGAGCGAAATATGTGATCGGCCATCGGTCGGCCCATCCCCTATGCGCCAACCACCCCGATACCTCTTGCGCTTGGCGGTCTAACCCCTTATACCGCCGGCATTCCACATGCGAGGGACGGTCTGACGGGGCCCCGCCGTGGCGCTGCAAACGGCGCTTTGGCACCCATTCCCGGCACGTCCATCCGGTGCGGACCCGGCGCTTTGGCCGGCCGCTCTTATGTCCCCCGCAGAGGCCGAACCGGAAAAAGCAAAGGAGCAAGGCTGATGGCCCTGCCTGACTATTCCATGCGCCAACTGCTAGAAGCAGGCGTGCATTTTGGACACCAAAGCCACCGCTGGAACCCGAAAATGGGGCGGTTCATCTTTGGCATCCGCGACAACATTCACATCATCGATTTGGCGCAAACCGTGCCGCTGCTGCACCAGGCCTTGGTTGCCTTGAGCGACGTTGCCGCCGGTGGCGGGCGCATTTTGTTCGTCGGCACCAAGCGCCAGGCCTCCAATCCCGTCTCTGAGGCGGCGCGCCGCTGCGCGCAATATTACATCAACCACCGCTGGCTGGGCGGCACGCTCACCAATTGGAAGACGGTATCTGCCTCGATCAAGAAGCTGCGCGAATATGACGAGATGCTGGCGGATGAGAGCCTACGCCTCACCAAAAAGGAGCGCCTGGTGCTTACCCGCAACCGCGATAAGCTGGACCAGGCGATCGGCGGCATCCGCGATATGGGCGGGATTCCCGACCTGATTTTCGTGGTCGATACCAACAAAGAGCAAATCGCCATTCAAGAGGCCGCCAAGCTGGGCATTCCCGTCATTGCGGTACTCGATTCCAATTCGGATCCCGCCGGCATTACCTATCCGATCCCCGGCAATGATGACGCATCGCGGGCGATTTCGCTGTATTGCGATTTGGCGTCGCGGGCGGTTTTGGACGGCATATCGCGCAGCCAGGGCGGGGCGGCGTTTGACCCCGGCGCCGCGGCAGAGCCGATTGCCGAACCGCTACCAGACGACCCGCAGCCGCAAGAACCGCAATTAGAGGAATCGCCGCCCAAGGACACGGCGGCAGACCCGCAACCGCAAGACGACACAGCCCCCGCCCCGGGCGCTTAGTCGGAACGACCTTCGAAGAGGATCATCAAGTGGCCAATATCACCGCCGGCATAGTGAAAGAGCTCCGCGAGAAAACCGGCGCGGGCATGATGGATTGCAAGACCGCGCTGCAGGAAAATGACGGCGACATGGACGCCGCCGTGGATTGGCTGCGCACGAAGGGCTTGGCCAAGGCGGCTAAGAAAGCCGGCCGTGTGGCGGCGGAAGGACTTGTAGCGGTCGCCGTTGACGGGCCGCGCGGGGTGGTGGTGGAGGTTAACTCCGAAACCGATTTCGTCGCCCGCAACGAGACCTTTCAAGACATGGTGTCGACGATTGCCCGCGTCGCGGCGGCCGCCGGCGGCGATGTCGACGCGCTGAAGCAAGCTGATTTTCCCGGCGCCGGCAAATCCGTCGAGGCGCATGTGGCGGAAATGGTCGGCACCATCGGCGAGAATATGAGCTTACGCCGCAGCACCGCGCTGGAGGTGGAGGCCGGCGTTGTGGCCACCTATGTCCATAACCAAGTTGCCCCCGGCCTTGGCAAGATCGGCGTGTTGGTGGCGCTTGAATCGGCGGGCGATGCGGCGAAAGTCACCGAGCTTGGCCGCCAGATTGCCATGCACGTGGCGGCAACCAACCCGCTTGCGGCAACCGAGGCGGAGCTCGACCCGGCGGTTGTGGCGCGCGAGCGGCAGGTTCTATCCGAACAGGCGCGCGAGAGCGGCAAGCCGGAAGAGATCATCGCCAAAATGGTCGACGGGCGTATCCGTAAATTCTACGAAGACGTGGTGCTGTCCAAGCAGGCCTTCGTCGTCGACCCGGATCTTACGGTCGATAAGGCCATTCAAGCAGCCGGCGAGGCGGCCGGCGCGCCCATCACCTTGAAAGGCTTCGTGCGGTTTGAGATTGGCGAAGGCATCGAGAAAGAAGACAGCGATTTTGCCGCCGAAGTGGCGGCGGCTGCCAGTTCTTAACGCTGGTCTGCCGGTAATTCGCTAGCACTTGTACGGGCCATCGGTCACTATGTGACCGTGCTGACTTAGGTGAGTCGCGGCGGGAGCGCTGTCGCCATGCCTCGTCTGCCTGAGAGGCCCATTTGCGCTGACCGGAGCCCTTATCCCCATGTCTGAGCCGCAATTTACACGTGTCCTGCTGAAAGTGTCCGGCGAGGCGCTGATGGGTAAGGAAGCCTATGGCATTGACCTCAACGTCGTGCAGCGCATCGCCGGGGAAGTGAAAGATGCGTTGGCGATCGGCGTTGAAGTGTGTTTGGTCATCGGCGGCGGCAATATCTTCCGTGGCCTGAAGGGCGCCGCGCAAGGCATGGACCGCGCCAGCGCCGATTATATGGGCATGCTGGCAACCGTGATGAACGCGCTGGCGGTGCAAAACGGGCTGGAGCAGTTGGGTGTTCCAACGCGGGTGCTGTCGGCTATTCCGATGACCGCCGTGTGCGAACCCTATATCCGCCGCCGGGCCGTACGCCACATCGAAAAAGGCCGCGTGGTGATTTTTGCAGCGGGCACCGGCAACCCGTTTTTTACCACCGACACAGCCGCCGCTTTGCGCGCCTCCGAAATGGGCTGCGACGCGCTGATGAAGGGCACGCAAGTGGATGGCGTCTATACCGCCGACCCCAAGCTTGACCCCGCCGCCACCCGCTACGATAGGCTGGGCTATTCGCAGGTGCTGGCGGATGACCTTAAAGTCATGGACGCCTCGGCTGTGAGCCTGTGCCGAGACAGCTCTATTCCTATTATCGTTTTCAATATTCATGACACGGGCGCGTTTGTGCGTGTCCTGCGTGGCGAGGGCCGCGCGACCATTGTGCAGAGCGAAGCGGCCTGACCCACCGGCCGCACCGGTGGGGACAATGGCTGAGCTTTAAGGAGATCCGTTATGGCTGAAGACGCACCCGGTGTTGATTTGAAAGCGATTGAGCAGCGTATGCACGGCGCGCTCGATAGCCTCAAACACGAGTTTAGCGGCCTGCGCACGGGCCGCGCGTCGGCGTCTTTGCTCGACCCGGTCATGGTGGATGCCTATGGCCAGAAAATGCCGATCAACCAAGTCGGCACCATCTCGGTGCCGGAGCCGCGGCTGATCACCGTGCAGGTATGGGACAAATCCATGGTCGGCCCGGTGGAAAAGGGCATCCGGGATGCGGGCCTAGGGGTCAATCCGGTAGCGGATGGCCAATTGGTGCGTGTCGGCCTGCCCGAACTCAACGAAGAACGCCGCATCGAACTCACCAAACTGGCGGGCAAATACGCAGAACAGGCGCGCGTAGCCGTCCGCAATGTGCGTCGCGATGCGATGGACCATCTCAAAAAAGCCGAAAAGGACGGCCATATTAGCCAAGACGACCACAAGCGGCTGGCGGACAAAGTGCAAGCGCTCACAGATAAATCCGTAGCCGATGTTGACGCAGCCCTTGGCACCAAAGAAGGGGAGATCATGCAGGTCTAGCGTGCGCACCGCCGCAGCGTTCTTAAGTTGCCGGAAAAGCGCATAGCAGCCACCCCCTCGCCATTGGGTGTCAGGCCGACGTCAATACCCCATGAAACGCGCAGATGCTCCAGCCCCGCCCGTTCGAACCGTCGCCACGCAACGGGCGGATAGTGACGCGACCACGCCACGGCCGCACGCGCAGGCTTTGCCGGTGCATCTTGCCATCATCATGGATGGCAACGGCCGATGGGCCGCCAGGCGGCGGTTGCCGCGCAAGCTTGGGCACCGGCAAGGGGTTGAAACCGTGCGCGACATCGTGCGCGCGGTCGGCGAACGCGGCATCCGGTATTTGACGCTATACGGCTTTTCGACCGAGAACTGGCGCCGTCCGCGCGAAGAGATCAACGACCTTATGGGCTTGTTGCGCTTTTACATCCGCAAGGACCTTGCCGAACTACACCGCAATAATGTCCGTATACGCATAATCGGGTCGCGCCAAGACTTGGCCGATGACATCGTGCGCATGATCGCCGATGCGGAGGAATTGACCCGCAGCAATAGCGGCTTGCAGCTTACCATCGCGTTCAATTATGGCGGCCAGACCGAAATCACCCGCGCGGCACAACGCCTTGCGCAAGCGGTCAGGCGCGGTGATTTGGAGCCAAGCGACATTACACCGGAGGTCTTTGCCGCCCGGTTGGAAACGCATGATTTGCCCGACCCTGATCTCATCATCCGCACCAGCGGCGATAAGCGCTTATCGAATTTTCTGATCTGGCAGGCGGCCTATGCGGAGCTTGTATTCGTAGATACATTATGGCCCGACTTCACCGATGAAACCCTCGGCGAGGCGCTCGCGGATTATGCGTCGCGGGAACGTCGTTTTGGGGCCAGGGACGCATGGACACCTCAAACCTAAAGCCGCACGACGACGAAACGCCGGGTGCCGGCGCTGCCAAGCCGACACCGGCACCGCGCCCGACGCCGGCGCGCGAACTGATGATGCGCATTGCCTCCGCGTTCGTTCTCGCGCCGGGGGTCATTTATTTGGTCTATTTGGGCGGCTGGCCCTTTACCGGTTTGGTGATGTTGGCGGCCTTGCTGATGATCTATGAATGGGCGCGGCTGGTGCGCGGCAGCCATCTGAACGCGGATTACGTCATTCATGCGATCACCGCCATCATCGCCGTAGCGCTGGCCGGGGCAGGGCAGCCGATACTTGCGCTATTGGCCGCGTTTACCGGTTTTGCCATCGGCTTGGGCGTGGTTGTGATGCGCGGCCAAGGCAAGCGGTGGCCGATGATCGGGTTTCCCTACATCTTGCTGCCGTGCATTGCCGTGGTCTGGCTGCGCAGCGGCGGCGAATGGGGCATGCTGACGCTGTATTGGCTGCTTGCGGTTGTGTGGGCGACGGACATCATGGCGTTTGTGACCGGCCGCACCTTTGGCGGGCCAAAATTGGCGCCGCACCTATCGCCGTCAAAGACGTGGTCGGGCCTGTTGGGCGGTGTGGCGGGTGCGGCGGTTGCCGGCGCGTTGACGTCGGTTTTTCTCGATCTGCAGGTCGGCTGGCTATTGGCGATGTTGAGCGGCATGATAGCGGTCATCGCGCAGATCGGCGATATCGCCGAATCAGCGCTAAAACGCTATGCGAACGTTAAGGATTCAGGGGCGCTGATCCCCGGCCATGGAGGCGTGCTGGACCGGGTGGACGGGCTGATATTTGCCGCCGTCGCAGCGGCAATGGTGGCGCTTATCGGCGTCTTGGCGGAGGAGGGCCGGGGAATTGGGTTGGGGGCGTTTGCCGGATGAGTATGTACGCATGAACGGTATTGCATGAGTATCGCTGTTGAGACATCTCGGCCGGCTGCGTGCCAGCCGCAGCAGCCTAAGCGCCTGTGCGTTTTAGGGTCCACGGGCTCTGTCGGCACATCGACATTGGACCTGGTGGCGCGCGACCGCGCCCGGTTCCAGATCGATACGCTGACGGCCAATGCAAATGTTGATCTGTTGGCGGCGCAGGCGCGCCAATTTGGCGCGCAGCTTGCCGTTGTGGCCGATGCACGCCGCTATGGCGACCTAAAGCAGGCCCTGGCCGGCAGCGGCATTGAGGCGGCGGCAGGCCCTAACGCCCTCAACGAGGCGGCGGCCCGCGACACGGATTATGTCATGGCGGCGATCGTCGGCGCGGCAGGCTTGGAGCCGACGCTCACCGCGGCGCGGCGCGGTGCCTGCGTGGCGCTGGCCAACAAGGAATGCCTGGTGAGCGCCGGCACGGTGTTTTTGGATGCGGCACGGCAGGCCGGCGCCACTTTGCTGCCGGTAGATTCCGAGCACAACGCCATATTCCAGGTGCTTGAAACCGCCAATCATGCAGCGATTGAGAAGATCATCCTCACCGCGTCCGGCGGCCCATTCCGCACCTGGTCACGCGATCAGATGGCGTCAGCGACGCCGGCGCAGGCAGTAGCCCACCCCAATTGGTCCATGGGCGCCAAAATCTCGGTGGATTCGGCGACCATGATGAATAAGGGCCTGGAGGTGATCGAGGCCCATTATTTGTTTGGCGTCGAAGCCAGCCAGCTTGACGTGCTGTTTCACCCGCAATCGGTGATCCATTCCATGGTTGCCTATACGGATGGCTCGGTGCTTGCGCAGCTTGGGTCACCGGACATGCGCATTCCCATCGCCCATACCATGGCGTGGCCTGAGCGCATGGCCACGCCGGCGCCGCGGCTCAACCTGGCGGAGATTGCGCAATTGACCTTCGAAGCGCCTGATCTGGAGCGTTTCCCCGCCCTTAGATTGGCGCTGGCTGCCTTGCAAACGGGGGGGGCGGCGCCTACAATTCTCAACGCCGCAAACGAAGTGGGTGTTGCGGCATTTCTGGCCGGTGAGATTGGGTTTCTCGACATTGCCGCAATCGTCGAGGACACAATGGTGCATGGCGCTTCCGCCCCCCCAGCGACGCTGGCCGATGTCTTGGAGTTGGACCGTCTGGGTCGTGCTCTGGCGGGGGAATGTGTGCGCCAACGGCGCAGCTAGATGACGCATCACGCACAGCGGACGTAATTTCACGGTTTAGGATCTCAGCCTAAATGGACATGATTAGCGGATTTTTTGGGTATGTGATCCCGTTCATAGCCGTGCTGTCTTTGGTCGTGTTCATCCACGAGATGGGGCATTTCCTGGTGGCGCGGTGGTTTGGCGTCATTGTCGAGCAGTTTTCCATCGGTTTCGGCCGCGAAATCATCGGTTGGACGGATAAGAACGATACGCGCTGGAAAATCGGCTGGCTGCCATTAGGCGGCTATGTGAAGTTTCTGGGCGATGAAACCGTTGCGAGCACCCCGGACCGGGAGGCGGTCTCAAAATTGCCGCCGGAGGTGAGAGCGAACTGCTTTCAGTTTAAACCCTTGCATGCGCGTGCGGCCGTTGTTGCTGCTGGGCCGATCGCCAATTTTATTCTGGCGATTGCGATTTTCGCGCTGATGTACGCAACCCTAGGGCAGACCGTTACCGCGCCGCGTGTGGACGCGGTAACGCCTGGCGGCGCCGCCGAGGCGGCAGGTTTTATGCCCGGTGATTTGGTTATTGCCATCGACGGCGATGCGATCGAAAGCTTTAGCGATATGCAACGCATCGTATCCACAAGCCCGCTGCGGCTGCTGCAGGTGACGGTTGAGCGCGATGGGGCGTTGGTCGTGTTGGAGGTGGTGCCACAACTCGAAGAGGTGACGGATCCGTTTGGAAACGTCCAGCGTATTGGGTTGATCGGTTTATCGCGCCAGAACTCTGCAGCCGACCTCACTACGATCCGCTACGATCCCGTTACGGCCCTTTGGAAAGGGACAGAAGAAACCGCCTTCATCATTTCCGCGACGATGGGCTATTTGGGCGATATCATCATTGGCCGGCAGGATGCAGATCAACTGGGCGGCCCGCTGCGCATTGCCCAGGTGTCCGGCCAAGTCGCCACTTTGGGGCTGGTGGCGTTGCTCAATCTGGCGGCGATATTGTCGGTCTCCATAGGCCTGCTCAACCTGTTTCCCATTCCGATGCTGGATGGTGGGCACCTGCTTTACTATGCCTGCGAGGCGGTCCGCGGCAAGCCGCTGGGCGCGCGGGCGCAGGAAATTGGTTTCCGGCTCGGCCTTGTGGCCGTCATGTCGTTGATGATCTTTGCGACCTGGAATGATTTGGTCCATTTACGCGTGGTCGAGTATATCGGCGCGGTCTTTTCCTAAGCGACGGGCGGCGAGGGTGACCTTCAACACGCGGAACACCGTTACAAGGCGTAACACGCCCACGCCGCTACCCCGGCGGATCAAGGCCGCCAGCGCGCGTGTGCTGGCGGTTGTTGTTGGCGTCATGGTGCTGTGCGTGCCGGTTTGGGCGCAGACCATTCCACCATTGGCCGACCCGCGAACCGATGGGGTTACCGCTGCCGATGGCACGTTTATCAACCAGATACGCGTTGAGGGCAGCCAGCGCGTCGAACCGGAAACCGTGCGCTCGTACATGACGATCCGTGAGGGCCAGACGGTGACGCCGCGCCAGATCGACGAATCGCTAAAAACGCTTTTTGCTACGGGGCTGTTTGCGGATGTGCTCATTCGGCAAAGCGGCGATGATTTGATCGTGACGGTGGTGGAAAACCCGATCATCAACCGCGTGGCGTTTGAGGGGAATTACCGCATCAGCGATGAAGATTTAGCCGCTGAAACCGAATTGCGGCCGCGCGTCGTATATACGCGCGCGCGCGTGCAAAGCGACCTGCAACGTATCTTGGAGCTCTACCGCCGCAAAGGGAATTTCGCCGCATCGATCGAGCCGAAGATCATACAATTGCCGCAAAACCGCGTGGATCTTGCCTATGAGATTTCCGAAGGGCCGCAGACCGGCGTGGCCAGCATTAAGTTCGTTGGCAATAAGGCGTATTCGGACCGCCAACTGCGCGGCGAGATTGCCACATCGGAATCGGCCTGGTGGAAGTTTCTCGCCACCAATGACAATTACGACCCCGACCGGCTGACCTTCGACCGCGAATTGCTGCGCCGGTTTTATCTTGTCAACGGCTATGCCGACTTTCGGGTGCTGTCGTCGGTGGCTGAAATGGCGCCGGACGGCAGCGAATTCTTCATAACGTTCACGGTGGAAGAAGGCGAGCTTTACACATTCGGCCAGATCGATGTGCAAACGGAACTTGACCGCATCGACGCAGAAGCAGCCTCACAATTGGTCGGGATTGAAGAAGGCGATGATTACGACGCCTCGCGCATCGACGATGCGGTGGACACCCTGACCTTCGCTGCCGGCATACAAGGCTATGCGTTTGCCGACGTCCGCCCGCGGGTGCAGCGCGACCGTGAAGAGCGACGGATCAACATGACCTTCCGCATCGATGAAGGCCCGCGGGTGTATGTGGAGCGCATCAATATCAACGGTAATATCCGCACGCTCGACCGGGTGATCCGCCGCGAAATGCGGCTGGTGGAAGGGGATGCTTTCAACCGGGTGCTGATGACCCGGTCGCGTGACCGCATTCGCGGCTTGGGCTTTTTTGCCAATGTCGAGGTCACCGAAGAGCCGGGCTCGCAGGAAGATTTGACCATCATCAACGTGGACGTGGAAGAGCAGTCCACCGGTGAATTGTCGATTGGGGCGGGGTTTTCGTCTGATACGGGCGTTATCGGCGATATTGCGATTTCAGAACGCAACCTGCTGGGTAAGGGGCAGTTCCTGCAGCTAGCGCTGTCATTGTCCGGCGACCGGCAGGCGATTGATTTGCGCTTTACCGAGCCCTATTTCCTTGGCCGCCAGTTAAGTGCGGGCATCGATATTTTTGCGACGGAAAACGATTTCCAGGACGAATCCGGCTTTGATTTCCGGCAGACCGGCGCTGGCCTGCGGTTTGGATTTCCGCTGAGCGAGTTCTCGTTTTTGCAGCTACGCACCAGCTACGCCCGCGACGATGTCCGCAACGTCAGCGACGATGCCGCCATATCGGTGCAGGAAGCCGAAGGGGCGGCGGATATCCATTTGCTTGGCTATACCTATTCACTGGACCGGCGCAACAACAGGCAACAGCCGACGGACGGCTATTCGTTTTTCTTTGACCAGGACGTTGCCACGCAGTTGGGCGATCTCAACTACCTCTCCTCGGAGATGGGGGCCACCTATTTCCATGGTATCAACGCTGACTTCGTCGCCTCGTTCCGGCTTAGCGCCGGCTACGTGTTTGGATTTAACGGCGACGATGTGCGCTTGAATAACCGCTTCTTCAAGGGTGGCTCGAGTTTCCGTGGGTTTAGGCAATCAGGTGTCGGCCCGCGTGACTTGGCTACCGACGATGCTTTGGGGGCCAATCTGTTTGCCATAGGAACCGCCCAGCTCTCGGTGCCGTTGTTCCTGCCGGAAGAGTTGGGCATCACCGGCGGCTTCTTTACCGATTTCGGCATCGTTGGCCTCACCGATGACGAAGACCAATTGGTCGTTGTCGACGGGCAGGTGGTTCAAAGCCAGATTGAGGATGAACCGGCCTTCCGCATGTCGGCCGGGTTCAGCGTCTTTTGGACGTCTCCCTTCGGGCCGGTGCGCGTGGACCTTGGTGAGGCGTTCATCGCTGAGGATTACGACAGAAAGCAAGTCTTCCGATTTAGCGCAGGAACGAGTTTCTAACCATGAGAACGCCGGCATTGCGTGTAAAAGCGCCTAACCCCTGTTTTGTCGCCACGGTCTTTGTGACCCTATTGGCAGCGTTCATGGCTGCCGCCGCCCACGCGCAGGTGCCGCCGGCGCGGGCGCTGTTCATGGACTTGGAAAAGGTGTTTTTGGAGTCCGCCGTCGGCAAGAATATCCGCCAGCAATTAGAAACACAGCTAGCGGATATCGGCGCGCGGGAGGAAGCGGCAAAGAACGACTTCGAAGCCCGCGAGGCGGCGCTGATGGCCAATCCGCAAGGGCTGCCGGAGGCCGAATTGCGCAACGATTGGGACACGCTACAAACGGAGAAGACCGGCGCCGCCAGCCTGTATCAGCTTGAGCGCACCGCCATTCAGGCGGCCGCTACCGAGGCACGCCGCAAGGTCAATGCCGAACTCAACACGATTATGCAAGAAGTGCTGGCGGAGCGGGGCGCGAATATGATTGTCTCCACCGCCGCGGTGCTCGTTGGCGGCGTTGATTATGACGTTACCGCCGAAGTCATTGCCCGGCTCGACAAGCGGTTACCGACGCTTGACGTTGCGTTGCCTAACTGATGGTCTGCCGTCATGCGCATGGCCGTTCTCAGGGCCGTGCCCATGGCGCGCACGCATAGTGCCAAACCAGGACCAGCGTTCACATGGCTGACCCGCGTTTCTTCACAAAAGCAGGCCCATTTTCGCTTACCCACATCGCCCGCGCTATTGGCGCCCGGGCTGAGCCGGGCCAGGGTGAGGGGGATTTTTCCGATGTCGCGCCGTTGGACAGCGCCACACCGTCCGACATCAGCTTCTTTGAAAACCCTAAATACAAGGAGATGCTGCGCACGACGCAAGCGGGTGCCGTCATCATTGCGCCGGACGCTGTGCATTTAGCGCCTAAGGGCATAGCTCGGCTGGTATCCGATACCCCCTATATCGCTTACGCGGCGGCGGCCGGTGTTTTCTACCCGGCGGCCGACAGCGATGACCGGGCGCCGGCCAACAACGGCATCAGCCCTGCCGCGCACATAGATCGCACGGCGCGTCTGGGGGAGGGGGTGTGTATCGGGCCCGGCGGCGTCATCGGTGCGGGCGCTGAAATCGGCGCGCGCACGACGATTGGCGCCAATACGGTTATCGGGGCAGGTGTGTGCATCGGCCGCGCGTGCGTAATCGCGGCCAATGTGACGGTATCGCATGCGTTGATAGGTGACCGTGTCATCCTGCATCCGGGCGTGCGCATCGGGCAGGATGGGTTTGGCTTCGCGATGGGCCCGTCGGGCCACCATAAAATCCCGCAGCTTGGGCGCGTCATCGTTCAAGACGATGTGGAAATCGGGGCGAATACTACAATCGACCGCGGCAGTGCGCCGGACACGGTTATCGGCGCGGGCACGAAAATTGATAATCAGGTCCAGATCGCCCATAACGTGGTGATCGGCCGCGGCTGCGTGATTGTTTCGCAGGTTGGTATTTCAGGCTCAACCACGCTTGGCGACTATGTGGTTGCGGGAGGGCAGGTAGGCATCGCCGGGCATTTAACCATCGGCGACGGGGCGATGCTGGCGGCGCGCACGGGGGTTCCCAGCAGCCTTGCCGGCGGTGCCCAATACGGCGGCACGCCGGCGCGGCCGATGGCGCAATGGCGCCGCGAGCTTGCCGCCGTGGCTATGCTGGCCAAGCGCAAGAAACGGAATTCCAGCTAAGCTAAGGTGCCGTCCGGTGCACACGATTCGGTAACACCCTTTCGGCGATAGAACCCAAGAGACGAGAACCCATGGCTGATGAAACGATACAGGATTGCTCCGCAACGCAGATGGACGCAGCCGATATTGCCCGTGTCATGCAATTGCTGCCGCATCGCTATCCGATGTTGATGATTGACCGCATCCAAGACATAGACGGCAATACGTCCGCGGTCGGTATCAAGAACGTCACGATTAATGAGCCGCACTTCCAAGGGCATTTTCCCGACATGCCAGTCATGCCCGGTGTGCTGATCATTGAAGCCATGGCGCAAACCGCCGGCGCCACCGTGATGAACGCCCTTGGCGCCTTGGCCGATACCAAAACGGTTTTTTTCATGACCATCGACGGCGCCCGGTTTCGCAAACCGGTGGTACCGGGAGACGTGCTGGAACTGCACGTGAAATTGGTCCGCTCGCGCGGCGCGGTATGGAAGTATACCGGCAAGGCCATCGTCGCCGGTGCCCTGGTTGCGGAAGCGGAATTCAGCGCGATGATCGCCGACCGCGATGGCGCCCAGAGCAAAGGTGTCGGAGCGCGCAGCGCGCACAAAACGTCTAAGGGCGGAGACGCCTGATATGGCCGTGCACCCAACAGCCATCGTGGCCGATGGCGCGGTCTTGGGCGACCAAGTGGAAATCGGGCCGTATAGCCTAATCGGCCCGAATGTGGTGTTGGGCGATGGCGTTGTGTTGCACAGCCACGTGGTGGTGGAAGGGTGGACATCCATCGGCGCGCACACCCATATTTTCCCCCACGCGTCCATCGGCCATGTGCCGCAAGACAAAAAATACTCCGGCGAAAAGACCGATCTCATCATCGGCCGCAATAACGTCATCCGCGAAGGCGTTACCATGAACCCGGGCACGCATCTTGGCGGCGGCACCACGCGCATCGGCGATGGCGGCCTGTTCATGGCGGGCTCGCACGTTGCCCATGATTGCGTGGTTGGCGACCATGTGGTGTTTGCCAACAACGCCACGCTGGGCGGGCATTGCGTCATTGGCGATTATGTTTTTATGTCCGGCCTCACCGCGGCGCACCAATTCGTGCGCATCGGCAAGCACGCCATCGTCGGCGGCATGTCGGGCGTCGATAAAGACGTCATCCCTTACGGGTCGGTGCTCGGCAATCGCGCAGCGCTCAAGGGCCTCAATATCGTCGGGCTTAAACGCCGCGGCTTTCCGCGTGAGCAAATCCACACCCTAAGGCGCGCCTACCGGCTATTGTTTGCCGAAGAAGGCACGTTGTATGAGCGCGTAGCAGACGCCGCCGATGAGTTCGGCGACAATGAACTGGTGATGGATATTCTCGACTTCATCCGTGCCGATACCAAACGCAAGCTGGTGACCCCGCGGCCGGATGGGAACGGCGGGTATGACGGCTTTGACGACGTCACCGACGAGTGAGGTTGGCGTCAGGCCGGGTTTCCCATGCGCAAAATTGGCATCGTCGCCGGCTCCGGGCCGGTCCCTTTGAAGCTGGCGGAGGCGTGCGCGGCGGCAGCGCGGCCGGTGTTCATTGTCGGTATCGAAGGTGAAGCGCGCGCGGACATCGCCGCTTACGACCACGCCTGGGCGCGCCTTGGTGCCATCGGTAGAATTCTTGATCTGTTGCGCCGCACCGACTGCGAGGACGTGTGCATCATCGGCCCGGTCAAACGGCCGGACTTCTCAAAGCTGAAGCTTGATTGGACCGGCGCCAAGCTGTTGCCGCGCGTGCTCAACGCCGCGCGCAAGGGCGACGACGCGCTGCTGTCGTTTTTTGTGCGCTATATGGAAGGCGAAGGCTTCAAGGTTGTAGGCGCCGAAGACGTGTTGTGCGATCTGGTCGCCCCGGCGGGCCCGGTCGGGCGCGTGCTGCCCGATGCGACCGCGCGCACGGATATCGAGCTCGGCGCACGCGTTGTGCACGCCCTTGACGATTTGGACGTAGGGCAAGGCGCTATTACCTGCGACGGGCTGGTGCTCGCGGTAGAGGCCGCCGAAGGCACCGATGAAATGCTCAAACGCCTAAGCGCGATCCCGCGCACTCTGCGCGGCACGCCGGACAGCCGCCGCGGCGTATTGGTGAAACTGCCCAAGCCGTCTCAAGACAGGCGGGTTGACCTGCCGATGATGGGAACGCAAACCGTTGAGCTGGCCGCCGCGGCCGGGCTGGCGGGGATCGCCATTGAAGCCGGCGGTGCCATCGTTTTTGACCGCGAAGATGTGGCGCGGCTGGCAGATACCTATGGCATGTTCATTTTTGCCTTCGCAAAACCGGATGCGGACACGAGCTGATGGGCCATCTTGCCGCAAATGATGCGCCGCCTTTGCGTATCATGCTCGTTGCCGGTGAGCCGTCGGGAGATATTCTGGGGGCGGAGCTTATGGCCAGCATACGGCGCCAGCATCCCGGGCCGGTTGAGTTTATCGGCGTCGGCGGCGCGCGCATGCAGGCGCAGGAGCTTGAGAGCATCTTTCCCCTTGCCGACATAGCCGTCATGGGCTTGCGCGAAGTGGTGCCGCACATACCGCGCATCTTGCGGCGTATTAGGCAGACGAGCCGGTTTGCGCAGGTGGCGAACCCGCATGCTGTCGTCATTATCGATGCGCCGGATTTCACCCACCGGGTTGCTAAACGCATCGCCCGCCGCGCGCCGCATATTCCGATCATCAATTACGTATCGCCGCAGGTGTGGGCGTGGCGGCAGCGCCGGGCCGCTAAGATGGCTACGTATCTTACCCACGTCATGGCGCTGTTGCCGTTTGAGCCTGATTTTTACGCGCAGCGCTCAACGCTGGCGTGCACGTTTGTCGGTCACCCGGTGCTGCAGCGCGTTGAGACCGGCGGCGGACAAGCCTTCCGTGAGCGGCATAACATTCCGTCCGAAGCGCCGCTATTGGCGGTGCTGCCGGGCAGCCGGCCGGCGGAGGTTAAGAAACTTGCCCCCATATTCCTTGACGCTGCGCGCCGCCTGCGCCGCGATCTGCCGCAACTGGTTGTCGTGCTGCCTACCGTGCCGCACGTATCGGCGCTGGTGCGCGAGATACTCACCGGCGAGTGGCTGCCGATTATTCTGGTGGAAGACCAGGCTGAAAAATTTGCCGCCTTCGATGCCGCCGATGCCGCATTGGCCGCCTCAGGCACGGTGTCCCTTGAATTGGGTTTGGCCCGTGTCCCGACGGTTATCGGCTACCGGATTGAACCGATAACGGCGTTCATCGCGCGCCATTTGGTGAAGGTGGACAGCATCGTGCTGGCAAATCTGGTGTTGGGCCGTCCGGTCATTCCGGAGTTCGTTCAAGAAGACTGCACGCCGGAGATATTGGCCAAGGCCCTACGCCCGCGCATCGCCGATACGCCTGAGCGCCGCGCCATGTTGAGCGCCTTAGGGGAGATGCGCAGCCGCCTTGGCGACACGCAAGGCCTCCGCCCGGCGGCGCGGGCGGCGGAGGTTGTTTTATCCATCGCCGTGCCGGAGCAAACCCGCCGCGGCGGAGCGCAGCCGGTGCATGAGATGCCGCCGGGCGGCTGACGCTTGCCTTGCGCGGTTACGTCCGGCGCCTAGCGGTCTTCGCGCGGCACATAAGTGCGCGTGGGATAGCCGGTGTAGAGCTGCCGCGGCCGGCCGATGCGCTGGCTCGGGTCCTCGATCATTTCTTTCCATTGCGCAATCCAGCCCACGGTGCGCGCGAGGGCAAAAAGCACGGTAAACATGGTGGTGGGAAATCCCAGCGCCCGCAGCGTGATGCCGGAATAAAAATCGATGTTCGGGTACAGCTTTTTTTCCACGAAGTATTCGTCTTCGAGCGCGATGCGCTCAAGCTCCATCGCCACGCTGAGCAGCGGGTCATTCTTAATACCCAGCGTATCGAGCACTTCATGGCAGGTTTGCTGCATCACTTTGGCCCGCGGGTCGTAGTTTTTGTACACCCGGTGACCGAAGCCCATGAGCCGGAACGGGTCGCTCTTGTCTTTGGCTTTGCCGACATATTCGGGGATTTTGTCGACCGAGCCAATTTCCGTCAGCATGTTGAGCGCCGCTTCGTTGGCGCCGCCATGGCTTGGCCCCCACAGGCAGGCGATACCGGCGGCGATGCAGGCAAACGGGTTAGCGCCGGAAGAGCCGGCCAGGCGCACCGTCGAGGTTGAAGCGTTTTGCTCATGGTCTGCGTGCAGAATAAAAATACGGTCCATCGCCCGGGCCAATACCGGGTCAACCTTGTATTCTTCCGCCGGTACGGCAAAACACATGCGCAAGAAGTTCTCCGCGTAAGAGAGCTCGTTGCTGGGATACACAAAGGGTTGGCCCATGGAATATTTGAAGGCCATGGCCGCCATGGTGGGCATCTTGGCGATGAGCCGGCGGCTCGCGATCATCCGTTGTTCCGGATCGGTAATGTCTGTCGAGTCGTGATAGAAGGCTGAAAGCGCGCCCACAACGCCGGTCATGATGGCCATCGGATGCGCGTCGCGCCGAAAGCCGCGATAGAGATAGTTGAGCTGTTCGTGCACCATGGTGTGGTAGGTAATGGCGCGCTCAAACTCTGTATACTGAGCGTCATTAGGCAATTCGCCCTCTAACAGCAAATAGCACGTCTCGATGAAATCACCCTTTTCAGCGAGTTGGTCGATCGGGTATCCGCGGTGCAGAAGGATGCCCGCTTCGCCGTCGATGAAGGTTATTTTGCTCTCGCAGCTTGCCGTGGACGTGAAGCCGGGGTCATAGGTGAAGCGGCCGCTTTGCCCATAGAACTTAGAGATATCCACAACATCCGGGCCGGTTGAACCTGCGTATATGGGCAAGTCAAACTCTTGCCCATCCATGTCCAGCTTTGCCATGGCCTTGGGGCCACCTTTCATTCCGTACTCATTCATCGCTTCAACGCCCCGTTGTTAAAAGTGAAAATAGACCCGTTAAAGCCAGCGGAGGCTGCCGGCCTGTAAGGTCTTTTCTGGCCTAGTTTGGCAAGCACAATATGCGTTATCCCTATGGTGCATGCATCCTGGTGCGTGCATTGTCTTAGCCATTTCGGCAGCCGTTAAGCTGCTTGATCCTTGATGCGGGCCAGGCTTTCTTCTTTGCCCAATACGGCCAATACGTCAAAAATGCCCGGCGAGGTGGTCGTGCCGGTCAAGGCGGCGCGCAAGGGCTGGGCAACCTTACCAAGCTTCACGTCTTTTGCCTCAGCAAACGCGCGGATTGTGTCTTCGATATCGTCAATTGACCAAGCCGGCAATTCCTGCAGCGCCGGCACGATGCCGGACAGAATATCGCGCGCTTGATCGTCAAGAAGTTTGGCAGCCTGGGTGTCGATCGGCAATGGCCGCCGTTCAACTAAAAAGCGCGCGCCTTGGGCTAGATCGTCAAGCGTCTTGGCGCGCTCCTTGAGCCCGGGCATGGCGGCTATCAGCGCATCGCGCGTGCCGGCGCTTACCGTCCATTCGTTAACTTCCGTCATTATACGGAGGGTTTCATCCGCAAGCCGTGCATTATCGGCCTCGCGTATATACACGCCATTGAGGTTGGCAAGTTTGGCGAAGTCGAATTTTGCCGGCGATTTGCCGATCTGCTCCAGGCTAAACCATTCGATCGCTTGCGCGGTGGAAAATATTTCGTCGTCGCCGTGGCTCCAGCCCAGCCGCGTAAGATAATTGCGCATGGCTTCAGGCAAGTAGCCCATATCGCGATAGGCTTCAACGCCCAACGCGCCGTGGCGCTTTGAGAGCTTGGCGCCGTCGGGCCCGTGGATCATCGGCACGTGGGCGTAAGCGGGGACCGCCCAGCCAAGCGCGTCTATGAGGTTGGTCTGGCGTGCGGCGTTGGTGAGGTGGTCATCGCCGCGGATCACGTGGGTAATGCCCATATCGTGGTCGTCCACCACCGCCGACAGCATATAGGTGGGCGAGCCGTCGGAGCGCAGCAGAATAAAATCATCCAACACCGCGTTGGGGATCGTCACCCGGCCCTGCACCTGGTCGTCGATGACGGTGTCGCCGTTGCGTGGGGTCTTTAGGCGGATGACAGGGTCAACGCCTGGCGGCGCGTCGGCAGGGTCGCGGTCGCGCCAGCGGCCGTCATAGCCTTGCGGCTTGCCTTCAGCCTTCGCTTGGTCACGCATTTGCGCCAGTTCCTCCGGCGACGCATAGCACCTATAGGCCTTGCCGGCGGCCAGCAGCGCCTGCGCCACCTGCGCGTGCCGCTCACGGCGGGCGTATTGAAACGTCGGGTCTTCGTCCCAATCGAGCCCGAGCCAGCGCATGCCTGCGAATATGGCCGCCACCGCGTCATCGTTCGAGCGGGCGCGGTCGGTATCTTCGATGCGCAGCAAGAAGGCGCCGCCGCTGTGGCGGGCGAACAGCCAATTGAACAGCGCCGTACGCGCGCCGCCAATATGCAAATAGCCCGTCGGCGACGGGGCAAAGCGGGTTCGCACCTGTGTGCTGGCTGGTTGGCTGGCCGGCATCAAATCTCCTTCAACGATATACCAACGATGCGCCCGGCCACCGCCTGAGCACAACAGATCCATCGACACGTATGGAGCCGGTCATGCCTTAGCGCATTGAGGTGAGCGCTTGCGAGCGTAGCCGCACACAACGCTACGGTGTCGGGCAAGCAACATGGTTTTTTAGCACACCGCCCGCCTATGCGATACGCCGGGACGCCGGCAAAATATACTGCACAGCCCGCCGCGTTTTGCGTCAAGATGACGCCTAAGGGCGAGAACGCATGGCTGTGTGGACGCAAAAATAAAAGCGATTACAAAGACGTATGCATTTACGCGTTGGCAGGCCGGTTGCGTGCTGCGCGCCCGCGCGCAGGTGAGACACTTGGCCTGCGCCTTTTTGACCGCCGAGCAGGACCGGTTAAGCCTGTGGTTGCCCGTCCTATTTGGCGGCGGGATCGCGGTCTATTTCGCTTGGCCGACGCACCCGGCCGGCCTGGTCGTGGCCGGTGTGGCCGCGGCGGCGGGCGCATCGCTGCTTGCCGCGGCGGTGTTTCGCCGCCGCCTTGGCCTCTTAGGGCCGCTACTGGCGCTGGCGGCCGTGTGCGCTGGGTTCACCATTGCCCATTGGCGCACCGAGCGCGTGGCGGCGCCGGTCATTACCGAAGAAATACGCGGCATCGCCATTGAAGGCACGTTGCTGTCGAAAAGTTTTCGCGCCGCAGGTGGCTATCGCGTGCTCATCGAACCGTCCGTATTCGGTGCTTTTGCCGCCGATGCAATGCCCGCCCGCGTGCGCCTGAACGTGCGCACGCGCGTTGCCGATGCGCTGCCCGGCGACATCGTGTCGGTGCGCGCCGGCGTGTTGCCGCCGCCGGGGCCTGCCGCGCCCGGCGCGTTTGATTTTGGCCGTCTGGCCTATTTTCAGCAGCTTGGCGCGGTGGGCTACGCGTTAAGCCCCCTTGTGCTAGAGGCGCCCGCGCCGGATACCCTGGCAAGCCGGGTGCGGTTTGCGGTGCCGCGGCTGCGGGCACGGCTCACGGCACGTATCGTGCAGGCTTTGCCGCCGCCGCGCGGGGCGGTTGCAGCGGCGCTGATCACAGGGGAACGCGGCGGTATTCCCGAAGAGGCTTTGCAGACGCTGCGCGATACCGGCCTTGCGCATCTATTGGCGATTTCCGGCCTGCACATGGCGCTGTTTGCCGGCACGTTATTCTGGCTGGTGCGCGGCCTACTGGCGTTGTCGCCCCACCTGGCGCTCACCGCACCGATCAAGAAATGGGCGGCGGCGACGGCGCTTGTCGGGGCCTTCGGATATCTGTTGATCTCTGGTGCTTCGGTCGCCACCCAGCGCGCGTTCGTGATGTTCACGCTGATCTTCGTTGCCGTCATCCTCGACCGCCCGGCAATTACGTTGCGCAACGTGGCGCTGGCCGCGATGATCGTTCTTGCGCTGACGCCTGAAAGCGTCATGCAGGCAAGCTTTCAAATGTCATTTGCAGCCGCGGTCGCGCTCGTTGCCTTCTATGAGGCGGTGCGGCCTTGGCTGAGCAGTTGGAATGCGGCGATGGCGCCGCGCGGGGTGGCGGCTAAAGCGCTTGTGTATCTTGTCGGTATCGGGCTTACGTCTATCGTCGCGTCGCTGGCCACAGCGCCCTTCGCGGCGTACCACTTCAATCGCGTGGCGGATTTCGCGCTCATCGCTAATCTTGCCGCTATGCCCATCGTTGGGCTGGTGGTGATGCCCGCCGCGCTTGCGGCGTTCATCGCCATGCCGCTGGGCCTTGAAGCGCTACCGCTATGGCTGGCCGGGCAGGGGATTGCGGCGATCTTGTGGGTCGCGCACGGCGTTGCGTCTTGGCCCGGGGCGGTTACCGCCATTGCCTCCGTGCCGCCGGCGGCTCTGGTTGCCATTGTCATAGGCGGGTTGTGGCTTGCCTTGTGGCGCAGCGCCGTGAGATGGGGCGGCGTTATTGGTTTTGGCATCGGTGCCGCGCTGGCGCTTAGTGCGCCGTATCCGGATGTTGTGATCGAGCGGACCGCTAAGCTTGCCGCCGTGCGCACGGCAAGCGGTGCGTTGGCGCTTAGTTCTTCACGCGCTGCCGGCTTCAGCGCGGATACGTGGCTGCGGCGTGACGGCGACCCGCGCACGCAAGCGGAGGCCGCGCGCAGCACAACCCTGCGCGATGACATGCCCGAGGGCTCATTTGCGTGCGACCGTGAGGGGTGCATCGCGCACCATGCGGTTCTTGGCCTCATCGCGTTGCCGCGTAGCTGGCGCGCCTTGGTGGAGGATTGCGCGCTGGCCGACGTGATCGCAACGGATATGTATGCGCCGCGCAGCTGCTGGGCGCCGATCCTTATTGACCGTGCAGCACTTATCGCGCGCGGCGCCCACGCCATCTATGTGGATAGCACAGGCACGTCGCGCTCACCGCGCGTCACCATCGTGTCCGCCTGTGACATTACCGGCATACGCCCATGGACGCGGTGCAAAGCGCACTAACCGGCGGCATCCCACGCAGCGCGCCAGCGCGCCTACCGGCCCCACTCCCGCACCTACCCGTGCCTAATACCGCCGCATCAAGCCGACAAGCTTGCCTTGCACCTTTATGCGGTCGGCCGGGAAGATGCGCGTTTCATAGGCGGGGTTGGCCGCTTCGAGCGCAATCGTGTCGCCTTTGCGGCGCAGACGCTTCAGCGTTGCTTCTTGATGGTCGATCAGCGCCACGACGATGTCGCCGGATGTGGCGGTGTCGCTGCGCTGAATGACCACGATGTCGCCATCGTAGATGCCCGCATCGATCATCGAATCGCCTTTGACTTCCAACGCATAATGCTCGCCGGAGCCCAACAGGCTCGCCGGCACGCCGATATGGTTTGAATCGTCTTGCAAGGCTTCGATGGGCGTGCCCGCCGCAATCCGCCCGACCAGCGGCAGGGATAACGCATCGCCGCCCTCCGGCACCTGCAAATGCGCATCCGGCACCGCGGGCTGGTCTGACAGGCTGCCTTGTATGACGCTGGGCGAAAAACCGCGCGACGCTTGCGGCGCCGCACCGGCCGCCGCGCCTGGCGTGTGCGGCGTTGCGGAGTCGGGCAATTTCAACACTTCCAGGGCCCGCGCCCGGTGCGCCATGCGGCGAATAAAGCCGCGTTCTTCCAACGCCGTAATTAGGCGGTGAATGCCCGATTTGGACCGCAGATCGAGTGCATCCTTCATTTCGTCGAAGGACGGCGAGACGCCGGTTTCGCGAATTCGCGCGTGGATGAACATTAAAAGCTCTTTTTGCTTGCGTGTCAGCATGCGTGCCCTCTCCGCGTTGGCCGCAAATACGCATGGGGGGCTTCCCCGCCCACGGCTTGAGCGTGCGCGCAGCGCAGAACCTTTACGGCCCGTGCTGCCGATGCGGCGCCGTTCCCTTCAAACGGTACGGGAACAAAACAACAACTGACAGATGTTCTATTTTAGTTCTCACGCCTGGTCAAGAGCGAATGCAGACCGGCAAAACCAGGGGTGGGTGGTGTGGGGTGCGGGGGTGTCCGTCACCGCCTATAGGGGCCCGACGCACCGCCGGTTTTTTCCACCACCGCGATGCCGCTTATGACCATGGCCTTATCGGCGGCTTTCAGCATGTCGTAGAGGGTCAGGCAGGCAACGCTGACGGCGGTAAGCGCTTCCATTTCCACACCCGTTTGCGCGGTGGTGCGCACTTGGGCGGTCACCGCCACGCTTAGGGTTTCGGCATCGGCTTTAAGGTCGACGCTGATCTGCGAGATCGGCAGCGGGTGGCACAGTGGAATGAGATCGCTGGTCCGCTTCGCCGCCATGATGCCGGCAATGCGCGCGGCGGCCAGCACATCGCCCTTTGGCGAGGCACCGCCGGTTAGCGCAGCAAAGGCTTTCGCCGACATGGTGACGGTGCCGCATGCGGTCGCCTCCCGCCGTGTTACGGCTTTGCCGGAGACGTCGACCATCGCCGCATGGCCTTGCGCGTCTAAGTGGCTAAGCATGTTTTTGCTTTCTGTGCCCATCATTGTGGGTCCACCATTATGTTTCCACCATCCTGCATCCGCTACTCGATATCCCGCCGCATGATGCAGCGGTTGGTAAGGCCAATATCTTGCTCATGCTTTTGGACCAGATGCAGGGCCGGCGATAGCGCATCCTCGCTTAGAGGGTGAAACCCAGCCCGTGCGTAAAATGGGGCGTTCCACGCAACATCGGTGAAGGTGGAAAGCGTGACGGCGCCAAGGCCGCGTGCTGCCGCTTCCCGGCACACGTCTTCAACCAGCGCCCGCCCTAAGCCTTTGCCTCCATGCTCAGACACCACGGCCAGCTCATACAAATGCAGCGCCTGGTCCAGCACCCCACAGGTTGCAAAGCCAACAATGCTATCGTCCGTATCCACCACGACAAAGCACACACCCTGGGTGATATGGGCGCGGAACATCTGCGGTGTGCCGTTGCTATGCGTGGTCACTTCTGGGTGAGGTGAGGTTAAGAACAGCGCGCCCGCCCGCTCTTCAATGTCGGGCAGCAGCGGTACCTCCTCAAGGCGCGCTTGGCGGATGGCGTATCCGGCGGGCAGGGGGCGTGTGGTCATCGGGTCTATCCGGCCAGCAAGGCGCGCGTGGCCGCCGCCACATCGGGCTGGCGCATCAGGCTTTCGCCGACCAAATAAGTGCGCACGCCGGCGGCGGCAAGGCGCGCGATATCCGCATGGGTTGCGATACCGCTCTCGCTGATAATCAGCCGCTCCTCTGGCACCATCGGCGCCAGCGCTTCGGTCGTCTGTAACGAGGTTTCGAAGCTTCGCAAGTTGCGGTTGTTGATGCCGATAAGGCGGCACTCGAGCCGAAGCGCGCGGGTCATTTCATCGGCGTCGTGCACCTCCACCAACGCGTCCATGCCATATTCGCGCGCTGCGGCCGCCAGATCGCCGGCTTCTGCATCGCTCACCGTGGCCATGATAATGAGAATGCAATCCGCCCCCATGGCGCGCGCTTCGGCCACTTGGTAGGGCTCCAGCATGAAATCCTTGCGCAGCACCGGCAACGAACACGCCGCGCGCGCTGATTGCAAAAACGCCGGCTGGCCTTGAAACGACGGCGTATCCGTTAATACCGAGAGACAGGCCGCGCCGGCGGCCGCATAGGCGGCGGCGTGGGCGGGGGGGTCGAAATCTGCCCGGATCAGCCCTTTGGACGGGCTGGCTTTTTTAATTTCGGCAATTAACCCATAGCCCGATGACGATGCGCGGTCTAACGCGGCCGCAAAAGGCCGCACGGGCGGCGCCATGGCCGCGCGCCGCTCAAGCGCGCGCAAGGGCTCCGCCTGCTTGGTGGCGGCTATTTCCTCGCGCTTATACGCGGTGATCTGGGCAAGAATATCCACGGCCGTTCACGTCTGGTTGCTGGCGGTAACCAGCGCGTCCAAAGCGGCCCGCGCCTTGCCGCTGTCGATGGCGATGCCGGCCAGCCGGGCACCGGCCTGCAAACTATCGGCGCGGCCGGCAACTTTGAGCGCCGCGGCGGCGTTCAGCACTACGATATCCCGATACGCCCCCGCCTGGCCATCAAGCAGGGCGCGCAGCGCTTCGGCGTTGGTGTGCGCGTCACCGCCCACCAGATCGTCACGGCTGCAGCGCTCAAGGTTGATGTCTTCCGGCGTAATTTCGTAATTGCGCACGATGCCATTGGTGAGTTCGCTCACATAGCTTGGCCCCGTGGTGGTGAGTTCGTCGAGGCCATCATCGCCGTGCACGACGAGAGCGCTGGTGGCGCCTAGGTTTTGCAGCACGTGCGCTAAAGGCTCGCACCACGCGCGCGCAAAAACGCCGACGAGCTGGCGCTTGGTGCCGGCCGGGTTGGACAAGGGGCCAAGCAGATTAAAAATCGTCCGTGTACCAAGTTCGCTGCGCACGGGGGCGACGTATTTCATGGCCGCGTGGTGCTGGGGCGCGAACATGAAGCCGACGCCTGTGCTTTCGATGCAGCGGGCGATCGCATCCGGCGGCAATTCCAGTTTGACCCCTAGCGCGCGCAGCACATCCGCCGACCCGGATTTGGACGTCAACGCCTTGTTGCCGTGCTTGGCCACCTTAACGCCGGCGCCGGCGGCAACGAACGCAACAGCGGTTGAAATGTTGTAGGTGCCCGACGCGTCACCGCCGGTGCCGCAGGTGTCTATGGCGTCGGCGGGGGCGGGCACTTTGAGCGCCATCTCGCGCATGACGCGCGCCGCCCCGGTGATTTCATCGACGGTTTCGCCGCGCACCCGCAGCGCCATCAAAAACCCGGCGATCTGGGCCGGCGTGGCAGCGCCTGACATTAAGGTCTTGAAGGCGGATGCGGCGTGCGCTGCGTCCAACGCGTTGCCGGCTGCCACATGCGCGAGAATGGTTTTGAAATCGCTCATGCCGGTTGCGTCTGCCGCGCGGTGTTGAAAGCGGCGGCGATGTCCAAAAAATTTGCCAGCAGCGCCTTACCGTGCTCGGAGGCGATACTCTCAGGATGAAACTGGACGCCATGCACCGGCTGCGTTGTGTGCTGTAAGCCCATGATTACGCCGTCGGCGGTGGTGGCGGTCACCTCCAGCGCATCGGGAAGGCTCGACGGTGCAACGGTAAGGGAGTGATAGCGGGTTGCGCTAAAATCATTGGCGAGGCCGTGAAACACGCCTTGGCCGGTGTGGTGGATGGGGCTGAGCTTGCCGTGCATCAACGCCGGCGCCCGCACCACCCGGCCGCCATAGGCTTGGCCGATGGCCTGGTGGCCCAGACACACACCGAGCATGGGCACCTGTCCGTCGGCTTGTTTTACCAGGTCGAGGCAGATACCGGCTTTGTCCGGGTCGCACGGGCCGGGCGAGAGGACGATCGCATCGGGCTGCATGGCCAGCGCGTCTTGCACGCTGATGCGGTCATTGCGCACCACCTGCACATCCGCGCCCAATTCGCCGAGGAAATGGACGAGGTTGTAAGTGAAGCTGTCGTAATTATCGATCAGCAGCAACATGGCGCGGCCTCCCGCCGGGACGTGAGGGCGACATATAGGCGGCTTCCGCATACCAAGGCAAGAAAACCGCAGCACTTTCGGCGCTTGCGGCCGACGGCACCCGGTGCACGCGCCCCGGCTGCCAAATAGCGATTTACGGCTACAATATGTAGGCGTATGATGGGCTCTGACCACATAATATATGGCGGGGAGAGCATCTAAGAGGCATGCGGGGCGGTAGAGCATATCTATTGCGGCAGGCGATAACGGGCCCGGCGATGCGGGTGCCCGCGAGGAGGGTAGTGGCCTTAGGGCTGCTCGTCGGCGCCGGCATGCTGGCGGCGGGCTTCATAGCCGCCACCACCGCCGTGGCCGTGGGGCAGGGCCCGGTGAGGTTTACACCCGCCACTGCCTTTGCTTTCGCCCCTGCCCCCACAACCGGGTACGTAGTGGCGTTGACCAACACCACGGCGGATGTGGTGGCCAAGGCGGGCAAACGGGCGCTGGTGGAGGCACCGCCGCGGGTGCTGGTGTCCCGCATTACGCTGCCGCGCCAGCGGGTGGATCTGGCCATTGCCCCTATTGTGGCCGGTCCGGGTAAATCCGATCTGAGGCCAGAGCTGCCACGGGCGCCACTGCAAGCACCACCTTTGGCGCAGTCTACCGAAAGCCCGGATACGCGCCCGGCTATCGCCTTGCTGATTGACGATCTCGGCATGGCGACCGGCCGGTCGGCGCGTGCCTTGACCTTGCCGGACGCGGTGACCTTATCGTTCCTACCCTATGGGCCGGTATCGCAGCCCTTGGCCGCGGCGGCGGCGGCCAAGGGCCACGAAATCTTTGTCCACCTGCCCATGCAACCGCAAGGCGACGCCGACCCCGGCCCCGATGCGTTGATGGCGCATGACAGCGATGCACGCCTGCGCGACAAGCTCGATACGCATATGGCGGCGCTGGGCAGCACGGTGCCGATTGCCGGCGTCAACAATCATATGGGCAGCCGCGCGACCGCTAGCCGCCGCCTGATGGACGCGGTGATGCGCGGGGTTGCCGAGCGCGGCTATATCTTCGTGGATTCGCTGACCACGCCTGCCACCACCGGCCGCGCCAGCGCGCTGGCGCACGGGGTGGATTTCATGGCCCGCGATGTGTTTCTCGACCACCGTCAGGGCGCGGATTTTATCTTGGTCCAGTTGGCGGCGCTGGAACGCCAGGCCCAGCGGCACGGTGTGGCGCTAGCCATCGCCCACCCTCATACCGAAACGTTGGATGTTCTTAGCATTTGGGTGCGCGGGCTTGAGCGTAAGGGCTTACGCTTAGTGCCGGTAAGTGAAGCGGTGCGGCTGGCAGGCGAGCGCCGGCAGATGCTGGCCATGGCCGCCCGCTAGATTGGTGCACGGCCCCAACACATGCCGATGATGCCGGCTATTGGCCGCGCCCGGCCATGCTGGCGTAGCGGATGGCTTCTTCCGCCGCTCGGACAAGCGCCTTGGCTTTGGCGATGCTTTCTTGGCGTTCGGCTTCCGGGTCGCTATCGGCCACCACGCCGCCGCCGGCTTGCACGTAGAGCATGCCGTCTTTGACGATGCCGGTGCGCAAGACGATGCACGTATCCATATCGCCGGCGGCGGAGAAATAGCCGACGCACCCGGCGTAAAGCCCGCGCTTTTCTTTTTCCAGTTCGTCGATGATTTCCATCGCCCGCACTTTCGGTGCGCCGGAGACCGTGCCGGCGGGAAAGCCCGCCACCAGCGCTGATACGGCATCGTGGGCGGGGTCTAACTCGCCGACGACGTTGGAGACGATGTGCATCACCTGGCTGTACCGCTCAATGGTGTAGCTGGCCGTAACCTCCACGGTGCCGATCTTGGCAACGCGGCCGACATCGTTGCGGCCAAGGTCGAGCAGCATCAAATGTTCGGCGCGTTCCTTTGGGTCGGCCAGCAATTCGCGCTCCAGCGCCTGGTCTTGTTCGGGCGTCGCACCGCGCGGCCGGGTGCCGGCAATCGGGCGGATGGTCACTTGCGAGCCTTCCACCTTGACCATAATTTCCGGCGATGAGCCGGCGACGGCGAAATCTTCAAAGTCGAGGAAATAGAGATACGGCGACGGGTTGGTGCGGCGCAACGCGCGGTAGAGCGCGAAAGGCGGCAACGCAAACGGCACGCAAAAGCGCTGGCTGGGCACCACCTGAAAAATATCGCCGGCGGCGATATAGTCTTTAGCGGTTTCCACCATCTTGTGATATTCCGTGGGCTGCGTATTAGAACGCATGTCCGGCAGCGGCGCGACATGGGTATCGGCGGGGCTGGCGTGGGGTACGGGCATATCCAGCGCGTCGATAATGGCCGACAGGCGCTCTTGCGCGCGCGCCATC
>Ga0272441_10000818_pt1 | contig 68396 bp, 70 predicted proteins | sample SSMProp6N_FD_193582 | JGI IMG/M metagenome (GOLD analysis project Ga0272441, IMG submission 193582) | Marine sediment archaeal communities from Little Sippewissett salt marsh, Falmouth, MA, United States - SSM-Prop-6N | ecosystem: Environmental > Aquatic > Marine > Wetlands > Sediment ...
CCCAATTATTGAGTTTCTTATGGATGACAAAGGTCAGGTTGCTGGCGGTATTGCTTTTAACCTTGAAACTTATGAGTATTATGTAATCAGAGCTAAAGCAACCGTTCTTGCAACTGGCGGTAGCGGAAGATTACATCTATCAAATTATCCAACGACAAATCACTATGGTGCAACTGGTGATGGCCTGGTAATGGCTTATCATGTTGGCGCTAATCTTTTAGATCTTGATACTATTCAAATCCATCCAACTGGTGATGCTTTTCCTGAACCAATTGTTGGAATTTTGTCTACTGAGAAAATTCGGGGGTTAGGTGCAATACCTATTAACAAAAATGGTGATCCTTTTGTTTTTCCATTGGAACCACGTGATGTAGAGTCAGCAGCATTTATTAATGAATGTAAAAAAGGAAATGGTATTGTCACACCAACTGGTATGCCAGGTGTTTGGCTCGATTCACCTATGATAGATATTATTCATGGTGAGGGAACTACTGAAACAAAGCTTGCAGGGGAGGTTCGTAAGTTCAAACGTTTTGGAATTGACATGACAAAACATCCAATTTTGGTTTATCCCACACTACATTATCAGAATGGTGGAGTTGAAATTAATGAAAAATGTGAAACTAAGATTCCTGGACTTTTTGCAGCAGGTGAAGTAACAGGCGGTGTCCATGGTAAAAATCGTTTGATGGGAAATTCCTTACTTGACTATAATGTGTTCGGTCGTCGAGCTGGAATATATGTAGCCAAATATATTAAAAAAGCCAAACTTGGAAAAATTACTCTTAACCATATTAACAAATATAACAAACTGGTAGAAAAAGCAAATATTAAACAGAAAAAAGCAGCTCCAATATTATTACCTGAGTATAGAGGTGAAAAGGCAATTTCAAGAGCACTTGATATATTCTAATAAAATGGTGAAATAATGATTGAAATTAAAGAGGATTGGTGCAAAGGTTGCGGTATCTGTATTGAGCGATGCCCAGTTGGGGCTCTTGAACAGTCAGACAAGTTAAACAAGAAAGGTATTCACCCAGCAAGACTTAAGGAGAAAAATGAGTGTAATTATTGCAGACTCTGTGAATTAATATGTCCAGATCTTGCAATAACTGTGATTCCTGATAAAGAAGTTAAAAAAAATGTTAAAAAAATCCTTCTAAGTCCAACCGGAGGTAAAAATAAATGAGATATAAACGAGATCCTGAACTAATAAGAGAAGTATTAGGTAAAAAAGTACAATTTATTCTTGGAGATATTGCATGTGTTTATGGTGGTCTACTTGCAGGTTGTTCGTTTTTTGGCGGATACCCGATAACTCCTGCATCAGAGGTTACAGAAGGTATGGCACGAAGGCTTCCAAGAGTTAAAGGAACATATGTGCAGATGGAAGATGAAATAGGTAGTATTGCTGCCGTCATTGGTGCTGCTTGGGGAGGTGCTAAATCTATGACTGCAACATCTGGTCCTGGTTTTTCACTTATGATGGAAAACTATGGTTTTGCAGCAATGACTGAAACTCCCTGTGTTATTGTCAATATTCAAAGAACAGGACCGTCAACTGGGCAACCAACTCTAGGTGCCCAAGGTGATATGATGCAGGCTAAATGGGGAACCCATGGTGATTTTGAAGCAATAGCTTTAGCTCCTAGTACAGTACAAGAATGTATGGATTTTACAATAGATGCATTTAATCTTGCTGAAAAATATCGTAACCCTGTTTGTGTTATGGCAGATGGAGAAATTGGACATCTTAGAGAAAGAGTAGTTATTCCAGATGAAAAAGATCTGAAGATAATTAACCGAGTCCCTGCTACAATAGATAAAAAGAAATTTATTCCTTTTACAAGCTCCCAGACTTTAAATAGTAAGGTTCCTGATTTTCCGACATTTGGAACTGGTTATCATACTTATGTTACGGGTCTAACTCATAACGAGAAAGGTTTTCCAGCAACAGATAAACAGCCAGATCATGAAAAACTAGTGAAAAGAATTACTACAAAAATTACTGATGATCTTGATAAATTAACCAATGTTGAAAAACTTTATTTAGATGATGCAAAAACTGTTTTTGTAACATATGGTGCAACAGCTAGACCTGCAGAAAGTGCAGTGGAAATGGCAAGAGCTAAAGGTAAAAAAGTTGGCATGCTTCGCCTTAAACTTGTTTGGCCTTTTCCCTATAAAGAAATTCAGAAGTTAGCAAGTAAAGTTAATGAAATAATTGTTCCAGAGATGAATCTTGGTCAAATTGTTCATTCCGTTCGAGAATATGTAGAGGGTCAATGTAAAGTAACAAGTGCTCCAAAGATAGGTGGTGAAATGCATCTGCCACATGAACTTTATAAGTATTTGGAGGTAAAATAAATGGCAGAAATTCGAACAGCAGATAAACTTAATAAAAAGTTTCTTCGTGAGGATATGTGGCCTACTATTTTTTGTAACGGCTGTGGTCATGGTGTAGTGCTTGATTATACATTTTGGGCAATTGAAGAATTAGATTTAGACATGGATAAAACTGTTTTTGTTTCTGGAATTGGTTGTTCCTCTCGGCTACCTGGTTATATAAACGCTGATGGATTGCATACAACCCATGGACGTGCAATTGCATTTGCCACAGGTATAAAAGCTGCAAATCCTGATTTAAACATTATCATTTTCACAGGTGATGGAGATTGTTCTGGAATAGGTGGTAATCACTTAATACATGCAGCTCGTAGAAACATTGATGTCACTGTTATAATGATTAATAATTTTACGTATGGTATGACTGGTGGTCAGTTAGCACCAACTGCACCTCTTGGTAGTATTGCAACAACTGCTCCATATGGAAATATTGAGCATCCCTTTAATATTTGTGAACTAGCAAAAGCTCTTGGTGCAAATTATGTAGCAAGGTGGTGTGTCACTCATCCATATCAACCAATAAAATCAATAAAAGAGGCGATACAAAAGAAGGGTTTTTCGCTACTCGAATTTCTGGCTCCATGTCCAACTGCATATGGGAGACGAAATAAACTTGGTGATATCAAAAAACTTTGGAAATGGTATGATGATAACACAATTCTTATTGAGGATTTTGAAAAAACTATGAAGTATGGTACAGAGGAAGAAAAAGAAAAAATCAAAAACAAAATGCAAATCGGTGTTTTTCAGGATACAGAAAAATCTGGTTTTTTTGAGGAATATGAAAAACTTGTGGAAAGGTTACAAAATAGGGGGAAAAAGAAATGAAAAAAGAAATCCGTATTTGTGGTTTTGGTGGTCAGGGTGTAATTTTATCCGGCTTTATTTTTGGAAAGGCCGCTTCTGTTTTTATGGATTTCAACGCTGTTCAAAGTCAGTCATATGGACCTGAAGCCCGTGGTGGAGCTGCAAGATCTGAGGTGATTATATCTGATGGAAAAATAGGTTATCCTAGACCGACAAGTGTTGATTTTTTCATTGCTATGTCACAAGAGGCATTTGATACCTATCGAAAGGATATTCGTAAAGATACAGTGATAGTTATTGACCCTGACTTGGTTCCAAAACACAATATTGGTCAACCAGTTCATAAAGTTCATGCTCAAAAAATCGCTGAGAAACTAGGAAATAAAATTGTTACAAATATTGTTATGGTTGGAGCAGCTACAGCAATTTTTGATGTATTAAAACATGATGCAGTAAGAGAATCAGTTATTGATAGTGTTCCAAAAAAGTTTATCGAGCTTAATAAAAAAGCCTTTGAAGAAGGACTTGAGGCAGGAAAGAATGCCAGAAAAGAGTTACAATAAAAAAATAGATCATGATTTGGGAATACCCCTACAAGATGATTATTTTTATAATGAGCCAGAAGAAATCATAGATACAAACCAGATAGAAAAAGTAGATAGTGAGACAAAACTCTCTGAAAAAATAAAGACAAAAAAAGAAAAAAGAGTAATAGACGCTGATGTCTTAATTGTAGGGGCTGGTATCTCGGGTATGCAGGCGGCTCTTGATACTGGAGATAAGGGTTATAAAGTTGTAATTATTGATAAAAGCTCAACCATTGGTGGGTCAATGGTTAAACTTGATAAAACATTTCCAACAAATGATTGTAGTATTTGTACATCTGCGCCAAAGATGGTAGAGCTTTCACGTCATCCTAACATTGAACTCATTACTTACGCTGAACTAAATTCACTTGAAGGTAAACCAGGAGAGTTTAAAGCCCAGGTTTGGAAGAAAAGTAAATACGTTGATCCAGACAAATGTACAGGCTGTAATGATTGTGTAGAGGTTTGTCCTGTTAATGTAGTAAGTAGTTTTGATGAAAAAATTACAACACGAAAGGCAATATATATTGAATTTCCACAGGCAGTACCAATTGTTTACACAATTGACCATGAAAATTGTGTAGGATGCGGATCATGTGACCGGGTTTGTGAACCAGGGGCAATAAGTTTTCTTGATAAATCAGAAGAAATAGAAGTAAATGTTGGTAGTGTTATTGTTGCAACTGGTTTTGAAGTGTTTGAACCTACTGAGATGAGAAATGAGTATGGTTATGGAAAATATGAAAATGTGATAACTGCAATGCAGTTCGAAAGGTTATTGTCTTCTTTTGGTCCTACCGAGGGAAAACCTGTGAGGCTCTCTAATGGTAAAAAACCTAAGACCATTGCTTGGATACAATGCGTAGGTTCACGTAGTGAACAACTAGGTTTTCCATATTGTTCACGTGTGTGTTGTATGTATGCAACCAAAGAAGCATCTATTGTTAAAGAGGCAAACCCTGATATTGATATCTCGATTTATTATATGGATATCCGTGCCTATGGTAAGGATTTTCAGCAGTATTATAATCATGCAAAAGATCTTGGCGTAAGATATGTTCGTGGACGGCCATCTTCTATTTATGAAAACAAAGATAAAAGTTTAACAATTCGTTATAAAGATACACTAACAGGCGAGATAAAAGAAGATATCGTTGAGCTACTTGTTTTATCTACTGCAATAATACCTAACCGAGACAACAAAAGACTTGGTGAAACCCTTGGAATAGAAGTTGACGAAAATGGTTTTTTTAAACAACAATCTTTATTAAATAATCCAGTTCAATCTACAAAAGATGGTATATATCTTGCAGGTTGTGTTCAGGGTCCTAAAGATATTCCAGATAGTGTGGCTATGGCAAGTGGTGCTGCGGCAAAAGCAGTAGGACCAATTAAAAATCGGGAGCGTCATGTTGGTAAGGATTTTCCACCTGAAATAGATATTTCTGGTGAAGAACCCCGAATCGGTGTTTTTATATGTCATTGTGGTAAAAACATTGCTAGCTATTTGGATGTAGAAAAGGTTACTGAAGTTGCCAAAAAACTGCCAAATGTTGTTCATGCTGAGCATGTAATGTTTGCCTGTTCTGAGGATAGTGGTAAAAAAATTAGAGAGACTATCAAAGAAAAAAAACTGAATAGGGTTGTTGTATCTGCTTGTTCACCTAGTACACACGGCGGACTATTTCGAGATACGCTTATGGAAGCAGGTTTAAATAAATATCTTTTTGAAATGGCAAATATTCGCAATCAGTGTTCATGGGTTCATTCTGATGACTGGGATGCAGCGACTAAAAAAGCAATAGTATTGGTAAAAGCTGCTGTTGCTAAGGTCCGTCTGCTTGAACCACTCACTGAAGAAGAGTTTTCAATTCTTCCGAAAACGCTTGTGATAGGTGGCGGAATTTCAGGTATGAAAGCTGCTCTTGCATTGGCAAATATGGGTATCAAATCTTTCCTTCTTGAAAAAAATTTAAAACTTGGAGGTAGACTTAGAGAGCTTCATTCGATGTTTCCATCTGACACAAGAACAGAAGATATAATTAATCCTTTAACTAAAGAGGTTACGAAAAACAAAATGATTAGTATACTGACTGATGCTGAACTAATTAGTATAGACGGTTATATTGGAAATTACGAGGGAATAATTAAACAAAAGGGGAAAAAGAAAAAAATCGAGTTTGGAACAATTATTATTTCAACTGGTTTTAGAGAAATTGATCTTGAAGGCGAGTATCAGTATGGCAAAAACACTAATATTTTGTCACAATCTGAACTTGAAAAAAATATTAAAAACAACTCTTTTAAGAAAAAACCGAAAAATATTGTTTTTATTAATTGTGCTGGTGCAATGGATGAAAAACGCCCTTATTGTTGTCGTGTTGGTTGTGGGGTATCCATTAAGAATGCAAAGCTTGTTAGTGAGAAATTCCCAGATTCTAAGGTCTTTATATTGTATAGAGATATGAGGGTTTTTGGTAAAGAAGAAGAGGAGTATTATTCTAATGTTTTAAAAAATTATCATGTTACAACTATACGTTATTCTGGTGATAAAAAACCTAAGGTTGTTCTAGACAGAAATGATCCTAAGCATGGTTCTGTAACAGTAAAAGTTTACGATGACATTCTAAATGAAGAGATGGAAATACCGGCAGATCTTTTGGTTCTTACAATTAATATTGAGGGGGCAGCTTCGACTGAGACTTTGAAAAATATGCTTAAAATACCTGCTGATGATGGAGGTTTTTTCATGGAAGCACATGCAAAGATCCGTCCTCTGGATTTTGCAACTGATGGTATTTATTTGTGTGGTGCTGCGCATTATCCAAAAAATTTGGTTGATTCAATTGCGCAAGCAGAAGGTGCTGCTTCAAGAGCGGCAATTCCAATAATGCAAAAGAAAATGACAGGGGAAGGTGCAGTTTCAGATGTAGATGAGGATCTTTGTAGTGGTTGTGGGACATGTGAATCTGTATGTACCTATTCTGCAATTAAAATCCAACCCCGCTCTGATGATCCTGAACGTTCTGTTGCAGTTATTAACAAAGCATTGTGTAAGGGATGTGGTGTTTGTGCTGGTGCATGTCCTTCTGGAGCTATAGACCAAAAAGGATACAAAAACAATCAGATTTATGTAATGCTGGAGGCTCTTTTGAAGGAGGTGACTTTCTGAAAAAGAAATTGGAAGGTAAAAAAGAAATTGATGCTATCAAGTTTAAAGAAGGCGGGCTTGCAGCAGAGGTAGAAGAACTCTCAGGAGAAAATGTATTTGCTTGTTATCAATGTGGAACTTGTTCAGCTGGTTGCCCCTTTATTGATGATATGGATTTAGGTCCTGATGCAGCTATTAGATATGTAGTGTTAGATCGTAAAGAAGTTTTGAATTCAAATACGATTTGGATGTGCGCATCGTGTTATACATGTGCAGAAAGGTGTCCTCGTGATTTGAATATTACAAAGATTATGGAAGCTCTTCGTCAAATAGTTCTTAGAAAAAAAATTGATAGAACAAAAGTTGTAAAAATTTCTAAAAAGGAAAAAGAGTCAATTCCTCAATTAGCATTTGTTAGTTTATTTAGAAAAAATATAGGTTAATGTATACAAAAATATACATTTATAAATATGGAAAAAAATATAGATATGTAGTAGGGTAATATCATGAAGCTATTATACTATCCTGGTTGTACACTTAAAACATCTGCAAAAAACCTTGAGAAATCCGCATTTGCAATAATGGAAGCTCTGGGTCATGAGATGGTAGAAATGGAGGATTGGAACTGCTGTGGAGTAGTTGCGTCTCTAACAGATGATGACCTTATGCATCATCTAGCACCATTAAGAAGTTTAATACATGTGGAAGATCAAGGTGAAGATAAAGTTGTAACACTTTGTGATATGTGTTGCAACACACTTAAACAAACAAATCTTAGGGTCAAAGAAAACCCTGATGATCTTGAAACACTAAACCTATTTATGGACCGTGAAAATGATTACAAGGGAACTGTAAAAATTATTCATTTTCTTGAATTTTTACGTGATGAAATTGGTTTTGATGTAATCAAGAAAAAAGTAAAACTTCCTCTTAAGGGTATCAAAATAATGCCATATTATGGATGCATGCTTCTACGTCCACGTGAAGTAGCAATTGATGATGCTGAAGAACCAACAATTCTAAGCGATCTTTTATCTGCTCTTGGTGCAGAGGTTGTTGATAATCCGTTCAAGATAGAATGTTGTGGTTCATATCATACCATCGAAAATAAGGAATTGGTTTCAAAAAGAGCTCATCGAATTACAAGTTTTGCAACTGATAGAGATAGTGATGCTATGGTCCTTTCGTGTCCATTATGCAAGTTTAACCTTGATACACGCGGTAAAGATGCAGAAAAATTATTCAAGGGTTACAAACAGTTACCAGTTTATTACTACACTCAGCTTATTGCAATTGCACTTGGCCTGGATTTAGAAGTGTGTGGTTTTGGGCAGCATGTTGTAGATCCAATTAAATTATTGGAGAAAAAAGGGATTTTAAAAAAGGAATGATTAAATTATATGGGGTTGGTGATTTTATGAATAAGGAAAAAGATAAACAAAAAAAATTACAACTAGCATTTTATTGGGCTGCAAGTTGTGGTGGATGTGAAATTGCAGTACTTGATATTGATGAAAAAATATTGGATGTTATTGGTATTGCTGATATTTTATTTTGGCCTGTTGCAATGGATTTTAAATATAAAGATGTTGAAGCAATGAAAGACAATCATATTGATATTTGTTTTTTCAATGGTGCGATTAGAACAGAAGAGCAAGAACATATTGCAAAATTACTTAGGAAGAAATCAAAGGTTATGGTTGCATTTGGAGCCTGTGCGGTAAATGGTGGTATTCCAGGTCTTGCAAATGTTGCAAATAAAGAAGAGGTATTTCACACAGCATATATTGAAAATCCATCAACGAACAATCCAAACAAGATTGTTCCAAAAACCTCTGTTAAAGTAAAAGAAGGAACTCTTACTTTACCTGAGTTTTATGATACTGTAAAGACCCTTGATCAAACAGTTGATGTTGATTATTATTTGACGGGTTGTCCTCCGACACCTGAGCAAATAATGACTGCAGTTGGTGCAATTGCTGAAAATAAATTGCCACCAAAAGGGTCTGTTATAGGTCCTATGAAATCAGTATGTGATGAATGCAGATTTGAAAAAAGTGAAAAGAAAATAAAGCAAATAAAAAGAGTTTATGAAGTAGAAAAAATTGAAGATAAATGTTTACTTGAACAAGGAATAATTTGTCTTGGTCCTGCAACAAGAGGGGGATGCAGTGCAAGATGTCTTGATGCAAACATGCCCTGTACCGGTTGTAATGGGCCTACCCCCAACTCACTTGATCAAGGCGCAAAGATGATTTCTGCACTTGCTTCAATTCTTGGAATTGAAGATGAAGAAAAAATGAGTGATGAAGAAGTTCAAAAATTGATTGATCAAGTTGTTGACCCAATTGGTACTTTTTACAAATATGGTTTGCCCAGTGCTTTAATAAATAGGAAGGTGGTAAAGTAATGAAGACAATTACAATTGACCCAATAACAAGGCTTGAAGGTCATGGGAAAATTAGTATTTTTTTAGATAACAAAGGTGATGTTGATAACGCATATCTTCAGATTCCTGAACTTAGAGGTTTTGAGCGTTTTGCTCAAGGCAGACGTGCTGAAGATATGCCTCAAATAACAAGTAGAATATGCGGCGTTTGTCCTGTTGCTCATCATTTTGCGGCAACAAAGGCACTTGATGCAGCATTCAATGTTGAGCCAACATCTGCTGCAAAGAAATTAAGAGAACTAATGTATATGGGCTATTTTATTTATGACCATATTCTTCATTTTTATTATCTAGGAGGACCTGATTTTGTAGTAGGTCCAGATGCACCAGCTGCAAAAAGAAATGTAATTGGTGTTATTGAAAAAGCAGGTATTGAAATAGGAAAAGAAGTAATTAAACACCGTGCATATGGTCAAAAAATAACTGCAATTTTAGGAGGCAAAGCAACTCATCCGGTATGTGGTCTTCCTGGTGGGGTTTCAAAAGGTCTTAATAAAGACGAGGTAAAAGACATTGAAAAAATGATTGATTCATGTGTTGATTTTGCAAAGTTTTCATTGAAACTTTTTGATGACATTGTTCTACAAAACAAAAAATATGTAGACTTGATTTTAAGTGATCCTTATCAACTTTCAACCTACAACATGGGTCTAGTCGATAAGAATGATAAGGCAAACTTTTATGATGGAATGGTTAGAGTAACCGATCAAAAAGGAAAAGAGCTTTTAAAGTTCAAACCACAGGATTATACAAAGCATGTTGAAGAACGTGTTGAAGAATGGACTTATATTAAATTTCCTTATCTTAAAAAGATAGGTTGGAATGGTTTTTCAGATGGAAAAGATAGTGGCATTTATAGAGTAGGGCCTCTTGGGCGACTAAATGCTGCAGAAGGTATGGCAACACCTCTTGCACAAAAAGAATACAACAGATTCTATGAAACCCTAGGTGGTAAATCTGTGAATTCAACCCTTGCTTTTCATTGGGCAAGACTAATTGAACTATTATATGCAACTGAAAGGGCAAAGGAACTGATTACAGATAAAGAAATAACATCTCAAAAAATAAGAAATCCAGTTGGTATACCTGGGGAAGGAATAGGAATTGTAGAAGCTGCAAGAGGTACACTTATTCATCATTATAAACTTGATAAAGATGGACTAATAGACAAAGCAAATCTAATTGTTGCGACAACAAACAATTCTGGAGCCATCAATATGTCAGTAAGGGATGCTGCAAAAGGAGTCATAAAAGCAGGGAAAGTTGATGACGGTCTTCTTAACATGGTAGAAATGGCTTTTAGAGCATATGACCCTTGTTTTGCTTGTGCAACTCATACATTACCTGGCGGAATGCCATTAGAAGTAAACATATATGATAATAATAAAAATAAAATTAAAACCATAAAACAAAATCTTCAGGAGAATTTGTAAAATGAAAACTATAATATTAGGAGTTGGAAACCCAATTCTAAGAGATGATGGCGTGGGAATTCATGTAGCTGAAGAACTAAAAAAACAAATAAAAAAACCAGATGTTAAGGTTGATACAGCATTTACTGGCGGAATGAACCTACTTGACCAGATGATAGATAGTGACAGGGCAATACTTATTGATGCAGTGAAAATGAAAAATAAGGCACTTGGTGAAGTAGGTCTTTATGACATAAGAGATTTTTCTGCATTTCACACTTGTAATCCGCATGATGTATCTTTACCTGAGGCAATTGACCTTGCAAAAAGGCTAGGTGAAAGACGCATTCCCAAGGATATAAAACTAATTGGGATAAATATAGGAGAACTATCCTGTGAATTTGGAGAAGAGTTGAGTAGTGAAATTGCTAAAGCAGTTCCTAAGGCAGTTGATTTTGTAAAAAAAGAGGTGGAAGAAGATGAGTGAATTTGAGCCAAATATTATTGGATTCTTATGTAATTGGTGTTCTTATGCAGGCGCTGACCTTGCAGGAACTAGTAGAATAAAATATCCACCGAACATAAAAAGCATACGTTTAATGTGCTCTGGTAGAGTTGATCCAGTTTTTGTTCTCGAAGCATTAAAAAAAGGAGCAGATGGAGTACTAATTGCAGGATGCCATCCTGGTGATTGTCACTATCAATCTGGGAATTATAAGACAAATAGAAGAATTAAACTTTTAAAGAAACTACTTGGAGATCTAGGAATAGAACCAGAACGGGTTAGATTTGAATATATTTCTGCATCTGAAGGCCAAAAATTTGCAGAAACTGTTACTGATTTTGTAAATGAATTGAAAAAATTAGGGCCATCCCCTATTAAGGAGCTAGTATAATGAATATAGAACTTGGTAAATTGGAAAAAATTGTAGGTAAAGATAACGTTTCAGATGATAGTGCTGATTTATATGTATATTCATCAGATGCGTCGGTTCATCAAGCTATGCCTTCAGTTGTAATAAGACCTAAAACTGTTGAAGAAGTTCAAAGTATTATAAAATATGCAAACAAAAATAAAATCCCTGTTGTCCCTCGGGGGTCTGGCTCTGGTACTAGTGGTCATACAGTACCTATTGATGGAGGTATTGTATTAGATATGAAAAGAATGAATCGTATAATTGAGATAAGGCCTGAAGATATGCTTGTCAGGGTGGAGTCTGGTGTTGTTGATGACGATTTAAATCGTGCTCTTAAGCCTTGTAATCTTTTTTATCCACCAGCACCTGCATCCAGCAAAATTGCAACTATTGGAGGAGAAATAGGTGCAAATGCTTCGGGGATTAGGTCAGTAAAATATGGTGCTACACGTGATTATATTATGGGAATGAAAGTAGTTCTTGCAGATGGTTCTTTGGTAACGCTTGGTTCCAATACTCGTGTTCATTCGTCTGGTTATCAGCTTGAACGTCTTATGGTTGGATCTGAAGGGACTCTTGGTGTTGTTGTAGAAGCTACTATGAAGATTAGCCCTTTGCCTAAATATAGATGTTTAGGAATAGCAAATTTTAACAAATTACAGGAAGCAGGTTCTACAATATCTGATATAGTTTCAAGTGGAGCTCAGCCTTCTATGCTAGAACTTATGGATGGTATAGGAATTGTTGCAGTAAATAGAGCTCTTAACATGGGACTTAAAGAAGTCGGGGCAATTATTCTTTTTGAAGCTGATGGAAATGTGAAAGAGGCTGTTGATTATGAAATGCAAAAGATGAAAGAAATCTGTGAGAAACATAATGGATTTGATGTTAAGATGAGTTATGATGAAAAGGATAGGACAAGGTTATATTCAGGTAGAAAAAAATTATTTGCATCACTATCACGGTACAAAGAAGGAATTATTTGTACTGATTTAGCAGATGATATGGGGGTACCAAATTCCAAGGTTGCCGAATGTGCAAATAAAATCCATGAGATTGCTAAGCGCAATAATGTGATAATGGCAGTATATGGTCACTGTGGCTCTGGAGTGGTTCACACAAAGATTATGCTTGATCCTAAAAAAAAGAGTCAATGGAATGATGCAAAACATGTGGTCTCTGAGTTGTATGATTATGTTGATTCAATTGGAGGAGTTACTTCTGCAGAACATGGTATAGCTTTATCAAAAGCACCATCTTGGAAGAAGGCAAGAGGTGATGTTTTACCAGTGATGAAAAAAATAAAAAAGGCACTTGACCCAAACAATATTCTGAACCCTCACAAACTAATGGATGCACCAGATGATTGGGTTAATGCTACAAATTTAAGATACAATGTGAGGTAGAATAATGGAAAGTAAACATCTAAAAAATTGGGAAGATGAAATGAATATATGCATAAGATGTGCCTACTGTTTTGAAGGTTGCCCAATATTCAAAGAACTTGGATGGGACACAGATGGGGCAAGAGGTAAGGTTATACTATCTTATGGGCTTTTAACCAAAGAAATTGAGCCTTCCCAAAAGATAGCAGATAAGATTTTCCAATGCACTTTTTGTAAAGATTGTGTTGAAAGATGTTCTTCTAGTGTTTCTATCCCCGATATATTAGAGGCTACTAGGGCAGAACTTGTAGACGCTGGTTTTGCAACTGATACCCAAAAGTATGTTATGAAGAATATTAAAGAAACTGGTAATATCTATGGTGATAAGGAAGTAATGATACCTGAAAGTGATGGCGATACGCCAGTATTTTTAGGCTGTCAGTATCTATCAAGACCTAATAAGACAAAGAAATATTTGAAGATTTTAAGTAAACTTGGAATAAAACCAAAAATTTTAGATGAAACATGCTGTGGTTTTCCAATGAAAGCTCTTGGTTTTACCAAGGATTTTGAGGAACAAAAAAAGAAATTTCTTGAACGTTATTCTAACCAAGAAATCATTGCTTTTTGCCCAACCTGTACCATGTTTATGAAAGAGGAATATGGATTGAAAGTTAAGCATTCTATGGAAGCAATTTTAGAAAAACTTCCCAAAGGAAATTTAAATCTTAAGGTTACATGGCATGATCCTTGTGACCTTTCAAGAGGTTTAGGAATAATCGAAGAACCAAGGGCAATACTTGAGAAACTTGGTTGCGAGATAGTAGAGATGAAAAACAATAAGAAACAGTCAAGATGCTGCGGTGGAGGTGGAGGAATTTTAATGTCTGATGAGCATTTATCAAATAAAATAGCTCTTGTCAGGATAAAAGAGGCTTTAGAGACCGGTGTTGATATTTTGGTTACCTCTTGTCCAACTTGCGAAACCACTCTTAAAAAGGCTGCTCAGGAAATATCTGAAAAGGAAGGAAAAACCATTGCTGTTAGAAATATTGAGGATATTATTTGGAAAGGATTAAAATAGGAGATTAAAAAATGTATTTATTAGACTTAGGTGAAAGACCATGGGAGCAATCCATGCTTATTTTTCATGCTCTTGCAAGAATGGGAGTAGAAGCAATTGATATTGTATGGCCTCAAACACCATTTATTAGTATTGGTTATTTTCAAGATGCAAAAAAGGAGGTGGACCTTGATTATTGCAAAAGGATGGGTCTACCAATAATAAGAAGAGAGGTAGGGGGCGGTACTGTTTATCTTGATCGAAATCAAATATTTTATCATATGGTATGGAACAAAAAAAATCCAAATTTTCCTAAGAGAATAAAAGATATCTATGAATATTTATCTGTTCCACCTATAGAAACATATGAAGAGTTTGGAATAAAGGCAAAATTTCGAGAAGTAAATGATATAGTGACAGATAGGGGAAAAAAGATTGCGGGTCTTGGTGGTGCTGATATTGAAGATTCAATGGCTTTTGTCGGATCAGTAATTCTTGATTTTGATTACGATAAAATGTCACATGCAATAAAAGTGCCTGATGAGAAATTTCGTGATAAGATACATAAGACAATGCAGGAAAATGTAAGCAGTATGAAAAAAGAGCTAGGAAAAATTCCCCCACGTGATGAAATAAAAAAGGTCCTTATAAAACGCTATGAAAAACTTTTTGGTAAATTAAAACCATTGAAACTTAATGAGGAAATAATACGTAAAATGACAGAACTTGCAAAGTGGTTTAACTCACCTGAATTTTTTTATAAAAAGACACCAAGAATTCCAAAAGGGGTAAAAATTAAGGAAGGAATAGAAATTTTATACGGTTTATATAAGGCACAGGGGGGGCTCATCAGGTCAGCTCAAGAAGTTGAATACAAAAAACTTAGAGACATAGGGCTGTCTGGTGATTTTACCTTATATCCAAAAAAAGAATTGAAAAATTTGGAAATCTCGCTTAAAGATATAGAACGCGAAAAAAGTGAGCTTAATTCAAAAATAGATGAATTCTATGAAGAAACAGATATTCAAACACCTGGGGTAAAATCAAGAGATTTTACAAAAGCTATAATGGAGGCAAAAAATAATGATTGATTCAAAAAAATTGGATCCCAATTTTAAATATGAGGTGGCAAAGGAATTTGGTGGAGAAGAAATTAAGCATTGTTTTTCTTGTGGTACATGCACTGTTGGTTGTCCAGTTAGAGAACTAGATGAGACATACAATCCAAGAAAGATTATAAGAATGGTTCTACTGGGTATGCGTGAAAGAGTATTAAAAAGTGAATTTATCTGGCTTTGTTCACAGTGTTATACTTGTTATGATAGATGCCCTCAAGGTGTAAGACTGACAGATATTATGACTGCACTTAAAAATATCGCAGTTCGTGAAGGTTATATTCATCCCGCTTTTAAAGAACAAGCTAGGCTTCTTGGAAAACAAGGTAGGCTTTACGAAGTAGAAGATTTTGATAATAAAAAGAGAGGAAAATTTGGTCTTCCACCTGTTAAAAAGAAATTTGATGAAGTTACAAAAATTGTTGAAAATAGCAATTTAAAAAAGGTGATTAAATGAAATATGCCCTTTTTTTAGGATGTACCATTCCAGTTAGAAGTCAGAATTATGAAATATCTGCAAGAAATGTTGCAAAAAAGCTGGATATGAACTTAGTAGATATTGAAGAATTTTCATGTTGTGGTTTTCCAGTTAAATCAACGAGTAGTGAAGCAGCAATCACTATTGCAGCAAGAAATCTAGCTATAGCTGCAGAAAAAAAACTTGAAATTTGCACACTTTGTAATGCATGTACTGGGGTTTTAACTGAAGCAAATAAACATTTATCTGAAGATAAAGAATTAAGAGATAAGGTAAATAAAGAACTAAAAAATTATGATAAAGAATTTAAACCTGGGGTAAAAATAAGACATTTTAATCGCATTTTATATGAAGATATTGGTCTTGAAAAAATAAGAAAAAATATTTCAAAAAATCTTAATAATTTAAGGGTTTCAGTTCATTATGGTTGTCATTATCTAAGGCCTAAAGATATTTATGATGGATTTGATGATCCTGAAAATCCAAAAACTCTTGATGAGTTAATAAAAGCAGTTGGTGTAAATGTTGTTGATTATAAAGATAAACTTGATTGCTGTGGAGGTGCAATACTTGCAGTTCAAGAAAAAACTGCTTTAAAAATGGCTAAAAATAAACTTGATAATGTTACTGCAAACAAAGTAGATGCTCTAATTTCTCAATGTCCTTTTTGCTCAATTATGTATGAGGATAACCGTAATAAAATTGAAACAGCTTTTAATGTTAATTATAATGGACTTCCTGTTTTGTATTACACTCAACTTTTAGGTCTTGGATTAGGACTAGATAAAAAAGAATTAGGTTTTAGACTTAATAAAATAAAAGCTACAACATTGTTAGAAAAATTAGGATTTGAATAGAGAGGTTTATCATAGATGTCAAAAAAACCATCAGATACTATATTAAACAGCAAAAAAGTAGGAGCAGTTTTAGTAGTTGGTGGTGGAGTTGGAGGAATACAAGCATCACTGGATTTAGCTGATTCTGGTTTTAAAGTATATCTGGTCGAAGAAAAACCAGCCATTGGAGGCGTGATGGCACAACTTGATAAGACGTTTCCCACAAACGATTGTTCCATGTGTATTTTATCACCAAAACTTGTTGAAGTAGGTCGTCATCCAAATATTGAACTCTTAACTTATTCAGAAGTTGAGGATGTGGATGGAAAAGCGGGTAATTTTAAAGTAAAAATAAAGAAAAAAGCAACCTATGTAGATGAGGATAAATGTACTGGTTGTGGAGAATGTGCAAATGTCTGTCCTGTAGAACTGCCTTGTGAGTTTGATGAAGAGTTAGGAAATAGAAAGGCAATTCATATCCCTTATCCTCAGGCTGTTCCCTTAAGATATACTATTGACAAACGTGGTATTCAACCTTGTAAGGATGCATGTCCTGCAGGTGTTGGTGCTCCAGGTTATGTAGCACTTGTTAGCCATGGGAAATTTTATCAGGCATTACAGGTAATAAAAGAGCGTCTTCCATTTCCTTCTATTTGTGGCAGGGTATGTCATAGACCATGTGAAGAGGCATGTAGCAGAGCAAAATTAGATGATCCAATTGGTATTGCTTATCTTAAAAGGTTTGTAGGCGACCTTGAATTAAAGATACCTGCCTATCAAGTCCCACCAGTTAAAGGAAGAGCAGAAAGCATTGCAATTGTTGGTGGAGGACCTGCAGGTCTTACTGCTGCCCATGATCTTGCTTTAAAGGGGTATCATGTTACAATTTTTGAAGCAGGACCCGTACTAGGTGGTATGATGCGTTGGGGAATACCTGCTTTTCGGCTTCCCAAAGAGATACTTGAAAGAGAGATATCTGATATTTTAGCACTTGGGGTTAAAGTCAGACTTAACGTGGCTATAGGTAAAGATTTCTCCATTCCTGATTTATTTAATCTTGGTTATAATTCTGTATTGATAGCAGTTGGTGCACAAATCGGTAAAAAAATGAATATAGCTGGTGAAGAATTAGAAGGTGTTTATCAAGCTATAGATTTTTTAAAAGAGATAAACCTTGGTCATATCATTACAACACCTATTGCAACTATAGATAAGGATTTGTGCGTTGGTTGTGGAGCTTGTGGTAATGAATGTGTTTATGGTGCCATACGTTATAGAAGAGATAAAAAAGACCCTAAGAAAAAACATCCAATCATTCAAAAATATGTTTGCAAAGGATGCGGTAAATGTGTAACAGTATGTCCAACTAAAGCAATTAAACTAACTGGTTTTAGAGATGTAGCACCAAAGGTTGGTAAAAAAGTTCTTGTTATTGGTGGTGGAAATGCAGCTCTAGATACTGCTAGATCGGCAATTAGACTTGGTGGAGAAGATGTAACTATATTATATCGTCGTTCAAGGATAGAGATGCCAGCCGAACCCGAATGGGAAATAGACGAAACTGAGCGTGAAGGTGTTAAATTCAAATATTTAACTTCACCGCTTGAAGTAATAAGTGATAAAAAGGGTCATGTAAAATCAATTAGATGTATAAAAATGAGACTACTTGATGAACTTGACAGGACTGGTAGAAGAAAAATTGAACCTATTCCAAATTCTGAATTTTTAATCGATGCAGATACAATTATACTTGCAATTGGTCAAGAGGTAAATACTGGCTTTTTATCTAGAGACGTTGATTTGGAGTATACTCCATATAGCAGTATAAAGGTTGATTCTCTTTCTTTTACTGCTAATCATAAAGGAAAACTGGAATATACTCCATGGAGTACTATAAAAATTGATAGAATCACCCATGAAACTAGTATAAAAGGAGTATTTTGTGCAGGTGACGCTGTTTGGGGTGCAGGAACAGTAATTGAATCTATTGCTGCAGGCAAAGAAGCAGCTATTTCAATTGATCGATATTTAAATGGTAAGGATTTAAAAGAAGGTCGTGGTGAAAAACCGCCTGTTGCGGAAGTATCTGTTGAAGGTGTAAAAAAGAAAAAGATGGTTCCAATGCGCCTTCTACCCCTTGAAGAAAGAAAAAATAATTTCAAAGAGGTAGAACTTGGCTATTCTGAAGAAGAAGCAATAGAAGAGGCAAACAGATGTTTAAACTGTGGTGGATGCGTTGAATGTTTTGAATGTGTAAGGGCATGTGAAGCTAATGCAATAAACCATGATATGAAAGATGAAACAGTTGAGATAAATGTTGGTTCTATCATCCTTGCACCTGGTTATGAAAAATATCCACCTGAACTTAAAGGTGAATATGGTTATGGCCGGTATCCAAATGTAATTAACTCCTTAGAATTAGAAAGGATGCTGTCTGCATCAGGACCTTATCAGGGACATATTGTCAGACCTTCTGATAATAAGGAACCTAAAAAGATTGCTTGGATTAACTGCGTGGGATCTAGAGATAGATCCTGCGGAAACAATTACTGCTCGGCAGTGTGTTGTACCTATTCGATAAAAGAGGCAGTTATTGCAAAAGAACATCTTAGTTCTATTGAACCAACAATCTTTTTCATGGACATGCGAACTTATGGTAAAGGTTTTGAGGAATATTACCAAAGAGCAAAAGATGATAATAATATAAATTTTGTAAGATGTAGAATATCTGAAATAAATGAAAACCCGAAAACAAAATCTCTTCTTTTAAAATATGAAACTGAAAAAAGTGAGTTAAAAGAAGAAGAGTTTGACATGGTTGTACTCTCTGTTGGTTTAACTCCCAATGAAAATGCTAAGGACCTTGCAGATAAACTAGATATTAAATTAAATGAATTTGGTTTTTCAGAAACACCTGAACTTAAACCAATTGAAACCACCCGTAAAGGCATTTTTGTTTCTGGTGTTTTTTCAGGGCCGAAGGATATTCCAGAAACAGTTATTGAATCATCCGGTGCTGCTGCAAAAGCAATTGATATTATTTCATCTGAGAGAAACAAACTTGTTGAAAAGAAAACATATCCAAAAGAAATTGATGTTACTGGACAAGAACCTCGTATTGGAGTATTTATTTGTCATTGTGGTATAAACATTGGTGCATATGTGGATGTTCCTTCCGTTGTTGAATATGCAAAAAAACTTCCTAATGTTTCTTATGCTGAGCAAAATCTGTATACTTGTTCTCAGGATACCCAAAAGAAAATTGTTAAAAAAATTAAAGAAAACAACCTTAATCGGGTAATCGTTGCCAGTTGTACTCCTAGAACTCATGAACCATTATTTCAAGAAACATTAAGGGAGGCAGGACTAAATCCTCATCTTTTTGAAATGGCAAATATCCGCGATCAATGTTCATGGGTTCATATGAATGATAAAAAAGGAGCAACTGATAAAGCAAAAGATTTAGTAAAAATGTCAGTTGCTAAAGCAAGACTAATTGAACCTCTTGAGTCAATAAAAGTAGATATCAACCAGAAAGCTCTAATAATAGGGGGTGGTCTTGCTGGTATGACCTCTGCTTTGTCCATTGCAGATCAGGGGTTTGAAGTTTTTCTTATTGAAAAGGAAGATAAATTAGGTGGCAATCTTAATCATATAAATTATACTCTTAAAAATTCAAAAATACAAGAATATCTAAAGACTCTTATAGATAAAATTGAAAATCATAAAAAAATAACTATTTATAAAAAAGCAAAAATTGAAAAAATTGATGGCTTTGTTGGTAATTTTAATACAACTATTAAAAATGGTAAATTTTCACTTGATGTTGAGCATGGAATAATTATTGTTGCAACAGGTGCAAAAGAAGCAAAACCTAATGAGTATTTGTATGGAAAGGATAAAAGAGTATTAACTCAGCAAGAGCTTGAAGAAAAAATTGCAAATAATACTTCTTTTAAGAAAAAAACAATTGTAATGATACAGTGTGTAGGTAGCAGAGATGAAAAAAGACCATACTGTTGTCGTATTGGTTGTTCTATTGCAATTAAAAATGCATTAAAAATTAAACAACAAAATCCTGATGCCGAGGTTTACATTTTATATAGGGATGTAAGAACGTATGGCTTCATGGAAACATATTATGAACAAGCTCGTGAAAAAGGAATAATTTTTATTAGATACGAGCCTGAAGAAAAACCAAAAGTTAAACAAGTTGAAAAAGGTATTGCAGTAGAAATACGAGACATTATTTTAGATGAAAAAATATTGCTTCATGCAGATAACGTAATTTTAACTTCCACAATAATTCCAAGAGATGAAAATGAAGAATTAGCAAAACTTTTAAAGTTACCATTAAATGAGGATGGTTTCTTTTTAGAAGCCCACGTTAAACTTAGACCTGTTGATTTTGCAACAGAGGGAGTATTTCTTGCTGGTATGGCACATTTTCCCAAAATAATTGAAGAAACCATATCTTCGGCATATGCGGCCACGTCAAGGGCTACAAAGTTACTTTCTAAAAAACAATTGGAAATTGAACCAAGAATATCAGTTGTTGACGAAACAAAATGTATTGGTTGTGGATTATGTGTTTCTCTTTGTCCAAATAATGCTATTGAGTTGAAACTTAAAGAAGGGGGTAGAAAGTCTGAAGTTATACCTGCCTCTTGTAAAGGTTGTGGAATATGTGGAGCAAGCTGCCCTCAACAGGCTATATCGCTGAGGCATTTCAAAGATAAACAAATAGAAGCTCAAATAGAAGCATATGGGAGAGAGAAATAAATGGCAAAATATCAACCTAAACTTTTGGGATTTCTTTGTAATTGGTGTGCTTATGCAGGAGCTGATCTTGCTGGGGTTTCACGTTTTCAATATCCTTCAAATATTAGAGTAATTAGAGTAATGTGCTCGGGAAGAGTAGATCCAGTTCATGTAATTGATGCATTTAAAAACGGGATAGATGGAGTTGCAGTTTTAGGCTGCCATCCAGGCGATTGTCACTATCAAACTGGTAACTATGAAGCTGAAAATAAAATGAAAATGACAAAAAAAGTACTTGAAATAGTTGGAATTCAAAAAGATAGAATGTATCTTGACTGGGTATCCGCTGCTGAAGGAAAAAGATTTTCTGAGGTAATATCAGAATTTACTGAAAAGGTTTCAGAGCTTGGGCCGATAAAAAAAGATAAAGATTATGAAAATAAGCTTATTTTAGGTGAAAAAATTGTTGCGTCAGTACGTTTGCGTTGGTTGGTAGGAAAACAAAGAGAGCTTATTGAAAAAGGAAATGTATATAATGAAAAAATACAACCAGAAAAAATTGAAGAAATCATCATTAAAAATATTTACAAAGAGTATGATAGACAAAGAATGCTTTCTTTAATTGCTGATAAACCTTCCACGGTTGTATCACTTGCAAAAGATTTAAAAATATCAAGCTCTGATGTTGCCAAATATATAACATCTTTGGAAAATTCAGGCGTAATCTCAATTTTGGATATCAAAGATAACTCTCCTAGATATACATTAGCAGAAGAAGGAGGTGGCAGATGAAAGAAAAATCAGAATCTTCTTCAAAAAAAATTGGTGCAGCACTAGTAGTTGGTGGCGGAATTGCAGGAATGCAATCATCACTTGATCTCGCTAACTCTGGTTTTAAGGTATATCTTGTTGATACTGCTCCAGCAATTGGAGGCGTGATGGCACAACTTGATAAGACGTTTCCCACAAACGATTGCTCCATGTGTATAATGGCACCAAAACTAGTTGATGTTGGTCGTCATCCAAATATTGAACTTATTACCTATTCAGAAGTTGAAGATGTTAATGGAAAAGCGGGTAATTTTAAAGTAAAAATAAAGAAAAAACCTCGATATGTTGATACTGATAAATGTACAGGATGTGGGGTTTGTGCTCAAGAATGCCCTATAGAAGCAATAAGTATTTTTAATGAGAGACTTTCTGATAGAAAATGTATATATGTTCCTTATCCTCAAGCAGTACCACTTGCTTATACTATTGATAGAGATAAATGCATTGGTTGTGGACTTTGTCAGAATTTATGTCTTGCTGATGCAATAAAATATGACGATAAAGAAAAAATTGTCTCACTTGATGTTGGTAGTATAATTTTAAGCCCAGGCTTTGATGAATTTGAATCTGAAATAAAAAGTGAATATGGTCATGGAAGATTTGAAAACGTAGTTACAAGTATTGAATTTGAACGGGTATTATCTGCATCTGGTCCTTATAAAGGGCACGTTCTAAGAAGGTCAGATGGCAATCAACCTGAAAAAATTGCTTGGATTCAATGTGTAGGTTCTAGAGACAGAGGCTGTGGAAATAATTTTTGTTCATCAGTATGTTGTACTTATGCAATAAAAGAAGCAGTTATTGCAAAAGAACATGTAAAATCAATAAAGCCAACTATTTTTTATATGGACATGAGAACTTTTGGTAAAGACTTTGAGGCATATTATAACAGATCAAAAGATGAATATGGAGTGCGTTTCATTAGATGCCGGGTTTCAGATGTAAGAGAAGATAAAAAAACAAAAAATTTATTAATTCGCTATGAAACAGAAGAGGGAAAACTAATTGAAGAACAATTTGACATGGTTGTTTTATCAGTTGGATTTATGCCTAAAGCGGGAGTAAAACAACTATCAAATAAAATTGGAATAGAGCTTGACGAATATGGCTTTTGTAAGACAAACGATTTTAAATCTGTTGAAACAACTAAACCAGGAATTTTTGTTTGCGGGTCATTTTCTGGTCCCAAAGATATCCCTGAGACAGTTATGCAAGCATCAGGTGCTGCTGCAAAAGCAAGTAGTATTATTTTTTCAGAAAGAAATAAACTAGTTGAGAAAAAAGTGTACCCGAAAGAACATGAAGTATCAAATGAAGAACCTCGAATTGGAGTATTTATTTGTCATTGTGGTATAAACATTGGTGCATATGTGGATGTTCCTTCCGTTGTTGAATATGCAAAAACACTTCCTAATGTTGCCTATGCAGAAGATAACCTATACACTTGTTCTCAGGATACCCAAAAGAAAATAGTTGAAAAAATTAAAGAAAACAACCTTAATCGAGTAATCGTTGCCAGTTGTACTCCTAGAACTCATGAACCATTATTTCAGGCAACTATACAAGAAGCAGGACTAAACCCTCATCTTTTTGAAATGGCAAATATCCGTGATCAATGCTCGTGGGCTCATATGAATGAACCAGTGGCTGCTACAAAAAAGGCAAAATCATTGGTAAAAATGGCAGTTTCAAAAGCTCGTTTAATAGAACCTTTAAGTGAAATAACCTTAGATGTTACTCAAAAAGCATTGGTAATTGGTGGTGGAATATCAGGTATGACCTCTGCTTTGTCCATTGCAGATCAGGGATACGATGTATTTCTTGTTGAAAAAGAAAAAGAACTAGGTGGTATGGCTCGTAGAATTTATTGGACAATTGATAATGGTGATGTACAAAAATATATCAGACATATGATTGATAAAATTGAAAATCATCCTAAAATTAAAATTTATAAAAATGCAAAAATTGAAGAAATTGAAGGATACATTGGTAACTATAAAACTAAATTAAAAAATGGGAAAGTTTCATTAGAGCTTGAACATGGGGTTATAATTATTGCTACAGGTGCTGATGAATCAAAACCAAAAGAGTATCTATATGGAAAGGATAAACGTGTTATTACCCAGCTTGATTTAGAAGAAAAAATTGACAAGGAAGTAAGTTACAAAGACAAAAAAATAGTAATGATACAATGTGTAGGTAGTAGAGAAAAAGAAAGACCCTATTGCAGTAGAGTTTGTTGTATTGATGCAGTTAAAAATGCACTTTTAATTAAAGAAAAGAACCCCACTGCTGAAATTTACATTTTATATAGGGACATGAGAACATATGGTCTAAATGAAAAATATTATGAAAAAGCAAGAGAAAAAGGTGTAATATTTATAAGATATAATGTAGAATGTAAACCTAAAGTTAAAAAAGGTAAATCGGACCTTGAAATTGAAATCAATGATCCTATTTTAAATGAAAAACTTTTGATTCACGCAGATAATATTGTTTTAAGTGCAGCAATTATTCCTAGAAAAGAAAATGAAGAATTAGCACAACTTTTAAAGGTACCTTTAAATGAAGATGGCTTCTTTTTAGAAGCCCACGTTAAACTTAGACCTGTTGATTTTGCAACAGAGGGAGTATTTCTTGCTGGTATGGCACATTCACCTAAATCTATTAGTGAAAGTATTTCACAAGCATATGGAGCTGCTTCTCGAGCTCTGACAATTATTTCAAAAAACACCTATACTGCTCAAGCAACTGTAGCAACAGTTGATGAAGATTTATGTTGTGGTTGCGGAATATGTGAATCCACTTGTCCTTATGGAGCAGTTGAAAGAATAAAGAAGGTAATTAACGGTAAAGAGCGTTTGGTTTCTCACGTGACAGAAGGTCTTTGTAAGGGTTGTGGCAGTTGCACTTCTGCATGTCCCGCAGGTGCAATTGAGCAGAAAGGCTTTAAGAAAACCCAAATTTTATCCATGGTAGATGCAGCAATGGCCTGACTAAGGTTTTATAAAAGACCTTTATAGCCTTTATGAAGAGGACATCCCACACATAATTCTTTTTTATATGATTCACAATTAGAACAATTTGTTTTAAAATCACATTTATTGTTTTTTTTATCTTTTTCTGATAAAAAGCCTATTGGCTGGTAACTGTTTGATGAGTTAATTATTGGAATTACTGTATATTTTGTAATATCTGCACAGTCAAATGAAAAACAATGCTCTATCATAGATTCCATGGTCTCCGTATTTTCGGCTAGAGCAAGCATTATGAAGTTGTATTCACCATAAGTGTTGTAATAGCTAATTATTTTTGGACAACATTTAATGTGATTTACCACCTCATTTTTTACTCTTGCATCTAAACATAAGAGAAATAGTTTAAAACCTAATCTTTCAATATTAACATTACAATTAACTTTGATTAGGTCTCTTTTTAATCTTTTAAGCCTTGATCTTACTGCAGTATGTGATAATCCAAGATATCTTCCCATTTTTGTTGAGCCTTGCTCCCAATCTTTGTTTATAAGTTTTATAATTTTTTTATCTATCTCGTCAAGTGTTTTCATATTTCTGATTATACAATATGAATACATAAATGTTTCAGATTGAATGATTTTTTTGTTTTTATTTATTAAACATTATCAAACAAAAAATATTTTTTTATTGAAAATAAATTTTTTCAAAATGAAATAAAAATAAATAACTTTTTTTCTATATTGAATAAAAAATCATAAGAGTTATATACAGTATGCATAATGGCTAGATTCAACGGGAGTAGCTATTTTATATTAGCTACCATTTCAAAATGAAATTTGGAATTAAATCTTGTCAATTAAATTGGATGAGCGAAAATTATGGTAAAAAGATCAGATAAGGCAAAAACAATGAGGAAGCTTATAAAAGCTATTTGGATTTTTAATTGGTTTAATTCTTGTGGTTTTGCAGAGTTGGTTCCACTTGTTGGTTCAAGATGGGATATGGAACGTTTTGGAATGATTGTTGTTGGAACACCAAGGCACGCAGATGTTTTATTTATTGCTGGTTACCAAACAATGAAATCAATAGAAAGAGCAAAGAGAATCTATGAACAAATGGCTGAACCAAAGGTAATAATTGCATTAGGTTCTTGTACGATGACAGGAGGTATGTATTGGGATTCATATAATACAATCAAAAAGCTGGATGATTATTTACCAGTTACTATGTACATCCCTGGATGTCCTCCTAGACCAGAAGCAGTTTTTGAAGCATGTGAAAAAATCTTTCAGCACGTTAAGGAGCTAAAATAAAATGGTAAAAATAGAGGATAAATTACTTGATGAATTAAAAACAAAATTTAAGGTTGAGGGATATGTTCAAAAAGAGCGGAGAGTATGGGTTTCTATTGATAGTAAAGAATTATTAAAAATTTGTAAACAATTAAAAGACAGTGGTTTTCATCACCTTTCTGCAATGTCTGTAACAGATTGGATAAAAGAAAAAAAATATGAAATTACATATCATCTATGGTCTTATAAAGAAAAAATACTTATTACATTAAAAACTAAAATTAGTCGAAAAAGTCCTACTATTGAATCCGTATCTAAAATTTGGAATGAAAATGCCCAAATTCACGAAAGAGAATTGCATGAATTATTTGGTGTGAAGTTTAAAGGAAATAATGACTTATCTCCACTTTTTTTAGAAAATTGGAAAGGTCTTCCTCCATTTAGAAAAGATTTTGACTGGCGGGAATATGTAAAAGATAAGTATTATGATAAAAAAAATGATAGGGAGAAGGTTTACTATGATTGATCAGATGGAGCCTGCACCTAAAAACACAGATTATGATCTATATTTTGGACCTGCTCATCCTGGATCTGGTAACTTTGGAGTCAAATTAAGATTAGAAGGGGAGATAGTAATATCTGCAAGAGCCGATCCTGGTTATCTACATAGAGGATTTGAAAAATTAATGGAATATAGAAGCCCTATTCAAAATGCAGTTTTATCTGATAGACTTTGTGTACTTGAGCCATTAAACTGGAATTTGATTCATGCTGAGGCAGTCGATGAACTTATGGAAATAGAAATACCAGAGCGAGCAAAATATATAAGGGTAATAATGGCAGAGCTTTCTAGAATTCAGTCCCATATTATTTGGTACGGTGTATTTTCTATAGGTACTGGTTTTGAAACAGGTTTTAAAATGGCTTTTGGCTATAGAGATTATATACTTGATTTGTTTGAAATGATTACAGGCGGAAGAGTTTACCCTGCGGGATATATTTGTCCCGGCGGTGTAAGAAGAGATTTTCCAAATGATACTAAAGACAAGATATTGAAAGTATTAGAAAAAATCGATGAGATGGTAAAACTTGAAGAAATTGAAAATCCTGCCCTGGATGCAAGATCAAAAGACGTTGGAGTTTTAAAACCTGAAGATGCTATAAGATTAGGAGCAACTGGTCCTGTATTGAGAGCTTCAGGTATGAAAACTGACGTTAGAAAAGAAGAGCCATATGAAATATATGATATTTTGGATTTTGATATACCTACAAGGAAAGAAGGAGATGCCTATGCACGATATTGTATCGGTATAGATGAAATGAAACAGTCAATAGAAATAATAAAACAAGCTTTAAAAAAGTTACCAGAAGGCGATGTAATAGCTCCAAAATTTAAGAAACCAAAAATATCAGTTAAAATACCTAAAGGAGAGGTTTATACAAGAAATGAGGTAGCTAGAGGAGAGGCAGCTTTTTATATGGTAGGCAATGAAGCAAATACACCTTACAGGTGTAAGATTAGAGGTCCTGATTTCCTTCATATGATTCCGGTTCTTGAATATTTATTGAAAGGGGCGCAGATTGCAGATGTACCTGCTATATATTGGAGTTTAAATATTTGCCCTGCTGATATGGATAGGTGATAATATTAAACTTAGAATATTGCCAAAATTATTTAAAAATTTATTTTCAAAGCCGATGACTGTAAGATTCCCACATGAGTCAATACCCATTCCAGAGGGTTATAGAGGGGAACATGATTATAATATTGATAATTGTATAAGCTGTGCTCTATGTGCAAAAATATGTCCAAACAGAGCAATTGAGATGGTAGAAGTATCTAAGGAACATATTGGTAAATATCCAAAAAAGTATCCTAAGATAGATCTTGGAAAATGTTGTTTTTGTGGGTTATGTGAAGATATTTGTCCAAAAGAATCTATAAAACTAACAAAAAATGTTTTTCTATCTACATTTGATTCGTCTAAAGTAATTTATCATCCTGCTCCAAAAAAAGGTAATTAAAAAAAATTTTATGGTTAAAAATATGTTTAATTATTGGTTTGAACTCCTTAATTTAATGCATTTTAATTGCTTTTTTCATTTTTCATACAATTTGAATATAATAATATTTCAATCTGAAATAATTAAAAACTTTTTATTATCCTATATGATTAAAAAACCATAAGAATTATATACCCTATGAATATTGCTTCCAACGGGAGGTAAATTATGAGTAAAAAAGTAGCAATTGTTTGTAATGGATCTGAACCAAAAAACCTTTATCCAACATTTATATTAGCGTCAAGTGCTGTTGCTTCAGGAGATGAAGTTGTTTTATTTTTCACTCCAGGTGCTGCACCAGCTTTAAGAAAAGGTGAACTTGAAAAAATAAAAGTTAAAGGTTACCCAGATATGGGAGAACTAGTTGAGGGAGTTCAGAATTTAGGTGCAAGATTACTTCTTTGTGAACTTGCATTCGAAGCAAAAGATATGAAAAAAGAAGAATTTAGAGATGGTTTAGAGATTGTCGGAGCAACTTCATTTATGGCAGATATAAGTGATGCTCAAATTACGTTTTCATTTTAAATTTATAGGAGGTGATAATTAATATGGCTACCCACACACTTGATACTTTGGGTTTAAAATGCCCGCAACCAATACTAAAGGTTGCAGCTAAAGCAAAAGAAATTCAACCAGGCGACATGCTTGAAGTTTTAGCTGATTGTCATTCTTTCCCGAATGATATAAAGGCATGGTGCCAAAGAATGAATAAAACACTTCTTGTATGTGCTGACGAAGGCGGTGGAAAATTCAAAGCACAAATACAATTTTAGTGTTTTTCATATTAAATAGAAATTAGAAAATAATAATAATCAAATAAAGCAAAAATTCTTGCTTAGGAAGGAATAGATGACAGAAAAATTTGAACCAAGAATAGTAGGTTTTCTCTGTAATTGGTGTTCTTATGCTGGAGCAGATCTTGCAGGTACAAGCAAATTAAATGTGCCTTCTTCTCTAACGCCCATAAGAGTTATGTGTTCAAGTAGAGTTGATCCGGTTCTTGTTACTACAGCATTTTTACGTGGAGCAGATGGCGTACTTATTGCAGGATGTCATCCTGGTGATTGTCATTATGAGAAAGGAAATTATTATGCTCGTAGAAGATTTGCTGTTCTAAAAAAAGTTGTTGAAGGTCTTGGTTTAGAATCTGATCGTCTTAGACTTTCATGGATTTCTGCGTCAGAAGGTCAAAGATTTGCAGATGTTGTTAAAGAATTTAATGAGAAAGTTAAAAAAATGGGCCCTAACCCTATCAAGAAAAATAAATCACTTTAATATGAAGATGAAATTATGAAAGAAAAAGATCAACACAAAGATGTACTAGTTATTGGTGCAGGGATAGCTGGAATAGAAGCAAGCTTGCTTCTTTCTAAGGCAGATAGAAAAGTGCATCTAATTGAAAAAACATCTTATACTGGTGGTACTGTAATAAAATTTGAGGAAGTTTTTTCAAATATGGAATGTTCGACCTGCATGGTAGCACCTATTCAACAAGATTTATTACAGGATAAAAATATCAACCTGATCACTCTTGCTGAAGTTGAAGAGGTAAAAGGATCAACTGGTAATTTTAATGTAAAAATCAATAAAAAAGCAAGATATGTTGATATGCAAAACTGTATTGGCTGTAATGCTTGTTTTGAACCATGTCCTGTTAGTTTAAAAAATGAATTTGAAGAAGGTCTTTCTGAGAGAAAGGCCATTTATGTGCCTTGTGCAGGAGCCCTTCCAAATGTTCCTATGATTGATACAGAACATTGTCTTCGTTTTAATGGAAAGAAAGACTGTAAAGCTTGTCAGGAAGCTTGTATGTTTGAAGCAATAGATTTCAATCAAAAAGACCAAAAAATTGAATTAAATGTAGGATCTATTTTGGCTGCAACAGGCTTTAAAACATTTGATCTGAAGAAGCTTTCTCAATATGGTTATGGGAAAGTAGATGATGTGTATTCGGCATTTGAATTTGAAAGGCTATATGCATCAAATGGCCCTACTGAAGGAAAAATTGTTTTAAAGAATAATAAAGCCCCACAATCAGTTGCAATTATACATTGTGCAGGGCGAAGTGAAAAAGGATATTGTTCATCAGTCTGTTGTATGTATTCTGTAAAATTTGGTCATTATTTAAAATCTAAGATACCTGATATTAAAATATCAGACCTTTACACAGATTTATGCATACCTGGAAAATCTCATCAGAAATTTTATGAGAAACTCAAAGAGACTAATGTAAATATGATTCGATCTAGTGATATTGAGATTAAAAAACAGGGGAAAGGAATATCTATAAAATATAACAATGGTAACGGGAAAAAAGACAATCTTCAGGTTGATATGGTTATTATTGCCCCAGCAATTGAACCTAGAGATGAAAATTCTAATCTTGCAAAAACTCTTGGAATATCAGTTGATGAATATGGTTTTTTAGAAGAACAAAAAAATAATGTTTCATCTGTAATTACTTCAAAACCTGGGATTTTTATAGCCGGATGTGTGCAAGGTCCTAAAAATATTCAAGAGTCCGTATCTCAGGCAAGTGCTGCGGTTGGAAAAATACTGTCATTATCTAATTAAGAGGACGAATTAAATGGAATCAAAAATTGGCGTTTATATATGTGAATGTGGTCCTAATATATCTGAAAAAGTAGATATAGATAAAGTAATTGATGCTGTCAAGGATTTAGAGGGAGTTGCAGTTGTTGAAAGATATAAACTTTTATGTTCTGAAGATGGTAAAAAATTTCTGGTTGAGCAAATTAAAAAACATGGTCTTACACATTTAGTAATTGCAGCTTGTTCACCAAGGGACCATGAAAAAACATTTAGAGAAGTATGTGAAAATGCAGGAATTAACCCCTTTTTATTTCAACTAGCAAACATCAGAGAGCAATGTGCATGGATAACAGATGATAAAGATGAGGCTACAAAAAAGAGTATAAGGTTAACAAAGGCCGCTATTAGAAGAGTTCGTTATCACACTTCTCTTGAAAAAAAAGAAATTGAAGGGAACCCTGATGTTTTAGTAATTGGGGGTGGAATTGCAGGTATTGAGACTAGCTTGCAACTTGCAAGTCCCGTAAGAAAGGTATATCTTGTTGAAAAAACTTCATCATTAGGCGGGCTTATTAATACTTTTGAAAAAATTTATCCTAATATGGAACTTGGCTCTGATTTAATTAAACAAAAAAATCTTGAAATTGAAAAAAATGAAAATATCAAGGTTTTTACAGAAACTGAAGTAGAAAAAGTAGTGGGCTTTTTAGGGAACTTCGAAGTAACTGTTAAAAAAACATCACAAGATAACTCAAGCCAAGATTTCAATGTTGGAGCAATTGTACTTGCAACTGGTTCTAGACTTTTTGATCCGAAATTAACTCCTCAATATGGTTATGGAAAACTTGATAATGTCATTACTTCACTTGAATTTGAAAAAATGAATTTATCCGGTAAAATTTCTCTTAAAAATGGTAAATCTCCAGCAACAATTGCAATTATTAATTGTGTAGGCAGAGATAAAAAAGGCTATTGCTCTGAGATATGTTGCATGTATTCTCTAAAGTTTATTAGATATCTTAAAGAGAAAATTTCAAATATAAAGGTTACAAATTTTTATTCTGATCTTTGTATACCCGGTAAAAGACAACAGAAATTCTATGAAGAAACAAAAGGAAAAAATATTGATTTTGTTAGATCAAAGGATATTGAAGTTAATAAAAAAGCAGATAAACTAGAAATAAAATATAAAGATGAAAACGGAAGCAAAAAAAATCTTTCAGCAGATATGGTGATCCTTGCTCCTGCAGTTGAACCAACAATTGATGCTTCAAAAATTGCTGAAATCACAAGCATTTCACAAGGAAATGGAGGTTTCTTTGCAGAAGAACATGAAAAATTGGCTCCGATATCAACTTCTACTGAAGGGGTTTATATTGCAGGTTGTGCCCACGGTCCAAAAAATATTTTTGATTCAATAACTCAAGCAGAAGCAGCAAGTGGAAAAATTCTTACATCACTTATCCCTGGTAGAAAAATTGAACCAGAAATAAAAGTTTCTCATATATCTGAATCTCTTTGTATTGGTTGTAAAACATGTCTTACTGTGTGTTCGTATGGGGCAATTTCTTTTGATGAAGCAAAGAAGATATCTGTAGTAAATGAGGTTATTTGCAGAGGATGTGGAAATTGTGTTGCTGCTTGTCCATCTGGTGCTGCAAATATTAAACATTTCACTTTTAATCAACTTTATCAAGAGATTATGGAGGCTATACAATGAGCCAACCTGAAGAAAAAAATAAATCTACAGTAATATCTGTAAAAAAGGATTTAAATACGGCAATTATTGATTTTTTAAAAGAAGGTATTGATAAACAAGTTTTTGATGATGTTATAATTCCAATGAGAGTTCCAGCAAAGGACTCATTTGCGTATGTTTTAGTTAGAAATAAATCAATTTTAAATGATGGATTTTTTCTTCCGCCAGTAATGCCTGTTCAGGGAGGAAGGATGGTTTCAAGCGTTACAAGACTTGGAAAAAAAGATAAAAAAACAGCAATAATTATGCGACCTTGTGAAACTAGGGCCACAATTGAACTTGCAAAACTGGGACAAACAAATCTTGATAACTTAATTTTAATAAGCATGGACTGTCCAGGTGTAATGCCCATATCTGATTTTTTAAAAGACACTAATAAACAATTAAAAAATTTTGAAGATTCGGCAAATAATCTTGATGATAAAATTATGAGGCCTGTATGTCAGATATGTGATAAATCAAGTATGATAAGTGGAGACCTTCATATTGGAACACTTGGTGCTAAAAAAGGCTCGTTTTATCTTATAAGTAACAGTGAAAAAGGAAATGAATTAATTGAAAAAATGGGTTTAAAACAAAATGAAAATATTAATAGCTGGAAAGAAAAAGTTAAAAAAATTTCTGAAGAAAAAAAGAAAAAAAGAATAAATAAAAACAAAGAGTTAAAGAAAAAAATTGGTGGACTTGACAACCTAACAGATGCATTTGGTAAATGTATTAATTGTCACAACTGTATGAGTGTTTGTCCTGTATGTTTTTGTAGATTATGCTATTTCGAGTCAGATAAAGTAAAACAACCCTCAGACGATTATTTATCAAGGGCAAAAAGCAAAGGTAGCATTAGGTTTTTACCTGATACAATGCTATTTCATATAGGTAGAATGGAACATATGAGTCTTTCATGTGTATCATGTGGAGCATGTGAAGATGTTTGTCCTGTTGATATACCTATAGCCCAGATATTTACTATGATTGCTGATGAAACACAGGGGTTATTTGATTATGTTTCAGGTAGAAGTCTTGATGAGCCAATCCCATTTGTTGCATACAAAGAAGAAGAACTTACTGATATGGAGGATTCAAATGACTAAGGCACTAGTTATAAATAACAATTATGAAAAAGGACTTATCGATTTTTTAAAAAATTTATTAGAAAATGGAAAAGTTAAAGGTGTTTTTTCCCTTAAAAAAATAAATAAAGAAGGTGATGTTACATTTTCTCTTATTTCAAAACCTGAAGATTTAGATGATGCAGTGCCTTTCTATCCTATAATGCCTGTTAATGCTGGTTCTTTAATGTCTCGATTTACAATGAAACAACCTGCAACGGAATCGATTATTGCGGTTCTTAAACCTTGTGAAATAAGAGCTTTTGTTGAACTTATTAAACGTGAACAAGGCAGTCTTGAAAATATAACTATTTTAAGCTTCACCTGTGGAGGAGTGTATACTCACAGGATGGTAGCTGATGATTTGATTACAAAAAATCTTTCCAAGTATTGGGATGCAGTTAAATCTGAAAAAATCCTTGATGATTTAAGACCTGCATGTAGATCTTGTGATGAATTTATTCCCTATAATTCAGACATAACTGTTGATCTTATCGGTAATAAAGATATTGACAAACAGTTAACTATGATTCTTAACACTGAAAAAGGAGGGAATCTTGTTAAGGATATAAAAGGAAAAAATGTAGAAAAAAACCTTAATGATAAAAAACTTGAAAACTTTAAAGATAAAAGAGAAAAAGAAAAGAAAAAATTATTTGATGAAATTGATCCTAAAATAAAAGGACTGGATAATCTAATTGATACATTTGGAAAATGTATTAGTTGTCATGCATGTGGTAGAGTTTGCCCTATTTGCTATTGTACTGTTTGTGAGTTTGAATCTCCAGATGCAGAGTATAAACCTTCAAATTTTGAAACTGAACTTAATAAAAGAGGAGCATTAAGAGTACCACCTGGTACAATCTATTTTCATCTTGGTAGACTTGATCATATTGCAATATCATGCGTTGGTTGTGGTGCATGTGAAGATGTTTGTCCTGTTGATATTCCCCTTTCAATTATTTTCAAAAAAATTGGAGAATCTGTTCAAAAAATGTTTGATTATGTACCTGGTAAAAACACAGATGAGGAATTACCATTAAGCACATTTGAAAAAGAAGAATTAGTTGAATATGAAGAATAAAAATTGTGATATTTATGGAAAAAAATAAGGAATATATGCCAAAAATTATAGCATTTCTTTGTAATTGGTGTAGTTATGCAGGAGCAGATCTTGCAGGTACTAGTAGATTGAAGTATCCACCGTCAATTTTACCTATTAGAGTAATGTGTTCGAGTAGAGTTGATCCATTATTTATAATTAAAGCGTATCTTGGTGGTGCTGATGGAGTTTTAGTTGCTGGTTGTCATCCTGGTGATTGTCATTATGATAAGGGTAACTATTATACTCGTAGAAGATTTGCTTTACTTAAAAAAATATTCCAAGATTTGGATTTAGAAGAAGATCGTCTAACACTATCTTGGATATCTGCATCAGAAGGTCCAAAATATGCAAAAGTTACAACTGATTTTACAGAAAAAGTTAAAAAAATGGGAGAAAATTCTGCAAAAAATAAAATTTTTTTATAATAAAACATCTTTCAAAGATAAAGGATGTGAATATTTATCATAAAAGAACCTGAAGTTTATAAATATAAAACATCTATCAAATGGACAGGTGAAAAAAAAGGTTTATTAAGCTCTTCAGGTAAACCTGATTTAGAAGTTGCGTGTCCTCCTGAATTTGGAGGACATCCAAATATTTGGTCTTCTGAAGATATTTATTTGGCATCAGTTGAAGCATGTACAATGACTACTTTCATACATTTTGTAAAAATAACAAATATCGGATTAATTTCTTATGAAAGTAATGCTTTAGGTATTGTAAAAAATATTGATAATTCTTATTTATTTGACTCTGTAAAAATAAAAATGAAAATAAGAGTTAAAACTGAGAGAGATAAAAAAAAGGTTGAAAGAATACTTAAACATATTAAAAAAACATGTTTGATTTCAAACTCGATAAAATCATCTGTTGAATATGAAACAGATATAACTTTTGGATAAATACAATTTATTTTTTTTAATAAAAACATTTAAAGGTTAACATATTATAATAATTTGTAGTAGTAGTTTTTAAAGGAGGAAATAAATTTTATGGCAAATATTGAAGGATATAATCTACCAGACGATTTGTACTATCATAATGACCATGCGTGGGTAAAGATCGGGTCTGATGAATCTGTAATTGTTGGAATGAATGACTTTTATCAAAAAAGTGCTGGTGATACAACTTATATTGATTTACCTTTTGAAGGCGATGAAGTGGAACAAGGGGAAACATGCGGAAAGATACAATCAGCAAAATGGGTTGGAAAATTTGTATCTCCATTATCTGGTGAGATAACTGAGGTAAATGAAGAACTAGAAGATGATTGTACATTAATAAATAAAAGTCCTTATGATAAAGGTTGGATAATGAAATTAAAACCATCAAACCTTGATGAAGAATTAAAAGATCTTTATTATAAAGATAAAGTAGAATCTTGGATTAAAAAAGAAATTGTTGATGCTGAAAAAAAGAAGTAATTTTTTATTTTTAAAAATTCTTCAATACTTTTATCTTTTGTTATTAATTCACTTCTGTTATGAAATATCTTGTTATGTGTATCGGCAATAGGGCTGGGGGAGATGATGCCGTTGGTCCTTATATTGCTGATAAATTAAATAAATTAGAAATAAAGGATTTATCTGTTATTGATTGTGCAACAAATCCTGAGAATTTTACATCTGTTGTAAAAAAGAAAAATCCAAATATTTTAATAATTATCGATGCAGTTGACATGAATCTTGAACATGGTGAATTAAGACAAGTACCTAAAGATAAAATTGGAAAATTTTGTATTAGTACCCATGGTCTACCAATTTCTTTGATTATTGAATATCTGGAAAAATATGTTAAAAACATCTTTTTTATTGGGGTCCAACCAAAAACTATGGATGGAGAAATGACAGATAAAATTAAAAAAAGTGCAGATAATTTAATAAAATTGATTTTAGAAAAAAAGATTGATAGCATAAAAATGCTAAAATAATTTTTATGCAAAGAATATAAATAAAACTTTTACATCGCATAAAACTAAAAGCCAACCGGGGCAACTGTTATGAAAGATAAAATTAAGATATCAGATGGTGCAGGCGGGCAAAAGATGGATAGGTTAATTAAAGATAAAATTTTAAAATATTTCAAAGATCAATCAAATACTGAAATCCCTCTTTCGATGCTTGATGATTCTTCCATAATTGATGATATTGTGTTTTCAACTGATTCACATACAGTAAGTCCAATAATTTACCCTGGGGGTGATATCGGTGCACTTGCTGTATGTGGAACAATAAATGATATATCTGTTATGGGTGCAAAGCCAATTGCTCTATCTGCTGGTTTTATCATTGAAGAGGGCCTATCACTTGACACTTTTGAAAAAATTGTAAAAAGCATGGGTAAAATTTCAGAAAAAGCAGGAGTACCAATTATTACTGGTGATACAAAGGTTGTTGAAAAAGGCGCAATTCAAGAGTTTATGATAAATACTAGTGGAATTGGTAAAAGAACAAAAATTTTAGATGATAACATAAAAGAAGTAAAAAGATATAGAAGTTTTAATCAGAGATGGCTTCTTGATTCAAATCTCAAAGATGGTGATGTCATAATTTTATCTGGAAATATCGGTGAACATGGTGTAGCATTAATGTCTTTTAGAGAAGGATATGGTTTTGAAACAAAAATAAAGTCAGATGTTGCACCATTAAATGGACTTATGGAAAAAATTCTAAGAGTAGGAGGGATAATAACATCAAAAGATCCAACAAGAGGAGGACTTGCAAATACTGTTAATGAATTATCCGAAAAATCAAAAATTGGAATAATTCTTTATGAAGAAGATATCCCCATACCAAATGGCGTTAGATCTGCTTGCGATATGCTTGGTATCGATCCTCTTGAGATGGGTAATGAAGGAAAGGTTGTTATTGGTGTTGTCAAAGAAAGAGCTGAAGATATTTTAAAGAAATTAAAAACTCATCCTTTAGGTAAAAATGCAAAAATTATTGGCAAAGCAACAAAAAAAAATAATGGTGTTGTAATGCAAACATTTGTTGGTGGAAAAAGAAATCTTCATAAACCAATTGGAGACCCCGTACCTCGTATTTGTTAATTATTATGCTCTAAATAGATTTATATATTACAAATTTCATTGATAATTGAAATATTGTTTGGGGAGGAAAAGTTATGCAAAAAATTATTATTAAAAAAGTGCAGACTTTCGCAATAATTTTTCTATTTGTAATAACTACTATTGTTCCAATAACTTATGGGATTAATATTTCAAAAAACACAATAAAAGATAATGGTATTTGGGAACGAATTGAATATGGCGAATATCCGTGTGAAGAGCCAGATGGATTAGGAAATTATTATTTATCAGCAAATTGCTCTGTTGGACAAGAAGCAAGTTATATTACAAAAGAAATAAACCTTGATGGTTTAAGTATTGCAACTATTGGTTTTTCTTATTATTTCAGCGGTCATGGAGTGGCAATTGTAGGTATCTATTCAGGCGGTCATGGTATGAATTACTGGGAAGAAACTATATTCTTTTTACAATCAAGTTCACCTTCGCAAATAGATGATTTTGAAACAACTATTTTTCCAGATTCTTACTCAGATCCAAGTGAGGTATATTTAGAATTTTATTATTTCAATGATTATGGGCAAACCTTTCCAGGTTTTTCAATTGATGATGTTTATATAAATGAAATAGGTTATTTTGATAGTTTTGAAGTTAATGATGGAACTCTTTCTGGTTATGTAACTGATCCTTTGTTAAACCCAATAAATGGAGCTCTTATTAGAGTATATTTTCATGGAACTTATGAAGAGGATTATAGTGATGAGAATGGATATTATCATGTTACAAATATTCCAATATGTTATTGTATGAAGAATTGTACTTGCTCAAAGGAAGGTTTTAAAACTGAATGGGTTTTAATGGGAATATCTGAAAATTCAACCTATGATTTTATGCTTTATCCTTTGGATGTTTACCCTGTTTTTAATGGATCTCAATGTAATGGCTGGTGGAATAGCCCAGTTACAATTTCATTTGTTTATGATCCTGATATAGTTTCTGAAATTTGGTATAATTATCACGGTTGGCACCTTTATACAGAGCCTTTTGTTGTAAATGATGAAGGTCCGGTTATAATCAAGTATTATTGGATTGATTTTGAAGGTATACAATCAGCTATTTGTACATTTGAGATAGTTATTGATTTTACTCCTCCTATTTTTGAAGTATTTTGGGAGGCATACAAAGAAAATACTAAATGGTACGTAAAGTTTGATATTACTGCAGAAGACCCAATTAGTGGTATGGATTCTTATTTGTTTTTCTATGTAAATGATATTCTACAATTAGAGTTTGAAGTTTTAGATTGGAGCTATGTATATATATCAATACCGCTACCTAAAAATTTCAAACATTATAAATTTGGATTTGGCTGTTCTGATATTGCTTGTAACAATATTATTAAAAATGTGAACGGATCTGATATCAAGGATTGTAGTTTTACAAATTTATTTCGTAACCTGAACCTATATAATATATTATTATCAAAGTTTATGAAACATTTTCCTATCTTATTTTCGATAATAAAAAAATATTATTTCTAAAAATGTCGCAAATTTTTAAATAGTATTTAAGATTACCAGAACACGAAATCCTATTAATTCTTGGAGGAATTATTTTATGGCAAAAGGACTTACAAAGTCATTTAAAAAAGCTTTATGGGTTTATCATTGCAATACTGGTTCATGTAATGGTTGCGATATTGAAATTATTGCTGCACTTTGCCCTAGATATGATGTTGAGCGATTTGGTATAAAACTGGTAGGTTCGCCTCGTCATGCAGATGCATTATTGATAACTGGGCCAGTAACAAGACAGATGGTTGATAGGGTAAAACGAATATATGAACAAATGCCAGATCCTAAAGCAGTAATTTGTGTTGGAAATTGTGGTAATACCGGTGATGTATTTTATGAAGCTTATAATTTAGTAGGTCCTGTAGATAATATAATACCTGTAGATATTCATGTGGTTGGTTGTCCTCCTCGACCTGAAGCAATAATTATGGGAGTTGCTAAAGCATGGACAAAGCTAGAGACATTGGAGGCAAAAAAATGACCAAAAATTTAACACCTGAAAATATTGTTAAAACATTCAAAGATGAATTTAAAACAAAAATTAAGCACTCAAGAATAGAAAAACATTCATCTGGTGCTAAAAAATATGAAATGATTCATATTTGGTTTGAAATTGACAAAAATATTTTTAAAGATTTTGTAAAACAATTGTTTAAACTTGAAAAATATCCTCATCTTGCAGTAGCTTCGGGATATGAAGAGGGGAAAAATATCAAGCTTGTATATCACTTTTCAATTTATTTTAGTGAAAGGGGAAAAGAATTATCAATAAATGTTACTGTTGATTTGCCTAAATCAAAACCCGAAATTGAAACAATTACTGATCTTATTCCTGGTGCATTAATTACTGAACAGGAGAAACAAGAAATGTTAGGTGTTAAAGTTATAGGCATTCCAAAAAATGAAAGAGTTTTTATATCTCATGATTTCCCGGAGGGAATGTACCCCTGGCGTAAGGATAAAACTAATGCTGATAAAATGGCAAGGAACTTACATGAGGTGAAAAAATGAGTTCTAAAACCACTAGTAAAACAACGTATCAGCTGCCTATCGGACCAATTCATCCTGCTCTAAAAGAACCAGTTGCATTTCAATTTGAAATTGATGGAGAAAGAATAGTTAATGTTGATGTTGAATTAGGTCATGTTCACAGATCTGTTGAATGGGCAGGAATGCGTAGAAATCCAATTCAAATCCTTTATCTTGCAGAGAGAATCTGCGGGATATGTTCTTATTGTCATCCAATGGCCTTTGCACTCGCAGTAGAAAGGGCTGCAGGAATAGATGTTCCTGAGCGAGCTGATTATTTAAGAGTTATACAATCAGAACTTGAAAGAATTTGTTCGCATACTTTATGGGCTGGTGTTGCAGCACATGAAATTGGTTTTGACTCAGTTTTATATTTAACTTGGCAGATAAGAGAAGAGGCACTTGATTTAACTGAATATCTTACAGGTAACAGAGTAACTAAGGCTATTACTATGATCGGTGGTGTTCGTCGGGATGTAACAAAAGATATGATACCTAGAATTAATAAGACCATGGATTTTTTAAAGGACAGTTTCAAAAAACTTAAACATGCATTTCTTGACGATAAGACATTTAAATTAAGAAGCCAAGGATGCGGAATTCTGACAAAAGAAGATGCTTTAACGTTATGTGCATGTGGTCCCACTACTCGTGCATCTGGTGTTAAAAAGGATACACGTTTAGATCAACCATATTTTGCTTTTAATGATATGGATTTTGACTATATTACCCCTGATATATTGACTGGTGAAGTAAACGGTGATGTATATGATAGGATTATCACTCGTCTTTTAGAAGTAAAGCAATCTATTGATCTTATTGAGCAATGTATCGATAAAATGCCGGCAGGAGATATTGTTTCTGAACCAAAGATTGCAAAATTACTTTCAGTTCTTAAAAAAGCAGAAGGTGAAGGAATAGGTAGAATGGAAGCACCCCGAGGTGAGGTGTTTCATTATGTTAAACTAGATGGAAACGAACATCCCTATTGCTGGAAGGTAAGAGCTCCGACTTATAGCAATATTTTACCTTGGATTCCAATGTTAAAAGGCGAGCAAATAGCAGATATTCCAATTGTTGCTGCATCAACTGATCCTTGTATGAGTTGTACAAATAGAGTTGCAGTTGTTGAACGAGGTGGTAACAAATACCAGCTTAATAAAGAAGAACTTCATAACTTAAGTGTTGAAAAAACAAGGAGGCTTATGAAATGAGATTTTCAATGGTTCTTCCCTTACTTGGACAAATGTTTAAAAAACCTTTTACAAATAAATTTCCAGTAAAATATGCACCGGCAAATACAACAAAATTACTTGAAGAAGTTGGCAAAGGTAATATTCAAATCAATCCTCCAATTGAAACACCTGAGGGATTTAGAGGTAAAATTCAATACGATAAAGAAAAATGCATAGGATGTAAACTTTGTATAAAGGTTTGTCCAACTGAAGCAATTGAATATAAAGAAAAAGAAAAGAAAATCAAAATCTATCTTTCACGTTGTTGTTTTTGCTCACAGTGTAACGATATTTGTCCGACTAATTGCTTGAGTATGGGAAATGAATTCTTACTTGCAGATGCAGACAAATACTCAAAAGATTTAATTGTTGAGTAATGGTAAGATTTGATGAAAATCATCTTTAAAGGAATTGTTCAAGGAGTTGGTTTCAGACCAACAATTTATAGAATAGCAAAACAGCTTAAGCTTAGTGGATATGTTTTAAACAAAGGTTCTGAAGTAGAAGTAGTAATAGATAATAAAAAGGATATGTTTTTAAAAGAAGTTGAAAACCAACTTCCCTCTATTGCAAAAATCACAAGTATTAATGAAGAAAAAGATAATAGAAAATTTGATGATTTTAGAATTCTACATAGTAAGGAAGGGGGAAAAGAATCGTTAATCCCTGTCGATGTTGGAATTTGTAATAATTGTCTCAAAGAACTTTTTAATGAAAAAAATAAAAGATTTTTATTTCCATTTACAAATTGTACTGTTTGTGGTGCTCGTTTTTCTTTAATAAAAGACGTTCCATACGACAGAGAAAGAACATCAATGGATGAGTTTAAACTATGTGAGTCGTGTGAAAAGGAATATGAAAGTCCCCTTAATCGAAGATATCATGCTCAAACAATTTCATGTCCAACTTGTGGTCCTTTATATAGACTTTATGATAAAAATAAAAAAGATCTAGGTGAAAAGCAAGCAATTAAAAGATTTGCAAATCAAATAGATGGCGGAAAAATTGGTGTGATTAAGTCTTGGGGCGGAATGCATCTTTGTTGTAATCTAGAGCAAATCAACAGATTTAGAAAATGGTATAATAGGCCACAAAAGGCCTTTGCATTAATGGTTAAAGATATTACTACTGCAGAAAAATATGCAAAGATTTCTGATTATGAAAAAGAAATTCTTAATTCAAAAGTAAAACCAATAGTTCTTTTAAAAAAGATTGAACCTGAAAATGCATCTCCAGGTCTTAACACAATTGGTCTTTTTTTACCTTATACTGGTCTTCATCATTTACTATTCTCTCACCTTAAATCTGATGCTATAGTAATGACATCATCAAATGTACCTGGTGAGGCAATGATTACAAAGGATGAAGAAGCATTTGAAATCGATGCAGATATTTATCTTCTTCATAACAGGGCAATTCCTAACAGAATTGATGATTCTGTAGTTAAAATTTGGAAGGATAGATTATTTTTTATTAGAAAATCAAGAGGATATGTACCTGAGCCAATAGAAGTTAATTATAATAGCAGAATTTTAAGTGTTGGTGCAGATGAAAATATTACTGGTGCTGTTTCAAATAATAAAAACGTCTTTCCAACACAATATATTGGGCATTCAAAGTATTACTCAACTTTGGAGTTTTTAGATGAATCTCTTTCTCATATGATGAAACTTACAATGAATAAACCTTCAATTGATGCAACGGTTTGTGATCTTCATCCAGGATATGATTCTAGAAATATTGCAGAAAAATATTCTGAAAGATTTTCAGTTCCAATGTTTGAAGTCCAACATGATTGGGCTCATGCTGCATCTTTAATTTTAGATAATAAACTTGATGAATCTGTTGTAATTGTTGTTGAAGGTCTAGGTTATGGTATTGATGGAAATTTCTGGGGTGGAGAGGTTCTTCATGCAGATTTTAATGATTTCAAAAGAATAGGTCATTTAGAATATATTCCTTTAATTGGCGGGGATAAAGCAACACTTGATCCCAGGCGTTTGGTTTATGCAATATTTAATAAATTTGGAAAAGAAAAGTTTTTTTCAGTTAATGATGCAGAAATATTTTCAAAGATGATACCAAAATCTCCTTTATCTGGTAGTATAGGCAGGTATTTGGATGCAATATCTGCGTATCTTAACATTTGTACAGAAATGACCTATGGTGGAGAGCCTGCGATGAAACTTGAAAAATATCTTGAAAATGGTGTTGATAAATATAATCTAAAATGCGAAATTAAAGATAATATTTTACAGGTTACTGATTTATTTAACCAAATTGATGAACTAGTGAAGCCGCCATTTACTGAAAAAGATAAATCAGATATTTCTTATTCGATGGTAAAATCAATTGTAAAAGGACTTTCAGAAATTGCAATAAACTATGCTCAAAAAAATAATCTTAAAAACATTGGTCTTTCTGGAGGAGTATCTTATAATATTCCAATTATTGAAATGTTTGAAGAAGAAATCAATAAGGAAAAGTTAAATCTAGTTTTACACAAAAAAATTCCAAATGGGGATTGTGGAATATCAATTGGTCAAAATGTAATTGTCGGAAATAAATTAAAATAGTTTTTATGGATAAGATTCTGAGGCTTTAAAGTTCTTTGAAAATTTTAGAAGACCAAATAAAATATCTATATTTGCCTTCCCATTAATTGAAAGTGTAAAATCAAAAGTTGTTATTGCATCAATTACTCCACTTGCAACATTTGTATAATAAATTGTTATTATTACATCTTTATTTATACTAGAGTGTGGTGGAATTGATATTTTTAATAAAGTTCCATCTCCAACGTAAGTGTTGGCAATGTATACTTTAAAGTAAGCTTCCAGATTTGAAATTTCTCTATCAGATGGATTATCTATATCAACTGTAATTTTCAATCTAGCATAGGATAGTCCAATATCTTGAATGCCAATTTTTTTAATTGAAACATCGATATTTCCAACTGCATTTACGTCAGATATATAAATAAATGAAAATGATCCAAAAAAAAGTATTGCAATAACAATTATTGACGCGAAAATCAATTTTTTTTCCATCTTAGATTAGCATTAACATTATTTCCTTTTTTAAAATTACTATATAGTCTAAATTGTAAAAAAAACAAAAAACAACAATGCTCATTATAATATATGTTGGCGAACGATATTGTTCTCCTTTATTTTCAAATATTTTTTTTATTATTGATCTATGTTAAATTCCTGCAATTATTTTTTCTTCAATAGATATTATTTCATCTAATTCCTTTTTCATTTTTTCAATGATAGGTGTAGATTCAATTATTGTTTTAAAAAATCTATTATGTGCAGCCTGGAATAACTTATTGTTTAGCATAGTAAAGTTTTTCCAGTGCCTAGCTTCCTTTGCAAGTAAATTTCCTTCCCATACACATAAAGGAGAGAAATCTTGATTTTCCAGTAGATATTTAGATATATTTTGTTTCTCAACTGCTAAAAAATACAAGTAAAAAGATGTTTTTAGAATTCCTTTTGAATTATTAAATTTTACATTTTTGAAAAATTTCATTAGTAACATTGTAGCAAATCGATGTCTTATTCCAATTCCTAGATCTCGTTTCATTGCGTTTACTCCTTTAATACCATAGTCAGTTAAAGGTAATGCTAGATAGGCTATCTCGAAATAATTTCCTTTCATCCTTTGGATGTTTTTTTTATGAGCTTTTTCAAAAATCTCCTCTTTTGACATAGGATTTGATGTTTTTTCAAATGTTTCTATTTTATATGTCGGAGCTGGAACTCCTGGAGGAATTGTATAATTTTTTAAGGCATCTTGAAATGTATCTACTGACAATGGAACATAGGTACAATTTTTTTCATTTTCACCAAACACAGTAGGTCCTGGATCACTATAATATATTACTCCTGCAGTTTCGTTGAAACCTACAATTACTATGGAGTGTCCACTGTGGGTACCATTCGGTAAAATATAATGTTCTTTGTACCAAGGTAGGGCAAGTGGATCAACTCCAGTTAGTACTGGAATATTATGTGTAATTTTTTCTTTCAATTTAGACCAGTATTGATTCCATTGATTCTCTGTACTCTTAGGCCTCCAGGATTTATAAGAAAGTCCATATAAATCTCCTAAAAAAAGTCCAGTATCCTTTAATGATAGTTGAGCCACGGCTGTCCCTGGAAAAATTTGTAATTTCAATGGGCGAAAATAGGCTGATGAATATCCTACCCCAGTATTAAACAATATATCCTTAAGTGTGACATACTTTACATAATACCTGACAAGCATTGCAAGACACGCAAATTGACAATAGGGATGAGCTTCTTGAGAAACATAAGGAACATCTTTGATAATGTGATTTTCATATCTCTTTGCTACTTCAAAAGCAAAAGGAATCTTTGCGTTTTCAGCTGAAACGGTAAAACTTGAAAGCAAGGTTGATAGCCATATTATAGATATTACAACTATGGCTGAAATTTTTCTTATAATATTCATTGGTATCCCATTTCAATCTTACTAAATTCTATATTGAATTGTCTAAAATTTTTTGTTCAATTGTAATAATATTTTCAAGAACTTTTATCATTTTTTGGATAATTAAAAGCCCAGGTAACCATCTTACAAGTATGCCCCTTTTAACAAATATATTAAATAGCTCTGCGAATTGATTCCAATTCTCGGCCTCATGTTTAAAAAGAACAGCTTCATTTTTACATAGTTCAGAAAGTTCCGGATCTTTTAGTTCAGAGTATGTATTGAATAGATATTGTGAAATGTTTTGTTTTTCTATATAGTTATAATAGTAAAAATTCATGCCCCATTGAGATATTACTTTGTCAATTAAATTGGGGCAGAAAATATTAATAATTTTATTGGCTATGTAATGTAATGGAAGATGAAAATTACTACATAAACGTTTATAGCTCTGCACGATTTTCAATTGATTTATTAATCCACTGTCAAGATCTTTTTTAAATGCTTTAAGTGCATTTATGCCTAGTTCAGTTTTATTTTTCATATTTGCAATTACATATTCATCATATACTGAAATATTACCTTTCATTCTTTCAATATTTCTTGTTCTTGCTCTCTTGAACATATCATCTTTTGATAAAGCATCATTAATCGATTTTTTGAAAATACGAATTGTGTAACTGAAATTTGTTAATGGGTGGACTTTATTAACTGCTATTTTGAATTTTTCAATACTTATCCATTTATAAATGCCATATTCAGGATTCCCAAAAAGTGCAGTCATAGGATCATTTAAACAGACTGACTGGTTACTTTCATTAAATCCTACTACGACAAGTGCATGTCCTCCTGTGGTCGGAATAAATTTCCATAACTTATTCGGTATCTTAATATTAAATTCCTCTGAAAGTATTAACCATGCAAATACCCCAGTTACTACTGGTACATCATTAGTAATGTTTTCTTTGATTCTAATCCAATAGCTATCCCATTTTTCATTCTCTGATAGAGTATTATTTGCCTGCCAAAATTCAAAAACAAGGCCATAAAGGTTAGCTAAGAATTCTCGGTCTGTAGGCCAATAAGATATCCCAACGCTGCTTCCAACATGATATTCAAAATAACGCTTTGGATAGATTGAGGAATATCCTATGCCTGAATTATAAAGTACTTCGTGCTCTGTTGTATTTGGTTCATAATATTTGATTGCCGTCGCTGCACTTGCATAGCCACAGTAAGGTCCTGTTTGACCAACATAAGTTACATTTTCAATAACATGACTTTCTGGAATATCTGAACCTGCAATATCTGAAGATCTTACAGTATCAGCAGACAAAATAGGTGTTATAACTAATACTATCATAATGAGACTGGTTAGTAATTTTTTTAGCTTCATATAATTCAACATATTTTTATCCTATGACATATATAAATATTATTATACATTTATTTTCTTATCTTCTTCAACAATTGTAGTTTAATTCTAGTTCCTGAGGGGATTGACTATTTTGGAGTGGTGACCATAAATTAATTGATTAATTTTCAGATGGGCCTGCAATTATTTTTTCTTCAATAGATATTATTTCATCTAATTCTTTTTTCATTTTATCTGTTATGGATTTTGACAAAATTAACATTTTTAAAAATCCATTATTTTTTCCCAATTCATTAAGCTGTAAGGCCAATTGGCTCATATTTTTCCAGCATTCTGATTCTTTTTGCAACAAGATGGCATCATATTTACAAACAGATGACAAATCTTCATTTTCAAATAAAAATTGAGACATATCATGCTTTTCAAAAGAAAAAAAACTAAAAGATTGATTTAAGCGATATAAATCTCTACCTTCAAAATTACTATATTTAATAACTGTAAAAGCTCGACGAAAAATTCCCATTTGAAGATCTCTTTTAAAATTATATAGACCTTTAATTCCAAAATAAGGAAATGTTATAGGAATTTGAAATCCGAAATATGCGCCAAAATATCCTTTCATTCTCTGAATATTTTTTTCGTGGGCAGTTTTGAATCTCTCTTCTTTTGATAATGGCGGTGAATTTGAATGATTTTCAATTATATATATCAGATTATAGCCAGCTGTATTTCTTACTGCATTTTTGAAAATTTCTATTGGAGTATATACATAGGTTCCATTTATACTATCATTCCAAAGTCCAGGTCCAGGGTCATTATAACAAACAGTCCCATTTGTTTCATTAAATCCTACAAGTACGACTGCATGTCCACCATGAGTTTCATTGTCGGTAATATTAAATTTTTCTCGATAGTATGGTAATGTTAAGGGATCAAGGCTTGGTATAACTGGTATATCATTAATTATGTAATTTTTAACCTTTAACCAATATTTATCCCAGCGTTCATCCTCAGGAAGCTGTTTAGATGGTGGAATACATGCTCGAAAATTAAAGTGGAGATCATAAAGATCTGCAAGATCAGCTATAATAAAAGGATTTTGAGCAATATAGGCACCGAAGGTTGGTACTCGCGCAGCGAATAAAGAAATGCCTGGGATTTTAAAAAATCGGGTATAGGCTAATGAATATCCAATTCCAGAATTAAATAAAACTTCCTCTAAACATGTATTATGCCCATAATATTTAATTATCATGGTAAAAGAAGCAAAACCGCATGAATATCTATTCTGTGCAACATAAGGAACTCCTTCTATGATATGACTTTCATCTCCATCTGTTATCTTGTTATCAAAAGATGATATAACTTCCTTAGCTGAAACATTAATATTTGAAAAAACAGACATTGAATATAAAAGGAAGATAACAAATATTACTAAAGAGTTCTTTTTCATGTTCATCCTTCCTTAAGTTGCATTATCAATAATTTGCTGTTCAATTGCTATTATGTTATCAAGTATTTTATCCATGTTTTCGATAATTGATGACGCCTGATGATTTGTAAGGATTATTTCTCTGTTGATAAATTTAGAATATTCATTATACAATTTTGTCCAATTCTCTACTTCCATATCAAAAAGCTCAGCTTCGCGAGTGATAGTTGGAGATAAATACGAATAATTCCAGAGAACCTGTGATGCACGTTGTTTGTCTAGACTAGTAAAATGAAAACTTCCCGAATCAGTAAGATAAAGAATGCCAAATTCACTATAAAAATCTACAAAAGGATCATTAGGAAATGCAAGTTTGCAAAATATTTTCATTAAACGACCTCTTAAGCCATTTTGTCTGTATTGTTTCATTGTGAGATAGCGATACCTAAGTCCTGGTTGAAAATATCGTTTTAATTCTTCAAGAGCTTTAATACCAAGAATTCCATTAAATTGACTTCCGCTAAACATCATACCTTTGCCATAGGCAGATTCGTTCCCCTTCATTCTTTGAATATTTCTCTGATGGGCCTCTATAAAGATATCTTCATCATTTTTTGGTTCTGAGACTTTTCTAAAAGTCCAAATTGGATAAACTATACCAAATTCTACTGCCTTGGAAAATTTTTTTGACTCATCCATACATAATTTCCATATTCAGGATAACCAAATATGTCTACCTCTGGATCATGAAAACAAACTGTCTGATTTGACTCGTTATAACCTACAATTACTATTGCATGGGAGCTTGATATTATTTTTAATAAATTAATTATTTTACTATCGCCAACTAATTCATCTAACATATCAATAACAGATTTTAAATAACAATTATGAGCAGAAGTAACTACTGGGATATCATTTGAAATGTTTTCTTTTACTCTTGGCCAATATAGATCCCATTTTTCAATTGGGGATAATTTACTTTGCCTTCCTATACTCCATTTATTAAAAGAAAGACCATAGAGACTACAAATAAAATCAGTCTCCATTGATATCATATATCCAGATTCAGGTGCTCTATTAACAATATTCTTTTTAAATTTTAATATAGGTTCAATTGGACGATGACCCGGAAATGCTAATGAGTGTCCCGCTCCAGTAACATACAAAAGATCACTTTCATTTACATTAATTCCATTATATTTTAAAATTGAAGTAAAACTAGCATAAGCACAATATGGCCCAGTTTGACCAACATAAGGTACATTTATTATGTGGCTCTCTTTGAGATTTGATGTAATCTTAAATAAAGTATTTTGAGGTGTAGATGAAACGGAGTACCCAAAAAAACCAGATGTTAAAACTAATGTTAATGTAATAAATATTGTAACTGATTTTCCAAATATCATTTTTATCACCCTAGCTTTTTTTATAATACTTACTTTATAATATTAAATGCTGTTTATCTTTATTTATATACATTTTAGTACAAACTTCCTCAGAAAAGAAATTAAAAATGTTATAACTGATGTAAAAAAGATTCTGCAATAATATTTTCTTCAATTGCTATTATATTTTCCATAATCCTCTCCATTTTATTAATTATTAATAATGCTCGTGGAAATGAAATGAAAAATCCCCTTTTTTTAATTTCAGAATTATAGGTTAATAATTTACTCCAATTTTCTGCTTCTTGTTCAAAAAGTATTGCTTCAGATTCAATTGAAATGCCAATATCGATATTTTCATTTAGATATTCAGATGTATAAAGCTTATCTGTAACAATTACATTTAAAAAATTATTTTGTTGAATAAACTCAAAAAGAGCCTGCGGAATATTTAAATAAGAAAATAATAATTGAGCAAGAAAATCTATTATTAAGCGACGAATACCTGCATATTTACAAAATTTGTAATTAAGTATTGTTTTAAAGGGATTTTTTACTCCTTTTTCATAATCTTTTTTTAACTCTTTAGATGCATTGATGCCAATTTTTGTTTTATTCCAAATATTTTCAAAAAATTTTTCAAAATCTGAAAGATCGTATACTGAGATGTTTCCTTTTAGTTTTTCCATGTTTCTTTTATGAGCTTTTTCAAACATCTCTTCTCGAGGTAATGGATCATTTGAAGTATTTGTAAATATTCCATATGAATAAGGCAAAGGGTATTTAGAAACTGCCGTTTTAAAATAATTTATATTCATCCAATTATAATGCCCTTCTGAAGTTTTTTCATATAGAGTAGATGCAGGATCAAGATAACAAACTGTTTCATTGCTTTCGTTAAAACCTACAAGAACTATTACATGTCCTCCAGTTGATGGAATTATATTAAGTAACCAGTTTGGTATGACAGATTCATTTTTATTAAAAGCATAATAAACAAAATTATTTGACTCTACATTTGCAATAACTGGGATATCTTCTGATATGTTTTGTTTTACTTTTTCCCAATATTCTTGCCAACATTCATCATCAGTAAGGGTATTATTAGATCTAAAGTTTTCATAGGAAAGTCCATACAGACTTGCTAAAAAACTTCGATCACCATAAGAAAAAGTTAAATGGCTACCTGGTGTGGGAACTTTATTAGATTCAGGAAAAGGGTAGACAAGTGAATATCCTGCTCCAGAATTATATACGACTTCACGTAATGTAGTATTTACTCCATAATATTTGAAAACCATTGTGGGACTTGCCAAAAGACAATAAAATGCTGTTTCCTGACTAACATGAGGTACTCCTTTTATTAGATGACTATCAGAGTTGTTATAAAATATATTAGAATTAGTCGACAAAACAGAAAGGCTTGAAACTGCAGGAAATATTGTCAATAAAAGAATAGTGAAAATTGCATGAATTTTTTTATTCATATTATCTTAATTGACTTTAATTTTATATAATATATAAATTTTATAGTACATTTATTCTCATAAAAATTTAAAACCGTTTAATATTAATCCTTTTTAACTGAATTGCTACCAAATCTCTCGACAATTACTCCATCAATATTTCTTACTAAAATTTCTGATTCATCCTCTGTATAATCAGCTGTGAAAATCTTACCATTTTTATAAACGATTCCTGCTTCTGAATCATATACTGGCTTTCTTTCATACATAAGCTCAGTATCATAGTCCATTATGTCTTCGAGGTTTTTTAACTTATAAGCATCTTCAGCCATACCTATCATTGTACGATATTTCCTTATTTGTTTAGGATTGGATTCACTTGTTATTCTACTTTTAATATGAGAAATAATTGCAGGGATATCTTGTTGATTCAAATCAGAAATCATATTCTTCCAAAACCAGTTATAAGTCTTACTTGCGCGAGCATTAATGTGTTCGGGAGGTTTATCAGGCCATAAAATTATTTTTCCATTAAGAATTCTATGTTTTTTTCTCCATTCATTTCTTTGTCTGTCGAGTTCTTTTTTTCTTTCGCTAGTTTTCGCTATCTCACTCACCCTCTTATTGCAATTTAGTAATAAATTAGAAACTTATCAATCTTGCCTAAAAATTCAATTTTTAATTGTATACCGGTATTCAATATTGCAGCTACCTTCAATACTTACCATACATGGTCCAACTGGTGTATCTGGCGTACATTTATTTCCAAACAATGGACATTGGTTTGAATTTATTAATCCTCTTAAAACCTCTCCGCATTTACAACCCGGGGGCTCTTTAAATTCTTTGTTTTCTAAGGTTTTTAATATATCTTCATATTTTTTTTCTGCGTCATATTTTTCGAACTTTTTTCTTAATTCCAAACTTGAATTTGGTATAACAGGAAATCCTCTCCATTTTTTATCCCCCTGTTCAAAAACTCTGTTTAATGCGTCCTTTGCTTTAATATTTCCTTCTTTTTTTACTGCCCTGTAATATTCGTTTTTAACTGTTGATTCTCCTTTTTTTATTTGATCTGTAAGGATCCAGGCGGCCATTAATAGATCAAGAGGTTCAAAGCCTGTTACTACTTGAGGTATTTTATAATCTTTTGATAGAAACTCGTATGGCGTTGTCCCGATGATTGTTGAAACATGTCCTGGCTCAATAAATCCATCTAGTTTAATTTCTCCCATCTCAATTATTGCTTTTAAAGCTGGAGGAATAACTCTATGGCAATTAAGTATTGAAAAATTATCTGGAGGATTTTTTAATAAAACAGAAGCAGTTGTTGGAGCTGTTGTTTCAAAACCAACTGCCATAAAAACCACTTCTTTTTCTTTATTTTTCTCTGCAATACTTATTGCATCTTCAATTCCATATACTGTTTTTATATTATGTCCTTCTGCTTTTATTGATTGCAATGATTCATATTCCCCGGGTACATTTATCATATCTCCAAATGTTGCAATGGTTTTACCACTTTTTGCAAGTAATAAAACTTGTTCAATTTCTTTTGGAGTCGTGACACAAACAGGACAACCGGGTCCTTGACATATTTGAATGCCACACCTCTCCAGTAAATTTGCCAGTCCATGTTTTACAAGAGTATCTTGATGTGTTCCGCATACATGCATGAATTTAAGATTAACATTTAATTTTTTTAATTTTAAAATAATCTCATTAGCTAATTTTTTATCACGAAGTGAGAACACTAATTTTCCTCTCCACTTGATAACATTTCTTTAAACATTTCTAGGGTTTCTTTTGCATCCTTTTCGTCTATTATTTGTATTGCAAAACCTGCATGAACAAGAACATAATCACCAACTTTTGCAGCTACTAGTGAAACGTTGATTTTTCTTTTTGTCCCTTCACCATAGTCAACATAACTATATTCACTATTTTTATCAATATTAATTATTTTACCAGGTATAGCAAGGCACATAGGAATTTGATATTATACTGATAAGTTATATAAAATTTTGGTTAAATTATTAACATATACTCTTAATCAAATAATATGATTATATCGACCCATAACCATAATTAAAAATTATATAAATTTTTAACTATAAAAATTAGCAAAGCTATTATATTCAGATTAAATACCGATTCTGAACCATAAATTAACAATTATTAATCAGGTGTATATAATGGAAAAAACAAATGAGATAAATACTATTTCAAAAAACAATTTTAACGATTTTGTTGATAATCTAATTAGAGAAGAAAAATATGAGGTAATTGGTGTAAAGGAAAAAAAACACCGTTTTGTTTTTGCTCCGCTTGAAAACTCAGATGAACTTAGATTAGATTATGATGTTACAATTCTTCCTCCAAAAAAATATTTCTTACCTCAAATAGAAAGATTAATGGATTTCGATTTATCAAAAACTTTTAGTGTAAAAGAATCGAAACCTGAAAAAAATAGAATTATAATTGGTGTGCACCCATATGATATCATTGCAATTGAACAAACTGATAAATTATATCTGGATTCACAAAAAGATGATTTTTATAAAAATAGAAGAGATAATACAATAATTATAGGCAGTGATATACAAAACGTATCTGATCGATCATTTGCAGCAAGCATGAATACGAACGTTACTGATTCTGGATTTGACTTACTTTTAACTGATATTGGTAGTAAATATGCAATTACAGTGGGTACAAAGAAAGGAAAAGACCTTCTTAATAAATATGCGGAAATAAGGGATGCAAGAAATTCTGATATTAAAAAAATTGAAAAAACACGTAATCTTGTTTCATCGCAATATAAAAAAGAAGTAAAAATTCCAAAAGAGGAGTGGTCAAAATATTTAGTTGAAAATTATTATAATACTATTTGGGAATCAAGATCAGATAAATGTTTAGAATGTAGCTCATGTACAATGGTATGCCCTACGTGTTTTTGTTATGATGTTAAAGATGAAGTAAGTCTAAATCTAAAAAATGGTGAAAGAGTAAGAACATGGGATGGTTGTTTACTTAAGGATTTTACAAAAATTGGAAGTGGGGAGACATTTAGAAAAGATAAAAAAGATAGATTTAGACATAGATTTTATAGAAAGGGTAACTATTTACCAGAACGTTACGGTTTTGTTGCATGTGTTGGTTGTGGAAGATGTGGTATTGCATGTTTACCAGATATTGCCGATCCTTGTGATCTTATAAATGAACTATCAAAATTTGAAAAATCTGAAGATACAGATAAATTCTTTATAAAAAAAGAAACAAAAACACCTGAATCTGGAACAATTCATGTTCCAAGAAGGGCAACAATTAATAAGATTAAGAGTTTAACTGAAAGGGAAACCTATTTTGAAATAGAGCTTGATGATAAAAAATCATTAGGACACCAACCTGGTCAATTTGTAGAAATCTCAATATTTGGAATTGGTGAGGCACCAATTTCTATTTCATCACCGCCTTCTGAAAAACCAACTTTTGAATTAGTTATTAGAAAGGTTGGTAATGTCACATCAAAATTAATTGAAATGAAGGTTGGTGATAAAGTTGGAATTCGCGGTCCTTTTGGAAATGGTTTTGATTTAAAATCAATGAAAAATAAAAATATCTTATTTGTTTGTGCGGGTCTTGGTGTTGTACCAATAAGATCTTTAATAAAACATGTGTGTGACAAAAATAATAGAAAAAATTTCAAAGATCTAACTATCTTATATGGCTGCAAAGAACCAAATGAAGCAATGTTTCTTGATGAACTTGATAAAATAAAAACAATAAAAGATGTAACATGTAAACTGACAGTTGATAAATGTCCGGAGGGTGTATGCTGGGAAGATGAAGTTGGAGTTATAACTACTTTATTTCCCAAATTAAAGCTTAATAAATCTCAATCAAAGGATACAATAGCAGTTGTTTGTGGCCCTCCTATTGTTTATAAGTTTGTAATTCAGAGTTTAAAGGACCTTGATTTCCCAGATAAAAATATACTTGTTTCTCTTGAACGTCGTATGAAATGTGGTGTTGGGAAATGCGGCCATTGTCAAATTAACGGCGTTTATGTTTGCAAAGAAGGTCCTGTGTTTAATTATGAAAAGGTTAAAAATCTGCCGGAGGCATTTGAATGAAACCAAAAGTAGCTTTTTTTGATTTTTCATCCTGCGAAGGATGCCAGCTTCAAATTGCAAATCTGGAAGAAGAAGTGCTTGACCTAATTGATATTGTTGATGTTGTATCATTTAGAGAGGTTATGAAAGAGCATTCAGATGATTATGATATTGCAATAATTGAAGGATCAATAATGCGACCTATGGATGTAAAACGTCTAAAAAAGATAAGAGAAAATGCAAAAATTTTAGTGGCACTAGGTGCCTGTGCAACTATTGGAGGCATCAATAAAATTAGAAACCAATGGCCATCTGAAGAAGTAAAAAAAGAGGTATATGGTGATGCTGACATTAAAGGAAATAAATATTTTGATGCATTTCAAACAAAAGCCTTAGATGAAGTTGTAAAAGTTGATTATTACATCCATGGTTGCCCAATTAATAGGGATGAATTCAAACACGTTATAACTTCTCTTGCACTTGGTAAAGAGCCAATTATACCTTCTTATCCTGTTTGTGTTGAATGTAAGAAAAAAGAAAATATTTGTCTATTTGAGCAAGGAAAATTTTGTTTAGGTCCTATCACTAGAGCTGGATGTGGGGCGATTTGCCCTACAAATGGAAGCCCCTGTGAGGGTTGTAGGGGAATTCTTAAGAAACCAGAAGTTGAATGTGTAATGGATATTTTAAAAAGATATGATTTAACCTATGAAGAATTAAAAAGTAAATGTAAACTGTATAACTATGGTATGGAGGATTGCAAATGAGCAAGAATGTAGATATCTGCATCGAACATGTTACTAGAGTTGAAGGTCACGGAAATATTGTTCTAAATGTTAAAAAAGGAAAAATTGAAAAGATTGAATGGCAGATATCCGAGGCTCCAAGATTTTTTGAAGCAATGCTCAGGGAAAGAGATTATACTGAACTTCGAACAATAACCTCAAGAATTTGTGGAATATGTTCAATTGGCCATTCACTTGCATCACTTAAAGCGACTGAAGATGCCCTCGGTGTTGAAAACACAGAGCAAACTGGAATTTTTAGAAGGCTTGCAATAAATGCAGAAAATATGCAAAGCCATATCCTTCATGTAGGTTATTTAGCAGTTCCTGACCTTTTAGGAGTTGGAAGTGTATTTCCACTTGTTGGTAGCAAACATCAAGACACACTTTTAAAAATTGTTAAATTGCACAGACTATCAAATGAGATGTCTGATCTTATCTGTGGAAGAACAACCCACCCTATAACACTTGTTGTTGGTGGTTTTTCACACCTTCCATCTGAAAAACAATTATTAAATCTAAAAGAAAAACTCAAAGATGGACTTAAAACAACCCAAGAAGTAGCAGAGGTAATAAAAAGCGTTGAAAACAATTTCCCTGATTTCACAAGAGAAACTGAGTATATTGGTCTTACATCTGAAGAGGAATATGCGCTTTATGATGGAGACATTGTATCAACTGATACAGGCAGACATCCTGATTACAAAAATTATAAAGAAATAATGAAAGAATACGTAGTACCATTTTCTACAGCAAAACATGCAAAACACAAAAGGGATTCATATATGGTAGGAGCATTAGCAAGATTTAACCTCAATAGTAAAATGCTCCATCCTACTGCTCAAAAAGTTGCAAATCTATTTGGTCTGAAGCCAATAGACTATAATCCATTTATGAATAACATTGCTCAACTTGTAGAATTTGTTCATAATATTGAAGATTCAATAAAATGGATTGATAAGCTTTCAGATGAAGGGTTTGAATACGAAAAACCAGTCGATATTCAAGTTAGAAAAGGTAGAGGGGTTGGAATTGTAGAAGTTCCACGAGGTATACTAGTTCACGATTATACTCTTAATGAAAAAGGAAAATGTGTAAAAGCAAATTGCATAATTCCAACAAATCAGAATCACGCAAATATTCAAAAAGATATGGAAGAATTTGTCCCTAAAATCATCAATAAACCTAAAAAAGAAATCGAACTTAATTTAGAAATGCTTGTAAGAGCATATGACCCCTGTATTTCTTGTTCCACACATTATTTAGATGTTAAATTTGTATAAATATGAAAAAAGTAGGTATTATTGGACTTGGCAATCCTCTTAGAAAGGATGATGGTATAGGATTAATATTGCTAGATAAACTTAGGAAGAATTCTTCTAAATTACCAGATTCATTTCATTTTATTGATGGTGGTACTGGAGGACTTAATTTAATTCATATTCTGTCTGATTATAAAATAATAATTTTATTAGATGCTGTTAATTTTGGTGGAAATGTAGGGGACTCAAAATTTTTCAAGACATCAGTTTTTAAGTTAAAAGAAAATTCTAAAAATTTTTCAACCCATGAACATAATTTTATTAAAGTCATTGAATTGGCAAAAAAATTGGAATATTCTTCAGATTTAATTTTAATTTTTGGAATTCAACCAAAAAACATATCGTTTGGATATGAATTATCAAAAGAACTAAAAGAAAATATTACAAAAATCTATGAAAATTTTATTGTCTCAATTAAAAATTTTAAGCTATTTTGATTTCAATAATAATTCTTAGCAAAAATTACAATTTTTTATCTATAATATCCCAATACTCTTAAGTATAAGAATTGGATACCATTCCTCGCCCCAATACAATAATTAACCCCTGTTAATTAAAAATAAAACCGGGCAAATATTAAGAAGGGATATAAATGAATCAAAAAGCTATAACTTTTTTGGAAGCAAGGTTAAATTCTGAAGATTATCATAAGATTTTGAAACTAGATAATCCTAAGATTTTTGATTTTATTGCAAAATATATTGATTTATGCAACCCAAGTAAAGTAACTGTGTGTGATGACAGTGGAAAAGATCTTCAATATACTAGAGATGCATGCATAAAAAATCACGAAGAAGCAAAGTTGGCAATCAAAGGACATACTATACATTATGATGGATATTATGACCAAGCTCGTGATAAAGCTAGAACAAAGTTTTTGGTTCCAAAAGGAAAAGATTTAGGGCCTGAGCTTAATACAATGGATAAAAATGAAGGCCTTAAAGAAATCTTTGAGATAATGAAAAATATAATGAAAGGTCATGAACTTTTTATAAAATTTTATTGTCTTGGTCCTGTAAATTCACCATTTTCAATTCCATGTGTACAACTAACTGATTCTGCTTATGTTGCGCATAGTGATGATTTATTATATAGACAGGGATATAAGGAATTTTTAAGACAAGGAAAAAATGCAAATTTTTTCAAATTTGTGCATTCTCAAGGTGAAATGCAGAAAGCAGGATTAGAACTTCTTGTAAGTAAAAATATCGAGAAAAGGCGAATTTATATTGACCTTGAAGATGAAATTATATATAGCGCAAATACCCAGTATGGTGGAAATACAATAGGTCTTAAAAAACTTGCAATGAGGCTTGCAATTAATAGAGCATCAAAAGAAGGATGGCTTACTGAACATATGCTAGTTATGGGCGTTCATGGAGAAAATGATAGGGTAAGTTATTTTACTGGTGCTTTTCCTTCAATGTGTGGAAAAACATCAACTGCAATGATTAATAAAGAAACAATTGTTGGAGATGATATTGCATATTTAAGAGAAATTGATGGGAAAATTAGAACAGTAAATGTTGAATCGGGAATTTTTGGAATTATTGAAGGAATAAATGATAAAGACGATCCTTTACAATGGAATGCACTTAATAAACCAGCAGAAATAATATTTACAAATCAACTAGTATATGATAATGGAAAGATTTATTGGAATAATAAACCTGGAAAAATGCCTGAGAAAGGAGTTAATCACTCAGGAAATTGGTTTAAAGGTAAAAAAGATAAGGAAGGAAATGAAATAACTCCATCTCATAAAAACGCTCGTTTTACATTTAAAATGGATATTTTAGATAATGTAGATCCCACTTTACACGATCCAAATGGTGTTGAAGTAAGTGGAGTTATTTATGGTGGTCGTGATTCAGACACTTCTGTACCTGTTGAAGAAACTTTTAATTGGGCCCATGGTCTTATTACTAAAGGGGCTTGCCTTGAATCAGAAACAACAGCTGCAACTCTTGGAAAGGAAGGAGTCAGGGTTTTTAATCCAATGTCAAATCTAGACTTTTTATCAACTCCTATCGGTAAATACATTCAAAATAACCTAAATTTTGGAAATAAGATTAAAAATCCTCCAAAGATTTATTCAGTTAATTATTTTTTAAGGAATAAAGAAAACGGAGAATGGCTTAATCATAAAAATGATAAATCAATTTGGTTAAAATGGATGGAAAAGCGTGTTAATGGTGAGGTTGAAGCAATAAAAACTCCAACAGGGTACATCCCAAAATATGAAGATTTAAAACAAATATTCAAAAAAGTTCTAAATAAAGAATATACTATAGAGGATTATAATAATCAATTTATGATTAGAATACCTGAAAATCTTTCGAAAATTGAACGTATGGTCAATATTTTTAAAACAAGGGTTCTTGATACTCCTAAAATTGTATTTGATGTTTTAAAGGATCAAAAGGAGAGATTAATTGAAGCACAAAATAAATATGGAGATTATATCAAACCTGATGATATTTCATTATAAATTATTATATAAATCCATTTAATTGAGTCAGCATATACCAAAAACTATTTATATTAGTACTCATATGAGTAAAATATGGGAATATAATATGCCTGGATATGGTCATGGTCGCGGAAGAAACCGTGGAAGATGTCGCGGTAGACGTTGGATTGAACAAATACCTGAAATTACACATTTTCAAACAAATGGCCCATCCGATTATTCAGCAAAAACAACAACATTAACTGTCGAAGAACTTGAAGCATTGAGATTAGTCGACCTTGAAGATTTAACACAAGAAGAAGCATCTGTTATGATGGGAGTATCAAGGAAAACACTTTGGACCGATTTGCAAAGAGCAAGAAAAAAGGTTGTTAATGCTCTAGTAAATGGGCATTCTATTCGTATCCAAGGCGGTAATTATATTCTTAGATAAAAAGGAGGTAAAAAAAATATGCCAGGCGGAGACAGAACCGGACCAAGAGGTCAAGGGCCTATGACTGGAAGGGCTGCAGGATATTGTTCTGGAAGTTCTGTACCAGGATTTGCAAATCCGAATATTCCAAGATATGGACGAGGATTTGGTTTTGGCAGAGGCTGGGGCAGAGGTTTCGGACGAGGTTATTGGGGAAGAGGTAGATTTTTCAGAGGAAGAGGAGGATATTATCAATATCCTTACTACGAGCCAGAGCCTTACTATCCGCAATATCAGCAACCTATATCCAGAGAGTATAATAAAGATGAAGAAAAAAAATATCTAGAAGATATGGTAAAAGGCCTTGAAGATGAGATAAAAGCCGTAAAGGAAAGAATAAAAGAACTTTCCGAAGGAAAAAAGGAAGCACCTTAATAATAGGTTGCTTTCTTCTCTTATATTTCTTTAAGATAAAAATTTCAAATAATAAGAGGTAGAATATGGAAAAAAAAGCATTTGATGATTCAAAAATAAAAAAAAGCCTTAATAATATAAAACATAAACTTGTAGTTTTAAGCGGTAAAGGTGGTGTTGGAAAAAGCACTGTTACTGCAAATCTAGCATTATCGTTAGCAAAAAAAGGTTATAGTGTAGGAGTCCTTGATGGAGATATGCATGGACCAAGTATTCCAAAAATACTTGGTGTTGAAGACAAAAAACCTAAAGCTTCAGAGACAGGAATTGAACCTGTCCAAGCTCAACCAAATCTAAAAGTGATGTCAATGGGTTTTTTACTTCAAGATAAGGATTCTCCTGTAATCTGGCGTGGTCCTCTAAAGATGGCTGCTATAAAACAGTTTATTGGTGACGTTAGTTGGGGAAAAATTGACTATCTTATTGTTGATTTACCACCTGGAACAGGTGATGAACCCTTAAGTATAGCACAGTTAATACCTGATAGTGATGGTGCAATTATTGTTACAACTCCTCAAGATGTTGCACTTTTAAGTGTAAGAAAATCAATTAATTTTGTCAAAAAGATGAATATGCCAGTAATTGGTATAATTGAAAACATGAGTGGTTTTAAATGCCCTCATTGCAATAAATCTATCGACATTTTTAAAACAGGTGGTGGTAAAAAGGCATCAAAAGACTTTAACGTTTCATTTCTTGGTGGAATACCATTAGATCCAGAAATTGTAAATACCGGAGACTCCGGTGAGCCTTTTATAATTAAAAATGAGAGTTCAGATACTGCAAAATCTATGATTAAAATTGTAGATAATATAGAAGATATAGTAAATAAGGAGGTGAAATAAAAAATGCCAGGTGGAGATGGAACTGGTCCAGATGGACAAGGCCCAATTGCTGGAGGGGGCAGAGGTAGAAGACAAGGTCGAGGCAGAGGCATGGGCGGTGGTTTTGCCCAAGGTCCTGGTGGCGAATGTAGATGTCCAAACTGTGGTTATAAGGAACCACATCAATTAAGTGTACCTTGTTTCAATAAAAAATGTCCAAAATGTGGAAGCCCAATGACAAGAGCATAAATATAATAAAATTATTATGTTTGATAAATTGAAAAGGTGAAAAATATGAAAATTGGAATATCATCAACAGGTAAAGAATTAAATTCACAGGTTGACCAAAGATTTGGAAGATGTCAATATTTTTTAATAATTGATATGGAAAATATGGAATATGAGCATATCTCAAATGAAAGCTCAATTGCTGCAGGAGGTGCTGGTATAAGAGCCGCAGAAACAATTGCAAAAAAAGGTGTTGAAGCTGTAGTTACTGGTAACATGGGGCCAAATGCTTTTCAAACCTTAACTGCAGCAGGAATTAAAATATTTACTGGTGCAACAGGCACAATTAATGAAGCAATTGATAAATATAAAAAAGGAGAACTAAAACAGACAAATGCTCCTAATGTAGGCAGTCATTCTGGAATGGCTGGTACAGGTGGAGGTTTTGGAAGAGGTAGAAATCTATGAAAGTATGTATACCAACTATGGGTGAAAATGGACTAGACAATATTGTAGGGGAACATTTCGGAAGGGTCCCAACCTATACAATAGTTGACTTGGAAAGTGAGGCTGTAAAAGTTATATCTAATACAAGTCATCATATGGGTGGTCGGGCTGAGCCACCTGAAATCATGGCTAGTGAGGGTGTAAATGTTATGATTTGCCAAGGGCTGGGTAGAAGAGCAATAAATATGTTTGAAGAGCTTGGAATTGAAGTATATATTGGTGCATCAGGAACCGTTAAAGATGCAATTGATGCTTTTAAAAATGGTGAACTTCAGAAGGCAACTGTTGATAGTGCTTGCGGTAAACATGCATTTAGAGATAGACATCATCATTAATAATCATAAATTGTGAAAAAATGAAAACCTACCTAGAGTGTATACCCTGTTTTTTAAAGCAATCATTAGAAGCTTCTAGAATGGCAACTGATGATGAAAAAATTCATGAGGATGTTTTAAAATCTGTAATGGATCGTTTGAAATCCATTTCCTTTTCAAATTCCCCACCTGAACTTTCAAAAGATGTTCATGATATCATTAGAAATATTACTAATTCTAAAGATCCATATAAATTTGTTAAAGACAATTCAAATAAAATGGCAAAAGAAATGTATCCAGGCTTAAAAAAAATTGTAGAAGAATCAGATGACCAAATTCTAATGGCCATAAAGCTTGCAATTGTCGGAAACGTAATTGATTTTGGTACTACTAATAGATTTGATATAAAAGATATGATAAATAACGTTTTGAAAAAGGATTTTGATAATGAATCATATCCTCATTTTATAAATTCACTTAATAATTCAAAAAATATTTTATATCTTGCAGATAACACTGGAGAGATCTTTTTTGATAAATTACTTATCAACGAACTGGTAAAACAGGGTAAAAAGGTTACATATGTGGTAAGGGCAAATCCAATAATTAATGATGCAACAATTTCTGATGCAAAGTTTGCCGGGATTGATAAAATTGCACAAGTTATTGAAGGTGATATTGGACAGAAAAAATCGGCACCAGGTATAGTTCTAGATTTTGTATCTGAAGTTTTTTTAAAAAATTACAAATCTGCAGATATGGTAATCTCAAAAGGGCAGGGTAATTATGAGGGATTAAGTGATACAAACCGTGAGGTTTTTTTTATGTTGGTTGTAAAATGCCCTCTTGTTGCAAGAGATATCGATAGTGAAGTTGGAAAATTAATTTTAAAGGTGAAAAAATGATTATTTCTATTGCAAGTGGTAAAGGTGGCACCGGAAAAACAACAGTATCAACAAACATTGCATTAAGTTTAAAAAATGTTCAATTCCTTGATTGTGATGTTGAGGAGCCTAATGCAAATATCTTTTTAAAAACAAAATTAAAAGAACATGAAAATGTAGATGTTATAATCCCAAAAATTGATAAAAATAAATGCAATTATTGTGGAAAATGTTCTGAGTTTTGTGCTTATAATGCGCTTGCTGTAGTACCAACAGATGTTCTTGTTTTCCCTGAATTATGTCATTCTTGTGGTGGTTGTAAAATTGTTTGTCCAAAAGATGCAATATCTTGGAAAAAAAGAAATATTGGAAAAGTTGAACATGGACAATCTAAAAATATTGATTTTTATCATGGATTATTAAATGTTGGAGAGATTCAGGCAATACCTGTAATTAAATCTCTGAAAAAAAAAGTTGAAAAAAATAAAAATGTAATTTTAGATGTTCCTCCAGGTACATCCTGTCCGGTAATAGAATCAATTAATAGTTCGGATTATTGTATCTTGGTAACCGAGCCCACACCTTTTGGTTTGCACGATCTAAAACTAGCAGTTGAGGTAGTAAGACATATGAATATACCATTTGGAGTTATAATAAACCGTGATGGGATTGGAGATAAAAAAGTTGAATTTTATTGCAAAGATGAAAATATACCAATTCTATTAAAAATCCCTGAGAGTAGAGAAATTGCAAATCTTTATTCAAAAGGCATTGCTTTAGTAGAAAAAGATCCAAGATGGTGTGATAAATTTTTAGATGTTTTTGAAAAAATAAAAAAAGAGGTAAAAAAATGAAAGAACTCACTATAATCAGTGGAAAGGGCGGTACAGGAAAAACATCTATTACTGCAGCATTTGCCTCTTTATCAAAAGATGCAATTCTTGCTGATTGTGATGTAGATGCTGCTGATTTACATCTAATTTTAAAACCTAATATAAAAAAAACAATTGATTTCTGTGGATTAAATATGGCAAAAATCGATAAAGAAAAATGTATTGATTGTAAAAAATGTTATGAATCTTGTAGATTTGATGCAATTGATGAAGATATCAACATAATTTATGAGGCTTGTGAAGGTTGTGGAGTATGTGAATATGTTTGTCCTGTTGATGCAATTTCAATGATAAAAAGAGATTCTGGATTTTCATATATTTCTGAAACTCGTTTTGGACCAATGGCCCATGCTATGTTAAAAACTGCAGAAGAAGCATCTGGTAAGCTTGTAACAGTTGTTAGAAACAATGCCAAGTCACTTGCAGAAAGTAAAAATAAAAATTTTATTATTATTGACGGACCACCTGGAATAGGATGTCCTGTCATTGCAGCAATTACTGGAGTTGATCTGGTTTTAATTGTAACGGAGCCCACTTTGTCAGCCATTCATGATCTGGAAAGGATATATGGAGTTGCTAAACATTTCGATATTCCTGCCGTTGTATGTATAAACAAGTATGATGTCAATAAAGATAATTCAAAAAAAATTGAAGAGTATTGTAAAAAAATTAATATTGAGGTAGTGGGTAAAATACCATATGATACAATAATTACAGATGCTATGGTAAATGAGAAAAGCGTAATTGAATATTCTAATGGACGTGTATCTAAAAGTATTATTGCAATGTGGGATAAAACATTGGAGATAATAGATAAATGAATAATGATAAAGATTTTGAGGAATTTATAAAAAGCCTTCAAAAGAAAATTGATATTATTGAAGAAAAAGTATATTCAAAAAAAGTAATTAATGAATATAAAAATCCTACTAATTTTGGTATATTAAAAAATGCAGATGCTTATGGAGAAGTAAAAGGTTCTTGTGGAGACACAATGAAAATTACTCTAAATTTAAAAAATAAAAAAATAATAAAGGGACTTTTTTGGACTGATGGTTGTGGAGCAACCATTGCATGTGGTAACATGCTTATGAAAATTATAAAAGATAAAATAATTGATGAAATATCAAGTATATCAAAAGAAGAATTAATAAAAATATTAGATGGTTTACCAAAAGAGCATCTTCATTGTGCAAAACTAGCAATTGATACTTTAAAAGATGCTATAAATGATTTAAAGAAAAATGATATAAAACGAAATAATATTGTTTTATAAGATAAGGGGAATTATTGTGAAACATGCATATCATAAAGATATTGTTTTAGAAAAGCCAAAAGAAAAAGGACTAAAAGATGTAAAAGTACGTTGGCTTATATCAAAAAAAGATGGAGCTGAGAATTTTGCAATGAGACTTTTTGAAATAGAGCCTGGAGGTTATACACCTTTACATCAACATGATTGGGAACATGAAGTTTTTATTCTTGAAGGGAGTGGATTTACCAGAAATAAAACTGATGAAGAGTCATTTAAAAAAGGAGATTTTTTTTATGTCCCTCAAATGGAATGGCATCAATTTATAAATAACGGCAAAGAAAAATTGAAATTTCTTTGTTTAATTCCTTATAAAGATAAATAATAATTCTTATGAAATTATCAAAAATAATTAGTCGAGATAAGAAAAGTTCAAAAAAACAAAATGATAATCCAGTTATAGACTGGCCAGATTATGTGATAACTTTGGATAAAAAAACTCTAAAACCATTTATTGAAAAATATCCTTTATCACTAGTAGATTTTTGGGCACCTTGGTGTAAACCTTGTAAAGCGATGACGCCTAGATTAAGACGTTTATCAAAAATTTACAAAGGAAAAGTGGCTTTCGGTAGGATCAATACTCAGGAAAATGAAAACGTTTCTAAAAAATATAAAATAATGGGAATTCCTAATTTTATGTTTTTTAGCTATGGAAAAAAAGTTGCTAGTGCGACTGGTGTAAAATCTGTTGGTGATATAAAAGAGACAATTGATAGTCTGTTAAAAAAGACATAGATTAATTGTATGGAAAGAATAAGTATGAAAAATAAGATTAAAATTGGAATTATTATCTGCGACCGTTACCGTATGTGCTCTGGAGGAAAATGTATAAGATCTCTAAAAAATAGAGAAGGAGCTTTTAGCAACTACAATGATACTGAAAAATTGGAGCTGGTTGGATATACTACTTGTGGTGGTTGCCCGGGGGGGAATGTTGAATATGCACCAGATGAAATGGTGAAGAATGGAGCGCAAGTTATTCATCTTGCCACTGGACTTGTTGTTGGTTATCCACCTTGCCCATATATATCATATTTTCGTGACTTTATTAGTACAAAATATGGAATAAAAGTAGTTATTGGAACACATCCAATACCTCAGAACTACTATAAGCTCCATACAAAGTTGGGGACATGGAAATCTTCAGAATGGAAAGAAATTATTCAACCAACATTGACCAATAAGAAAATTCGTTTATCTTATGATTGATATGTATATAATAAAAAGAAATGAGAAAAGGGTAATTTTAAAATGTATGAAAATTAAAAATGAGGAGACAATATGAAAAAAGATTGGAGAATATCTGATAGAGTTCTGCAGATACAAAAATCTGCAATACACGAAATGACAAGGTTATCAAAAGAAATTCAAGATGTTGCATTTTTGTCATGGGCGAAACCAACCTCTGATACACCAGAACATATTAAGGATGCAGCTACCGATGCAATAAAGAATGGATTGGTGGGTGGTTATTCTGAAAATGCTGGTTTACTAGAATTGCGAAAAGAAATTGCCAAGAAACTTAAAAAAGATAATTGTATAGACGCTAACGTTTCTCAATTAATAGTTACCATAGGCGCCGTCGAAGGGTTATCCGCGGCGGTTATGGCATTAGTTGATCCTGGTGATGAAGTTATTTTACCATCTCCAACCTATTCCACTCACATTCGTCAGGTGGTACTTGCCTCTGGAAAACCTGTTCTTGTTCCAACTATTGAAGAAGAGGGATTTACCTTAGATATTGATGCTATTAGAAATTCAATAACTTCTAAGACTAAGGCTATTATGTATTGCTCGCCTAGTA
>Ga0272441_10000819_pt1 | contig 68396 bp, 79 predicted proteins | sample SSMProp6N_FD_193582 | JGI IMG/M metagenome (GOLD analysis project Ga0272441, IMG submission 193582) | Marine sediment archaeal communities from Little Sippewissett salt marsh, Falmouth, MA, United States - SSM-Prop-6N | ecosystem: Environmental > Aquatic > Marine > Wetlands > Sediment ...
CAGGCATTGTCCAATTGCAATATTTCGAAGCACAATTAATCATATAATCATGTCCTGGAAACATTTTATAATTAGTAAATCCAGTAGGATCAGTATTATAATCGTATTCTGTATAATTCTCATTTGAAGCATCCCAATAATTATAATATTCTGTAATTTTATCTATGTTAAAACTTGCTGTGTGATTTAAATATGACCCTTCTATGATCGTATTTGGAGAAAACGAATTCCATCCCCTCAGCATCTCATGAGATCTTGAAGGTTGACCAGTACAATTTAATTGTATTGTAAAAATCTTGTTAGCTGCAATTGCATAACCATTACCATAAGCCATGCCTTTCAAAGAATTCACAGGACTTTCAACAGGATATTCCGGCAAATAAACTCTATAACCTGAATATGGTCCTTGATACCACAGAATCATACTTAAATACTCAGTAGTATTATATTCTCCAAAAATCGCACTAAAATTATAATCAGGTAATGTACAAGGAATACCTAAAAAATTCCAGCCAGGATTTAATTGCCATTGACTACCAAAAACAGATTCACCTTGAAGAGAACCAGTAACACCAAAAATATTAACACCACTTGCAATATTAGCAGATGTCAAATCACTGTCTTTTGCTGACAATGTTGCAGTATTCATATAACAATAACCTGTGTTTGAAGCTGCAGAACAAGCATTACTATCAACATATTTTGCAGTTGTATCAACATAACAATTTGTTCGTGTACCTGTTGTTGAATCAGCACATTCACTTGCTTCCCAAGCACCACCATTTGCATAGCACGCATTACCATTTGCCACACAGTTTGCTAATGTTCCTGTGTATTGTGAACCATCACTATAAGCAACATAACCGCTCCTGATCAAAGCAGAACTTGAAATAGTTCCTGCAGAAGTATCTACAACATTACTATTTCCAGAAACACCAAAGATATTTACACCTGATCTTATATTTCCACTTACTAGATCACCATCACCTGCACAATAACCTGCGCCATTATGATAACCTGCAGAAATATATTGTGTTGTTGTTGAAGGTGTTATTGTTTGTGTACCGATATTAGGCATAGTACCTGTTCGTGCAGTTGAACCTGAGTAAAATGTTTTACCCGTAAGAACATCGCCTACTGCTGCAGTTGCATCATTAGGATTTGTATCATCTGTATCAATTGCATCAGTGATACCATCACTATCAAAATCACTATCTAATGGTTTCCAGTTTGTACCATCACAAACATACGGTTTTAATAAAGTTGTATCAAATATGAATGTACCTTGAAGATTTGCATTACATGTAGGTCTTCCACCAGTAGCATAACGTCCTACTCTTACACCACCTTCAACTTGGAGTGCAGTTTGCGGTGAAGCAGTACCAATACCTACATTACCTGTAGCATATGTTGTGTTTGCTTTTAATGTAAGAACTGCCATTGCTCTATCAGCATTACCTGTAATTTCTAAATTTCTAACATCTGTTGCAGCATTGTTTGAAGATTCAATATAGTTTTGAACACCATCAAAGGCAAAATAAATATGACCATTTGTTCCATCTGCAACACTTAGTTTACCTACAGGACTTGTAGTGCCAATACCTACTCTACCATAAGTATCAATAATCATTCTTGTAGCAACACCAGTACTATCTCTAAACCTTAATGCATCACTACCATCATCTCCTCTAACTTCAATAGCCCATTGTCTTGCATCATTTGCCAACAATAGCAAAGCATTTGTATTTTCATCAACACCATCAATCTTAACTACAGGATTTGATGCTGCTTTGACATGCAACAAATAACCAGGTGCAGGAGTACCAATACCAACATTACTATTCGGAAAGGAATAATTACCAGCTTGAAAACTACCTGGTTCTATCTGAGAAGCAGGATGTGAAACTACAGCAAAAACAGAACTAAAACTTAATAAAATGAATACTAGGAATAATGAATATATCTTTTTCACAAATAATCACCTTCTTTATAATAATAAAAAAGAAATAGAATTTAGTTTATAAAAGTTGTGCTAATTCTAGGATGTTGCGCCTTCACAGATACATCTCACATATTTATAGCCATCACAATCATTTTGATGGCTCACAGACAACCATTTATAATTAGTCTCATCACTTTCACCAGCTGCAGCATCACCTGAAGTTGTCACCCATCCATTACAAGTATAATAATTTCCTATATAATAATATATAGATCCATCAGAACTACTACCTGACCATGCTCTGTCAATACTTTCTCCAGTACCAGTTGCTTGACTTACTAAAATAGATTCATCAAGCATATCAGCCCAATTATTAGCTAGTTTAGTATAAGCATTCTCATTGATATCAAACCAATAAATAGGGTCATTTGAATCATAGCCATAGTTAGAAGGCATATCTCTAATTTCATCAGTGTCTGATACTGAAAGGAATGCGTGTATATTATCACACTCTAGTTTTGTTGGTCTTTTATCTACACAATAAGCATCTGCCCCTGATCTTCCTCCCAAATTACCTTGCTTTAATTGATGCGCAATATAAATAATATCACCTTCTGGAGGTGTTGTTGTAAGACGTGCAGGTTGACTAAAATAAGAACCTTTTGAATTGCAAGGAACCTCAGCATCAGCACATTCCCATGCACCATCTGCACTTGTTGTATATTGAAGTACTTGCAAAAAGCCATTAAATGATTCTAAATCCGGTATGTAATAATCAAATGTTCTTTGTTCAGTACAACTTCCACCAACACATGAATACAAACTTCCAGTACTTGTACCAATCCACAGTTTATCATTGTATCCACTCATACTATAAGGTACACCTGACGTGATTTGTTGACCATAGGATGTACATGAAGTATCAGTATGATCTCCAGATCTAAAAGGAGAAATACATCTATATAGGTATCCATTTTCTAGAGCAACCCATAAGCTATGATCAAATTCTGTCATGGTGAAGATTCTATCAGAACCTGATGAAAAATCTTGAGGCTTATTAAATGTACTACCATCATAAGCATTTAGTTCTCCATAATATTCACCAATCCATAAGTAACCACCAAATACTGCCATTGAATATGCGTCTGTACCTACACTGCCAATTTTTGTACAACTTGGACTACTGGTTGTTGTACATCTTATGATACTACCGTCACCAGTTGTTCCAACATAGATATAACCATTATAGTAAGCCATTGAATCTGGACGTAAAGCATACATAACACCATGACTAGTACAACTACCATCTAGAGTACAAGATGATAATATGAAGTTAGTTCCATCATATTGTGCTAACCATAATTTGTTGTTTGCATAAACCATTTGCTGTATATCATAACCTTTATCACCTAGTGAAGTATAGAAGTTTTCATTTGAATCACGCTTAAGCAAATAACCATTTTTCAAACTCATCCATAAAGTTTGAGGTCGTGTAGCAGCAACACAATTTCCAGAACCATCACATTCATAACCAGTACCGCATGATGTTCCAGCACCATAATTTGAACATGAACCCAAAGTTCCACCAGTACAAGAACTTCCAGAAATATATTTACAGGTACCACAAGTATATTGCAATGGTGTAGTATAGTAAGTACAATCACCTGAATTAGGATCTTTACAATCATTGATTCCTTCGCATCGATTACTAGTTATATCATTATAATTTTGAAAATAACAATACTCTGTTGTTGTTGCACTTTCAGTACCTGTTTGAAAATAATTATCAAGACCATCACAATCTATTGTTCCACAACCAACATCATCAGTATCCGCTCGTTCTGAACCTGCACCATCACATTCTCTACACAATCCCGTATCATAACCTGAAGCATAATTAAAGCAATAACCGTCGGTTGTACCTGAACAACCTGCAACATATTTACAAGTACCACAACTTAGTTCCAAAGTATCATCAGAAGAACCACAGTCTGCAGTGTTTGCATCTTTACAATCGCCTAAACCTTCACATCTATTACTAGTTATATCAGGAGAATCATAACAATAATTAGTGCCTGTTGCACTTGCACTACCAACAATATGATGCCAATCGTCACAACTTATTGTGCCACATGCACCATCATCAGCAGGAACCTGTTCTGAACCTGCACCATCGCATTCTCTACATGTTCCAGTATCAGTACCTGCACCATAATTTGAACAATAACCATCAGTTATTCCTGTACAACCATTAACATACTTACAAATACCACAACTTAATTCTAGTGTATCTAATGATGAACCACAGTCTGCAGTGTTTGCGTCTTTACAATCATTAATACCTTCACATCTATTTGAAGTAATATCAGGAGTATCATAACAATAATTTGTTCCTGTTGGTGATGCTGAACCAGAAATAACATGCCAATCATCACAACTTATTGTACCACAAGCACTATCATCTGTTGTTGGACATGCACCACCACCACAACATTTGTATGAAGCAACTGTTGCAGAAACAGAATCTTTTCTTGATCTTGGTTCTGTTAAATGTAATGTACTCGGAACACCACCTGCAGAAATTGTTCCTGTCCAACTCGGAGCAGATAATCCAACTTTAGAATAAATCTGTGCGATTGCAGTTCTCATCTGAGAAAAATGAACTGCCTTTATTGAAGTCGATGTTGTTATTGTATCAGTCCAGCTATAAGAAGATAGACCAACATTATTTCTTTCTGCATCAATTGCAGATCTTAATTCTGTAATATGAACAGCTTTTATTGGAGTTGAGGATGTAATTGTATCTGTCCATGCAAATACACTTGTTATCATAATTAATATACATACAATCCAAAAAAGCTTATTCAATTTCATTTTATGAGTATGTTGTGTCTAGTCTTACCCATCCTGCAGTTGTACAGCCATAGAAATGATCATCATCAGAATCATAATAAATTCCACCTTCAGCATTAGCATTACATGTTGCTGTTGATCGTGGTCTTGTTCTTATTACACCATCTACATCTAAGTGAGTTTGTGGTGAATTTGCACCTAATCCTATACCTACATTTTGACTGCCACCCGGCATTTTGAGAAGAGGATTAGATGAATCATAACCAGTCCATACACCTACAAAATCTCCTGCTTCGTTGTATGTTAATGCACCTTCAAATGAGCCTTCGTTATATATCTGATAACCTGGATGATTAGAACCTGATGTGCCTGTTTCTTCTACTCTTACTCTTGCTGCGGTTGCTGTTGCTGATTGCACTTCAAGTAATGTGTCGGGAGAATTTGTTCCAATACCTACTCTATCATTGGAAGCTTCAAAAGTCATAATGGTTCCTGAACCGACAGTTCCTGTGTCAGATATCTTTAGTTTTCTAGAATCTGAATTATCTGTACCAATGGACCACACTGGAGTTTGTCCGTTTACACCAAATGCTATAAGTGGATCACCACCAGATGGTCCTCCAGTTTGAGCATAAAATCTTGCATGTGATGCGGAATTTGTATTGTCGTCATTGTCAACTCTTATTGTAACATCATCTCCTGTGGATGATTTTTCAACGTGTAATAATTCACTAGGACTGTTAATACCAATACCAACTTTACCACTTTGATCTAAAACTAATTGACTTATTTGAGAAGAATTAGCTGAAAGATGAAGATCACCTGTTGAAAAAATATAAGAGTTTGTTGAGTCTGCTACTGATAATGTAAGATTGCCATAAGGTGGTCTTTCTATTTTCATACCATTACCTGTTGTTCCAACCATATGAAGTTGAAATTCAGGATCACTTGTACCTATACCTATATTACCTGTACTTGCATCCATATACAATTGATAACTACCATTATCATCTTTAAAGTATGAATCATAATTACCATTCGCAATATTTATACCTATGCCTTCATTAACACTTAATTGTTTTAATCCAGTAGGATCAGTACCAATACCAATTTTACCATTTTTATTCATATAAAAAATATTATTAGGATTAGTATCATCAGTTGTCATCTGTATTCCACCAATAGCAGCATCATGAACAATACCAAAAATACCTATGCTCTCAGTAAATCCTATATATGTACGATTAAGATTACTTGGAATTGCATTAAAATAAATATTATCTGATTTAGTTAAATTTGAAGATGCAATCAAAATTTGTGCATGTGATGCACTTGATGCAACTATTGCAGGTTGTGATGTGCTGCTATAGTTTACAAATAATTGGCCATTAGGCATAGTATAATCACCTAATTGAAAACTACCTGGTTCTATCTGAGAAGCAGGATGTGAAATTAAAGCAAAAACAGAACTAAAACTTAATAAAATAAATACTAGGAATAATGAATATATCTTTTTCATAAATAATCACCCTTTTTATAATAAATAAAAAGAAATAGAATTTTATTTATAAAGTTTATGCAAATTAAGAGCATTCGCCCATAGTATAATACTCAACAGAAGGCTCTTTACAAGCAAAACAACTATTGCTATAAGTATAACCATCAGCACAAACAGGATCATAAAGTGTTATGCAAATTTCAGCATATCTTTGCTCTTCTTGACATTGAAATAATTGATCTTCAATTTCTTCAACATAAGTAATTCCATCATGATTACATTGTCTTGGATAAGATTCCATAACAGGATTACCTGCACTAACACAGCTTTCAAAATTATTTACTTCAATAGCTGTACAAGCACTTAGAATTACAATACATAATATCAATAATATTATTCTTTTCATATTTATCACCCAAATAAAACGCCGCGACCCAGATTTGAACTGGGATATCCCGAAGGAAACTGGATTCCTTGAATTAAGATTTTCAAGTCCAGCGCAGTACCAGATTGTGCCATCGCGGCATAACAAGATAAACAAATAAATCCTTTATAAACTTAACCATTGTATATGAAACCCTCACAAAAACGCAAATAAGCTGTATACTCCATATACATGCTATTTGCATTTTTGCATGCCATTAATGGCATAGGATTTCATACACATTTAATAAAAACCTTTTTATATAACAAATATATTTCAGTATATAAAATGAAGATAGAACCAGTAAAAGGAACTCGAGATTTTTATCCTGAGTTAATGCAAGAAATAAACACAATTTTCAATAGCTGGCGCTCTATCTGCGAGAAATATGGTTATGAAGAAATGGATGGTCCTTTACTAGAACCAGTACAACTATGGCAACTAAAATCAGGCACAGAAATCCCTGAACAGATGTATACATTAACAGACAAATCAAAAAGAAAACTAGCAATAAGACCTGAATTAACTCCAACACTAGCAAGAATGGTTGCGGCAAAACAAAAATCATTAACCAAACCAATAAAATGGTATTCTATTCCAAGATGCTATAGATATGAACAACCACAATCAGGAAGATTACGAGAATTCTTTCAATTAAATGTTGATTGTTTAGGTAATGATGATATCTATAGTGATGCTGAGGTTATTGCAATCTCAATAAACATAATGTTAGACTTAGGATTTACTGATAAAGATTTCTATGTAAGAATAAGTGATAGAACTGTACTTAACAACATAATGAAACAACTAGGAATCAAAGATTCAAAAGATATATTTAGACTAATAGATAAGAAAACAAAAATATCTGATAAAGAATTCAATTCAGAACTAAAAAAATTAACAAAAAATACAAAACTAATCAATGAATTCTTAGAATTAAATAATGTTAAATCATTAAAACAATTCCTTAAAGCAAATAATATAGACGCTAACATCAATGAATTTGAACAATTGTTCAAATTCCTAGACAACTACGGATACAAAAAGTACATAAAATTCGATCCTACAATAACACGAGGCTTTGATTATTACACAAGAACCGTATTTGAAGTATATGACAAATCACTGAAGTACAGAGCAATTGCAGGAGGAGGCAGATATGATAATCTTGTCGAAGATTTTGGTGGTGAAAAAATATCTGGTATTGGCTTTGGCATGGGTGATGTTGTTCTAGGATTATTCATGAATGAAAAAAAACTAATTGAAGAATACAAAAAAACTTATGATTATTATGTAACAATAATCCCTGATGACAATATGTTAGAGCTTCAAGAGTTTGCAATAAAAGTAGCACAAAAATTAAGAAAAGATAGTAAAGTTTTTCTTGAACTCAATACAAAAAAGTTAAACAAAGCTCTGGCATTTGCAAGCAAAAATTCTATACCTAATGTTGTTATCATAGGAAAATCAGAACTTGAAACAAATTCTTATATCATAAAAGATATGAAAAAGAAGCAAGAAAAAACGATCAAATTATAAGCAGTGCACCAACTGTAATAAGTACAATCGCAATAAACTTCTTAAACATTGTTTGCTTATCCATCCTTTCTAAAATGACATTAGGATATAATGCACCTAGTACAATAACACTGAAGAAGACAAGCAAGGGTTGCGCATTGAACAATGCCGATACTAAAGTTACTGGACCTTTTGCAATCGCAAAAAATCCCGCTAAAAATCCTAGAGCTGTAAACAATCCACTAATCAAAAGATGAAGTATGCCTTTCTTGCTTATACCATGTTCAACTTTTCTCGTATGAACAATATACATAAATAATGATACAATTATTCCGCCAAACCCAATCCAAAACATCAATGCCCATAGATCTGCAAGTGTTGTTGCATATTTAATCAGTACCGAACGTATAGCATAAAGCACAGCAATATATGATGCGAATATCAATGCCGATGATAGTTTTGATTTTGATGCTTTTTTGAATGATATTAATATAGCACCAATAACAATTAGAACAATTCCAAAATAAGTCAGTTTACTAAAAACTTCATCAAAAAACACATAAGCTAAAGGAACGACAAATAATGGAGAAATCGATAACAAAGGAATAAATGTAGATAAATCTTCTTTTTGAACACCAATATAATAAAACCAAGTAGATAGATTATATAACACACCTACAAAGATAGAGATCAAGATTATCTTCAGATCAAGTCCTGAGAAATTACCGAACATCAATGCAAACATCTGAAATATCAAAAATGTTGTTATACCACAAATCACTGTTGCTACAATAGGATCATGTATCTCAAAATCAACAACAAACTTATCAATAAGTTCAACAATTGTCCATAATATTATTGCAGCAAATGTATATGTTATCCAAACTTCCATCTTAACTTAATTTTATAGCTTTGTCAAAAAATCTCTTAGCAAAATTCATCTTTTCTTTACTCTTGGCATAAGCGATAAACATAGTGTCACCTTTTTTCACGCTATAACCTTTTTTGACTTTAAGAAAGATTCCTGCACCTTGATCAACAGGCGAACCTAAAGTTCTTGCAATCTTACTTATCATCTTATTATCGATTGATGATATACGGGCTTTTTTAGGAGCTTTATGATGATATACTAATTCACCTAGCTCAATTTCATCAGGTAATACATTAGGATTACCGCCTTGAGCCATAATAAGTTCTTTCATCTTTTCATAAGCTCTGCCTGAATCCAATAATTCACGCGCATAATTTAATGAACCTAATTTTTTTGCTCTTGGATCTTTGATGTTTTTCTTGATCATATCAAACAATTTTGATGCGAGATACAAAGATTTTTTTCTTAAATCTTGAGGTGCATCAGGTTCATTTCTCAGGACTTGCAACACATCACGTGCTTCAAGTGATGCACCAATACCATAACCAATAGGTTGAGAGCCATCAGTAATGACTACAATTACTTTGATGCCTAGTTTTTTACCTAATTCAACAAATTTTGTTCTTAGATGTTCTGCTTGTTTTTTTGACTTTATCTTAATATCTTTACCTATAGGGATATCAATAATAACATGAGTACTACCAACTGCAGATTTTTTTGCCATTATACTAGATAGCAAAAGACCTTCAGGATCTAATGATAATGGGTTTCTTATCCTAATAAGTTTATCATCAGCAGCAGCAAGATTCATTGATCCACCCCATGCAATAAAACCACCTATTTTTTTTGTATTTTTCTTTAATTGATCTATACTAAGCTCTACTTTAGCAAGAATCTCCATTGTGTCTGCTGTGCCTGCAGGACTTGTTATTGCTCTGCTTGATGTCTTTGGCATTGTAAGACCAGCGGCAAGCATTATCGGAACAAGTATCATTGTTGTTCTATTGCCTGGAACACCGCCAGTACAATGCTTATCTACAATGATCTTATTCTTGAATTTTAGAGTATCACTATTATCAACTGTTGCTTTGGTTATGCTAACTATTTCTTTCATCGACATACCATATACTTCGCATGCACTTATGAAATAAGCCAGTTCAACATCAGTAAGTCTATGATGCACAACATCAGAGATAATAGAATTCATCTTTTTATTATCAAGTTCATAACCCTCTAATTTCTCTTTGATGTATTGAACTGTAATTGGTTTGTCTGCAAGTTCAACCTCCACTTTATCATAAGCTTGAGCATGCAATGATTTTAGGACTTCATCAAACAATCCTATTTCGCCTTGATCAATAACCTTAACAGAACTCGCAATATCAACAACAACATGTGCTTTTCGCTTGCCTTTTCTCACGACAATACGATCACCAACATGAATATCTAGCTTAGCAGCGTCTTCAAAATTAATAAGTGCTATTGGCACTCCTCCAGAACTTATATCAATATCTCTTACAAAAAATTTCATCATGCACCTCTTTTTTTATGATATTAAAAAATAATAAATTCAAATTTATAAATTTTACTCAGGTTTCATAAAAGGAAACAACAAAATATCTCTTATCGAACTTGAATTTGTTAAAATCATTATCAATCTATCTATGCCAATACCCACACCACCTGCAGGCGGCATACCAAACTCAATTGCTCTGATAAAGTCTTCATCCATTGGATGCGCTTCTTCAGAACCTGCTCTAAGTTCAGCAGATTGCTGTTCTAATAATTTTCTTTGCAATACAGGATCATTTAGTTCAGAGTATGCATTTGCAAGTTCAAATCCAGCAACAAAAGTTTCAAATCTTTCAACATAGTTAGGATTTGTTGGATCCGGTTTGCATAATGGTGTTGATTCAATTGGATGTTGAATAACAAATGTAGGTTGTATTAATTTCTCTTCACAATATTTTTCAAATAATGCTGAAACAATCTTGCCTTCAGTATAGTTACCTTCAATTTCCAAAGCATGTTGATCAACCAAATCCATCAATTGTTCATTTGATAAAGCATCAATATCAATATCTGCATATTCTTTGATTGCATCTTTCATTGATATTCTCCTCCAAGGTGGAGCAAAATCAATCTCACATTCACCAAATTTTGCTTTGGTTGTACCATTAAGATCTATTGCAGCTTGACTAACTAGTTGTTCGGTTAGTCTCATCATGTCATTATAATCTGCATAAGCTTGATAAATTTCGATTTGAGTAAACTCGGGATTGTGTGTTTTGTCAACACCTTCATTTCTAAAATCACGTGCAAACTCATAAACACGTTCAAATCCTCCAACCAATAATCTTTTCAGATATAATTCATTGGATATTCTAAGATAAACATCCATATCCAATGCATTAAGATGGGAAATAAAAGGACGAGCATTTGCACCACCATACATTGGTTGCAATATAGGAGTATGCATCTCAATAAAGTTTTGAGCATTTAATGATTTTCTAAAACTATCATACATCTTAGAGTATTTGATGAAAGTTTCTTTTATTTCAGGATTCATTATTAAATCAAGATATCTCATCCTGTATCGTAATTCTGTATCTTTTAATCCATGATATTTTTCAGGCATAGGTCTTATTGATTTTGATAATAAATCAAGCTTTTCGACATTGATAGAAAGTTCGCCTGTTTTTGTTCTTATGACATTACCATAAGCACCGATAATATCACCAACATCTAACAAGTCTAAAATATCATAATTTTTCAGAACATTTGATCTAAGCATCAATTGAATTCTACCTTTTTGGTCCTGTAATGAAATAAAAGCGACTTTACCTAATTTTCGCAATAACATAATTCTACCAGCAATATGATAATAGTCTGGTGATGCGTCTTCTTTTTCAAGGTTCTCGTATTTTTTATGAAGATCTACAGAATATTTGTCCTGAGTATATCTATACGGATATGGATTGATACCTTTTTCTTTAATCTTGGCTAGTTTTTCTAATCTTTGTTGCATCAATCTATTATAGTCTTCAGTATTTTCGTTTTGTTCTGTCATCTTGATCACCTTTTAGTACGTCTTTCCTATATAAACATAATAATCTGCAGATTTTTTACAATAGATACATTTCTTGCCCTTAGCAGATTTATCAGATACAAACAATGTTTTTGCTCCCGCAGTTTCTGCTTTGATATAATCCTCGCATTCAGGATTCTTGCACATCGGTGCAATTACAACTTTTTTATTTCCTACAAGCTTTTGCATCTTCTTAAAATCATCGCTTTCAACAATATTATCATCAAATAGTTTTGATACCTTATCGAACATCTCTTTCTGCATTTTTTCTAGAAGTTTAGGAACTTGCTTTTTCACATCAGATAGCTTAACTATAGTTTTCTTATTATCATTTCGTTTTGCAACAACAACAGAACCTTTCTCAAGATCTTTTGGACCTATTTCAATACGTAAAGGCATTCCTCTAAGTTCCCATTCATTGAATTTTCGTCCTGTAGAAATATCATCTCTATCATCCAAGATAACAGCATATTCTTTAAGTTGTTCTTTTAGCTTGTTTGCTTCTTTCAAGACTTTATCTTTAGTCTTATCAAACAAGATTGGAATGATAACTACTTTATTGATTGCAAGTTTTGGCGGAATCACCAATCCACTATCATCAGAATGCATTGCAAGCATTGTTCCTAACATTCTTGTTGTTATTGCATAGGTATTTTGATAGACTAATTGGTCTTTTGCATTTTTGTCCTTGAACTTAATATCATAAGCTTCAGCAAAATTAGTACCATCATAGTGAAATGCTGGACCTTCAATGACCTTACCATTCTGTAGATAATAATGTATCTTTTCAGAAAATACTGCACCTGCAAACTTTTCTTTTTCTGTTTTTCGTCCTAATTTTCCAGGCAAAGCCATATAATCTCTGCACACTTCATCATAGATTGCTAGAATCTCTTCACGCTCTTGCATTGCTTCTTTTTCGGTTGCAAAAGCAGAGTGACCTTCATTCCATAAGAATTCACGAGTTCTAAAAAAAGGAACTGGATGCTTGAATTCCCATCTTACAACATTGTTCCATTGATTAAGTCTTAAAGGTAAATCTCTCCATGATCTTATCCATTTAGCATAAGAATCATACATTATAGCTTCGGATGTAGGCCTTACTGCCAATTTTTCACTCAACTTAGATTTACCACCATGTGTAACCCATGCAACCAAAGGAGCAAAATCTTCAATATGTTCTTCTTCTTTGACAAAAAGACTTTCAGGTATAAATAAAGGAAAATATGCGTTTCTTATTCCTACTGCTTTGAATCTTTTATCGCATTCGTGAACTATCTTTTCCCATAGTTCATAGCTTGCTGGTCTGAATACAACACAACCAGACACAACACTATAGTCTGCTAGTTCTGATTTAATCATCAACTGAGTAAACCATTCTGTAAAATCATCATCTTTTTTTACAGTAATACCTAAGTCATTTTTTGCCATAATCTATAACACCTTATTTATTTTTCAATCTTTTTTCATCTTTGACAGAACCTTTACTCTTATGTCTCATCCTGCCGAACTTCATGAATTTTTCAATCAGCTTTTCGTTTTCTTTCCAATACTCTGTATCTTCACTTGATTCCAAAGACTTTACTTTTTTCATTCGTTCTTCAACATTTGAAGCATATTTTTTTTCTTTCTTCTTTTCTTTCTTTTTCTTTCCCATGTTGATCACCTTGTATTATATTTGAATAAAAGATGAGCCTGCTCGGATTCGAACCGAGGTCTACTGGGCCGAAACCAGTTGTTCTATCCAGGCTATACTACAGGCCCATAAAAATGCTTTATAAATACTTAATTCTTTAAATTTATTTTATTATTATAAATGTTTTGCTAATTTTGGCTGATTTGTATGTTAAAATATATAAATAAGCGTAGTTTTACATAACTAAAACACTATTTGAGGTGATTTACATGAATAGTTGGCAAGACTGGTTAACTGGTCTTTTAGGTGTATATTTAGTGATTTCAGGCTTTGTTACGGGATTACAACAAAGTAAATGGAATCTAATTATCACAGGATTGTTAGTAGCAATACTAGGATTCTGGAGTGCTAATGCTTCCTAAGCATTAGATTTTTTTTCTTTTTTTAATAAGTCTTATAAACAATAAAAACAAGAGCTTTTTCTATGGGTATTGACGAATTTTACAATGAACTTAAAGAACATAAAGATCATATAAATAGCCTTAGCTACAAAGAACAAAAACAATATATCACAAAACTAAAACACAAGCTATCAAAAGAACACAAAATAAAGAAATTACCAACAGATATTGAAATATTCCTTAATACAGGTATCAAACTAATTACAAAACCAACACGAACAATATCTGGTGTTTCTGTTATTGCAATCATGACAAAACCATTAAGATGTCCGCATGGTAAATGCATTTGTTGTCCAGGTGGATTGAATTCGGAATATGGTGATGTTCCTCAAAGTTATACAGGTAATGAACCTGCATCAATGCGAGCAATACGAAATGATTATGACCCATATCTTCAAGTCTTTAATAGACTAGAGCAATATGTTGCAATTGGACAGAATTTTGATAAGATTGAACTCATTATAATGGGCGGGACTTTTCCAAGTTACGATATAGACTATCAAAATGATTTCATCATGAATGCTTTCAAGGCAATGAATGATTTTTCAGATTATTTCTTTATTGACGGAAAACTTGATTTTGAAAAATATCTTGAATTTTTTGAAATGCCGTCTGAAATGAAAGATGAAGCTAGATTAAAAAGAATCAAAACAAAAGTTCTGAACCTAAAACAAGGAAACACAACACTAGAACAAGAAAAAACAAAAAATGAAAACTCCAATATCAGATGCGTTGCGCTAGCTATAGAAACAAGACCAGATTATGCAATGCAAGATCAGATTATCAATATGTTAAATCAAGGTACAACAAGAGTGGAACTAGGAGTACAATCAACAGACGATAAAGTATTAACATTCTTGAACAGAGGTCATACTGTAAAAGATTCAATTGATTCTACAAGGCTGATGAAAGATTCATTCTTAAAAGTTGGTTATCACATGATGTTAGGATTAAAGGATAAAGAAAAAGAAATGTTTGACGATCTATTCACAAATGATGATTTTAAACCAGATGCACTTAAGATATATCCTTTAGTCATAATCAAAGGCACAGAATTATATGAATTGTGGAAACAAAAGAAATTTTCACCTATACACGAAGAGGATGCTATTAAATTAATAGCCGAAATAAAAAGCAAGATTCCTGAATACGTAAGAATAATGAGAGTAGAAAGAGATATACCGCATACTGAAATCATCGACGGAATAAAATCAACAAACATAAGACAATATGTACATAAGTATATGAAAAAACATGATATGGCATGCAATTGCATACGATGCAAAGAGATTAAAAATGAAAAAATCGATGAAACAAAAATTGTTTATGACAAATTATTTTATAACGCTTCAAAAGGCAAAGAAGTTTTTATTTCTGCAAAATATAATGACAAACTTGTTGGTTTTTTAAGACTAAGAAAACCTTATCAACCATTTATTGAAAATCTAAAAGATAATGTTGTCGGCATCAGAGAATTACATGTTTATGGCAAAGCAATAAACATAGGAAAATCATCAGAAAAATCATCACAGCACAAAGGCATTGGTAAAAGGCTAATGGAAATGGCTGAGGATATTGCATTCAATGAGTTTAATGCAAATAAGATTGCAGTAATTTCAGGTATTGGTGTTAGAAATTACTATAGAAAGCTAGGTTATTATCTTGATGGATATTATATGTTTAAAGACAGAAATTCTAAATAAAATCATTAGTTCAATTTAATTGTTACTCTTGCAGATTGATATGCACTTTCAACCCTACCATTCTGTTTAAGAAAATCTACTGCACGTTGAGATAAATATATTGGAATAGTTCCTTCTTTAAGATGATTAATTATTTCAGATGTATCAAGCCCACAACTACCTTCTCTAGAAGAATCATAGATTAATTCAATTGATCTATTATTCAATGGATCAGACGGATTTTGAGCTCTAAGTTTAGATTCTGCAAATACTTTTGATTCAGAAGTCTGTACAAGTCCTTCTAACTCGGAAAATTCTTCGGAATTTATCCGTAATAATAGATCCATATTCCCTAAACGAAAAGCTTGCATAAGAAAATAAAATAATTATTATTTTATAAGGATTATTATTTTTGATTATACTACAAACAACAGAAAATTAATTAAGTTTATTTACCAGCCAGAGTCTTTCTTCTTCGCTTTTCTTTTCTCAGTCTCTTACGTTGCCATTTCCAACGCATTTGGCCTTTCTTCTTCCATCTTCTAGAACTTCTCTTCATGTAATTTCATAGGATAAAGGGTATATTTAAAAAGCTTTTGTTTTTAATAATAGTTATGATAGGCTTAATACTGATTGATATTTTAGTAATTGTGTCGACTCTAATATATATTTTGTTTAACACATTTGTAGGGTTTTTTATTTTTAGTATAGCTTTATTATTTTTCAAAGGATCATTATTTTTCATAAGCTCAAAAGACATTGCAAGTGCAATTGATATAGGTATAGCAATCTATTTGTTTTCTTTATTGTTATGGAATGGAGTTTTAGCAATAACAGTATTAGCTATGCTTTATCTTATTCAGAAACTTATTTTTTCACTGAACGTTTGGTAGGATCAATATATTTTAATCCTAGTTTAGAATAGATTTCTTTTTCAGTTTTTCCAGCAACCATCTTATTGCCTTTGAACAATCCATACTCTGATAGTTTCATACCTTTAGATTTTGCTATCTTTCTTAATTCAATATTATGCTGTTTGTTACCTGTGAAATATAACAAAGCAGAACCATAAGAAGCTTTTTCAACAACCCTTAGATCAACCTCTATATTCTTATATTTAATCAAGACAGAAGATCTTGTTATGCCTTTACTCAATACTTGATCAACAACATCAAGCTTGCAAAAGTAATCCATTATATTTTTTGCTTTTTCTTGAGAATGATTTTTCATTGTTACTAAAATATCAATATCACGAATCGTTTTTTCTTTTCTTCTTATTGAACCTGCAACAATAGCTTGATCAACATTTTTATTTTTCCTTAGATCTTTTACAATATCATCAGCTATTTTTTTTATCTTAGCATAAGGATGTCTTTTGATTCCATGTTCATAACGTTCAATACCTTTTTTTATGTTCTCTAATGTTTTTTCTTTTATTGAAGGCAGGTCTTTCAGCTTTCCAGAAGCAATCGCTTTTTTCAATTGCGATAATGATCTTATTCCTAATGTTCTAAAAAAAAGTTCCGCTTTTTTTGGACCCATACCCGGAATCTCTAATAATTCAGTTATACCTTTAGGTTCTTTCTTTTTAAGTTTCTCAAACTCCTTAATCTTACCGGTCTTAATATATTCAATAATTTTTTTTGCTATGCCTTCACCAACACCATCAAGTTTTTCTAATTCTTTTATTGTTTTTAGCTTAACAACAGAATAATCAAGTTTCTCCAAAGTTTGCGCAGCCTTACGATAAGCTCGAGGCTTCCATTCAACATTCTCTAGTTCAAGAATATCTGCAATACTATAGAATATGTTAGCAAGATCTTTATTCAGTTTCAACTCTTTTTTCATCTTGTATAGTTTGCAGACTATATATTTTAAATAATTTTTTAATTATAATAAAACAAAAGCTTTATAAATCAAACCAATTTTCATCAAAAATTATGGTTAGAGCAACAACTAAGAAAAAGCCAAAAGGTAAAAAGAAGTGGGTTAGCATAATTGCCCCTGTAAGTTTTGGCGAAAAAGAAATAGGACATAGCTTAGTTTATGAGCCAGATTCATTAGTTGGCAGAACCATGAAAGTTAATATGATGCTTCTTACAAACGATATAAGAAAGCAAAGTATAATCGTTAAGTTCAAGATAAATGAAATAAAAAATAATGCTGCTCAAACTATTGTTCTAGGTTATGAAATTAGTCCCCTTGCACTAAAGAAAACAGTAAGAAGAAAAAAGAATAAACTAGCACAATCATTTGTAATGACAACAAAAGACAAAGTCAATGCAAGAATAAAAACATTATTTGTTACACATAATAAAACAACATCAGTTAAAGTAAAACAATTACAATATGCTGTACTTAAAGAGATGTTTGAGTTTGTCAAAGCAAACACATACGAAACTTTGGTTACAACATTACTTTCAAACAACTTACAATCAAAGATTAAAGCTAAGTTAAATAAGCTTATGCCTATGAGATATTTTGATGTATATTATGTTTCTCCAGAAATAAGAAAATCTCCATTCACCATAACTGAAGATGAAATAAAAAAGATTAGAGTAAAGGTAGGTACTTTAACACCTAAACCACCACGAAAAAGACCTGCTTTTAAGAGACAAAATGCCGGTTCCAGAAATAGACGAAAATAAATGTATAAGATGCAAGAAGTGCATTTCTGTCTGTCCAGTTAAAATATATGTTTTTGATGAAAAAAACAATAAGATTCTTGTGAAAAATCCCGAAAAATGTATTGGTTGCAAGATATGCGAGATGCAATGTCCTGTCGATGCAATAAAAGTAAACTAACCTATTTTTTTCAACACAGATAAGTTTAAATATGTTCTAATAAATTTTTCATTTAGGGTGATTAACATGAATTTCAGAACCTCTGTAAAAAAATCATTTGGTAATGTGAAAAACGATATGACAGAACTAAAAGTAACAATGCTAGAGCTTATAACAAACATTGTAAAGACTCAAGCAGTGATGAATAGCAGACTGAAAAGGTTAGAAGAAAAACTTAATCTTAATGATACTAGTTTTGAAAAGGTTAAGATTGAATTACGATAAAGGAATAACAAAAACTTTATAAAAAAATATTTTTTCCCTATACAAAATGAAAGACGAAATTTTTGCAGACGAAGCAGAAGAAGAAGATATGACAGAGAGAAGAAAAAGAGAGTTCGTAAGCGTCATTAACAAAAAAGGGGACGAGTATGATGAAAAATTACTCGAGATGGTTCTTGTTGATGATATTTTAGAAGAAGTCAAACACAGCAATGAATAATGATTATAGAAAATTTATTTTTTCTTTTTTTTAGTTTTCTTTTGTTTACTTTTTTTTGGTAAAGGTTCATCTTCGCCGATGTTGATCATGAAAATATTGTAGATAAAAGCTAGCACCAATAAAAAAATCAGATTATACATATAAGATGTATTTCTTAAGATTATTACAGCAAAATAAATTGTTAAGACCCATCCAAGTAATATAGCGATTGTTCTGTTTCTCATTTTCAAAAAAATAGTACCAGTTTCTGAGCTATTCAGTGCAATACCGCTACAAGAGCAATACTGACATCACGAAGATGCCTCACCTCCATAGATGCTCAACTAATACTATAGTGTTATAAAATATATAGAAATAGTATTTAAACTTTTATCACTCTTACAAAGTAATTAAAGTTCTAGTTCGTCATCAATTACTTTTGCTATTGTATATATCTGTTTCATTGTTCGTCTATAGTTATTATCTATATCTCTTATCAGATCAATCAACGAATCAGATACCAAAATGTATCTATTATCAATATGCTTGACAAACCCTAATCGGATTAGATTTTTCAAATGATGGATTACTGTAGCCCGTGTAAGATTTAGTCTAAGTGCAAGATCGTCGCTTGTTAGCATTTCTTGATTCTTAGCTGATTTTAATAGTTCAAGGAACAATCTATAACAGCTTTTGTCTTTATCTCTTTTAGTGACTAATCCTAGACTATTAGCTAACCATATAAGTTCTTCATGAATGTTTTTTTTAGGCATCTGTCTAATCTTAACAAGTTTTATCTCTATTTCACCTATGTATTGTTTTACCATCAATATAATAGAAGCATAATATTATTTAAATAGTTTATTATGAATCTTGCTAATTAGAATAACATACTTGGAATAGTTCAACAGGTGTAAATACATCATAGATTTCCATGCCTACTTTGTGTGCTCTATCTCTAACATAAGAGACAAAATCATTTGTAAGTTCTTGAAAATTCATGGCTTCAAATTCCAATATTCTATGGGCTTTATCAAACTCAGCTTTGGTCATAACATAAAATTCATTAAATCCTATTTGAATGCCTTTCAGATCAATTCCAAGATTAGGCAAGTCTTTTAATTTATGAGCTTTTAGAATATTAGTTAGTTCAGACATTTTAATGATTAAAGAATATTTACTGTATTTCCCAATGATTGGCCAGGCATACCAGTCTCAAATCTTGCAAGGACATTACCTGAATTACCATGTGCTGCAATAACTTCGCCCTTAATTACCTTGCCTGAAGAAGTCTTGTACTCAACCTTTTTACCAACATATTTCTGAGCGCTTTCTCTATTATCTGAGCCTTCTATAAATAGGATCATCTCATTACCATATGTGTGGTTTACAGACCTTCTAAAATTCACTACACTTGCAATCATCTTAAATCAAATGAAAATATAGACCTTTTATAAAGATTTCTATTTTAGAGTATCTGCAACAGCTGCACTCATAGATGATGGAAATGTTACGATTATAGTTCTATTGAATGCTACTAATGGTTCAGTTAACCAAGGTGCCTTATCAATAAGGATGAGCAAAGCGGTTACAACAAAGAAAGACAATACATAAGTGGATAAAACTCTTTTCCAAAACTCTTTCCAGTGATGATTTGTCAATGTTGTATTATGTCTAAAATAATGATAGAATGTAAATGTAGATATGAAAAATATCGACAATAATAAGAACCCCATTATATTAATAGTAGGTAAAGTACTACCTAATCTCCAAGTCTCCTCAGTAAAACCAACAGGTACAGCAAGTATAGACGCGCCTATTATTACCTGAAGCATATCCTTTAATAAAAACTTATGAAAATCTATCTTAAATAGATCTTTTAAAAGAGATTTGGATACCTTTTTTTTGGCCATAATATAATAGTAGCAGAATTAGATTTAAATAATTTTCTATAAATTATATTATAATCTATAGCTTAGAGATTATTTCTTTGGCATCTGTGATAACATCATTACCAAAAGCTTCCCTAACTTTATCAGGACTTTCAATATCTGTCATACTGACATATATGATAATGGGCTTGTTCAACTTTTTCAGCTTATCATAAAGTTTTTTGTTCTTATCAATACCATAACCTAGAGTAGAATCAACAACAAAGATTATCTTATCTGCAACCTCAGTTAATATAAGTTCAGCTTTTTGCTCAATCTTATTAAGTTTTGTCCTATTTAATGTTCCAGGTGTATCAATAAACTGATAATTTTTGTAATAACCTAGATTAAGACCTTTTGTTGTAAAACTATAAGGTTGAATTTCAGGATCAGCAGTAGTTATTTTTTTCAGTAGTGTTGATTTACCAACATTAGGAAAGCCTGAAATTGCAACAGTGATATGATCGTACTTGAAATAAGGTAGATTTCTTAATATTTTTCTTGCATTTTCTAAATATGTGAAAGTGTTATTTAATCTTTCTAGCTTAGATGTAAGAAAACCTATTGCGGAGTTTTGTATAGAATATATCCTTTCAGTTTCTTTGCTTTTTTTTAGTTTATACTTAACATCCTCTAGTTTTTTGTTTAAGCTTTCTGAAACTTTTGTTATTTTGTCTATAGCTTTGTTGATTTCGTCAAATTCAATATCATCATAAGACAATAACTTTTGATATATCTCATTCAACGCAAATACATTTGAGAATGAATTGGTGATCTGTTCCAATATTTTTAGTGCTTTATCATAAGCATTAATGATTTTATTTTTTTCTAGACTCTTTATTTTTTTGGCCTTGCCAAACTTTATCTGGATTTTTGTTCTAGATGTTGTTTTGACAGCAGATGACAGAAATCTATCTATATATAAATCTGATGATTGTATCTTGTTTATTCTCTTTAATCTCTCAATTAGTTTGTAGTTCATTTTTTCAGTGTTATAACATTACCAACAACCCTTATAACTTCAGAGTTTGTTGATTTAGCAATTCTTTTTGCAATTTCTTTTATTTCTGTTTTACGATTATCTGTTTTTAGTGCTGATTCTAGCACCTTAATCTTAAGCAATCTATTAAGTTTCAACTGATTCTTGATATGCTCGATCTGAATTCCTTGCTTACCTATCTGAATTAAAGGCTTAAGCTGTTGGGTTACTTGTTTTGCTTTAGTTTTAGTCTTTACTCTTGATATCGTTGTTTTTGGCAAGGTTCTTGGTTTTTTACGATTCATAGGCTAATTCCTCTGTTTATTTCATCATATAAAAACCTTTATAAATTATATGATTCTAATCATTATCATGGAAATCACAGCAAAAGAGCAAGAGATATTCGCTAATATAAGGCAGGAACTAGCAAATTCAAAAAAAACATTGTTCTTTTTCCATGATGATCCTGATGGAATCTGTTCGTTCTTACAGATGAACCAATATGCTAAGACAAGCTATGGTGTAATTGTTAAAAGCAAACCTATTCTTGATGAGAAATTCTTTGCCAAGATAGACAGCTATCAGCCTGATCTTGTTATGACTTTAGATTTGGCTATTGTAAAGCAAGAATTTATTGATCATTGTAATGAACAAGGCATAAAGGTTGTTATTGTAGACCATCATGAAATAAATGACATTAAAGACTATACCCAATACTATAATCCTAAGATGTTTCACGAAGGCGATGTGACAGCAAACTCGTCGCTATGCTATTATATCCTTGAACAACCAAAAGAGCTTATGTGGTTAGCAGCTCTAGGCACTGTTGCGGATTGGCAACTGCCAAAATTTTATAATATGGTTACAGCACAATTCCCTGATCTTACTAATAGTTTTTCGGCACATGATCTTATGAAGATATGTGATTATAAGAAAAGCGAATCCAAAGTAGAACTATTAGATAAAGCATTGAAAAAAGCAGCAAAAAAATACGATAAAAAGTCTGTTGAATTTCTATTGTTCAATACAAAGCTAGGATTATTAGCTAAAATATTTTCGTTCTGTGTCAAAGGCGATATGAGGCAAGTAAAAAGAAACATATCTGCACTGATGAAAATAAAAGATTATGACGATTTACTTGAGAGAAAATCATCACCAAGTAAGCTAGTTTACAGAACATTCACCAAATATATAACAAAATATCTTGATCTATTATTGGATGGTTTATCCAAAGTAAAAAATGAAAAGATTCTAGTATACACATACAAAGAACGTGATAGTTATTCTGGTGAGCTTGCAAACGAGCTATACTATTTTAATCCTGACAAATTTGTTTTGGTTGGTCGATTGAAAGATCATATCTATAGAATCAGCATGAGATACAAAGGCAATGCTCTAGAGATATTTAAGAATTCTTCTGAAGGCTTAGAATGTCAAGGCGGTGGTCATGTCAATGCTTGTGGCGCTTCAATAAACGAGAAAGATTTTGACCTGTTTGTTCGTAGAATAAAAAAACAACTTTAGTACATAAAACTTTATAAATTCTAAAAACAAAGATATTTTTATGGTAAAAACGCCTACACCCGAAGTAATAAGAGAATACATCAATAAATTTCATGCCGAACATGGAAAGTCTGAAAAAAGACTTAATTTACTATTTTATAACAAAGAGGAAAATACTAACGAAGATGATGTTTTTTCTAAAATATGTGCTATTGATGATATTTATCATACTCACTTAGATCCTGAGCATATGTCTGATATAACTGATGTAATTGTAGATAGTGATATAGATGAAGAACTGCCTAAAGGAGATAAAAGATTAGTTGATGGACTTGCTGATGCTATTGCATCAAAAACAAAAAAAAGACAATTGTCATTTGCAAGCAAATATTGTAGTTTTCATCACCCTGATATTTATCCAATCTATGATAGTAAAGCAAAAAAATTAGTTGCAACTTATCTAAAAGATAAAGGTCATGAAATCAATGCGAAAGATTTTGAACAAAAATACTCTTTATTCATTGAAAAACTGGACCTTTTTATTGAAGAGTATGGCTTACAAGAATTCAGCTACAAAGAAATTGATATATTCTTATGGATGTATCAAACCGAATTAGACAAAAAATGAACTTCTATGATACAACAGCAAAATCATATGACAAATTACATGAACAAGAGCAGACTGAAAAGCTCAATCTAGCTAAACAACTTATTGCTAAACATATTGTCATAAATGAAGATACTAAAATATTAGATGTTGGTTGTGGTTCAGGTTATAGTTCTAATTTTGATTGTGATGTTACAGGTATTGATCCATCTTCAGAATTGATTGATATTGCTAAGCAACGTTATGATCATAAGTTCATTGTTGGTAAAGCTGAAGAATTGCCTTTTGATGATAATTCATTTGATATTGTAATTTCATTATCTGCTTTGCAAAACTTTGATGAGGTTAGTGAAGCAATCTTTGAGATGAAGCGTGTTGTCAATAATTTAATTGTGATTAGTTTTCCTAATCGTATAATCAAATTTTCTGAATTAAAAGAAAAATTAGAAAAAGCTATAAAAGACTGTGATTTAGAATTAGTTGATACTTTACATCACAGAGTTGATGATTTTTTTATTATTAAAAAGAGGTGAGTTTAATGGCTAAAAAGAAGACAAGAAAAAAAGAACCATCCTGGACAGAAATTGGTAAGATGGCAGGCAAGAAAATAGAAAAAACCAAACCTAAACCTTGGGAAAGAGCTTTTTGCATACATAAGGATGAGGGCGGTGGTTTCGGCAGACTAGTTTTCATAATTGCTGTTCTTTATGCAATGAATACAATGCAGATGTTGCCAGGCGTATCTATATGGACACAAGTAGCAATTGTTATTGGTTTTGCACTAATGAGATTTTAATTGTTTAATAGTTGTAATACTTTTAAATTCAATAAATTTTTAATTTATTGTTTTTTTTATTTATTATAATTAAAAGAAATATCATTATATTCCTGCGTGTCATAAACACATAAACCTTCTTTTCTAAGCAAAACAAATTCTTTTATACCTACATCTAAAACCATTTTACTACAGATTGTACAATAAGGTTCGCCTGCAAATGAAGGATTATTATTTTCATCTAATCTAATAAAATATAGTCTTGAACCTTCAAGTTCACAAGGATTAGATCTAAGAGCATCCATAATTGCTCGTTGTTCTGCATGAACACAGCATGTTTTATCAGTTACTTTAATGTCATATGATGCTTTTTTCAGATGACATCGTCTTTGAGATTCAAGATTACCCGGTGGAGAGTTATAACCTCTTCCTATGATTAAATTATCGCTTACAATAATAGCACCACATTTTGATCGTTGACAGGTTGATAACAATGCTTCTTCTATGCATTCATCAAGACAAATTTGTTCTGCAAATCCAATATCTATTATGTTCATATTTACCAATCAATCTCCAATCCACTTATTTCTGGTGGCATACGCATATAATGATCCAAATTTGGAGTTGTTCTTCTATATCTTTCTTCATCAGCTAAGACTAAAAGACCATCACCACAAGCAATAGATGTTCTTTCAGGAATATACAACCCATCACTTAAAACATAAGAATCTACAATAGGATTACCTGGCCAGTCATGAATATCTGTAAATTTAAACGTATCAATTATTTTTTTTTTATTATTACCCCACATAATAGCCAATAAATAATCTGCATCTCTTAACAGATCTCTATTGATTGTAAATGAATCATAAAATAATTTTTTCATTATATCTAATTCAGAATTGTTTTGATTATCAAAATAATTCTTACTGCCTATTCTATGCAAATATATCCTTATAGGTGGATGACTCTGATCATTTATCAAAGTAAGTCTAGAAAGAATGTCAGGACCATTTTCTATTTTTGAACATCTTACATATTCTTCTAACATAACTAAGTTAAATTAATTAGAATTTAAAAAGATTTATTTACTTAACTCTTATCATAACTAAATCATAAGTTGCAGACATTAGTTTGAATATGTCCATATGTTTTTAGTAATGAAAGACTATTTTTATAGTTATTTATTTCTATATTGAATATAAATAACAAAGAACTCTGTTAAGAGTTCTTTAAATTTTTTAAGGTAGAGCTTTTGAAATCTTATTCAGTGCGTACTCGTGTGCAGAATCATCGATTAAGAGTACATCGTGAAGGTCTGCATTGGCTTTGAGCACCTCTTCCTTCTGTTCAGGAGTAAGTTTCAGATTGGCAAGAAAGCTGTTGAAAATCGTGTTGAAATCCTTATACTGTTGCATAGGACTTCTTTTCTGCCGTCTGCTTTGCTCACCTTCAACCATGATCTTGATTGTCTGGAGCTGGTCATCGGTCAAGATGGTTCCTGTGTTTACCTGTTTAGCAAGTTCCTGTGTAATTTCACCATTCACCATTATTTCACCCCCACATCATAAAAAGAATTTTTTTGGTCCATTATTTCACCTCTTATTGTCTTCGTACAGCTTTGCTCTCAGGAACCTCTTTATCCCAGATACATGAAACAATCTCACCAGTCTTTGACCTGCCTTTTTTCCACCTGGCACGTCTCTTTGGATCAACAGGATCTGGTCCTCGATACCATTGTCCAAAATAGTTCTCAACATCCTTGTTCTGGCCATCCAGTACAAAGCGTGCAAAAGACATCATGTCTTCAGCCGAGAACATCCTGTCCTGCGAATACCGTTCGTTCATGATTTCACCTCCTTTACATTTTCTTCAGATTATCGATCACATCCTGGATAATGTTCCATGAAAACCAATCATTCTTATCCAGAATCTCTATCTCCAAGAGAGTTTCAATCCGTTTGTAAAAATAAGTCCATGCCTCCAGATTCTCATTCCTTGAACCTAAATAATGACTCAAAACAGATTCAAAACTAAGGTCATCAAGATCAATCTGACCAATAACTGGAATTGCCTGCGATAATGCTTTTGTTATGACAAACATCAACTCGTCATCAGTCCGCATCACATGACGTTTTTTTGCAGTAACCTGATTGATGTAATGAAGTTCAGCAAATGTTGGTTCAACAGTTATCTTGTCAGAACCATTCATAGCAATCAGAATCTGTAGCAGTTCGTCTCTTATTTGATGATGCGACATCTTTTCTAAGTCAGAAATCAATTTAGAAATTCTAGAAGGTACACCGTCCATTGATTCAAGGCGCTTTATCATCCTATGGATTTGTGTCTCCAGAGAGAACGCTAATTGTGGCGAGAATGTGATTGCTGTAAGTTCATTTAGTTCTTCTTTGGTTAATTCTTCTTTTTCACCAGGCATAATAATCTCCTATTTACTCAATGTTTCTTCACAGTCAACACAGTACTTACCATCCTCTGTTGGACACTTGCACAAAGGACACCTGTCTTTGCGAATGAACAAGTACTTCCTGGAATCACCCTCGACAGATTCTGTGTGAAATTCGCGCTCGTCATCAATGAGAACACGAAGCAACATCCTGCCGAGGTCCTTTGCAGCTTGGTCAAAGGCATGTCTTTCACTATGCCCTGCTGCAATGTACCTGCTATGAAGGACCTGTAAAGGTGTATGTGTCCAGTTGCGATTGACACCACCTACAAGATCACGTGCATGAAACCAACCTTCACAGTTATTGCACCAGCAGTAAACTGCTCCTTGGAGAAACATCTTAATGTTCTCCTCTTGTAATTCTGTAAGACCACCAACTCCATTTACTGTTGCGATCTTTTTGAGTGTCTTTCTTTCTTTTACACTCATGATTTACCTCCATTATTTCGTTTACGCCTCAAAGTCTTTCTGAAAAAATTGAACACATGTTTGACCCGTATCCAATTTTCACAGACATTCCAGGGAACATAAACTTCTTGATCAAAAACGTCCTCCAAAGCAACCCTGAACTTTTCCCATGCCTCTCGTTCCAGACCCTTCAATCCGACATACTCCTCCAACACCATGTCGACATTAGTCGACTCAGCAAAACCCTTGACCAGTTTGGGATTTGCAATGGCCATGGCTTGACCTATCTTGATTAGAATGTCCGCATTTTTCAAAGATTACCTCCTCCGGTTGTAGTTTCTTTTGTCATGAACTGTGCAGTTTCTCTCAGAAATGTAAACTCTTTCTCAAATTCTTGGTGCATTGCCTCGTGTTTCTCGAGGAACTTAATATGCTCAGAATCCAATTCAGAATACACCTCTGCAGAGAAAGATGCAACTACCTTCTTTGCTTTGAGTTCTGCTAACTCCTGTTTGAGTTCCTTATTCTCGTTTGTAACAGTAGCTAGAAGAACAATCAGAGCAGAAATTGTAGCTATCAGTAATGGTATGAAATGTCTCACATTTACCTCCTTTATAGCTATAGCTATTTAAGAAAAAAATTATTTTATTACAAATCCACCATACCTGTGGATTTCAAGATATTCCATATATTTCCAATAATAAAAAATCTAAAATCATTATTTAATAATATTTCTATAATACATAATATAATAGCACTGGACACCACTGGACACATCTCACCGAACTATATAAAGCGATTTCTGCAAGTAATAATTAGAGTTTATGATAAAAGTTATTTTTTAGCGAACAAAAATTAAAAACTTTAGTCGGAGGTGACACTATGAATACAGTATACAAAGACACTCCTTTATCAGAAGTAATATTAAGGAGATATGAAAAACCAGAATCAATAACTGAAAGAAACTTAATAAAAAAGTTTATGCTTTCAGTTGGATTATTACAACCCGGTGATTCAAGAGATGTTATTGTAGATATATTTCAAGTTCTCTTGGATAATGCAAAAGATGAAAAAGAACTATCATCTGATGAGATTAATGAACAAGTAATAAACCTAAGAAACAAGCAAAAACTAAAGCTAAAAGGCATTGCACCCTCCAACATAAGAAGGCAACTAAAAAGATTAAGAGAATTGATGCTTGTAGAAAAAAGAACTAACAAGTACAGAATAAGTGAATTCATGAACTTATCAGAGATATTTGAGCACAAGCTAGAGGCATATTATATAAAGAATATAATGAAGAGAGTTAAAGAATACGCATCAGAGATTGATAGCAGATATTTTAGTTAAACTTCAATTTCAAACTCATTAACTTATAGCAAAGCTTAGCTAAAGCAAAAGCTTCAGCTTCAAAGTTATGCTTAGGACTAAATTCAACAATATCAGCTCCAATAACTTTTTTATGTTCAAATATTGTCTGTAAAATCTCAATAACATCATTCCAGAAAAAACCGCCTGGTTCAGGTGTACCAGTATTTCTTATAAAACTAGGATCAAAACAATCAACATCAATTGAAATGTACACTTTATCTTTTAGCTTAGGTAAAATATCAAGTAGTTTTTCCTTATCATAGTCATATGCTTTAATCAGATGAACATTATCATTATCTTTGATTTCATTATGCTCTTCAATATCCATTGATCTTATACCTATCAAAGCAAGTGAATGTTTTTTAGATAATTGTTTTGATACACAAGCATGATTATACTCTGAATTATTCCATTGATCACGAAAATCAGAATGCGCATCCAGTACAATGGCTGAAAAATCATCATCAATTGCATTCACCATACCAATTGTAACTGAATGATCACCACCCAGACCAATTATGAACTTATTATCAACAATTGGTTTAATCTTATTAAACATCTCTTGATAATCATCAGCCTTAATTGTATCCAATACTCTAATACCTTTTTCATGAGGCTCGATGTCAAACTGTTCATCATAGTATTCAAGATGTTGTGAAGCTTTAATGATTTCACTAGGACCTTTTGATGCACCTTTGCCATAAGTTGTATCCTTTTCAAACTCAATTGGTAGAATAACAAACTTAGCATCAAGTTCATCTGATAAATTCATAAAATTCATTTTACAATCTCAACCTCAATCTTAGGCAAATCACAAAAATCAGTGCTAAAATTATATGCGCCTGCATTCAAAAATACAATTGTATCACCAACTTTAGGTTCATCAAGATATACTCTGTATCTAAATAAGTCCATTGAACATGGAGTAATCCCTTTGATTACATAAGGCTGGCCTTTAGTTCTATCAAGTTCGTCTTCAACCATGAGCTTAACAGGAACAATTAATGCATCCATATCTGAATTATACACAGAAGCGTCAACAATAATATTATTATCATGAATACATAATATTTTAGTCATTAGTTTTGCACTAGGTGCAGCAATATATCTACCAGGTTCAACAATCAGTTCAATATTCATATCATTAAGCCATTGCTTTAGTTCTTTTATCTTAGAAAAGATACTAGGAATAACATCAATATTTGTGTTTGCATAATATGAAGGTAAGCCACCACCAATATCAATACAATCAATTGCTTCAAGAACATCCTTATTTAGAATAGATTCAAACTCCTTCTGATAATACCATTCACTCATGTTTTGTGTTTTCTTATGCACATGAATTCCTAACGATTTAATTTTATCTTTAAGCTTAGATATTTCTATTATCCTTTTATTAATTACATCAGAGTTCATACCAAAGACAAAATATTTTTCTGTTCGTATTGTGTTTTCCTGTAATTTCAGTCTTAGCATAAGATCAATTTTGCCATCATAAGATTCTAGAAATCTAAGCAAAATATCAAGATCTTGTTCATTATCAACAACAAATGATTTTACATTTTGTTTAATCAGATTTTTAACATCTTCAAGAGTCCATGCCTGTGCTAAAAATAGTACTCGGGATTTGTCTTGGATATGTTTAAGCTCTTGATTAAAATGAATACTGAATTTACAATCAGTATTCTTCTCTAGGATTGTACTTATATGAGGATTTGTTTTTGAGCTATAAGAAATAATATCAGCAATGTCCTTTAATGAATTGTATTGCTCCAGTACTTTGGATTCAGATATGATGAATTTTGCCATTTTTTATAATAAATTTTCTTCACTCAAAGTTTCTAATGCATATATCATAGCCAAAGGGAACATTATTGTGACATCCCCGATAACTGTAGCAACATCACTTGCGTCTTTTACTTTACCCCAGGACTTAGCTTCGTCTGTTGTTGCTCCGCTCATACTACCAGATGTTTTATGCGCTGTGGTCATATAGACAGCATACTCTGCACCACCATTCAATAATGTCGATAGTATTGCGTGATGTTTTGATATGCTTCCACCTAGTGCAATGACTGCTTTTTTCTCGTCATAGCTTGATGACAGAAGAATATTTCCAAAGTCATTAACAACATCAATCATGAAGTCTTTATGCTTTTTCTGAAATAAATAAAGATGAAAACCAAATGCTCCATCTGTGATTGCAGGACAGAAAATAGGAACATTATTTTTTGCAGCCTGATATAGTATTGAAGACTCATCATCTAACAACAATCCAATCTCTTTTAATAATTCTGATACTGTCCATACTAGTTTTTGTGAATATAATTTTTCAAGTACAGACAAGATCCAGGTCTCGAAATTCATATAGCTTTCATTGTTGATTAAAAGATTACCTACTCTGTTTATGCCTTGTTCATGCAATTCAACATCATCATAATTAAAAGTACCTATCTTAAATTTCTCGCCCTTGGCTTTCATGATGTCTTCTTCAATACCGCCCACTGTTGTTACAATAACATCAGCCATCTTTAGTTTTATTAATTGAGCAAAAAATCCTCGTAATCCAGAAGTAACCATATTTGATGTGAAAGTAAGATATATCTTAGCAGAATTTTTTTTCATCTTTACAAAAACATCTGCAGCATTCTTTAGTTCTGTGCTTTGATAACCTATATTGCTATAAGCATCAACTAAATTCTTCACAGTAATACCCTTTTCCCATACAAAGTCATTTACATATGCCATGACAATAACCCAGTACAGAAAACTTTATAAATAAATCGAATTTCTAGCATTAATATTGATAACCTGTCCGCAAGGAAAAGGTTTCTAGTGCTGAAATATGCACGAGGTATACAAAAATGGTTAATGTTTATGATGTAGATCCAAGCAAACTTGTAGATGCAACAGCTGAAGAGCTGAAAAGCATTATAGAACAGCCAGAATGGACATTATATGTTAAGACTGGTGTTCACAAAGAAAGAAATCCTGCTGATAAAGCATGGTGGTATAAAAGATGCGCATCTATATTGCGTAAAGTATATGTTCTAGGACCTATTGGTACATCTAAGCTAAGAAGATATTATGGCGGTAGAAAGAACAGAGGTCACAAACCCGATAAAACATACAAAGGATCAAGTAGCATCACAAGAAGAGCATTACAATCACTAGAAAAAGCAGAACTTATCACAAAATCAAACAATGAAAGAAAAGGCAGAATAGTTTCACCAAAAGGCCAATCATTTGTTGATAAGATAGCTACAAAATTATATTTCGAAGGTAAAAATGGCAACAGTAAAAGCTAAAAACAAGAAAATCAGACTTGCTAAACTAGCAAGACAGACAAGATGGGCACCATTTTGGATAATCCCTAAGATATATGGATTAGGTCGAAGAGTCCATCCTGGCAGACATACAGAAAAGAAAAGATCCTGGAGAAGGTCCAGAACTAAAGCATAAAGATGGCAGACAATAAGAATTCAAAAACTGTAATCGAAAGACAATACAACATTCCTTTGAGAAGAGAATGGTTGAAAGTTCCACGATATAAGAGAGCAAAAAAAGCGATCAAAGCAACAAAAGAGTTCTTAGCTAAGCATATGAAATCTGATAATGTTAAATTGTCATTAGGTATTAATCTTGCAATCTGGAAACACGGCATAACTAATCCTCCACATCATATTAAAGTAAATGCTAAAAAATACGAAGATGGAAAGGTTGTTGCTGATTATGCTGATACTAATTTCAAAATTCTTAACAAAGTTAAAACTCTAGGCTCAAGAGACGACAAAGCAGAGAAAAAGAGAACTCCTGCAAAGAAAGAAACAAAACCAAAAGTTGAAAAGAAAGCTGAAGTGAAAACAGAGAAGAAAGAGACAAAGGTTGAAGAAAAAGTAACTGAAAAGCCAAAAGCAGAAGAGAAAAAATCTGAAGTAAAAAAAGAAGAACCTAAAGCTGAAGTCAAAAAGGAATCTCCTAAATCAGATAAGAAAGTTGAACAACCTGTTAAAGAAGAATCAACTGAAAAATCAAAACAAACTATTTCTAAATCAATTGAGCAAGCTCAAGAGTAATTTCACATCAAAGCATAGACATGTGCGCTCATCAATATAATATGAGAAAATTCTACAATATTTTTCAGTCTTTGCGATGATGCAGCAACAACTTTGCTATCAGTAATATCATAAAATCTATCCAAATTCTTTAGCATATAATCCTTTTTCTCAATCATATAAGAAATATCACTTGCACTTTTTGTCAATAGTTTGATAGCAAGCAGGAAATTTTCTTTGTAGTTATCAAATACATCCTTAATAACAAGACGATCAACCCTATTATCTTTATCAAGCTTTGCTATTCTTTTGATTTCATCACCTATTAATTCAAGATAGTTACTCATCTTAGCAAGTATCATGAGCTTTTCAGTATTGTCCTTGAAATTATCTATATTGTGATGAACTAATTTATTGATAAAATTGTTTAGCTTATTTACTTGAAGATCTAATTTTATGATATCATCAGATCCATTATTTTTTATCAGGTATTGAAACATTGTCGTTATTATAGAATTAATCCTCAAAAAAATATCATTTGGATTTGAAAAGCCTTTATCAACATAATCTTTTAGAACAACTTCATCATCAGAGATATCTACAATTTCTAGAGCATTGAAACCATTCACTGTTTTATGTATATTATCAATATGAGGTTTCACATCACCTTGAATCTTGATCATATCATTGTTTGATAGATAAGCTGATTTCACTCTGTTCATAAGAGTAAGAAAATTTGTGTCTTTGTTCAGCAATATAGTGTGCTCTCTTGTGCAGTCATCTTTGTATGTTGGAGAAATCATCAAACAAGAATGCTTTTCTTTAACATCTAGCAAATCACCTTTGTCAAGATTGCACTTTCTAAGCCATTTTATTGGCAAGGACACAACAAAAGATGTCTTTCCAAATTTGATTACCTTACGATTATCCATATAAAACATATTCTTGCATATGTTTTATAAAAATTCCCTATATATTGTATAAAAAATATATATTTTTGACTAATTCATTTATAAATCAACATTGAAAAGTGTGCTACTTCTAGGTAGTTACAAGCCGATAAGTTTATAAAAGAAAATTGATAATAATATAATATGTCTAAAGGATTAGCTATAATTGGAATAACGCATAGTGGCAAAAGCAAATTACTTGAACATCTAGATCAAGAATTTCATGATTCTACACTAGAAGGTACAACTCAACAAATATTTTTGGAATTAGATTGCAAAAAGTTAGATCTATCTTATGCTGAACAACAAGCCATTGAAAAACAAATGCATGAAGCACAACATTCTGTATACAAACAAGAAAAATTAGGAGACATGGTAGATAATCTAAGCATAGCACTTAAACAAAAAACAAAAAAAGAAACAGATAAAGTGATCAAAGAAGTGCAAAGAAGAATAAAATCATATGCAAGATCTGAAGCGCGGAAAGATAAAAAGAGCGCAGAACAAACAGATATATTAAAAGATACCATGACAAAATTATTCACTAAGATTAGAGATACAAACTTTGTTGTATATGGTAATGACTACAATTTTCTACCATTCCCGAGAGAATGCTTGAAACACATGGGTATATCAAGCCAACTATGTCGAGATGGTCCAGCCATTTATGGCATTCATCTAGATGCTTCAAGTTTGAAAGCATATGAACAGATGAAAAAAGACTTCTGGATGCAGACAATAAATGTTGCTCTTCACGCTGATTCTAAAAAAGTTGAAAATAGATTAAGTGAGAATGAGGATGAAACAAAACAACACAGGATAAATTCAGTCGAAAAACATTCCAATGATCTAGATGAAAAACTGAGTACTGACCCATTATATTTTAACATTGCATTAAACAGCAATAACAAAAATAGAGACCAATATTATAACAAGAGTCTGTTAGAAGAAGCAGTTATTGTACTAAGTACCACTCAACCAGAATATTTCAACAGAGATTTTTTCACTTATGAACTATCAAAAATATTTGATGTTGAGGCTAAAGAGGTATATCAAATTAACGACGCACCAAATGAATGCGCATTTGCATTAGAAGACAAAATAAAACCCGAAATCATGAAAATATTAAAAACCAAATTTTCAAAACAAGAAATATCCAAAATGTACGCATATACAAAATTCAATGAATATGGCATTGTTGATATTTACTTCATAACACCCGAACCTATCAAAGAAAGATTTGAAAAAACATTTACACACATCCTATCATCACAAGAGGTTCCTAAATATAGAAAAGCAAAAAATGGTGCTTTTTACACAACATCACTATACACAATAGACCCCGAAAGATTTCCATTACCTAAACAAGCAGAATCAATTACTAAAGATAATTATGAAACAATCGAACCTTACGAACTAAATTTTCACACTTTATCATCTTGAGCTTCAATCATATTCAAAGTTTCTTGACTTATCAAAATATTAAAGCTTATCTCCAAGATAGATGATAAATAACCGAACAAAAGATTTTCTCCTTTTGTTGCATCATTTAATTTAATAATATCATATTTTGCTTTTTCTTTAAGCTCATACATATTTGTCAAATTTTTATATTTTGCATCTTTTAAGTATTGTGTCATTGCAAGATTAAAATCAGTGATCTTAACAACCATTGATTTAAGTTCAGGATTTGCTTTTACATTCAGACGCTTGTAGTATCTAAAGAAATATTTGTATATATCTAGCAACTGATCTAATTGTCTACAAAGAGCAAAAATCAGATTATATTTTTGACCAACAACATGATGATTCAATATATTACGTGAGGCCATATTCAAAAATAAAGATATCTTATTATGATAACCTTCAAAATTAACATCTTCAAGACATTCAACCTTAACATGATTCATTGCTCGTTCAAATTCATTCAATGCACCAGTATAAAATTTCATAAAATCATCAGGACTATCTTTAGACAATAATTCTATGACTGCATGCTGATCATCTATTTCAATCAAAGTATAGCCCGAAATTCTCATAAGCTCTTCATTGATTATTGCTTCAACATCTTTTTCAGTATTATCACGATAGTGGATAAATTTACGTTTGCTATACTTTAGTATGATCTTAGTTACACCTGAAAAATAAGCAGATCTTATTAATAATTGAATTGATGTTCTGTCAAATTTATCTATTTCAAATTCAGCAGTATTTTCTTGGAAGAATTTAGGATTTTCAATAATTAAACGATTATTGACTTCATTAAGACTTATTTCATCGCCTTTCTCAATCTTGTTTTTATCAGCCCATTGTTTAGGCAAAGATATTATCTTTGAAGTCTGTCCAATCTGGATAACTTTTCTTTTCATACTAAAATATATGTTTTTATAATTAATAAACTTTTCTGTAAAAATATATACTTTTTAAGGCCTTTTTATATAAAGCGTTATCACTATAAGGATATGAATTTTGATGCAAAGCTCCAAATATCTGAATTCTAAAGCTAGAAATTCTTTTCAATAAATCTACTTTGTAATGATGACTAAAGTTTAAATAAATCGTCTCTATAGCTATTATACAGGCGATATATGGGGTGATAAACATGAAGACGGTTTCAGCAAAAGACATAAATAAGGTTATTTCTACAGGCAATCTGTTCTTTAATCAGTATTATAATTTGCTTTATAATACGCCTGAAGGAGATCTATTAGACCAAATACGGAATTATGAAGAAAAAAAGCAAAAAGACGACAAGTTTTTTGGCCAATTGAGGGACACATTTGCATTTAATGCAGTATTGGACCAAAAAGTTAGTATTATAAATGACGAACCGCTTTTTGAATGATATGATTATTACACTATCAGGAAAAGCAGGTTCAGGTAAATCAACTATTGCTAAAGAAATAGCCCAAAAATTGGGCTATAAACTTTATTCTATCGGTGATCTTCAAAGAAAATTCGCTGAAGATAAAAACATATCATTAGAAGAGTTGCGTAAATTGGAAGCTATTGATAGCTCAATAGATCTTGATTTTGATAACTATCAGAAAGAACTAGGTACAAAAGAAGATAACTTTGTCATTGAAAGCAGATTAGGTGCTTTTTTCATAAAACAAGCATATAAGATATTTTTAGATTGTGATGATGATGTTAGAGTAAAAAGAATTCTTTCAGATCCCAAATCAAACAGGGCTGTTGAATTAAATAAGCTAGAAAATCCAGAACAATCAATATTAACAAGAGACGCTCAAGATAATGAAAGACTGAAAAAGATGTATGGATTTGATTTTCTTGATATGAATAATTTCGATCTTGTTGTTGATACAACAAATATGACAATCCAACAGATAGTAGATTATATACTAGAGAAGATAAATTCTTCACAAAAGTTATAAATTTTACTTTGTTTCTATAAAGTATGAAAATAATAGGCATACAAAAGCAAACATTATTAGACTATCCTGGTAAAATTAGTGCTACTCTATTTACACCTGGTTGTAATTTCAGATGTCCTTTTTGTCATAATTTTCAGATTGTTCTTCCTGATGACAATACAAAGATATCTAATTTTGCAAAGATAAGAAATTTCTTTGTTGAACGAAAAAATTTTTTGGATGCTGTTACAATAACAGGTGGCGAACCAACATTACATCCAAATTTACCTGAGGTAATTAAAGACTTGAAAGGTATGGGTTATCTTGTTAAGCTCGATACAAACGGAACTAATCCTTCTATGCTGATGAAACTATTAAATTCAGGAATGTTAGACTATGTTGCTATGGATATCAAAACATCTTTAGATTTTGATAAGTACAATAAAGCAGTTGGTAATGTTCTAACTAATGAAATGTTTGAAAATATTAAGAAATCCATCTCTATCATTATGGATTCAGGCATAGATTATGAGTTTAGGACAACAGTTGTTCCTACATTAGTTGATCTAGATGATATTTTGAACATTACTTCTTATATTAAAGGCGCAAAAAATTATGCTTTACAAAAGTTTGAGTCTGAAAATGCAAACACTGACGAACTAAGAAATACAAAAGCTTATTCAAAAGAACAAATTGAAGAAGTTGTTTCTAAGATAAAAGATATTGGACATATTGATATTAGAGGATATCTTTGATTTTCCTTTTTTTTTGTTTTATTATTATTCTATATTGAAAGTAATTGGTAGAGTAAGCAGGGTATTTCACCTGCTAATTTTTAATTAATCACCAAAAAAGTCATCCGCCCAATCTTCTTCTCGTCTGTGTTGAAGTGCGTCTGAGATAAGATGAGCACTTATGCCCATAGCAACCTTGTATGCTCTCAAGTTTGATCTTTGAACACTGATTGCTATCAGAGCTGCAATCATTGCCAGGGACACGAAAATGATTATAGGTATTGGTACAAACATGATATCTCCTAGATATTAGGTCTTTGCCGGATGTCGTTTGCAGTTGCTTCCATGTCGCTACCAAACATTGCCTGGACCCACTTCAATTCTTTCTCGTCCTTGATTGGACCATTCGCTTTTTCCCACGAATCAATAAGTTCTTTGTCGTTCATGATTTCCTCCTTATTTCAAGATGGCTGCTTGGAAAGCACAGCTAAAATTTCGTTCAGCTCAGCCTGTAATTGATCAGGAGACAACTGGGGTAAATCAGTTATCACTTTGCGCAGACGAGCTTCTGTTTCAGAAATGTTGACTGATCTTAATATCTCGTTCCATTCGAAAGGGTCAAACAGATCTTTATCATCAGGACTAGCATTTGAAAGCAGACATTTTAGTCGATATTCAAAGTCAAACAAAGGTCTTATGTCCATGCATAAAGGCATATTTTCCTCCTTACCCAACTACGTTTTCAAAAAGTCTCAAGAACAGAAAACCCACCATCACGATTGCAAACATCTCCACTGCATTGAGTGTGAACTTAGAGAATTTGAAATTGAATTTTCTCTCAACACATCCAATCAAAGTTGTGCAAACGCAAGCACCAATAAAACCTATGCCTCCAAGAGTTGCGATGAGTGCAGCAACTACAAAGAGTAACATGAAAATAGCGAGAACAGCATCAAAGTCATTCATTGTTTTCCTCCTTAATGTGGGTCACGAACTTCGCCAGTGTACAATCCCGGACGAAATATTAATCCACGCGGTTTGAAAGTGCCTGCACCTATCTGACAAGTCTTGATGATTTCATCATAGAAATATTTCTGAGCAAACTCCAAGACAATCTTGTGATCTTTTTTAGTTTTTGCGAGCTCCAGCATGGCATCCATGAACTTTTTTCGTACATCATAATCAAGCTCTCTATCAGGACGAACTACGATGATGTGCTGAAACAGCTCGAAATCATTGAAATCTATTATGAACTTAGCTGCTTCTTTCATTGTACTATAGCTTGAATGCAGATGATCAAAATGAGCGAGAACAACTGCAAGCGAAACTTCAAATGTTTTTTTCATGATCCCTCCTCTACAACTTTTACTTGAACAATATCTTGCTGGATCTCAGTAGGAGTCTCTACAGCTTTTCCAAGAATGAAGAAAAAGAGAAATCCAACTAACAAGACAATTGCCATGGTAGGATCAGCGTCAGGGTTTTGTAAAGGCTTTTCTACAACAAAAGTGAAGTAAAGTATTCCTACACCTGTAACAGCCATACCTATAACGATAAATATTCCAGGCATGTTTTCCTCCTTTATAGCTAGAGCTAAGAAAACAATTTTATTTTCAACCAAAGAAATCCCTAAAATACAAGATTTCAAAGAATTCCGTGGTATTCCAAATACATAATATCAAGTTAAAGAAAAAGAATTTTATTTATAATAATTTCTAGCATCTAGTGCTTATTTTTGCCACGCAGTTCGACTTGTTCAAATCTCTTAAGAACATCAATAGCACCAGGATAACATTCTTTATACTTATCAACAATGTCATTAAACAACTTATCAGCAAACAAAGGATGCTTACTGTTTAATGCTTCTTTTAGCAGATGAAGATCAACAGCTTTGTCTTCAACCTTTGTAGAGAAATTACTTAATCCAAAATCTATCAAAAATACTTTATCATCATTAACAAGCATATTAGATGTTGTTAGATCACCATGAACAATATCATTATTATGCATCTTAGCAACAATATCTCCTACTTGCATTGCATAAGACTTGAAATTATCGGCAGAAAGTATAGTTTTTAGCTGATTACCTTCAATAAAGTTCATGTTAATAGAAAACTTAGGATCAATATTGTTCTTTAGCATGAATTCTGAGTCTTGACCAACAAGTTGTGGCGCAGGAACATTAAGTTCTGCTAGTTTTTGTAAGACTTTAGTTTCGCGATTTGTTCTGAATTTTCGTAATTGCAAATCTATCTGTTCATTTCTATATTTCTTTTCAGGTCTAAACTTGATAATTGTATTTCTATGCTTGAAAATTTCAGCTTCAGCACCTTTATTTATGATTTGTTTTGCAGTGTTCATTTTTTTCTCCATGGGCTCGGCCGGAATCGAACCGGCGGTCTCTCGCGTTCTGAAAAAAGCAAGCTTGAAGATCAAGCCTAGCTTAATCAGTCAGGCGAACGTCATAGCCACTAGACCACGAGCCCTCAACCAAACTTCAGCAACAACCATATTTAAACTTTATGGTTTTTGAGACCATTTATAGAGTAAATGTTGGATATAATAAGTTGGCAAGACCATTAATGAAAATGCCAAAATAGGCCACAATACCCTATAAAATAGACCTGTTATCAAAGGATATGCACAAAAATATTGCACGCAGTTTGCATTATCTATAGGATTTGTGAATAGCATTGTAATAATAAACAAGATCATGATGTACATAAACGAATACCATACTGATTTATTTGATGTCTTATACTTGTATGTGGTGTATAAAGCAACACCAATCAAGAAAATATGATTGAAACTTATCACTAGAGCAGATAAATATGTTGTATCATTAAATACATAGTCTGTTACATTAAACACATAAGTGTTAAACAAGACTTTAGAGAAAAAATCAATAACCCAAAATAATTGTGGTAAAAATCCTATATTGATTAAAGCTTTGACAATATCAATATTATCTATGAGAAAAGCAACACCAAACAATAATGCAGCATGATTACAATACCAGAACAAAGCTCGATAATCGGATTGCTGATAAATTATGAAAAACATGAATAGTTGTAAGATTATAAAAAAAACACCTACTTTTTTTATATTAAATTTTTGATCTATCATATTAAAAATAGCCCTGCCAGGATTCGAACCTGGGTCAACAGGACCAGAACCTGTTATGATTGGCCACTACACTACAGGGCTTTATCTAAAAACCATCAAAGAATGTTTTTAAAGGTTTTCCTTTTACATATTTAATAACGTTATCAACTGAAAGTTGTTCTAATCTTTTAGGATCGAGTTCTTCATTCATAACCACACCAGCCATATCCTTAATATAATTCATGAAGTTAAGTGAATCGACACTATTGAAATCAATAATATAAATATCTTCAAGTCCGTCCTTTAGAGGATATTGTGTGCCTTGAGCAGCATTTTTTAAAGCATAATTAATACAAATATCTCTAAGACATGCTTTGGACATGCAATTTTGAGTATCACAAGTAATACCCACACCACCAACAAGATCATAATATAAATTTTGATCAACTCTGTATGCTTTAAGTTCAGGATCATAATTAAAGAAAGTATCAATAAATTTATTATATCTTACTCTACCATAATAATGTCCAACAGGACTAATAAACAAAACAGACTCGTGAATATTCATACCATATTTTTCACAATCCTTTATCCTTTTATCAGAAACATAATAATCATTGAATATTTGTCTTTTCTTCCATTCATTTGATGCCCAACCTTCTTTTGTAATATAAAATATATTACCTTTTCCCAAAGTAACTTTTCTATCTTTTAATCTATTACGTAATTCTGTAATTTCCATAATATTAGAATCATTAACATTGCATAATATTAATGGGATAGGTTCATAACCTTTTTGTTTTTCAAAGTTACGAAAAGTTTTGTATAATTTTTGTGTTGATGTGAAATCAGATAATTCTCTCATTATGTGTCCACCACAACCCGAACCTTCTAAAACAGCACCATCAAAATATCTATGAATAAAATCAACAGTATTACCTTCTACTTTTCCTAGTTTAAACATAGCAATTTTTTCAAAAGTTCTTCGTTTAGGATTCAGTCTTTTCAATAATGATTTGTGAGGTAATGCTGCACAAACAATACCATCAGAAACATTGCTTTTTTCAATTATCTTCAATTGATCTTCAAAATTATCAGCAACACCCATAAGATTATCTAAGAAAAGACCATCACCTTTTCGCACACCATTTTCAAAAATAATTTTTTCAGCAATTCTATGTTGATCTTCGGTTTCTTTAATGGACAATCCAGAAATACCCATAATACCTATATCATCAACAGCAATTGTGCCGGCACATTCACCACCCATAATATATATGGCTGCACCATTACCAACTAATTTGCCTTCAAGATCAAGCTCTCTTCTAACCATAAAGTGCATGAAAGACCAAATAATTTATAAATAATATGTATATTATAATATACATATGGCAGAAACACGAGATAAGAACAAATTCTATAAAATATTATCAACAAATATCTTGATATCAGCAATCCTATGCCTTATCATATATCTGAACATATTACTATATTCTTATATAACACAAAATTTTATAAATATTAAAGTATGGATAATAACTATCATATTTATCATACTAGCTATAATATCATTCATGGATGCATCAGCAAACTCAATCATTGAGCAACCAGTATATAATCCATATGCGAGACTAAGATGAACATACAAGAATACTCCAAATATTTTTTTGTAATATATATCGTAATAATCATAGCTATAGTTGCATTGATGATTAAACCATTATTCTCAACATTATTGCTCAGCATATTAATATCAATAATGTTCCTTCCAGTATACAAGAAATTATTGAGAAAGACAAAAAAAAGAAATCTTGCTGCAGCAATAACAATCACATTAATAATTATTGCAATAACTTTACTAGTTATTATACCAACAACATTATTTGTTAAATTATTAAGTCAAGAAGTATTTTGGAAAAGTTATATTGATATCAAACTAAGACTTAATGCTGCAACAGCAGTTGACTATTGTGTTAATAATGATCTTATATGTGAAATTAGTTCCAAGGTAAGTAACCTATATGAACAACCATTATTAAGACAAGCTATCGATAGTGCTTTAGATGACCTTCTTGTCAAAGGTACTGGCTTTGTATCTAATATCATACTGGAGTTGCCTAACTTATTACTGCATCTTTTCATATTATTATTCTCATCATTCTTCATAATCCGAGATTTTGACTATCTATCAGAAAGAGTACAGAAACTTGTACCCTTATCAGCACATCACACAACAAGATTAGCTAACAAGATAAAAACAACACTTAACAGCATAGTATACGGGTCTATTGTTGTTGCTATTGCTCAAGGTTTTGTTGCTACAGTAGGTTATTTTGTGTTAGGCGTAAATAATGCTATCTTGTTTGGTGTACTTACTGCATTTGTTGCATTTATTCCCTATGTTGGTACAACATTAGTATGGGGTATACTTGCATTAAAGAAGATAATTGTAGGCTATGCGCTAGGAAATTCATTTGAAGTAATTACAGGTATCATATTATTCTTATATGGTGCGTTTGTAATCAGTGTCGTTGATAATGTACTTAAGCCAAAATTAATAGGTAATAAAGCAAATATACATCCACTGCTTATTTTGATAGGTATTGTTGGCGGTGCTTATATATTTGGAATACCAGGATTGATTATAGGTCCTATAATCATGGCAATATTTGATTCTATTGTTACATTCTATGAAGAAGTTAAGAATTCGTAGATATAATCTTCTTGTTTCAGATATTCAATAAGACGTTTATAGAAATCCATCAGTTCAGGAAATTCAACTAAGTGTTTTTCTTTAAATTCTTTTAAATTTTCTTCCGTAAATCCTGAAGCTTTCCATGCAGGTTTATCATTTAACCAATGAATCATTGGTTCAAGAGCATCAATAGCTTTTGCAAATTTAGCTTCTTTTGAAGTTCTATTCTCATACTCATGAAAATATTCAGAATATTCATCTTTTAATTCAATTGGAATCAAATCTTTAAGTTTCTCAAAAGCTTGCTGTTCTTTTTCTGCTTTTTCAGGAGTTTGATTAACTATATGAACATCACCTGCTTCTATTTCAACAACATCATGATATAATATCAATTTGAGGACTTTTAATTCGTCCAGATCATGACTCATTTGTTTAAGGAAATATTCTGCCAGCATCATACTGCTCCAAGTATGTTCTGCAGTACTTTCTTTTCGTTCAAGAACTTTACCTGATCGTTCAATTTCCTTCAGCTTGAAAATATGCTGTAATTTTGTTAATTTATCATTCATAAGAATTCTAGATGTATTAAGATTTACATAATTTTCCATAAACTTTATAATATTAAAAATAATTAATAAACTAAAATGAAAGATATATATCTAGACAATGGAGCAACAACAATGCTTGATCCTAAAGTTGTTGATGCAATACTACCTTACTTCTCAGTAAAATACGGCAATAGTGCATCAATACACAAATATGGTAGAGATGCTTATGACGCATTACGAAGATCAAGATCAATAATAGCAAAATCCATAGGTGCACACCCTGATGAAATAGTATTCACATCCGGTGGAACTGAATCAAATAATTTTGCGCTTAAATCCATTGCATTCACAAACAAAGGTAAAGGCAATCATATTATCACAACAAAAGTAGAACATAAATCAGTTCTCAATTCATGCAAATGGCTAGAAAAACAAGGTTTCAAAATAACATATCTTGATGTAGATAAAGAAGGTTTTGTTTCTCCAGAACAAATTGAAGAATCCATAAATGAGAAAACAATTCTTGTATCAGTAATACATGGCAATAATGAGATTGGTACAATCAATGACATTGATGCAATTGCAAAGCTATGCAAAAAACACAAAGTATATTTTCATAGCGATGCTTGTCAAAGCTTTACAAAAGTCGATATTGATGTAAAAAATATTGACTTACTAACATTAAATGCTCATAAGATCCATGGTCCAAAAGGTGTTGGCTGCCTATATATAAAAAAAGGTACAAACATTGAGTCCTGGCAACACGGCGGTGATCAAGAAAACAAGATAAGATCAGGCACTGTCAATGTTCATGGTGTTGTTGGATTTGCAGAAGCAGTAAAACAAGCAAACAAAAATCATATCACACATATGAATAGATTGAGAGAGAAATTAATCAAAGAACTATCATCACTCGAAAATGTTAAGCTAAATGGTCCTGCTGAAAAAAGATTGTGCAATAATATCAATATGATGTTCCAAGACATACCCAATGAAGTTCTAGGTGGTTATTTGGACAAGAAGAACATATATACATCATCAGGCAGTGCCTGTTCTGCAAAAACATTACTACCTAGTCATGTTTTAAAAGGTATTGGATTAACAACAGAACAAGCAAATTCAAGTATAAGATTCACATTAAGTAGATTTACAAAAGAAGATAATATTGATTATGTAATCAATGTGATCAAGGATTTATTACCTAAATTACGAAAGAAATCATTTTTAGATAAGATTGTTGACTTTGTTTCAAAAAAATAAAGAGGTGTATTTAGATGAAAAATAAGGTTTATGTATTTAGACACGGTATGACTTCATACAATCGAGATAGAAGATTTACAGGATTCTTTGATGCTAAGCTTACAAAACCAGGTAAAGATGATGCAAAGATTGTTGCACTAAGACTAAAGGATAAAAAAATAGATGTTGCCTTTCACACAAGACTATCAAGATCCAAAGATACATTAAAAGAAGTTCTTAAGTTTCATCCTGAAACTCAATTACTTATAGAAGATGATAGGATGATTGAACGTTCATACGGAAATTTAGTGGGTAAAACACATCTTGATATTGTAAAAAAATATGGTTATGAACAATATGATGACTGGCATAGAGGCTTTAATAAAAGACCTCCAAAAGGCGAATCCTTTGCAGATGTAGAAAAAAGAGTCAAGGAATTTATTAAAGATCTCAAGAAGTTCATAAAAACAAACAATGTTGATGTCTGCATTTCTGCACATGGCAATTCAATAAGATTGATGCGAAAGATACTGGAAAAATTATCAGTCAAAGAAACAGTGAAACTGCATATAGCATACGATAATTATCTAGAATATGAATTTTAGAGCCCAATGAATTTTTTTATTAATTCTTTTTGCCTTACCTCAGGGTGAAACAAAACACCATAAATTTCTTTACGATTATGCTTCACAGCCTGATTATCAGCAAACACAATAAACTCAGAATTATTAAAATCAATATAATAGTTATGAAGATGATATACATTTTGCTTTCCAGACAATCCTAAAAATTCCTCAGTAAAATCTTCATCATAAAAACCAATTTCAGTATTTTGTTTTAATGACAATCCATAAGCTCTGCCTATGAGTTGCATACCAGCACATATTCCCAGAACAGGTTTTCTTGTAGATCTTAGAAACTCAAAATCATAACGTAAATAATCATTATCATGTAATGATGTTCCAGCAATAATGATCTTATCAGCATTATCAATATCTGCATTCTTCAGTTCATCATATCTTTGAACAAAATAATCAACATCATTCTTAGATAAGATATCACCAATTGGCTTGACAAACTCAAGCATATGCAGATCTTCTTTACAAACACTAATGATAAGAACTTTCATCAGAAGCTCAACTCCATCCTAAATGAATTCTTTTCACCAGATATTTTCTTGTCAACAATAATTATTTCACTTTCATACAAGGGACAATCCAGTACAAAAGTTTCATATTCACCGCCTTCGCCAGCAGGATTTATCTTAAATTCATCTCTAACTTTAATAACATCTTTAATAAATTGTTCATCAATCTCTTTACCTAACCATGCTTCATCAAGAGGATAAGCAAAAACACCAGTAAGTATTACCTTGAACTTATTAGATATAAGATCATTCAATAATTCAACTTGCTCTTTTTGCCATAATGGATTAAAACATTCTATATTGAGCTTGTTACATATCTTTTGTATCCGCGTTGCCTGATATACTGATTCGACAGCACCTGTAACAATACCCTCTATTTCATGCTGTTCAATCGCATCTTTAATAGCATCTTCAAGATCATCGAGCTCTAATTCCTTTTCACCTGCTGTATACTTAACAACAATAGGTATATTCATAGCTCTTGCCTGTATCTCAACACAACTTATAGAAGGTGTATGGAACATATAGCTATCTGGATTCTTCGAATTTAAGGATATAAGACAAGCTAGTTCATGTCCATGTTTTTTAGCTAAATAAGCTGCAAAAGTACTATCTTTGCCACCTGAAAATAATATACCTAGTTTCATGCAAAGAATGATTCAACAAAACTTTATAAAATTTATGAAGAAAAAATAAAATAATTTACTTCTTTTTCTTGCCAACAATCTTCCTTATGTCATTAACAAGCTTATCTAGATCAGCTTCATCCCTGCCAAATTGATTGACTAATCGTCTCAATTGCCTAAATTCTATCTCTAGTATTATTAGATAAGCTACAACCACAGTGGAAAATATAACTAATAATTCAAGTATTGGAATATTTATACCAAAAACATACATTTAACATTCACCTCTTCTTTTTAGTGCTTGATTTCTTTTTCGTCTTTGATTTTGATGATTTTTTAGTTGCTTTTTTTGGTTTTGAAGCAGATTTTGTCTTTTTCATCTTCGTTCTTCTTTTGATTACTTTAATCTTTTTATCTAGCTTCTTGATTGACCTATATCTAATATAACTCAGATATATCAAAGTAATGCCTAAAGCAACAATAACTATCACTTCAAAGTTATACAATACACTTTCTCTTACACCTGATACAAAGAACGATGTTGAGCCTTGTGATATGATAGCAAAATCTTCTCGGAATCTTGCATGTGCAGTATACATACCTGTTGGACTATATGTTGGCAATGCAAATCTTTCGTAAGTTTCAGTTTTCTCCAGTGGCATCAGTTCATCAAGATTAAATATTTCTGAATGGATCTGATCATTGAAAGCAGTATATACCTCAGTTTCTACATATGGATTTCTTATTCTTTCACCACCATTGATAACTAATATTGATAAACCTACTGTAGAGTTTGTATCATAGCTAGACTTATCACTTGTAATGATTACAGTTGGATAAGATGCTTTATATGTTACTGAAATAGTTCTTAAGCCATTGGCATCAAGCTCAGGAATAATTACAACAACACTATCAGTACCATAATATTCAAACTCTCTTCCTAGATCATCTGTGATAGATATTATCTGATCACTATTGAATGGCAGATTAAGTCTCAAATCACTATATGACTCTTCTGCAAAAGTTTTCAGATATATATCTGTCTTTATCTTTACTTGCTTATCATTAAGCTTCTCCAATACCTCAATATCTCGGTCAACCTCTAATACAGGTGGAGTCAATATTCTTACTTCATAAGTTCTTGTCTCCAAAGGATTTAATGTTGTTGTCCAGAAGATGTGTTTACCATCTCCTAAGATATCAAAGTCAGGTTTTTCTTCAATGAGTTTACCAAACTCATCATAATACAATACATTTGCTTCAAGAGCATCGTCAAACACTTTTGTATTGAACTGTGATGCAATCCTTCTATTGTTTGGATTGTATATCTCGAATTTCTTAGTCCACAATACAGGTTTACCTACAACAACAGCACTACCTAATACCGCATTTTCCTCAAGAATTGAGAATTGCAGTGCTTCATTAGGCATTGTAATAGATATTGTACCTATTGCAGTTGTGTCTAATGACATTCCTGTAGACGGATCGAATGCTGCTATTTGAGCTGGCAATTCATATACTGCTGCGTCTGTGATGTTCATCTGATATGTTATCTTTAGTTGATGTTCATCATACATTACAGCCTGCCATACCGCATCTGCACCATTATCATAATATTCATAAGCATGTACTGTTGAACCATCAGGCAATGTGACCCAGCCTTTATCAGCTACAAGATATTCAACGCCTTGAGTCCATGTGTTCCATGCACTACCATTATAATATTCAAATACAACATTATTTATGTTGAATGTTGTACCATTTGCAACATAATCAGTTAACTTGATTCCTGCAATACCTGTTTGATTTGCAGACTTATCCATAGCGTCCATGAATATTGTTACATTAACAAAAGTTGGATCATTTGGATTTACACTGATTATATCTTTATACGCATTAAGTCTTTTTTCAGCAGCTATTACAGATCTATTAGGTAATGCTTCGGTCAAAGGAGTTCCTGATAAAGTATGTACTGTACCATTTCCTGTAAAGAAGAATTCTTTACCTAATGTAATATCATTTGAAGTCTGTAAATTATAATCAATCTCTATTCTTTCATTAACTCTTAGATAGTTTCCTACTGTACCGCCAGCTGTTTTACCAACCAAAGAAAGATTAGTTATCACGAGATGCACATAACCCATTGATATATTTGTTGGGCTAGATGATGTTACAGTAATTCCTGTAGAAGCAGGATTAAGCTCAACAGTTCCACCTGTGGAATTTGTATAATAGACTTTTATTGATGATGTGTTTAATACCCAATTACCATAAGTTGTATTGTCTGATGACTGATAAGGTATCATCGACCATATTTCAATATAAGGATTTTCTAGTGTAGATTCACCTATGTGCTTAAGCTCTTCATGAACTTCAATAACACTAGAAACATTTGGTAATATTACACCATCAACGGATCTTAAAGAATTATCAATATCTATCATCCTTAGTGTAGGCATCTCTCTTGTTGTAGTTGTTGTCGCAAAATACTTATCACCAGAGTATGTTGTATTATCCCATTCTACTTCCCAGTCAAACTCAGCAGAGTAGTATGGTTTTGCTGCTCCGTTCGTATTATACCAATCAGTATATTTTGTTGTTGGAGCACTAATTGTATCAAAAGGATCAGCACCAGAATAACTTAGTTTTGCAGGTAATATTGGTAAACCTGAAGTTGCATTTGTTTCATAAAGGCTCCAGTTATGGATTATATAGTTAAGTTGGGTTCCACTTTCAGAAGCAATATTTTGTAAGAATCCACGAACTCTCCATTCATTATTAGCATAAATCATATCAATACCATTTCTTACTGGCGCTCTTGCAAATCTATCAGTTATACTGATTCCTGAAAATACCGTTCGTTCTGAGGTATAGTTTGCTTTTACACCAATAGTAGATGTGTGGCCATTTAAGTTAACAGTTGCACCAACAAAATTAACATCCTCTTCCATTGTTACATTAAACTGGAATGTTCTTGTACCTTGTGATAGCAAACTACCATTCCACTGGAATGTATCAAAATAACCATCACCATCAATATCTAAAACACTAGCATCTGCAGGAATTTCTGTTATATTAACAGCATCTTTGCCACTGCCATCAGTATCATTATTGAATCGTACTTCAAAATAAGCATTTGATAAGTTTAGTGTCTGACTTGGATTATGAAGATAGAAAGTAAACATGTACTCATTGTAAGCATTCGGGATATTATCATTACTATACAGATCAACACCGCCTGCTTTGTTAGCATATGATGCATTGATTTCAAGTTTAGGGGCAACATCAGAATTATTTATTTCATAATATAATTGTTTATCACCAACAATTGTATCAACATATAGTCTTGTCTTACTTCCATTACTAGGTGAAGCTGCAATGCTATTGTATGCAACAGGTCTTAAGAGATCAGTATTATCTACATCTGAAAAATCAACAATAACCTGTTGAAGAACATCGTAATTGTTAGGTAATTCAACATCAACATAACCAATCCTCTGCAAGGATTCAGAACCATTTGCGTAATATATAGTTCTTATTTCTTCAGTATGATGTACAACAGGTCCTGTTAAAGCATAAACTGAACCAAATATAAACATACTAAAGAGCAAAATTATAAATAAATTTCTCTTCATGATCTATGCACCCCAAGTTTTTTACTAAACTTTTAAATATTATAATATAGTAGTTAATTAAATTGCATTTATAAATGTTTCTTTTCAAACTAGAATTTGTCGTATTTTTTCTTGAGGTATTTGATGAATTTTCTAATCTTTCTGTAATATTTTTGTTTTACTTTATCATTGACACCTTCATAGATACGTGCAAATAATATTGCAGCTATAATTATTAGTAAGAAATAAATAAATACTTTAGATATATCTTTACGGCATACAATACTAAATTCTTTTTGCTTACTAAGTATAGTGAAAAAACCTTTTCGGTATCTTGCAAATATTTCATACTTGCCTGAAGGCAGATCATCGCAAGGAAAATTAATATTTTCTTGTATTACTTCATTTGCTTGAACTTTAGTATAAAGGAAAGCATCAGCATATAAGTTGACTGGAAAATAATCTGGACCAATTATCTCATATTCAACATGCGTAAGATCTTGATCCTCTGGTGCAACAAACAAAGTAGTTATATTGATTAGGTCATTGCAGACATATACTTGCTTGTTCAGATTAATATACATCATAGGCAATGATTCTCTATACTTTATCCATACATTTTTTCTTTGTTTGGATAAGAATGAAGTATTTATCAAAAGTTGATTACCATAACCCATGTATTCAATATTATCACTTACCTCAATAACCTTATCAAGCTCAAGATCATATAAGTCACGGATGTCAACATAAGATTCCATAGCAGAATTTTCTAGTGTAGAATTAATCAAGAAAATCGCATAGTCTTCATTTGACTCTATAGGTATTATCTCTCTGTTTATTTCATTAACAGGCGGAGTAAACAATAGTAAAGTAAATTGATGTCTTTCTGAAGGCGATAAACTAACAGGTAATTTCACATAACTTTTACCTGCTCGAGTTATTATTTCAAGCTGTTCTTTAGGAGAGCAACAAACTGCACTAGGATCTAACATATATGCTTGTACAGTATCAGGCAATATTTCCACTAAAGTCTGTTGATTGACTTCAACACTATTATAGTTTGATATTGTAACAGTCTGATACCATTTTACCAGTTCGTTAACATAAGCAGGACCTTGCACATATTCAGAATAAATATCTAAAGGAAACTCTAAGATACCTTTAATGACTAAAGTTTCAGTAATCTGATCAGATATATAAAGTCCGTTTTTTATATCTAACCCTCTAAAGATAGTGATAAGATTATGCGTGCCTGCAGGAATATTTGCTCTATATTTAAGATCTATTGTTTCGCCATCATGGTATGTTTCAGATAATGAAACAACATATTCATCATACTCAATATCATTCTTAAAAACTGTACCTTTGTATGTTGTATCAATTTTAGCATCATCTACCTCGACATAATCTAGTAAAGAATCTTTGGGTATAAGTATTGATATCTGTATCTTACCTACACCTCTATAACTTGGATCAAGAATCATCTCAGAAATATGGACATTAGCCGCTGATGTTGCATCAACCCAAGGCGTTGAAAATTCATTTAGGAAACTAGCATACTCATATACCGGTCTAGTTGGTTCACTATATTCTATCTTGGCTTCAATAGGTGCTGAACTCGGAGTTCCCGATAATGTCGTCATCTCAGCTTCACCACTAAACTGATAAGGTATATCATACTGTGATGAGTTTGTATATACATTATACCTTAAGATTATGTCTTCATTCACAGATAAAGGATGACCTAAATTTCCTAGAATATCATAAGAAAATAATACAAAACCGGGAGATTCGGGTTGCTTGAATGAATAAGCACATTGATTGGTTATCTCTGTTAGTTGTCCAGCATCATTCTTATAGTAAATTTGTATAGAACCATTTTCTATGTTCCATGGTGGATTAATATAAGAGACATGATTGACTGATTTTACATCAAGATCAGGATGACCTGTATGTCTAATTGTATCAGATACTCTTGAAACTCTATTACTTCCTGATGCGGATACCTCTGAAATTTGTTTATTAAGACCAACATACATTTGCTTGAGTTCAGGAAGTTTTCTATAGCCATTGAAATGACCTTGTTCTGTTGTCGGTGAATTATCCCAAATGACTTCCCAATCAAAACTAGGAGAAAAATAATCACTCTTTGTAGCATTATAATAAACATCAGCATAAAAACTAGCATTTGGAACTAAAGTGAAGTTAGGTATTGATTGTGTCTTGACAACAATATTATTTTTATCATAAAGATCAAAATTTGATAGGTCATAGCTAAGACCATAGCTAGGGTTCATCATAAATCCTCTTAGATGCCAGTTGTCAGTATGAAACCATTCAAGGCCTTGACGAACAGGTGCACGTGAATATCTGTTTGATACTTCAACATCTGAGAATATTGTGTTTTGGTCATAAGCAATACCTATAGAATAACCTGATTCAGGATTAGGGTTATTTATTCTTTGAGTTTGGTTAAAATTTTTGCTTGGATCAATTGCTGCATCAAATTGTATTGTTGTTGGTGTTGTATATATTGATCCACTCCAAGAAATAGTATCATGATCTCCATCACCATCACTATCAACACTCGCTATACTTCCTGAAGACGCTGAAACCGCATAGATATCCATACAATCCGATAAGTTAAATGTGTCTTTTTTTATGTTTATTCTTAATGTTGCGCCATTCAAAGTTTGTGAACCATAAAATGAAAAACTAAATGTGAAATTATTTATTCTGTCCTGAGATATATCAACTCCTCCAATATGATTATAATAATCTATTGCCGAAAAATATACCATAGGTACAGATACACTATTGTCCAAAGAATATTTTGTGGATTGACCTAATGATGTTGACACAAATAATCTTGTGCTATCATTAAATGGAGATGATGCTGTTGATCTATAAGCAATATCAGAAAGTAAATTAGTCTTATTTGTCTTGATTAAAGTAACATCAATATCATGCAATACATCCTGATCATTGGATACAAAAACATCAACATGACCATTTTTGCTTATACTAGTACTTAAAGAACCATCAAGATTATAGTATGCTGTTGCCTGTTCTGTTATTGATAATGATGGACCATCAATTGAAAAAGCAATAGGAATAAGCAAAAGCAATACAATAATCCATAATTTTATTTTGTTTTTCATCTTCGTCTTAACATGAATAAGATTAGTCCTATGCTTATCATAGCCAGTGCAATCACCGCAACAACATAGTTATTATTATCTTGTTCTATGTTGAACATCTCAGTTGCCATAGCTTCTCTACCAGCATAAGTTAGTAAAACTTCAAAAATATAATTACCTGCTTCAATATTAGTAGGAACTTCAAACTCCATCTCTTTTTTCTTATAATCAGATACTGCAAAGCTCTCTGATGATTCCATCAGTAATTTACCAAATAAATCTTTTATCGAATATGTTGCAAGAACATCAACACGTGCTTTTGGTCCTCCAACATTAAGCACTGATATAATTGCGTCGATATTTTCACCGGATTGAATAAAGTTATTGATTATGTTTAAATTAACATCAAACAAAGGTATTGATATTGCTCTTGATGTCTCTGTCTGTATATGTTTTTGATAAATAGGATCAAATGCTGCTATTGATGTAGGTAATACCCATTCGCCTCCACCTATTGTTGATACTTGATAATCTAAGATTATTGAATCGTTATCATAAAGATAACCGTTCCAGTTAGTGTAATTATAAGATAAGTTATAGTAATAAACATCTACAAAATTGCCATCAACCAAAGTGCCGTTAGATTTATAGACAATATAGTCTTTGTTGAGTTCAAGAGGGACATACATGGATAGATTTGAATTATAGTAATATATCGTGAAGTTGCTCATGACAGCACCACTAGGTAAATAATCAGATAGAGCTAGATTTGTTATTGGACCTTGAGGCGCAATAAACTCAATACCTACAGAAAAATTTTGAGGATTGTCAACATAGGATATAATATCTTTCTGACCAGTAATCTCAGCACCTGTGGAATAAAGGTAAGTTAATGTGTTAGAGTATGCAGGTTGATTATCTATATTTAGTACAGAACCATTGGTTGTTAGTTCTATTTCAGTTGTATTGCTTGTTCCTGAACTTATAGAATATTCTATCCTTAAAACATCACCTTCAACAGCATAATATCCCAATGCTTGACTTACATTATTTATTGTAAAATTAAGATATGTTTGATCTGTTGTGAAATTGGTTATTGTTGTTATATTTGTTACATCAAAAGAATTAAGATATATTGTAGCATCATTATTGAATGAAAAAGGTAACTCATCAATAACATTGAAATAATATACACCACTAGTACTATGAGTTATTGTTAAATTTATTGTTGCATTAACATCATCATTACTGGATATTGTAGTATGATCATAAGATTTTGCTATATCTATTGACACATAGTCAACAGAAAAATTCCAAGTTTCACTTTTTCCAGTATTAAAATATTCATCAGTACATTCAACACTCCAATTATAATCACCATAATCTAAATAACTTAGATTAAAAAACTGAGGAATGTCTTTAGTTATATTATTATCAGTTTGATTCAAATTTCCATCTAAGTATAGAGAACAACTTTCAATATCATTATCATCAGTTACATTATACTCTAACGTTACATTGCCATCATAATTAATATATCCGTTTTTAGGAGATCTTAAAGTTACTAAAGGCCCCAAATTATCTTGTGCTTGATGCACATAAATATAATCCCATTTTATCTCTTCTAGTTCACCATAGAAATCAAAAACATTTGTAGGTGATGTTAGATTAGCTAGACTTATATTGAACATATAGTACTTATTACTGCAGGACTTAGTTGTGTTGAATGAGTATATCGTTATTTTAGTGCCAGCAAGATAGGTATCAACTATATTGTATTGGTTTGATGAGATGTAGATAGTAATTACATCATCAGATGTAAGATTTTGATCAAATTCAACTCTTAACATCTTTGCTTTATTGACCCTTTCAAATTTACAATCAAGATTAGACACATCACTAGTTACATCTTTATTGAATTTACCCTCAAGGGAATATCTTCCAGCACTTACAATAGATACAATTGTTTCATTAGGTTCAGGAGGTAACCCTCCTTGACAAGTCCAACCATCATTAAAATCAGAAAGGTTATCTGATGAACAATCACCTTCAACAATATAACCCGATATTGAATTAGAGCTAGGACTTATATGCATTGCATAGAACAACAAAGCAGAAAATAATATCAACAAGAATATTATCTTATATTGAATGATAGAATTATTATCTTCGCATAAGTCATGATAAGCATCATCAAGATCGTCGGGATCATGACCTTGAGAAACAAAAGCCTTTCGTATCTCTTTGTAAGAGTAACCTTGTTTTAGATTTTTTTCTAAATACTTACGATAATATTTTACTGGATCCATCTTCTCTTTTTAATATATTTTTATATATGTTAATTAATTTTAATTTATAAAAGTTTTGAGAATTACAAAAATTTATATATCTCAAAGCAATAATAAGGATAAAAAGAGGTAAATGATGAGTTTAGAACTTACAAAAGAGATTCTTGGTATTGTTTGGAGATTATTTATTACACCATGGACAAACTATGATGTTTTATGGTTAATATTACCATTAGTTCTTATCCTATTACTGATTCATATTTATTTCGGTAGACACAGAGCTGAAAAACTAGGATGGAACTCAGCATTTAGTAATTCAATATCTTTGTTCTGGATATGCATAATATTATTTAGATTCTTATTCCAAAAATATGATATTATTGATCTAGCAACAAATACAATATTTCTTAAAAATTTAGCTATTGTAAGTATACTGAGTGTTTGGGTTATTATATTGATGGGATTTAATTTCTATCATAAATTGCCTGAAAAATTTGCGTATCTTATTTCATCAACAGACTCATTATATATTCTTGCATATATTGTTGTCTCTATTGTAATGGGCGAAATAAATGTTACAAATAAAGTGTTTGGTGCGGGAATAATCCTTTTTGCGATATTGGTTGTATTACTTCAGTCACTAAAACATTTCATTCCTATGAGTAAAGGTTCCAAGATATCCAAAGCAATCAAGAAAAGAAACAAGCAGAAAAAGAAAGAGTAAAATATTAATCTATTCTAATTTTTCAAATCTTTTTATCTTATTATCATCAACAATAATAGATTCTTCAAACATAGACAAAGGTCTTGCCCATACTTTACTATGATCAGATATTTGTCTATACACAACAAGTTCTTCTAAAGTCTCAGAATGTTTTGCAATTGCAATGACCTCATATAGCGTACCTTTGTAATGTTTGTACTTGTCACCTATCTTTATCATAGCAATTATTAAAATGCTAAGATTTATATACTATTTGGTGTATTCTAGAATATATGTTTTATATAACATTATCTATACTAATTGCAATCGCAATCATAGCAATAGGCATAGCTATGATAAGAGTTAGAGAAAAATACAAAAGACCTATTGATTATTATAATCTATTCATGATAGGTCTTATCTGGTTAGCTATAGGCATACCATTTGATAACTATATTCTGTCAGGATTAGGATTAGTTTTCGTTGTATCTGGATTGATTAATCACAAGAAATGGAAATCCAATAGATTGACATGGAGTATGTTGACAATTGAAGAAAAAAAAATAAAAGTATATCTCATAGCATTTTTACTATGTTTAATCATTCTAGGCATGATTAATCTACTATTCTTAAAATAGAAAGTTTTATAAACTAATAAATTTTTGGTCTTAATATAGCATTGACTTTGGAGAGAGAGCACTTGATCACAACATCATTTCGCTTTTTCTAACAACAAGTGCTAAGAAACTATTGAATGAGGTAATTTAATATGAAATTTGAAGAATTTGATCTAAGTAAAGAGACCTTAGAATCTATCAAACTACTTGGCTTTGAAGAAGCAACATTAATACAAGAAAAATCAATCCCTCCAATACTAGAAGGAAACGACATACTCGGAGAATCTGCAACAGGTTCAGGAAAGACACTAGCATTTGGCTGTGCTTTGATCGAAAATATAGAACCGAAAAAAGGCTTACAAGGTCTTGTTCTAACACCGACAAGAGAGTTAGCAGAACAAGTTAAAAAAGCATTACTGAAATTAGGAAAGAAAAAGAAATTAAAGATAATATCAATATATGGCGGTGTCGCAATAGAACCGCAGATAAGAGACATGTTCAGCGCAGATATTGTTGTTGCAACACCTGGAAGATTTTTAGATCATCTTGAAAGAAGAACAGTAAACACTGATAAAGTAAAAGTATTTGTTCTTGATGAAGCAGACAGAATGCTTGATATGGGATTTATTGATGACGTGAAAAAGATAATAAGTACATGTCCAAATAGAGAACAAACATTATTTTTCTCAGCAACAATGTCGCCAGTAATAAAAGAATTAGCAAAACCCTATATGAAAAAACCTATAGAGATTTTTGCGACTAAGATGGTCGATCCTACTAAGTTAAAGCAAGTTTATTATGATGTTAAGAAAAATATGAAACTATCATTATTAATACATTTACTTAAACAAGAAAACTCACACCTTATCATGGTCTTTTGCAATACACGAAGAGCAACTGACATTGTTGTTGAAAATTTGCAAAGAAATAGAATTAAGGCAGAAGCAATACATGGCGGATTTTCACAGAATAAAAGAAATAATATGCTTATGTTATTCAACAAAGGAATAATTGATGTATTAGTATGCACTGATGTAGCAGCTCGTGGATTAGATATAGATAATGTTACTCACGTATATAATTATGATATACCTAAAGATCCTAAAGACTATGTACATAGAATTGGAAGAACTGCGAGAGCAGGCAATGAAGGCAAAGTAATCAATCTATTATGTGATTATGACTATGGTAATTTCTCAAGATTAATGGAAGAGTACAGAGAATTTAACATAGAGGCTATTGATTCAGGCTTTATAAAAAAACTGCCTACAATAAGTTTCGGAAATAGAAGGTCAAGTAGATCAGATACTAGAAGTAAAGACAACAGAAACAGGTCCAGAAAGCCCACAGGCGAAAGGACACAGAAGAAAAGCACAGAAAAGAGAAACTTTAAAAAAGGCAAGAAATTTCATTCAAAACAAAGGAAAAATAATTAGTTTTTTCTTAGTAAAAGTTTAATGAGGTAAATAAAATGAAAGGTACAGTAAAATTTTTCAACAGAAAAGATAAATACGGATTTATCACTGCTGAAGACGGCAAAGATTACTTTGTTCATATATCAGCACTACCAGAAGGCGAAATGCTTAATGAGAATGATTCTGTTGAATTCGAAGTTGAAGAAGGCGAGAGAGGCCCTAAAGCTGTTAATGTTAGAATCGTAAGAGACGATCAACAGTCAGAGCCAGAAGCTGAAGTTCAAGAAGACGAAGAAGAAGCAGAAGAATAAAGTTCATATTTATTATAATAAGAATTTTTGTTTTTAATTTTTTATTTGTTTTTTTTAATTGGAATAAGATAAAATGATAAAACTCTATAATTTTCTAAGACGAAAAGTAATGCAAACTTTAGACAAGAACTATATTTCTAAAAAGCTAGCTAAAAGACAAGGAGAATGCATAAAGTGTGGACAGTGCTGCAAAAGCTGCAAACACCTGCAAAATAAACTTTGCACAACATATGAAAGTAGACCTTTTTATTGTCATCAAGATTTTCCTATTGATGAACTTGATCAAAAAGCTTTTAGTGTAAAAGACTGCGGTTATTGGTTTGAAAAATAAGCAATACAGCGTCTATAACTAAAGAATTCTAACCTAAAGGTTTATAAAGGGAAAGTCCTTTTTCAGGGGTATGCAAGATAATGAAAATCAACCTGAAAAAGTAGAAATTGTCGACGAGAAAAATCAATACAAAGCGGAATCAATTTCTGTTCTTGAAGGCCTAGAAGCAGTACGGAAAAGACCTGGCATGTATATTGGTGATACCACAGTTCGTGGATTACATCATTTGGGTTATGAGCTTATTGATAATGCCATTGATGAAGCTCTTGCAGGTTATTGTACAAAGGTTACATTGATTATTAAGAAAGATGGTTCTTTAGTTGTCATAGATAATGGCCGTGGTATTCCTGTAGAGATGCATCCCAAATATAATATCAGTGCATTGACATTGGTTATGACTAAACTGCATGCAGGCGGAAAATTTGATTCATCCAGCTATAAGGTATCAGGCGGATTACATGGTGTTGGTGCTTCTGTTGTAAATGCGTTATCAAATAAGATGATTGTCACAGTTAGACGTGACAAAAAGATATACAAGCAAGAGTTTGCAAAAGGTCACGCAGTATCAGAACTCGAAGTCATTGGTGAAACTGAAGACACAGGTACTGAAGCAAGATTCTGGCCTGATGACACTATTTTTGAAACAACTGATTTCAAATACGAAATATATTTCAACAGATTAAAAGAGCTAGCTTATCTTAACAAAGGTCTTAGAATTGAACTAATAGATGAACGTGATGAAAAAACAGACGAGTTCTATTTTGAAAATGGTCTTATTGATTTTATCAAATCAATGAACAAGAATAAGAAAGCATTACATGATCCTATTTATTTCCAAAATACTGAAAAATCATCAGAAGTTGAGGTTGCAATACAATATACATCTTCATATAATGAAAATATTGTAAGTTTCGCAAATAACATTAATACGATTGAAGGCGGAACACATGTCCAAGGTTTTAAGACTGCATTGAGCAGAGCAATAAGCAACTATGCTAATGCTAATAACATGATCAAAGATCTTAAGATAAGTGGTGACGATATAAGGGAAGGTATCACCGCAATAATCTCTGTGAAATTATCAGAACCGCAGTTTGAAGGTCAGACAAAAACAAAGCTTGGAAATAATTTCATACGAACATTTGTAGATACAACATTATATTCTGCATTGCAAGCTTATCTTGATGAAAATCCAAATGTCGCTAAATCTTTAGTTACAAAAATTATCGATGCTGCAAGAGCAAGAGAAGCTGCACGTAAAGCTAGAGAACTAGTAAGAAGAAAATCTGTGCTTGAAGGTTCAAACTTGCCGGGAAAGCTAGCTGATTGTTCTGAAAAAGATCCTAACAAATCAGAAATATTTTTGGTAGAGGGTGATTCAGCAGGCGGATCAGCAAAACAAGCAAGAAACAGAGAATTTCAAGCAATATTACCTTTAAGAGGTAAGATAATTAATGTAGAGAAAGCAAGAATAAATAAAGTTCTTACAAACGAAGAAATCAAAGCAATGATAAGTGCATTTGGTACAAACATCAAGGATGAATTTAATCTAAGCAAACTAAGATATCATAAGATTGTAATAATGACTGATGCTGATGTTGACGGTTCACACATAAGCATATTGCTATTGACATTCTTTTATAGATTCATGAAACCTTTGATTGAAAATGGTAATGTATATCTAGCTAAGCCGCCACTATACAAACTAAAAAGAGGCAAAGCAGAATACTATGTATACAGCGATGCAGAAAAAGAAGAGAAACTGAAAGAAATTGGTAGTGACAAAGTAGGTATACAGAGATACAAAGGTCTTGGTGAGATGAATCCCGAACAGCTATGGGAAACAACAATGGATCCCGATAAAAGAGTTCTGCTTAGGATGACTATTGAAGACGCAGTTATGGCTGATGAACTATTTGTTACATTAATGGGCGATAGTGTGGATGCACGAAGAAAATTCATCTATGACAATGCAGACAATATAGAAAATCTGGATATTTAATTATTCTATAAATTCACTCAAGTGTTGATTTGATAGTTTCTTAGACCATTCAAAAGGGTCCTGAATCCAGTCAAGAACAACTTGTTTATCTTCTTCAGATATTAATTGTTGATCTTCAGCAGCATCAAGCAATTCACTAAGCGTAATTACCGAATTAATTACGATGTTTTCATATCTCAATAGTTGCTTTGCATGTGCAAGACCATAGTCAACAATAGAAGCAAAGTTTCTTACAACTCCTCCTAGTTGTTCAATCCTTTGAATTGCATTAAGTGTACCACCACCAGTACCAATAACATCATCTACTAACAATACATGATCATTGTTCTTAATTTTAGCTTCGATGATATCAGACATAGAATCACCATCATCATGAACATAGATCATAGGTTTCCTTAAATTTTCGGCAATCCATGTTGCAGGTGCAATACCTGATGATGCTTCGCCAACAATTAGATCGACTTTATCAAAATTTATTTTTTCTTTTAGAAGTTCAAGCATTGCATTGAATACGAAATCACGCTCAGCAGGATAGGATAATAATTTTTTTGTGTCTATGATTACTGGACTATATACTTGTCTGAATTTTAATGGATTAGATATATGAAATTCAACCAATCCGAGATTTATGAAAACTTCAATAACATCTTTCTTTATCTGCTTAATCTTGTTCTCCATCTTTTCACGTTGATGAACAACCCATGCATCATAATCAGTTCTCCATTCACTAATACTTTGTTTCTGTTCAGTGGTCAAGGATTCAAGGTTAAGTACATCATCAATATTGAACAAGGATATCAACTCAATATTTTCCTCCGAAAATTTAGTTTTATCACATAGACCATAATCTAATAGACTTACACAACCTACAATTTTTGCGCCACGTTTTTTCAAAATCTTTATAGCATCAAGAATTCGTCTACCTGATCTCACTTCATTTGTGAACAGAATAATACGATCATCTTCTTTAGTTATGCCTTCCACACTATAACGACCATCAATGCTATTTATCTCTCTATCTCTTACATAAATCATAGGCATTTTCAGCTTGTTTGCAACAAGATAAGTAAAAGGAATACCTACTGGAGAAAGACCTGCAAGCAGGTCGTAGTTATGATCAAATTTACTTGATATCGCTTCTATCAATAACTGGACAATATCTTCACGCTTATCAGGAAATGTTATTACCTCTCTAACATCTAGCTTGATTGGAGCTAAAGAACTATGGCTCACTCTAAAAGCTTTAGAAGATGTAATCTTTAATGATCCTATTTGAGCTAATGTTTTAATCAACTCGTTCTTGTCCATTTTCAATAATAAAAAGGTGAAATAAATATATAAATATTACGCAAAAAACCAACTCATAAATATACATTACAAAAGCAGTATAGAAATATACACTTTACATCTTCATAGATGTGACTTTAGAAACATTATGTTTATCCATAGAAACACCAAACAAAGCATCAGCTTCAGACATAATAGCATCGTTGTGGCTTATGATTACGTACTGAGCATAACCTGTATATTTACGTATAAGCTTAGCTAGTTTCTCGCTATTGTATTTGTCAAGTGCTGCATCAACCTCATCTAAGATATAAAATGAATGTGGTTGATATTCTTGGATAGCGAATATGAATGATAAAGCCGTAAGAGTTTTTTCACCACCTGATAAAGATCTTATATCCATAGTTTTTTTCTCACCAAGCTTTACCTTGATTGCAAGACCTGCTTCAAAGATGTCTTTAGGATTTTCAATAACGAGATTTGCTTCACCTTTTGGTGCAAGCATCTTAAATATCTCTTTGAAATCATTATTTATTCTATCGTATGCTTCCATAAACATCTCAGTTTTCTTTGTCTCAATTTCATTAATAAGCGTAAGTACTTTTGTTTTCTCTTCACTCAATGTTTCACGCTTTTGAGTAAGAGTATTATATTCATTCTCAACAGAATCATATATTTCTAGAGCTTTTAGATTGACCAGTCCTAGATTATTAAGTGTTCTTTCAAAATTAACAACTTCTTTTTTTAGATCTTCTCTGGACTTTTTCATCTTTTTCTCCAACTCTTCTGCTTTTGATTCCATAAGTTCATTATATTCCTGCAATTGCTCTTGTAATGCAGAAATCTCTGTATTTATCTTTGCAAGTTCTAAAGAGAGCATATTGCTTTTTATTTCATGAGTTTTAGATTCGTCCCTGAATGATTCATTTTTCTTTTCAATCTCAATAATATCTTTATCTAATTTCTGTCGTCTTGAGAATAACTCTTTGTATTTATCATAGAATGCCTTAGCAGATTTTTCTTTTTCTTTAAGATCTTTTTGCATATCTTTTATCTGCTTAGATATAGAAGTATGACTTTCATTAAATTGTTTTATCTCTTTATCGTGTTGTTTAAGAATCTCACTAGTTTTCTCTATTTCTTTTTCTTTTAATTCTTTTGTTGAATTGAAGTTATTTAATTGAGCTTCAGCTCTTATCAATTGTTCTTTTAGCTTAGATTTCTTCTCATCATAAGCATTGAGTTCTGCAATGATTCTAGGATTCTTCATTGAACCAATCTTTGCTCTTGCCATCTCTTTTTTGGATTTTAATTGAGCTAGAGCAACTGAATGCTTTTGCATCTCTTGTCTAACTTCACTAAGTTCTTTATCCACTTTAGTCATGCTTTCAGATAACTCTTTCTTGATTATGCTAGATGCATCAAGATCATTATCAGATAAGTGCAATGATTTTTCTAATTTGATTATCTCAGCTTCAAGCTCAGATTTCTTATGCCTTAAAGAAACAATATCATTTTCATTCTTCAATCTTGTGTGTTGAAGATTCTCAATTACTGATTGGAATTCACCAATCTGTGAATTTAATTTTTCAATCTCTTCAGTAAGTTCTGATAGTTGGAATACGGATTGTTTCTTCTGCTTATAACCACCTTTCATAATACCTGATTTCTCAGCGATATCGCCATCTAAAGTTACAAACTTATTATTGCCTATGCCTGCTTTCTTAGCTATATTGAGATCATCAACAACAATTGCACTACCAAAAGCATATGCAAAAGCCTTAGCATATTTTGCATTGAACTTAATCAAATCGAGTGCATAGCCATGAACACCAGACATCTTCAATATCTTAGAATCTGCATCCTTTTGTGAAGATTTAACTTTATTTAATGGGATAAAAGAAGCACTGCCTGCCCGTTTTGATTTAAGATGATTGATACATTTGACAGCAACACTATCATCATCAACAACAAAATAATTAAGCTTATTGCCTGCAGCAGTTTCTAATGCCTGAGCATACCTTGAATTTACTTTACCTAAAGTACCTAAAGTTCCGTGGATTCCAGATGTTTTCTTCTTCAATTCATTTATCTCTTTCATTGCCTCACTATTTGCCGAGCTTTGCATCAGTTGCAATTGTTTTTGCTCAAGCTTTGACAGATCGTTCATGACAATATTCATCTTTGTCTTGGCATTACCTATCTGAGCACCAAAATCAGAATCCTTATTCAATTTTTCATTTAATTCAAGTGTTGTTTCTTTGAATAAACCTTTGAATTTCTTAAGATCATTAAGTTGTGCTTTATGTTCTTTTTCAACTTCTTTGATTTTCATGATCTGTTTATCAATATTTTCTAGCTTGAATTCTACTTGGTCTTTTTCTCTGAAAAGATTCTGTTGCTTTTGAGTTATTTCCTGGATAACTTTCTGATGATCTTCAATTTCCTTATCCAATAAATTAAGTTCGTTCTCAATCTCTTCAATATTCTTTTCATTACTCTTTGCTCTTATCTTAGATAGTTTATCTTCAACTTCTTTAAGTTGTACATTGAAATCTTTGATCATATCTTTTGTGCTTTGGATCTCTTTCTTATTGTCACCAAGTTCATTATTAAGAACTTCTTTTTCATCCTTTAGCTGAGAAATACGTTCATTTAGTTTTTCAATATTTGAATTTATGTTAGTTAGCTTAGAATTATTAGTTGCGATCTCAACTTTTGTATCTTCTATCTCTTTATGGATTGAAACTTGCTCTTTTTCGCTTTTTTCATTTATTTCAGCATTAAGTTTTTCAATCTCTGTTCTGTGTTGATTTATATTATCATTATTTATCTTTATCTTTTCATTAATCGTATCTATCTTTTCCTGGAATTGCTTTATATTTTCATTAAGCTTAAGATATTTAGAATCTTTTTCAGTGAAATTTTGTTTGATATATGCAGCTTTTGATAGCTTTATTTCCTGTTCTGCATGCTTATATTTTATTGCTTGGTCTCTTTCTTTTTCCAGTTCCTTTAGTCTTGTCTTTCTTTCTTTAAGAACAATATCAGCTTCATTTAGCTTTTCATCAACCTTATTAAGTTCATTCAATGCTTTTTGTTTTTTATCTTCATATTGTGATATATTAGAGACCTCTTCTATAACTTTTCTTCGTTCAACAGGATGCATCTCACACAATCTGATTATATCACCTTGAAGAACAATATTATAACCATCAGGATCAATCCTTGCATTACCCATTAGTTCTCTTATTTCTGTTCTAGAACAAGTCTTATCATTTATCTTATATATGCTTTGACCATTATTCTTGACTATTCTTGAAACCTTAATCTCTTTTGTATCAATAGGAAAGATTGATTTTGAATTATCAAAGAAAATGCTTACCTCGCCTTTGTCCATTGCTTTTTTGGTAGGACCACCATTATAGATAAGATTAGCTGATTTTTCTACTCTCAATGATTTTGCTGAACTTCTACCTAAAACAAAGCACAGAGCATCTAATACATTAGACTTACCTGCGCCATTAGGACCTAGAATACAATTAAAACCATGAGTAAAATCAAAATTTGTTGGTTTTGCAAAACTCTTGAAACCCTTCATATATAATTTAGTAATCCTTGTCATAAGGGTGAAAAGTATATTTTCATTTATAAAGGTTTTTATTATATTATTTATAAATTATAGATAAGTTATCGTCACTGATTAGTTAATTATTTCTTTTTGAACAATCTATCGAGAAGTTTTGTTTTTTTCTTAGATAAAAGTTCTTTCAAAAGTTCTTTTTCATCTTTAGAATATTTCTTGATATCAGGCATCTCAACTATTAGTTTAACAAAAAGATCGCCTTTAATAGAACTATCAAAGTGAGGCAACCCTTTATTCTTTACTCTAAAAACAGTATGCGATTGTGTTGATGCAGGTATCTTCAGTTTTGTTATACCATAGATTGTTTCAATTTCAATTTCATCACCGAACAATCCTGTAAGCATATTCACTTTTGAATCCATATATAAATCAGGGCCTTGTCTCTTGAACTTATCATGCTCTTTGACAAAAATAACAATATACAGATCACCATTAGGACCATTATTATAACCGGGATCACCTTCTCCACTAACTCTCAATGTCATTCCTGACTCAATACCTTTAGGTATCTTTATCTTTATCTTCTGAGGTGATTGAATTTTTCCTGTACCATCACAAAGATGACAATATTCTTTGATTACCTTACCTGTACCTTGACATGTATCGCATGTTGCAACTTGACTGAACATTCCAAACATAGTTTGTCTTGTTACTCTTACTTGTCCAGAACCATTACATTTATGACAAGTTTTAACATCACTTGGATCTTCAGCTCCGCTACCATTACAATGAGTACATTTAATATCTTTGTTAATAACTAGTTCTTTTTCTATGCCTTTTGCAACATCTTCTAAAGTAATAGTTATTCTAGTTTTCAAATCAGCGCCTTTTCTAGGTCTTGTTCTAGATCTTCGGCCTCCAAAAAAACCAAAGTCTTCTCCAAAGAATCTATTGATAATATCTTCAAAATCAAATCCTTGAAAACCACCAGAAAATCCACTAAAATTATTACTAAATCCATGACCAAACTGATCATATTGTGATCTTTTTTGCTCATCTAGTAGAACTGAAGCTGCTTCATTAATCTCTTTGAATTTAGTTTCAGCATCTTTTTCTTTATTAAGATCAGGATGATATTTTTTAGCTAGCTTTTTGTATGCCTTTTTAATCTCATCCTTTGATGCTTCCTTAGATACTCCCAGAGTTTCATAATAATCTTTTTTGCTCATTCAGTTTCACCATAATTTAATATAGGATCTAAATCCTCTGGATTATAGGTATCACCCATTAATTTAAAAAGATATGCTTCTATATTTTTAGCTGCTTGTTTTGCATTATTTATTAGTTCAAGAT
>Ga0272441_10000820_pt1 | contig 68362 bp, 64 predicted proteins | sample SSMProp6N_FD_193582 | JGI IMG/M metagenome (GOLD analysis project Ga0272441, IMG submission 193582) | Marine sediment archaeal communities from Little Sippewissett salt marsh, Falmouth, MA, United States - SSM-Prop-6N | ecosystem: Environmental > Aquatic > Marine > Wetlands > Sediment ...
TTGATGGGGCTTTCGACGCATCCGGACACCGTCCATCCGTCCAAGGATATGACGGCGGCGCTCACCGCGGCGATTGAGCGGCGGCGCGCTTCCGGGTCCCTCACAACGCCGCTTTTGCCGATCGCGTTTCGGCCCACCTCAAATTGCGGTTTCACAAGCACCACCAGCCGCGCCTTAGGGCCTGCGAACAGGCACGCGGCGGGCAAAACCTTGGTGGCGGAAATAAACGAAACGTCACAAACAATCAGATCAACAGGCTCCGGCACTTGCGCTTTATCCAGTGTCCGGATGTCTTGACCTTCATAGGAGACCACGCGCGGGTCCGAGCGGAATTTGTCCGAGAGCTGATCGCGGCCCACATCCACGGCGTAGACCCGCCGCGCACCGCGCGACAGCACCACATCGGTGAAGCCGCCGGTGGACGCCCCCACATCCAGCACGGTTTTATCCTTTGCCGGAATGCCGAAATGATCCAGCGCGTGGGCTAGCTTCAACCCGGCGCGTGATACGTAGGGAATGGATAGATCTTCCAGGGTCACATCCAGCGCCGGGTCGATATCTTGCGCCGCTTTGGCGGCGAGGGCACCGCCAACCCGGACACGACCGGCTTTAATCTCCGCCTGCGCCCGCGCGCGCGACGGCACAAGGCCGCGTTCGACAAGCAACAGGTCGAGCCTCATGCGCTGCCTCCAAGGCATGGGCGGGTATTACGCCCGTTGCGGCGCCGTACCGGTCAGCGCCTGCGCACCGCCAAGCGCTGCAAGCGCCGTATCTACAATGGCCGCACGGTCCAGCCGCGCTTGGGCATACATGGCCTGCGGCTTATCGTGATCGATGAAGGTATCGGGCAACACCATCGGCCGCACCTTGAGGCCACGGTCGAGCCGGCCGCTTAGGGCAAGGTGCTGCAGCACGTGGCTGGCAAAACCGCCAATCGACCCTTCTTCGATGGGTATGAGCACTTCATGCGCATCCGCTAACCGATTGATCAAAGCGGTGTCGAGCGGCTTGGCAAAACGCGCATCGGCAACCGTTGCCGATAATCCATGCGCCGCTAAGTCATCCGCGGCGCGCATACATTCCGCCAAACGCCCGCCGAAATTCAACAGCGCAATCTGCGTGCCCTCGCGCATAATACGACCTTTGCCGATCTCCAAAATCTCACCGCGCGCCGGCAAATCGACACCGGTGCCCTCGCCACGCGGATAGCGGAATGCAATCGGCCCTTCGTCATACGCAGCGGCGGTGCGCACCATATGCACAAGGTCCGCCTCGTCACCGCACGCCATCACCACGAACCCGGGCAAGGTCGCTAAATAGGTGACATCGAACGCGCCTGCGTGGGTTGGTCCGTCGGCACCCACAAGGCCGGCGCGATCTATGGCAAAGCGCACGGGCAGTTTTTGAATGGCAACATCATGCACCACCTGATCGTAGGCGCGCTGCAAAAAGGTTGAATAAATGGCCGCAAACGGTTTGACCCCTTCCGTCGCCAGGCCGGCGGCAAACGTGACCGCATGCTGTTCAGCGATGCCCACGTCGAAGGTGCGTGCGGGAAACCTGCTGGAAAAGATATCGAGGCCGGTGCCGCTGGGCATGGCGGCGCTTATGGCGACGATGCGGTCATCGTGTTCTGCCTCCGTCACCAGCGCGTTGGCGAAGACTTTAGTGTAGGCGGGCGCGTTGGCGGCAACCTTTTTCTGGGTGCCGGTAATGACGTCGAACTTAGAGACGCCGTGATATTTGTCGGCGGCTGCTTCCGCCGGCGGATAGCCTTTGCCTTTTTGCGTCACCACGTGAATGAGTACCGGGCCATCCTTAACGTCGCGCACATTTTTGAGGACCGGCAATAAATGGTCCAAGTTATGGCCATCGATCGGGCCCACGTAATAAAAGCCCAACTCCTCAAACAAGGTGCCACCGGTCGCCATGCCACGGGCGTATTCTTCCGCGCGCCGCGCGGTCTTCTCGAGGGATTTCGGCAATTTGGCAGCAAGCTGCAACGCAAAGTTGCGCAACGAGCGGTAGGATGAACCTGAGATCAAGCGCGCCAGATAGGCCGACATGGCGCCCACCGGCGGGGCTATCGACATATCGTTGTCGTTGAGAATGACGATCAGGCGGCTATCGAGCGCACCGGCATTGTTCATGGCCTCATAGGCCATGCCCGCCGACATCGCACCGTCGCCGATGACCGCGATCACGTTGTTGTCTTCCCCGCCAAGATCGCGCGCAACGGCCATGCCAAGGCCGGCGGAAATCGACGTGGAGGAATGCGCCGCACCGAACGGGTCATAGGCGCTTTCCGCGCGCTTGGTAAAGCCGGAGAGCCCGTGGGCCTGCCGTAAGGTCCGTATACGGTCACGGCGCCCAGTAAGGATCTTGTGGGGGTAGCATTGGTGGCCGACATCCCAGATGAGCCGGTCATCCGGCGTATTGAAAACGTAATGGATCGCAGCCGTTAGCTCGACGACACCCAGCCCTGCCCCTAGATGGCCGCCGGTTTGCGATACCGCCGCGATGGTTTCCATGCGCAATTCGTCTGCGAATTGGCGCAAGGCGTGCTCGGGCAACCGGCGCAGATCAGCGGGCAACGCCACCTGATCGAGCAAAGGTGTGTGCGGGGGCAACGGGTCTGGCATGGATATCCCTCGGTCGTGATGCGGGTGGGCGGCAGCGGATTGCGGCGCCCTGCCGCTGGCGCTAGCGGCAGCGCCGCACGAATACGCAGCGTAATCCAGCAAAATCGTGCGTTTTGGCGGCTGAATCAAGCCTGACTACCCGCCGGGGGCGCACGGGAGGCGCGCGGGCGGCACGCTATGGGAGGCAGCAGGCGTTAGTCCTCGTCCAGATGGGCCGCCGCAACGCCGGTAGGGACCCCCTCAGGGCTTACGTTGATTTTCTCAACTTTCATTTCCGCCTCGCGCAGCTTCGCCTCGCAATGGGCTTTTAGCGCCGTGCCGCGCTCATAGACCTGGATGGATTTTTCCAAATCCACATCGCCTGCTTCCAACTCGCTTACGATGCTCTCAAGCTCTTGCAAGGCCGCCTCGAAAGACAGTTTTTTGATGTCGGCAGGTATTTTTTCGGCCATGGGTTAAGTCTTTCGGGTTGGGTCAAGCGGCGAGAAGCACGCCCACATGGGCCCGCGCGGCACTCGCAAGGGCCTCAAGGTCATACCCCCCTTCAAGTAGCGATATCAGCCGCCCTTCGCAATGGCGCACAGCCATATCTAAGAGCCGTTCGGTCACCCAGGTGAAATCCTCATCCTCCAAGTCCATCTGCGCCAGCGGGTCGCGGCGATGACCATCAAAGCCGGCGGACAGGACAATGAGAGCCGGGCGGAATGCATCGACCGCCGGCAGGATGCGAGACGTGTACGCCTCGCGAAACAGCGCCCCATCGGCGTGCGGCGGCAAGGGCACGTTGACGATATTGTTCGCCACACCGGTTACATCTGCCGACCCCGTGCCGGGGTACAGCGGGTGCTGATGTGTAGAGGCATAGAACAGGGTCGGTTCTTCCAGGAAAGCGGCCTGCGTACCGTTGCCATGGTGCACATCGAAATCGATGACGGCCACACGGCCAACACCGTGGGCCGTCTGGGCATGGCGCGCGGCAATCGCTGCATTGTTGAAAAAGCAAAAGCCCATGGCGCGGTCGGGCTCGGCGTGATGGCCGGGCGGCCGCGTGGCGCAAAACGCATTAGAGACCGCACCCGCCATGACTAAATCCACCGCTAGCACAGCCGCGCCCGCCGACAGCAGCGCGGCCGGATAGCTGTGCGGCGACATCACCGTGTCTTGGTCCACGAAGCTGTAGCCGCTTTCAGGCGTTGCCGCCTTTACCGCTTCGATATGCGCCTGTGCATGCACCAGACGCAAATGCGCCGGCGTGGCGGGTTGCGCCTGGTGCCGCACCAGCCCATCGAAAGGCACACCGGTTAGGGCGTCCAACACGGCTTTAAGCCGCGCCGGGCTTTCCGGGTGGCGCGCCGGCGGCTGGTGCAGCGCGCAGTCCGCATGGGTGATCAAAGCGGTGGCCATAAGGGCCATTGTGCCCGACTGGCAGCCCGCTGCAAGCCGACAAAATACGCTGTAGCTCTAAGCAACACTGTAGCGACGCAGCCGGACGCCGGAGCGCGCGCTAGCAGCGCTTGCTCAGCGAATGGGCCCCCGCCTTACGTCTAGGCCTAATCGGCGGCGGCACGCGCTGCGTCTTGGCGTTGGTAGCGGGCCACCCCGTCACCGCCGATGAAGCGGCGGGCCATACCGCGGCCGATCAAGCAATTTAAGTGGGCTAAGCTTTCGCCGGTGGCCATATGCACAAGGTCATCGGTGATCGGGCGGCGAAACAAGGCACCGAACACCTCGTTGGCACGCTTGGGGGCGTCGAGCATCGCCGCAAGCTTGCCGAGACCCTCTTCGTGGTCGTCGATGAGCATCTGCAGGCGCACGCGCAGGCCATAAAACGGCTCATTGTGGGCCGGCGCAACGAGCGTGTCTTCAGGGAGTTGATCGCGTATGCGCGCGCAGCTTTCCAGCCAGTCCGCCAACGGATCCGCCTGCGGTTCCGTCGGATGCACGCTGATATTGGATGAAATGCGCGGCAACACCTGGTCGCCCGACAGCAGAACGCCCGCCTCCGGGCACCATAAGCAGATATGTTCCGGCGCATGTCCGCGGCCAACCACCGCCTGCCACGTGCGGCCGCCGATGTCTAATGTCTGACCGCCGACCAATCGACGGAAGCTCTGCGGCAACGGCGAGACGTCGCGGCCGAAACCGCCGAAACGGCGTTTGTAGGTTTCCAGTTGCGCGTCGTTAAACCCCGCCTCGCGATAAAACTGTACACCTTCTTCCGGCGCCGGCGTGCCGGTATCCGGCACCAACATGCGGCACATCAAATAGTCCGTGCGCGACATCCATAGCTCAACGCCGAAGCGCCGGCACAGCCACCCGGCAAGACCCACATGGTCGGGATGCAAGTGGGTGACAATCACTTTGGTGACAGCGCGCCCGCGCATGACGCCGTCAAAATGGCGTTCCCACAGGCCGCGCACTTGTGCGGTATCAACGCCGGTATCGACGATAACCCAGCCGTCGCCATCTTCAATCAGATAGAGATTTATGTGGTCTAGCGCATACGGCAGCGGCATGCGCAACCAATGCACGCCCGGCGCTATCTCAAAAGTTTGGCCCGGACCGGGGGCCGTTTTTAAGCCATAGGGATAGCTGATCTGCGATAGATCAGCCGGCATTAACGCGTAGGACATCATATCTCCTTCGCGCACTGGCGTACCGTGACGCGCGGTGCCGCGTCAACGCATGAAAGCGCGTCTTAAGAGGCTAAGAGGTCCGGGCCTATGGCATAAAGGCCCGCCGCCCCCGACGTCACCGGCGTTTTCAGCCCGGCTGCTTGTGGCAGGATATTAGTCGCGTAGAAGGCCGCCATATCGACCCGGCCTGCCATATAGGCGTCCTCACCCGCATGGGCATGGGCGGCCAGGGCGCCCTTGGCCAAATAGGCGCCACCGGCGACGGTGCCGATCATCTTAAGATAAGGCGTTGCCCCACCAAGCGCATCGGTCGGCTCGGATGTGAGCGCGCTTTGCAGCCATTGGGTCGTGTCCCGCAAAACGGTGCTTGCCTCTGCAAGCTCGCGGCCGATGGTCACCAATTTCTCATCGTTAGAGGCCGCACACGCTTTAGCGGTGTCGTCGATCTCGTCGAGAAAATCCTCAATCACGCGCCCGCCATCCATCGGCAATTTGCGGCTCACCAGGTCAATCGCCTGAATGCCGTTTGTACCTTCGTAGATCGGCGCTATGCGGCTGTCGCGCAAATATTGCGCAGCGCCGGTTTCCTCGATGAACCCCATGCCGCCGTGGATCTGGATGCCGATGGACGCCACATCCACGCCCACATCGGTGGCAAACCCTTTTGAAATCGGCGTGAGCAAGGCCGCGCGGCCGTGCGCCCATTTGCGCTTGGCCGCGTCGTCACCATTGTGCTCCAAGTCGATTGCAACGGCGTTGGCGTAGCAGATGCCGCGGGTTGCTTCGGTCATCGCTTTCATGGTCATGAGCATGCGCCGCACATCTGGATGGTCGATAATCGGCGACGCGCCGTCGGGCTTATCCGTATACGGCGTAAACGCTTTGCCTTGCCGGCGTTCCTGCGCATAGGCCAAGGCCTGCTGATACGCGCGCTCAGCGATGCCGACACCCTGCATGCCGACGTTCAGCCGGGCGTTGTTCATCATGGTGAACATGCAGCGCATGCCTTGGTTTTCTTCCCCGATCAGCCAGCCGATGGCGCCCTCATTCTCGCCATAGGCCATGACGCAGGTGGGGCTGGCATGGATCCCCAGCTTCTTTTCAAGGCCGATGCATTTAACGTCGTTCTGCGCGCCGAGCGAGCCGTCGTCATTGACGAAATATTTCGGCACCAGAAACAACGACACGCCTTTGGTGCCGTGCGGTGCATCCGGCAAGCGCGCGAGCACCAGGTGGATGATGTTCTCCGCCATGTCGTGGTCGCCCCAGGTGATGTAGATCTTGGTGCCCTTGATCCTGTAGCTGCCATCGCCCACCGGCTCGGCCTTGGCCTTCAGCGCCCCCACATCCGAGCCCGCCTGCGGTTCGGTCAAGTTCATGGAACCGGTCCACTCGCCGGATAGGAGCTTTGGTAGATAGGTGTCGCGTAAGTCTTGCGAGCCGTGCTGGGTTAAGCTTTCAACCGCCCCTTGGCTCAACATCGGGCATAGCCCGAAAGCCATATTGGCTTGATTGATATATTCTTGCACCGCCACCGCCAATGCCAGCGGCAAGCCCTGCCCGCCATAGGCCACATCGCCGGGGATTGAACACCACCCGGCCTCGAGCCATTGGCGGTAGGCATCGGCAAAGCCTGCCGGTGATTTAACCCCGTCTGCATCAAGGCGCGCGCCTTCTTGGTCACCGCTCCAATTGAGCGGGGCCAGCAGGTCGCCGGCCATGCGCCCGGATTCCTCAAGCACCTGATCGATGAGGTCAGGCGCAAGATCGGGAAAGGCTGCGGAGCCGCATAGCTCTTTGAGGCCGGCAATTTCGTTAAGGGCAAAGGACATGTCACGGACGGGCGGGCGGTAGCTCATGCGATCTCTCTCCTATGCATCTACATCTTGTCTGCATTTACATCGTGGCGCCGTGTTTTCTACCGCCAACAGATAGCAGAAAATACGCCCTGATCCAGCCGGTGCGCGCATATGCGCTTTGTGGCTTTTCCGCGCTAGGGGCCTGTGGCAGGTTGCCCGCCATGACTGGCACGCCGCGCCGACCCAACCAGGAGACCTTAAACCGCGCCGCCCAATGCTTACGCGATGGGGGCTTGGTGGCGCTGCCGACGGAGACCGTATACGGCCTTGCGGCGGACGCCACAAACGACCAGGCCGTCGCCCGCATCTTCGCGGCAAAAGGCCGGCCGGCGTTCAACCCGCTCATTTGCCATATATCCGACATCGCAATGGCGCGCCGGCTTGGTGTGTTTGACAATACGGCACGCCGCTTGGCGCAGACATTTTGGCCGGGGCCGTTAACGCTGATTGTGCGCCGCCGGGGCGATTGCCCGGTATCGCCGTTAGCATCGGCCGGCCGCGATACGCTGGCGCTGCGGATGCCGGACCACCCGACGGCGCTAGCGCTTATCGCCCGCACCCAGCGGCCGCTCGCTGCCCCCAGCGCCAATCCGTCCGGCGGCATCAGCCCAACGCGCGCCGCGCACGTGGCCGAAGGGCTGGGGGATAAAGTCGACATGATCCTCGATGGCGGCCCATGCCGGATCGGGGTTGAGTCCACGGTGGTATCGGTCGCTGACAACCGGCTGCGGCTGTTGCGCCCGGGCAGCATTACCCGCGCACAGCTTGAAGCCGCCGCCGGCATAGATGTCAGCATCGGCCCGGCTGCCAGCACCACTGGCGGCACCGCTGGCGCGCAGATCGAAGCGCCGGGCATGTTGGCAAGCCACTATGCGCCCAAGAGCCCGCTGCGGCTCAACGCCACCGCCATTGCCCCGGGAGAAGCCTTGCTGGCATTCGGCCACACCATACCAAAAACGGATGGGCCGACTGCCAATCTAAGCCCGTCCGGCGACCTCACGGAAGCGGCGGCGAATTTATTTGCCTTGCTGCGGCAGCTTGATACGCACGCGCCGGCGTGCATTGCCGTCATGCCGATACCGCAAGAGGGAATCGGCGAAGCCATCAACGACCGGCTCACCCGCGCCGCCGCCCCACGGCCAGGCGCAGGCCCATAAGGCGCCCCCTTTGACGCGCACCTAGATCCGCTTTACGTCACACCCATGCGCAATGACCCTCTTCCGCACCACGTGGTCGCGCGGTTCATCGACGCCGCGGGACCCGGCGGTGCGCTCATCGCCGGACAAGACGATCTGACACGCTATCTCACCGAGTGGCGTGGGCTGTTCGACGGCGTAACGCCGCTGGTGCTGCGCCCGGCGCGCGTCAGCGCCGTGGCGGCGATTGTGCGCGTAGCCCAGGAGACGCAAACCGGATTGGTGCCGCAGGGCGGCAATACGGGGCTTGTCGGCGGGCAAATCCCCGATAGATCCGGCGCGCAGGTGGTGGTGTCGCTAGAGCGCCTCAACACCATCCGCGAGATCGATGCCCTGAACAACACCATGACCGTGGACGCCGGCTGCACGCTGCAAACGGTCCAAGATAGCGCCGCCGATCACGGCCGGCTGTTCCCCTTGAGCCTTGCATCGGAAGGGTCATGCCAGATCGGCGGCGCCATTTCGACCAATGCCGGGGGCACCGCCGTGTTGCGCTACGGATCGATGCGCGACCTGCTGCTAGGCCTTGAAGCCGTGTTGCCCAATGGCGAGGTCTGGAACGGGCTGACGCGGCTGCGCAAAGACAATACCGGCTACAATCTCACCCAGCTTCTTGCCGGTGCGGAAGGAACATTGGGCATTATTACCGGCGCGGTGGTGAAACTGTCACCGGCCCCCAAATCCACCGAGACGGCGTTTGCCGCCATACCCGGCCCGCAGGCGGCGGTGGAATTGCTTGCCCATCTGCAGCAGGCAAGCGGCGGGCTTATCTCCACCTTTGAAATCATCAGCCGCGGCGGGCTTGACTTGGTGTTGCGCCATTTCACCGATACCAAAGACCCGTTCACCCACCGCGGCGCGTGGTACGTTCTGGCCGAAGCCACGGCGGGCACCGAGGGCTGGCTGCGCGGCGTTATGGAGGCGGCCTGGAGCGCTGCCATGGAGGCGGGGCTTATCAGCGATGCGGTGCGTGCGGAAAGCGAGGCACAGCGGCGGCAGCTGTGGGCGCTGCGCGAAAACATGTCCGCTGCGCAAAAGCGTGAAGGCGCGAGCATCAAACACGACGTGTCGGTACCGGTTTCATCCGTGCCCGCCTTTCTCGATAAGGCTGTGGCCGGTGTTGAAGCCGCGCTGCCCGGCATCCGGCCGGTACCCTTCGGGCATATCGGCGACGGCAATATTCACTTCAATCTCAGCCAGCCGGTGGGGATGGACCCGCACCGCTTCTTAGCGCAGCGCCAGCACTTGAACGATATCGTGCACGCCGCCGTGGCGTCTTTTGGTGGGTCGATTTCCGCCGAACATGGCATCGGCGCCCTCAAGCGCCATGAGATCGCCCGCTACAAACCGCCCGCAGCGCTTAACGCCATGCGCGCCATCAAAACGGCACTCGATCCCAACGGCATCATGAACCCGGGCAAGCTGCTTTAGGCGCTCTTGCTGCGCAACCCGGCAATCGGGATATTCCGCAACGGCGCAATCAGCACCTTGTCAATGCGGGTGCCGTCGATATCCATGATCTCAAACCGGTAACCATCCCAGACGAACTCATCGCCTTCCGTCGGCAGCCGGCCGAAGAAATGCAGCATGGCCCCGGCAAGGGTGTTGAACTCCTCCCCCTCCTCGCCCGGCAGCGATCTTAGGCCCAGCACCTCTTTAAGCTCATCCACGGTGGCCGAGCCTTCCACAAGAAAGCTGCCATCCGAGCGGGTAACGACCGACATCCGCGCCGCGTCACGGTCGCCGGATAAGTCGCCGACCATGGCCCGGAAAATTTCAGCCATGCTGATGGTGCCTTGTATTTCTCCGAACTCATCCACCACCAGCGCCATCATTTTGTTTTCCGCTTGCATGGTACCAAGCACCTGCAACGCCTTTGCGCTTTGCGGCACATAAAGCGGCGCGTTCATGCTGGCGAACAGATCTATGTTGAACTCGCCGGGCATGGACCCCAACAATTCTTCGGCGCGGATGACGCCGATAGGTTCGCGCTGCGGGCCACGGCCCACCACGTAGCGCATGGATTGCGACGCGCGGATGACCTCGACGTTTTTTTCAAGCGGTGCATCGTAATCGAGCCAGGGTACCTGCCGGCGCGGGGTCATGATGTCATAGGCCAGCTTGTCGCCAAGGCGAAACACGCGGTGCACAATATCGCGTTCCACGTCCTCGATGGCCCCGGCTTCGGCCCCTTCAATCACAAGCTGGCGAATTTCCTCTTCCGTGACCTGGCTCACCGGCTCCGCCGAGATGCCCAGGAAGCGCAGCATCAGATCGCTTAACGTCGACAGCAGATCGACAAACGGGCCAAACAGGCGCGATAGGCCCAACATCGGCCGCGCGATGCCGCTGGCGATATATTCCGGATTACCGAGCGCCACGCGCTTTGGCACCAATTCGCCGATAACCAGCGTCAATATGGTGACGAATACCACCACCAGACCAAGACCCAGCGGCGCCCCATAATCGCCGATCCATTCAACGCGCGACAGCATTTCGCCAAGCGGTTGCGAGACGGTGGCCGCGCCGAACGCGCCCGAGAGCACGCCGATCATGGTGATGCCGATTTGCACGGTGGACAAAAAGCGTTCGGGCTTTTCGCGCAGTTGTGCGGCCACTTTGGCGCCAGCCGCGCGCTTATCCCCGTCCGCAAGCCCTTGCAGACGCGCTGGCCGCGACGAGACCACCGCCATCTCCGACAACGCGAAAAAGCCGTTTAGGAGCGACAGCGCCAGTAGAATAATGATGTCAAGTGCCATCAGGAATCCAAGCCAACCCTAGCAACACAATATAGAGCACTATAACGTGAAATAGAGCACTACAACCTGAATTGCTCGTTTTTGCGGGCATGCCCCCTACCCATGCGCGAGGCACGAGGCGGGATGGCCAAAAACGATAGCAAGAGTCCTATCCGGTTCCGCGAAGCAATACCAGATGATCGCGATACTGTGACACGCCTGTGGCAGGCCTGCGGGCTGACGCGCCCGTGGAACGACCCGGCGGCGGATTTTGACGCAGCTTTGGCCGGACCATCATCCACGGTGCTGGTCGGGCATGGTCCGCACGGTTTAATGGCTAGCATTATGGTTGGCCATGACGGGCATCGCGGCTGCGTTTATTACGTTAGTGTGAGCACCGCCCACCGCCACGAGGGGGTGGGCCGCGCTTTGATGGTGGAAGCGGAAGCCTGGCTAAGGGCGCGCGGTCTGGCAAAGCTCAACCTGTTGGTGCGCGGCGACAATCGGCACGCGATCGGCTTTTACGAGGCGCTCGGCTATAGCGTCGAACCCAACGTGCAGCTTAGCCGCCGCCTTGATGCGGACGAGGCCTAGAACAGCGTCATCTGCGCGGTGGGCGTCTTAGGCGTTTCGGCTTGTGTGACCGTTGTTTGCGGTCCGGCGGGCGCCTGTACCGTTTCATCGTCGTTTGCCACGCTGTTTATGCGGTGGGATATGGCTGTTATGTCGAGCAGATCATCCGGTGCCGGTGCGATGAGCGCCAAGGCCTCGGCCATCCGGCGGTGCGATCTATCCATCCACGTATCCCAGCCGGCTTCATGCAAGATGACCGGCATACGGTGATGCACAGCCGACAGCGGTGCGTTGGCTTGGGTGGTGACGATACAGCAGCTTTCTAGTTGCGATCCGTCGGCGGCGTGCCACCTTTCCCAGATGCCGGCAAACGCCATCATGCCGCGGTCGCGGCGGCGGATGAGATAGGGCTGCTTTAGGCCTGTAGTCGTGGTCTTCCATTCATAGAACCCATCGGCCGGTATCAAGCACCGCCGGCGTTGGAAGGCGGCGCGAAACGCCGGCTTCTCGGCCACCGTTTCGCCGCGCGCATTAATAAGCGGCTTGCCCGAGACCTCCCGCGCCCATTGAGGCACCAGGCCCCACCGCACCACAGCGACATGCGGCCGGGTGTCGCTGTGGCGGCGGATGATGGGTACGGGTTGGGTTGGCGCAATGTTCCAGCGCGGCGGAAAATTAGGCTGTTCGGGATAGTCGAACAGGCGGCGCATAGCGTCCGGCGGCAGGGTCAGGGCGTAGCGTCCACACATGGGGGCAGTCTATACGACACCGCTAAGCCGCACCAAGCACGTACCGCCCGCCGCGCTAATGGTTAAGTCAGCGGTAAGTCGGCGGTAAGCCAGCGGTAAGGAAGCATATCTAGGGTGCAACTTTTGGTGGTAAACACCTTAATATCGGCACCACGGGTCCAAGCGCATGCACAGCGCCGAAACGAGCGGTACACAAACCAAGGTGGAACGGCGCGCATCCGCTCGCGCGGTGATGGGCTGGCCGCGCACCCTGGCGCGCTTAGCGCACGGCCGCAATATCAACCCGGAAACCCTGCTGGCGACAGATTATCTCAATCATTTCAACGAGATCGTCATGCTCATCGACATGGCGGCCGACATGCCCGAATGCATCGAAGACATCGCCGCGTGGCAACCTCTAAGCTATGCCGGCCACTTTAGACGCTCCAACTTTGCAGCGCGGGAATTGGCCATTCTGGCCTATGAAAACGCCCCGGAGCGCCATCGCGATCCGTTTGACGTGGTGATCGCGCAAGCAAACCGGATCGCGCAGGAAGCTGCGCACGCCCTGTCCCAGGCGACTGCCGCCGATGCGCCGGAGACGGCGGCTATCAGCGCCATCGCCACGCGGTACGCGCAAACCTTGCGGCGGCTGATCGACATTGCCAGCGGCATCGTGAACGGCAAAGGCTTACGTGTGGACCAATCGGAAATCGACGCCATACTGGCGGAATGACACGATCACACAGCCCCCACGACCCCCACGAGTCTAGGATGACCGCACCGGCCATTGCCGCGGTCAGCGTTGCGGTGCTGCGCGGCGCAAAGGTGCTGCTGGTCCAGCGCGGGCACGGCGCGGCGATTGGCCAATGGGCGTTTCCCGGCGGCCGCATCCAGAGCGGTGAAACGGAAGAGGCAGCAGCCTTGCGCGAACTTGCCGAGGAGACGGCTATCACCGCGCGGCTCACCGGCACGCTCGCACGATACGCCGTCCCCGCATCGCCCACCTTAGGCCCCATAGACCTCATGGTCTTCACAGCCAGCTATGTGGCCGGCACCGCGCGCGCCCAAGACGATGCGCGGGCGGTTGTGTGGATCAGGCCGCAAGATGCATTGACGCGCGATTTGGCCGTCAATATGGCGGATGCGCTGCGCCGGCTATACCATCCGCCAGAACGCATTACCCCCGTCCCCCGTTAACCCCATTACGAGGCAACACCCATGGCCTATTCCCCGTTCGATCTAACCGGAAAAGTCGCACTGGTGACCGGCGGCAATGGCGGTATCGGCTTGGGCATGGCCGATGCCATGGCGCAAGCCGGCGCCGATATCATGGTGTGGGGCACCAACCAGCAAAAAAACGATGCGGCTGTTGCGCACTTACAAGCACACAGCGCCGGCACGATCGACGCCATGCGCGTGGACGTCTCCAACGAGGAGGAGGTCGTGCGGGCGATGGCTGAAACCGCTGAAAAGATGGGCCGCATTGACACAGTCTTCGCCAATGCCGGCATCGGCTACGGCGCGAACTCGTTTTTGAACATCACCACGCAAATGTACCGAAAGGTTCTTGCGGTCAATCTGGATGGTGTGTTCTGGACGTTCCGCGAGGCGTGCCGCCACATGCAAGAGCGCGCCCAAAACGGCGATCCGGGCGGATCGATTGTCGGTGTCGCAAGCCTGGCAGCCATAGAAGGGGCCGGTCGCAACGAGCACTACGCCGCCACCAAGGGGGCGGTCATTTCGATGATGAAAGGCGTGGCCGTTGAATTCGCCCGGTACGGCGTGCGGGCAAACGCCATTTTGCCGGGCTGGATTGCCACCGACATGACATCCGCCGCGCAAGACGCCCCCGCCTTTAGCGAGAAGGTGATACCGCGGGTGCCGGCGCGCCGCTGGGGCCAGCCGCACGACTTCGGCGGCGTCGCCGTTTATCTCGCCTCCGACGCCTCAAGCTATCATTCCGGCGATACTTTCGTCATCGATGGCGGCTACGCGATCTTCTAGCGCCTTAATTCATCGGCACATTGCGGTTGCCATAGGCCAGTTCGCACTGGGTATATGCGTCGCTGCCGACTTCGTAGCCATTTTCTTCGTAGCAATACTGCATGGCCTCCCAAAAATGGCCGGGCCGGGCAAACTCTTTGAGTTTTTGGTCATGCGGTAAGCTATCCCAATATTCCTGCACCTCTTGGCGCATTTCCGGGGTAACGCAAATCAGGCGGCCGAACTCGTCCGTCCGGTTACGCGCGATGCATTCAGGCGATGGGCCTCTAAACGAGCCGTCCGCATTCCATTGGCTGGCATTTTGCTGCCAGCTCTTGTTACGCATGGCAACGCATGTGTCGCTTTGCTCAGTGCCGGCACGGAAGCCTAAAAAATCGCAATAAATAATGGCCCGCCAATCCTCAAACCGGCCTTCGTATAGAGATTCTTTGAAATAGCGCGGCATGCGCTGCCACCAATCCTCAAACCGCTCCCGCTCCTCAGCATTCATGGTCGTCATATAGGCTTCAAGTTCCGGCGTGTAGTCGCTGGCGATTGCCGCGTGCACGGGCATCATGGCGACCAGGGCGGCAACCATAGATAGGCATCTAAAACGCAGCCGCATCGTGTCGTCCTCCCTGCTTGGGCTCACCCGCGGCTAAAGCCAGTGGTTAAGGCGGTAGTTCAAGTATAGCACGGTTTTCCGCTTACCGATGCGGGGGATCGGGCGGGCCCTTAAGCTCGACCGTATTGCCATCGGGATCTTTGAGATAGAGGGAGGGCCCGTAGCCGCCGGCGCCATAGCGGCGTTCCACCGGCCCGGCAGGCACACTATGCGCGGTCAGCCAATCGCGGATTTCCTGCTCGTCAAACTCCGCAAGCGACAGGCAAAAATGCTCCATATTGCGGCCGTCCGCTGCTGGCGGGCCGCCTCCCTTGCGGCCCGAGCTGCTGTCAACCGGCACCAGATCGATCAGGCTGGCGCCAGCGCGCAATTGGATAAGGCCTGCATCAAGGTAGCGCTCTGCCTCTAGTCCCAGAACGCCCGTGTAAAAGTGCAGCGACCGTTCAATATCAACAACACGCAGCACCACGTGGTCTAGCGCGACAATGTCCAACATCTCCGCCATGGCCGCTTCCCTATTCCACCACCCCTTATTCCACCACCCTACGCCCTGGGCCGCCACATATGCGCATCCTATCTATATGACTGCTTCTATGACGAACGGGCCGGCGCGCGACATGGCGGCCTTGAACGCTGTGTTGAATGCTTCCGCCGTCTCGCAGCGGACCGCCTCCACACCCATGCCGTTGGCAAGATGGACCCAGTTCAGCTCCGGGTTGTGCAGGTCGAGCATGGACAGCGCCTTAGGGCCCGGATTTTCCGCCCCGACGCGCATCAGTTCGATGTTGAGGATGGCGTAAGAGCGGTTGGCCAAAATGACCGTCACCACGTCGAGCTTCTCACGCGCCTGGGTCCATAAGGACTGCAGCGTATACATCGCCCCGCCATCGCCATGGAAACACACGATTTTGCGGTCCGGACAGGCGATGGCCGCGCCGGTGGCCAGCGGCAGACCTTGGCCGATCGACCCGCCGGTCAGGCTTAGATGATCGTGCGGCGGCGCCGTTTCCGTGTAGATATTGGTGAACAGTCCGGCCGTCGCCCCTTCATCGGAGAGGACCGCCCCTTCGGGCAGAAAATGCGCGATGGCCCGCCCGACACCGTCCGCATCCAAAGGGCCGGATGCTAAATCAGGCTTATCTAGGCCGGCATAGGTGGCCGCCTGCGCCGGTGCGCCCACCGCATCGGCGAGCGCTTGCAAGGCCGCTAAGCCATCTTGTTCCGGCCGCGATAGAACGAGGGTTTGCGCGTCTGGCGGCGTCAGCCAGCTTTCTTTGCCCGGGTAAGCAAAGAACGCCACCGGATTGACCGCATTACACAGGATCAGTTGCTCAACATCGGCGATATAGTCCACCGCCTGTTCGGCGAAATAGGGCAAGCGCTCGATTTTGACGCGGCCGGCGCCGCGCTGCATGCGCGGGGTAAACGTATCGCACAGGATGCGTGCCCCTGTTGCCGCCTGAATGCGCCCGGCAAGGTCAAGCCCATCGGCCAAGAGCGCCCGGCCGCGGATCAGGATTGCGGACTTCTTGCCGTTTTGCAGCGCCTGCGCGACCTTATCGATAACGCCGCCGTCAACCGGGCGCGCGGGGGCCGGCGCGATCGGCTCCGCCGCGGCATCCGCATCAAGCCATGCGGTATCGGCAGGCAAAATAAGCGTCGCGATGCCACCCGGCGCATCCATGGCCGCCGCATAGGCCCGCGCGCCGGCCTGCGCCACGTCTTTGGCATCCTCCGGCGTGTCAATCCACACAGAATTCGGTTGTGCCACCGCCGCAATGTCCGACGCCAAAGGGGCATCATATTGGCGGTGATAGGTTGCATGCTCGCCCACGACGTTGATGATCGGCGTCGCCGCGCGGCGGGCATTGTGCAAATTGGCAAAGCCATTGCCCAAACCGGCGCCAAGATGCAACAGCGTTGCCGCCGGCTTGCCGGCCATGCGGCCATAGCCGTCGGCGGCGCCCGTCACAACGCCTTCAAAGAGGCCTAATACCGGGTGGATACCGTCGATGCGGTCCAGCGCGGCCACAAAATGCATCTCCGAGGTGCCGGGATTGGTGAAACACACCTCTACCCCGCAGTTGACGAATGTCTGCACCAGGCTTTCCGCGCCATTCATGTCACGCCCTCCCTAAGTCCACGGCCCCCTACGATGGCGCATAGCGGCTAGCTCAGCAAATTAACCAGCAAACGCCCCAACACAAAAACGCCGAAAGACGCTATGAGAATACCGGAGATGTGGTTGAACAGTACCAGCATCTCGTCGGTCATACGATGGCGCAGCATGCCGACGCTCATGGCCACGCCCAACCACCACAAGGCTGACCCGAGAAAGACAGCGGCCACCAGCATACCGGCCGAGGCCATGCTGGAATTAACCGTGATCAACCCTTCGACACCGCCGAAAATGGCGACAAATCCCAGCATTGTCGCCGGATTGGTGATGGTCAGCACAAACGTTGCGAGCATCGCGCGGGCCAATTTGCCGGTCGACTTCGATACCACGTCCGGGTTGTCTGCGGGTTTGTGAAAAAAGGTATGGATGCCCAAGGCAATCAAAAACACGCCACCGATCACCTGCAACCAGACGCCGAAGGTAGTAAGAAGCGCAAACGCGGCGGTGAGGCCGAATGCGGCTATGGCGGCAAAGACCGCATCCCCCACAGCAGCACCAAGCCCCGATACAAACCCATTGGTGCGACCATAGGCGAGCGTGCGGCGTATACAGATAAGGTTGACCGGGCCAATGGGTGCGGCAACGACAATGCCGATGAGCACACCATTGAGCATCAGGTACCAATCGGACATGCATAACCCTAGACTTTGGGGGGAGGTGGAAGACGGCGCGAGGGGGGATTCGAAAGCATCATGTGCCCGATGGCGGCGCGCTAGACAACCACCACGTCGTTGCCGGGCGGATCGCTAAACAGCCGCGCCACATCTTCCGCCCGCCGCGCAAGGGATACAGCTTGGTTGATATAGCCCTTATCCGTCAATTCACCCGCATCGAGAGACGGCGGGGCGGCCAATAGCTTTGCCCGGTGAATTTGCGTGGATGAGCCCGGATGCCGGGCATTGTGGGCGCGCAGACCTTCGGCAATGCGCTCTAGCACGCGCGGTGCGCGCACCACATCGTCCACCGGCGTATCATCGTCCAGGCCTGCAGCCTTGCGGCAGGCAGGCACATTCGGAAAGCCCAAAATGCCAACATAGGCCTCATCCAGGCCGGCAACCAGACAATCCTGTATTAGGCCGTTGCCCGCCTCCACCGCCTGCACACGCATGCGGCCAGCATTAACCCAGGTGCCGGAGGCAAGCTTGAAATCTTCAACGACGCGCCCGTCAAAAACCAAGCCTTGGGCAGGGTCGCCGTCATCGACGAAGCGGGCGGCATCGCCGAGCTTGTAAAACCCCTCGCTGTCAAAGGCGTCCGCCGTCTTGTCAGGGTTTTTGTAGTAGCCGGGGGTAATGCACGCCCCCTTCACCCGCACCTCCATTTTAAGGCCGGCGGGCACAAGCTTGATCTGAACGCCCGGCAACGGCAGGCCCAAAAGGCCCATGCGCTCGGTTTCCCAATGGGTGCTGGTAATGGTCGGGGCGGTTTCGGTGGCGCCATACCCGGACGTAAACAAAATGCGTTCACCGGTAATGCGGATGGCGACTTTTTGCATGCGCTCCGCCAGGTCCTGGTTCAAGGCGGCGCCGCCATAGCCCATGGACCGCAATTGCGAGAAGAAGTTACGAGCCAGATCATCGTCGCGCTCTAACTCCTCAACCAGCATGCCATAGGCCGCAGGCACGTTGGTGTAGGTGGTGGGCGCAACCTCCCGCAGGTTCTGCACCGTTTCGCCAAATTGGCCCGGGATCGGCCGGCCGCCGTCGATATAGAGCGTGCCGCCGGCGGTGAGCAGGTTGTTCAAAACCGCATTGCCGCCGAACACGTGGTTCCACGGCAACCAATTGACGAGGGTCGGCGGCGGATCGTCCGGGTCGGTGTCGATCAATTTGGTGGCCATGACCGAATTGATACACATCATGCGGTGGGTGGTGATGACCGCCTTCGGCATGCCGGTGGAGCCGGAGGTAAACAAATATTTGGCCACCGTGTCATAGGTGAGCGCCGCGTAAGATGCGTCCACCTGCGGCGTTACCTCGGTCTTGAGGAGATCTGCATAAGACGTGCTCTGAAACGCCTGAGACGGTTTCTCGACGTGGATGAGAGATAGATCTTCCACGTCGAGCGCGCCGAGCGCATCTTCGAATTGAACCCCATCTTGGACGAAAATCGCCTGCGGCTCGATCAGTTCAAAGACGTAACGCAGCTTGGCGTAGTCCGACGAGATAAGACTATAGCTCGGCGACACCGGCACCGCCGGCGCCCCGGCCAAGATGGCGCCGTAGGTCATAAGAGCGTGTTCCAGCGAATTGCCGGACAGGATCATCAGCGGCTTGCCCGGCCCCACGCCACGGTCCATGAGACCTTGCGCAATGCGGCGGACGCAATCATAGGCCTGGCCGTAGGATATTTTGTCCCACGCGCCAAACGCCTCACCGGGCTTGGGTGCGCGCCGTTTTGCCAGCCATACCCGGTCAGGGCATTCCGCCGCCCACGTCTTGAGCGGTTCGATGACATTGCTGGCCGGATCGCCCATGGGATGGGGGTTTTCGAGCACGATCGCACCGTCGTCGCGGCGCTCCACGGTTACCCGCGTCTCGACAAAATTAACCTTCCTAAACGGCGGCAAGCCCATTATCCGCATCCCCCCACATGTTTTTAAATCGGCCCCAGCTTAAGCGCTGGGTGTTATCTATCGCGCTAGGCGTTGACGTCTACCAGCAAGCGCCCGCGCACGTTGCCCGCCATGATATCCGATGCGGCCGCGATGACATCGCCTAAGCCGATGGACGTCGTCATGGCGTGCAATTTGCCCGTATCGAGATCACGGGCCAGGCGGCTCCACGCTTCTTCGCGGATGCCGCGCGGCGCCATGACGCTATCGATGCCCGCAAGCGTTACACCGCGCAGAATGAAAGGATAGACGCTCGCGGGCAGGTCGGCACCGCCGGCCAGCCCGCACGCGGCCACCGTGCCGCCATAGGCGGTCTGCGCTATGACGTTCGCCAATGTCACACCGCCCACCGCATCGATGGCGCCCGCCCACCGCTCTTTACCAAGCGGCCCTCCGGGTTCGGAAAATTTCTGGCGATCTATGACCTCAGCCGCGCCAAGGTCTTTGAGATAGTCCGCTTCTTCGGTGCGGCCGGTGGATGCAACCACCCGATAGCCCAACCCGGCGAGCAACGCGATGGCGACGGACCCGACGCCCCCATTGGCACCGGTCACCAGAATATCCCCATCTTTCGGGCCAAGCCCGTGCTTTTCTAGCGCCAGCACGCACAGCATCGCCGTATAGCCCGCCGTGCCGATGGCCATGGCATCTGCCGTTGTAAAAACGTCCGGCAGTTTCACAAGCCACTCCCCCTTGACGCGCGCGCGCTGTGCATAGCCACCGCTATGGGTCTCGCCAACGCCATAGCCATTGAGCACAACCTTATCGCCCGGCGCCCAAGCGTCATGGGTGGAGTGTGTCACCTCGCCGGCGAAATCGATGCCGGGAATGATCGGCCAGGTTCTTAGGATCGGCGCCGCCCCGGTAAGCGCCAGCCCGTCTTTGTAGTTCACGGTCGAATGAGCGACGGCAACCGTCACGTCGCCCTCCATAAGGTCAGCGTCCGTTATGTCTTGCACGTCAATTTTCTGCCCATCGTCGGATTTTGTCGCCACCAAGGCGCGAAAAGTGTCAGCCATATCGGAAATCTCCCATTGCACATGCGGTCTTAGCGCCGGCGGGCGTTGAGAACCACATTCTTCGCGCGCAACGGGACCTTATCCGGCCGCAGGCGTCAAGGTGGAAGGCGTCAAGAGAGCACCACCCACGCCCCGCCCCGCCGCCGGGTGCCCTCATCGGTGCGCACCGGGTGCCGCTATTCTAGGACGCGCGCAAAAACTGACAGGTAATTTTCAACGCAAGCCGATTGCGAAAACTCAGCATCGACCCGGCGGCGCCCGGCGTCTACGAGCCGGCGCGCAAGGGCGCCATCATCGCGCAAGCGGGCGATAGCGGCGGCAACGGCGGCAGCATTGTCGCGCGGCACCAACACGGCATCCGCGCCGTCGCGCACCAGCCACCGGGGCCCCACCGCATCCGCCGTAACCACTGGCGTCCCGTGCGCCCAGGCCGCAATAATCACGTTGCCGAAAGGCTCAACCCGGGATGGAAAGACGCATATATCCGCTGTGCGCAACAAGCGGCCCGGGTCATCGCGCCAGCCGAGCCATTTGACCCGCGCCGCAATGCCCAAATCATTCGCTTGCTTTTTAAGCTGTGCCTCAAGCGGCCCGGCGCCGGCAACCCAAAGATAAGCCTTAGGCGTTGCGGCCAACGCCTCCAGCGTCACGTCAAACGCCTTGGCCTCGTGCAAGCGGCCCATGGCCAGCAGCAACAGCGCATCGTCCGGCGTATCAAAGGCGGCGCGCGCTAACGCCGGGCGCGGGTCAACGGCGGCAAAGTTGGGAATGAAATGGATTATGCCCGGGTCAATGCCGCTGTGCGTGAGATAGCGCACCAGGTCGGGCGTATTGCAGATATGCGCGTCATAGCCGCGAAACGACGTGAGGTTATAATAACCGCCATGGCGCGCGATGCGCGCATAAGGTCCTTTCGGCGTGGCGCGCGCGGCACGGCCCATCCAGGCCATAACGATATCTGCGTGCAGGTCGCGGGCCGCGGCCTGAATAGCGCGCGGCGTTGTCCAATCCAGCCACCGCTTAAACGGTGCGGTGGCAAGCGGCACACCGGCCTTTGTGAGCATGTTTTCGCGCGCGCTGTTCGGGCGCATTACCGCATGCAGGGTGTGGCCGGCAGCGTGCAAGGCGATGGTGAGATCGACACAAAAGCGCTCCGCCCCGCCCACCGGCCCGCCGGCGATCGTCTGCAAGATGTTCACCGCGGCCCCTCATCGTCCTCAAGCGTTGCCTTGAGGTAAGAGACAATCGGATAGAGCCCGGCCAGCATCGCGACCAAAAACCCATAGCCGCCCTCGCGGTAGCCCTTGCGGCGAATATAGGCCTTATAGAATCGCGACGGGATGCGGCGGATGTTGCGGCGCAGAGTTTCCGAACGCGCCTTGCCGCTGGCGCGCAGGTCTTGCGCGTGCGCCGTGGTGTAGCGGTCGAAGCGCGCGAGCATATCGGAAATATCCCTATCCACCAGATGGTCGATGCGCGTGTCCAGCCGGCCTAAACGCCGCCCAAGCTGCAGTGACGGATGCACGCGCTGGCGGCCCCAGCGCTTAGCACCGCGCGCAAACAGCCGCGGGGCCGAACTTGCGCCAATATAGGCACCCCAGCCATAGCGCACCCGGGTGTGGCCGATGTAATTGTCGAACGGTACCAAATAGTAACCGGGGGGCGAGGTCTGGGTGACCGCGCGCATTTCACGCACCAAGTCCGGCGGTACGCGCTCGTCGGCATCCACTTCCAATATCCACGCACCGGTGCACGCATCGATGCCCGCATTTCGCCTATCGCCCTCTATGGGCCATGCGCCTTCAATGATTTTGTCGGCGCCAGCGGCGACCGCCACCTCTTTTGACCGGTCCGTACAGCGGTCAAGAACCACCACCCGCTCATCGGCAAACGCTAATGCCTCAAGGCAGGGGCGCAAATTGTGTTCTTCGTTGTGGGCAACGGTGAGCGTTGAGATAGGCGGGCGGCGGGCGGCATCAGGATGGCTGACCGTTGCATGAAGCGCGCGCGCCGCCGCGGCCACCTTGGCGACCGGTAGGTCTTTCATTTCGCATTTCGTCGACCGGTGGTCATAGGCGGGGTCATTGATGATCTGCTCAAAGCTGCGCGGCCCGCGGACGCTGGCGCCTTTCGGCCCCCACGGGCCATAGCGGGCTTCCGGGCTGGGGCCGAACAGGCCTAGCGTGGGCAGCCCAACGGCTGCTGCCATGTGCATCGGCCCTGAATCATTGCCCACATAAAAATCAGCCCGCGCCAGGCACGCAGCGCACAGCGGCAGATCGGTCTTGCCGACAAGGTCAATGACCCGATCCTGGGGCATACCGTCAATAATCGGCAGCGCCGCGGCGCGTTCTTCCGCCGCACCGATCACCATCACGCGGGCGCCGGGCAAAATGCCGACCGGCCCGGTAAGGTCGGCAACGAGAGCCAAAAAGTTTTCGGCAGGCCACATCTTGCCGGGCCAATTGGCGGTCGGGCCTATGGCCAGCACCGGGCCGCCGTCGGGTACGAGCGCTGCCGCCTGGCGTTTAGCGTCGGCGCCAACCGCCAGGCGGGGTGCAGGCGGCGGTGATAGGCCCAATAGGCCGGCAATATGCGCTACCCGGTGCAGGCGCGTATCTTGCCGCAGCACATATCGTTTTTTGGTGCGCAGCTTGTAGGCAAGCGTGGAGGCGCGCAAATCCACCACGATGTCCCAACGCGTCCCGATGGTCTGGCGCAAAAGCGCCAGCCAATGGCCGACGCGCTTGCGTTTGTGCATCTCGATAATGCGCACAACCCCCGGCTGGTCGCGAAACAAGGTCGCCGCCGCCGGCCCGCAGGCGACGGTGATTTCAGCGGACGGATACCGGTCTGCGAGCCACGCCAGCACGCCACTCGACAATACGGCATCACCGATGCGGGTATAGGTGACGAACAAAATGTGCTTCATCTAAGGGCGGCTGGTTCTTGGGTCGGTTTGGCTATAATCAAACGCAGTACTGCACGCCTTATAGGTGCGCAGCAGCGCGAAAGCCAATCCGGCGCCCCGCCGGGGTGGAACCTATGTGCCAGCACGTAAAGACGTGCGTAAAGACAGTGCGTAAAGGACGTGCCCGCCGATGACCGATACGACATACGCCATTTTGCCGGACCGCGCCGTGGTCCGCGCCCATGGGGCGGACGCCTATGACCTGCTGCAGCGGCTGGTCACCGGCAATACGGACCGCGTGGCGGCCGGCGAGCCGGTCTACGCTTTGCTGCTCACGCCGCAAGGTAAGTTCCTGTTTGATTTTTTCATGGTCGCAGACCCTGAGCACGCCGATGCCATTCTGCTCGACTGCGCCGCCGCGCGGGCCGACGCGCTGCGCCAGCGCCTAACCATGTACACTTTGCGCGCCGATGCGGCCTTCGAGGATGTGCGCAAGGACTATGCGGTTATCGCGCACTGGGGCCCCGGCGCCCGGGTATTGCCTGATGCACTCTCATTTGCCGATCCGCGTTCGCCGCTGCTCGGCGTCCGCTCCCTCGTGCCGGCGGACGGCGTCAGCGCGTTCACCGCGCAAGCGGCCGGTGCCGCCGGCGAGAGCGATGCCTACCGCGCTTTTACGGTCGCGCTCGGGGTGCCGGATGGCGCGGTGGACATCCGCCCCGACAAAGACTTCCCCATCGAAAGCAATCTTGATTTGTTGCACGGGATCGATTTTCAAAAAGGGTGTTTTGTCGGCCAAGAAGTCGCATCGCGCGCGCACCGCAAAGGCAAAGCCCGCAAGCGGCTGGTGGTGGCCGATATCGATGGCACCCCGCCGGAGGCGGCAAGCGACGTGGTGATGGGGTCGGCGAAAATTGGCACGATTGCCGGCAGCACCCCTTCTCACGCGCTGGCTATGGTGTTTCTAGACCGGGTTGCCAAAGCCGGCGGCGTTCACGCTCAGGCCGGCGGCGCGCAGCTGACATTGCGCGTGCCGCCTTACGCCGACTTTGCCCTTGAGGGAGCAAGCGCATGAGCCCCGGCGGTGACCAACGGTGCGGCTGGTGCGGCGACGACCCGCTATACGTTGCCTATCACGATACCGAATGGGGGGTGCCGGAATATGATGACCGGGCTTTGTTTGAAAAACTCATCCTCGATGGGTTTCAGGCCGGTCTGGCCTGGATCACCATTCTCAAGAAACGGGATGCATTCCGGGCGGCCTTCCACGGCCTCGACCCGGCGAAGATCGCACGCTATGGACGCACAGACGTGCAACGGCTGCTGAGCGACCCCGGCATTGTCCGCCACCGCGGCAAGATCGAGGCAACAATCGGCAATGCCCGTGCGTATCTCGATATTATGGACACAGAGCCCGCGGGCTTTTCAGGCTATCTGTGGAACTATGTGGATGGCCGGCCGATCCAAAGCACCGCGCGCGATTGGCGCGAGATGCCCGCACAAACCCCGATGAGCACGGCCCTGTCGAAGGACCTGAAAAAGCGGGGGTTTAAGTTTTGCGGACCAACAATCGTTTACGCTTTCGCGCAGGCTGTGGGCATGGTCAATGACCACCAGACCACGTGCCGCCGCCACGCAGAATGCGCAGCGCTCGCCCGCACACCCCAGGCTTAAGGCTTAAGGCGCAACCCAATTCGACGTGCCGCGGGTATAATCGAATAGGGCGCGTCTATGCCCATGGCTGTGCAGATAGAGCCAATCAATAGCCTCCACATCAAACCGCATGACGGCAAAGTGCGCCGCACCGGTTTCCAAAAGATCAGGCGCCACGCGCCGGCCGTGATCGGCGAAGGGCGGTAACCCGGACTTAGGCTCCGGCGCGATGGAGCCCGGCGCGTTTTCGGCCAAATAACACACCCGGCTGCCCGGCGGCGTGGCCGCCCAGGTGGTGGCCCACACATCGCCGCCGGTCAGCACCTGCGCGCGCGCGGTGGCGCGCACCTGAACTTTCGCACCGGCATCGTAAAACAGCAGTTGGGCGCGCGAATCACGGCCAAGCTCATGGGCCTTGCACGACCGCGCATCGGTATTGGCGCGCAGCAGCCGGTTTGATCTGTCCGCCTCGCGCAGTACCACGGTGCGCGCCTGCGGCGCCCCATCGGCGCCGACCGTCGCCAGGACCAAGGTATGAAACGGCTGCTTAGACGATGTTGCCCCTGCTTCCAGCATCGCCCAAGCCAGGGTTTCCGCGGCGTCAAGCTGGGAATAGTAGTCAGGTTTCGGTGCGTGCGACGGCGGTGTGGCATCAACGATAGTCGTATCGGTCATGAACGATCCCCAGACTAAAGGCCGGCGGCGCCATAGCGCCGGCAGCGAAAATCGGGCTGTTTCGGCCCCGCTGCATGGGTTGCGCTGGCGTGACGGCGTTCCATCGCCTAAATTGAGGTGACAACATCACGCAAATCGCCGCGCCATGCAAAGCCGTGTGCCATAGCCTTAGGTGGATAGGTTGACCAAAGTCGTCATCAGCGGAACAGGTGTCTTCACGCCGCAAGAAACAATCACCAATGAAGAGCTGGTTCAGTCTTTCAATACCTATGTGCGCAATTTTAACGAGGCCAATGCGGCAGCGATTGAGCGCGGCGAGGTTGCACCGCTGACCGAATCAAGCGTGTCTTTCATCGAGAAAGCATCGGGCATCCATCAGCGCCACGTCATGAACAAATCCGGCATCTTGGACCCGGATATCATGGTGCCGCGTTTGCCGGAGCGGCCTGACGATGAACCGTCTGTTCTCGCGGAAATGGCAGTACGCGCTGCCCGCCAGGCCATGCAGCAGGCCGGCAAGACCGGTGATGACATTGATGCGGTGCTGGTGGCGTGCTCCAACTTGCAGCGTGCCTACCCGGCGATCGCCATTGAAGTGCAAGACCTTTTGGGCATCGATGGGTTTGCCTTCGACATGAACGTTGCCTGCTCGTCGGCCACCTTCGGCATCCAGCAGGCCTATGACATGATCCGGTCGGGTTCCGCCACATGCGTACTTGTCACCGACCCGGAGATTTGCACCGGGCATCTCAACTTCCGCGACCGGGACAGCCACTTTATTTTCGGCGACGTGGCAACCGCGATCATTGTCGAATCCGCAGACACCGCAACCGTCGCGCATCCTTTTGAAATCATCGGCACCCGGCTTAAAACGGAATTTTCCAACAATATCCGCAATAATTTCGGCTTCTTAAACCGCGCCGCACCGGAAGGTATCGGTGCCGACGATAAATTGTTCGTTCAAGAAGGCCGCAAAGTCTTCAAGGAAGTGGTGCCCATGGTGTCGAGCATGATCCTGGACCACTTGAAGGATGAAAATATCGGCCACAACAGCCTTAAACGCATGTGGCTGCACCAGGCCAACGCCAACATGAACGATCTCATCGGCAAGAAGGTGATGGGCCGCGACCCCTCCGAGGAAGAGCAGCCAAACATTTTGAAAGATTATGCAAACACCAGTTCGGCCGGGTCGATCATCGCCTTCAGCCAATACAGCGAAGACTTAGAGCCCGGCGATGTCGGCGTCATCTGCTCGTTTGGCGCCGGCTATTCCGCTGGCAGCGTGCTGGTGCGGCGGGTTTAGCGCCGCCTAGAGGCAGGCCCCCCGGGCACGTTACGGATACGGCCGCACCGCCACCACCTTGAACGTGTGCATTTCGCCGTCGCTTTCCTTGATCGACACGTACTCGCCTTCGGCGAGCTTATGGCGGTCGAGCTTGAAAAACAGTTCGTCGTCATCGTCATCGGCGGCGTCATAATCAAACTTCCAGCCTTTGCCCACATGGCGCAAATGACCGCGCAAATCGTCTTCGTCTTCCCAGAAACGGTGAACGGTGCAGTCGTCTTTGTGGTTTTTCCAAACATCCGGGTCGAGCTGCATCTCGCCATCCAAAGGTACGATAAATTCATAGCCGCACTTGGCGGACCCGGCGGGGTATTGTTCGCTGCGGGCGACATGAAGATGCACGCGGTAGAGCGCCATAGGAATATCCTTCTTGGTCAGAAAAAGCTGTGTGTCAAAACTTGGGTGCCGGAAACTAGTGCGCCATCAGCACGGGGATGGTCGCGTGCGAGCGGATATGGCGGGTTACGCCCCCCAGCACAAGCTCGCGCAAGCGCGAGTGGCCGTAGCCACCCATGACCAGCAGATCAGCGCCCAACGATGCGGCCTCCGCCAGCAAGACTTCGCCGGTATTGCGGTCATCTTCCGCCACAGTGTGGATCTGCGCGGTAACGCCGTGAAGGGTCAAGTATTCGGCCAGCGCCCCCGCGCTAGGGGTATCGCCGCCACTGTCTTCGTCAACGCACACGATCGTCACCATCTCAGCGCCGGCCAAAAACGGCATGGCCGCGGTTATGGCATTTGCCGCTTCGCCGCTTTCATCCCATCCAATGACGATATTGGTGCCAACGGCCCGCGCCTCGTGCGACGGCGCCAGCAATACCGGGCGGCCTTCCGCCAGCATGCAGGTCTCCAACGCGTTGGGGCCGGCCATTTGGTCGCGCGCGGAGGCATCCGCCACAATCACCAGGTCGGCAAGCCTGCTTTCCGTCGCCACCACATCGGCGGCGCGGCCTGACTTGACGCGAAAACGCAGCGTTGCGGTGCCCGGTTTTGCAGCGTCGGTAAGCTCCAAATCAGCGTCGGCGGCCGCCTTGGCGGCAGACGCCCGGCATTGGCTTTCCGCGTCATCCGCCGCTGCGCGCGCGGTTTCGATGATGTCCTCCACCACCGGGCCGGAAATGCCTTCACCGAGATACGGCAGTGCATCGGTAGGGTTAGGGCGGACAAACAGCACATCCGCCTGCGCCGCAAAGCGCTTGGCAAGGGAAAGGCTGGCGGTCAGCGCGGTTGCATCCGACGAGGAACCATAAAGCGGGCAAAGAATGCGTTTGATAACCATGTGCGTGGGGGCCTGGCATATTGAAACGGAAATCTGCGGCATTTCCTAGAAATGACTTATACGCCGATTGCGCGCGCAGAGCCATGATTTGTATCAAACGCAAGTGCCGGGGCACTCTGTGCACAGCGCCCGCATATGCGCGCACCCAAATTGGAGACAGGCCCTGCCCGCTCACAAGACCCCGCCCCCACCGCGCGCCTGGCAGCGCATGCTCAGCGGCCGCCGGCTTGACCTGATCGACCCCTCGCCGCTGGACATCGAGATCGAGGACATCGCGCACGGGCTGGCGCGGGTTGCGCGCTGGAACGGCCAGACAGCCGGCGGCCACGCCTTCAGCGTGGCGCAACACTCGTTGCTGGTCACCGATCTGGCACAGGCCTTTCAGCCGCGCTGGGGCGCTGAAAAACTTCTCACCGCCTTGCTGCACGATGCCCCGGAATACGTCATCGGCGACATGATCAGCCCGTTCAAGGCCGCCCTTGGCGTCGACTACCGCGCCTTTGAAGACCGGCTCACGCGCGCCGTCCACATCCGCTTCGGCCTACCGGCCGATACGCCCAAACACGTGCAGCGCACGATCAAGCGCGCCGACCGGGTATCGGCCTATATGGAGGCGATAGAGCTTGCCGGGTTTGCCCCGGCCGAAGGCGCGCGGCTGTTTGGGCGGCCTCGGCTCACCCCCGCACAAGCGCGCGCGGCGCATCGCTGGATTGAGCCGATGCCCTTAGGCGCCGCGCAAGAGGCCTATTTGCGGCGTTTTGCAACGCTGACAGGCTAAGCACGACAGAAAATTGCCTATCCGATTCGATTGGCTTCATAATGCTAACTATGAGCACAACGAAGAGCGTGCCACAGCAATGACAAAGCAATGAGTAAAAGCACGGGCATGGCGACTATAGGCGAGACGGCGGGGGAGATGGCGGGGGAGACGGCTCGGGAGACGGTGGGGCAGCGGCCGACCTCTTTCGAGCAGGCCTCGACCGCCGTCGTGGTTGGCCTTAACGCGGCCATTGTAACGGTTGCATCGCAAGAGCCGCGCACGCTTATCGTGCGCGCCGGCACCACGCCGGGCCGCAGCACGGCCCAATCGGATACATGGGATGCCTTGCCGTTCGGCCCGTTCGACCCCTTATCGCACCGCACGATGGAGGCCGGATTGCGCGCATGGGTGCGCGATCAGACGGGGCTTGAATTGGGCTATGTGGAGCAACTCTATACCTTCGGCGACCGCGGCCGGAACCGGCGCGCGGACGATACCGGACCGCACATCATCTCCGTCGGCTACCTGGCCTTGATCCGTGCGCAAGGCGTCAGCAGCGTAGCCAGCGCGCGCGCGAGCGCGTGGCGCGGCTGGTATGCCTATTTTCCGTGGGAGGATTGGCGCAGCGCCCGGCCACCGATCATCGACGCCACGATTGCCCCCTTAGTCAAAGACTGGGTGGCTGCGGCCCCCTCCCCCGCCCTGAAAGCGGAGCGTGAGCAACGGCTGAACCTGTGCTTTGGCTTAGGCGGTATCGCTTGGGACGAAGAAAAAGTGTTGGAACGCTTCGAGCTTTTGTACGAAGCAGGCCTGGTAGACGAAGCCGCACGCGACGGCCGCAAGAACGCCCGCCGCAAGCTTGCACTCCCCGAAAGCAAACAAGACGTCGCCGCCCTGGGCGAGCCCATGCAGCACGACCACCGCCGCATTTTGGCAACCGCCATAGGGCGCCTGCGCGCGAAACTCAAATACCGGCCGGTGGTGTTCGAACTAATGACAGATGCGTTCACGCTGACGGAACTTCAGCGTATGGTCGAGGCGATCATGGGTGGGCGGTTGCACAAGCAGAATTTCCGGCGCTTGGTTGAAAAAGGCGGTCTGGTAGAAGGCACAGGCCAGATGACCACGAAGACCGGCGGCCGGCCGGCGGAACAGTTCCGCTTCCGGCCGGAGGTGGTTACGGAACGGGCCGCGCCGGGGGTGCGCGTCAGCACCCGAACGCCCCGCTAGCGGCCTACAATAGATGCTAGCGCCTGACGCCGCACCAATATCAGGGCGACAAAGAAAACGCAGGCAATTCCGACTGCTGCTAGAAACAGAACTGTCGTCCAAGCGCCAATGCCGCCGCCATCCGCCAGCTAGGCAAAGAAGACAACCATCGTGCCTGCGGCCCATATCATCCACGAAAAGACATGCGGCCTTATCTCCCCGCGGACGATCGGGCAGATATAGGGGTAGAACGCACCAAATATGAGCACCCCCCTCCGGCTCCCGCAGCAGCCCTTGACGTGCAAGGCGATCACCTCATTTACTTGAATTGACAGAAGTAATGCTCATGTGTAGCATTACTAGCGAATGAGGGTGCGGGCTTAACGTCAGCCTTTTTGTGGCTTCATATATGCTCACTTTGAGCATAATACGTGATCAAAGGTACAAGAAAGGCCTGGCCATGACCATCGTGTACGACGCCAGCATCAATGAACGGACAAAACGCAAGGCGGCCACGGCGCCTGCAGCGAAAAAGGCGCCTGCAGCGAAAAAGACGCCGGCCCCTAAGGTCGAGGTGCCCGAATACACGCCGGGCTTAGCCAAGGAGATGGCGCCGCTTTATGCGCGCGTGGCAAAGGTCATCCCGTCGGTCGAATGGCCGTTCTTTGCGCCTTATATTTACGAGATCAACCGGCTCAAGAAGCAGAAAAACGCCGTCATCCTGGCGCATAATTATATGACGCCGGAGATCTTCCATGGCGTTGCCGACATCGCCGGCGACAGCCTGCAATTAGCGATTGAGGCCACCAAGGTTGAAGAGCAGGTCATCGTCCAATGCGGCGTGCACTTCATGGCCGAAACATCGAAGCTCTTAAACCCGCACAAGACCGTTATCATTCCCGACGCGCTGGCCGGCTGCTCGTTGGCGTCGTCGATTACCGGCGCTGATGTGCGCGCCATGCGCGCAGCGTATCCCGGCGTGCCGGTGGTGACCTACGTCAACACCACCGCCGAGGTAAAAGCTGAGACCGATATTTGCTGCACCTCGTCGAACGCGCTTAAGGTGATTGAAAGCCTCAATGCGCCACGCGTCATGTGCATTCCGGATGAATACCTCGCCCGCAATGTTCAGGCGCAAACGGAGGTTGAGATCATCGCCTATAAGGGCGCGTGCGAAGTGCATGAACGGTTCACGCCGCAAGAGTTGCGGAACTACCGGGAGACCGATCCGGGCATCTCAATCATCGCGCATCCGGAGTGCCCGCCGGACGTGGTTGCGGAAGCGGATTTCTCCGGCTCCACCTCGGCGATGATCAATTGGGTCAAGGATACGCAGCCGGCCAAGGTGATGATGGTCACGGAATGTTCGATGTCGGACAATGTGGCGGTCGAAAACCCGAACGTAGAGTTCATCAGGCCGTGCAATCTGTGCCCGCATATGAAGCGCATCACCTTGCCAAAAATCCTCGCCTCCCTCCACACCATGCAGGACGAAGTCACCATCGACCCGGCGATTGCCGCCCGCGCACGCCTGCCCATCGAACGGATGATCGCGCTCAATACCTAAGACCTAAGGGGCGTGAACCCAGGGGCAAGAGCCAAGGGCCGGGAGGCGTGGTGCCGTGATGACCAAACCCCGCGAACACTTAGCCGGTGACGCGGTTATCGCCGGCGCCGGCATGGCCGGGTTGTTCACCGCGCTGAAGCTAGCGGATGCCGGCTGCCAGGTTACGGTGCTTGCCGGCGTCGCGCGGCCGGGCGGTGCAACCTCCACCTGGGCCCAGGGCGGCATTGCAGCAGCGCTCGGCCCGGACGATAGCCCCGATCAGCACGCCGCGGACACCATTGCCGCCGGCGACGGTCTTGTTGACGCGGCAGCAGCGCACCTGCTTGCCGAGGATGCCGCCGCCCGCATCGCCGACCTTGAGGCGCTTGGCGTGCCATTTGACCGCACCCCGGATGGATCCCTCGCTTTGGGCCGCGAAGGGGCGCATGCGCGCAACCGCATTGTCCATGTGGGCGGCGATTGCGCCGGATCGGCCATCATGGCAGCGCTCGGCAAGGCGGCGTCAGCGCATGCCAACATCCACATCGTGCACGGCTGGAACGCCGCCGAGCTGGTAATCGATGGCGGCGCGGTATCGGGCTTTATCGCCCGCGCGGGAATAGAGACCGATGCGCCGCACCTTGCGTTTAGGGCACCGGCAACAGTCCTGGCCACCGGTGGCGTTGGCGCGCTTTACGCGGTTACGACCAACCCGCCCGGATCGCGCGGCCACGGGCTTGGCCTAGCGGCACGCGCGGGAGCGCGGGTAAGCGATGTCGAATTCGTGCAGTTCCATCCCACCGCCATTGCCTGCACCGCCGACCCGGCCCCCCTTGCAACGGAAGCGTTGCGCGGCGAAGGCGCCGTGTTGCTGCGCGCCGACGGCGCGCGGCTGATGCAAGGCATACATCCTGATCTGGAACTGGCGCCGCGCGATATCGTCGCCCGCCACATCGCCATGGAGATTGCCAATGGCGGCCAAGTGTTCCTCGATTGCCGCGCGGCGATCGGGGCGGCATTCCCCAAGCGCTTCCCCACCGTCTACGCAGCCGCGCAACAGGCAGGGATTGACCCAGTAACGCAGCCGATCCCCGTGGCACCGGCCGCCCATTACCATATGGGCGGCGTGGTCACGAATCTGGCCGGGGCCACGAGCCTGGCGGGCCTATACGCCTGCGGCGAGGTTGCGCGGACCGGCGCCCACGGCGCCAACCGGCTGGCCTCCAATTCGTTGCTGGAGACGGTCGTCTTCGGCGCGCGCATTGCCGCCGACATTGCCGCACATAGCAGCAGCGCCGCCGCCCCTAGCGCTGCCCCGGCCGGTAGGACAGCGCCACGCGGCGCTGATCCGCACGCGGCGGAAATTGCCAAGCTGCGGCACAGCATGGCACGCAATGTCGGTGTGGCGCGCACCGCGCGCGCGTTGGAAACCACCCTTGCCCTTATCCGCGACTTGGATGCTCAATGCCACGCCGATGCCAGCGGCTACCGCAACGTGCTGGCGGCCGCGCACCTGATCACGGCGGCTGCGTATCGCCGGCGCGAAAGCCGCGGCGGCCATAGCCGCACGGATTATCCGCAAACGGATATATCCTTAGCCCACCCGCTGCCGTTGACGCTGGCCGACGCCTATGCGACAGCGCCCCCACGCCCGACCGCTAGGACCGCCTAACCCATGACCGCGCGCCCCCCAACGGCCCCCCTAACGCACATGCCACGCCTAATCGTCGAACCGGCGGTCCGCCGCGCGCTCGAAGAAGACTTAGGCCGCGCCGGCGACATCACCACCGACTACGTTGTGCCGGCGGAAAAGCGCGCGCGCGCGCGCATCGTAGCCCGGCAAAAGGGCGTGATCTCAGGGGTCGATGCGGCGCGGACGGCGTTTCGGCTCGTCGACCCCGAATTGAAGGTCACCCCCGCGCGGCACGACGGCGATAGGCTGGGGCCAGGCGATACGATCTTAGATCTGCACGGCCCGGCGCGCGCGATCCTGACAGGCGAACGCGTGGCGCTGAATTTTCTCGGCCATATGTCGGGCATCGCAACCGCCGCCGCCCAGATGGCCGGCCTCATCGCCCATACCAAGGCCAAGGTGACCTGCACCCGCAAGACGACACCGGGCCTGCGGGCGTTCGAAAAGCACGCCGTGCGGTGCGGCGGCGGCGTCAATCACCGCTTCGGGCTCGATGACGGCGTGTTGATCAAGGATAACCATATCGCCGTCGCCGGCGGCGTTGCGGCGGCCATCGCGGCAGCGCAAGCGCAGGCCGGCCACATGGTCACAATCGAATGCGAGGTTGACACCCTCGACCAACTGCGCGAAGCGCTGGAAGCAGGCGCTGATACGGTATTGCTCGACAACATGCCGCCGGCAACCCTCGCCGAGGCGGTGCGTATCAATGCCGGCCGCGCCACGCTGGAGGCCTCCGGCGGCATCACCGCGGACACCATCGTCGCGGTTGCTGAAAGCGGCATCGATCTGATCTCGGTAGGGTGGCTTACCCATTCAGCGCCGTCGCTTGATCTTGGGCTGGATATCGCTTTCGCCGACTAGCCGCGGTAGACTTGCCGCCAAATCCAAACCCTCTTTAGGTGTGCGGCGATGACCAAGGCAGGCGAGCGCAAAACCATTTTCATAACCGGCGCTGCGAGCGGCATGGGGCGGGAAACCGCCAAGCTGTTTGCCGACAAAGGCTGGTTTGTCGGCGCCACCGATGTGAGCGCCGCCGGGCTTCAATCCCTCGAAGATGAGATCGGTGCCGACGCGTGCTTTGTGTCTACGCTCGACGTCACAGACGGCGACGCCTATGCGGCGGTGCTTAACGCCTTTGCCGCGGACACCGGCGGCCGGCTTGACCTGTTGTTCAACAATGCCGGCATTGGCGCCGGCGGGTTCTTCGACGAAATGTCGTTCGACGACGTCATGGCGGTGGTGAACGTCAATTTTGTCGGCGTCTTGCGCGGCATCCACTTAGCCTATCCGCTGCTCAAGGCGACGCCTAACGCGCTGTGCTTCACCACGTCATCGTCATCGGCCACTTTTGGCATGCCGGGCATCGCGGTTTATTCGGCCACCAAGCACGCGGTGAAAGGGCTGACCGAAGCGCTGTCGATCGAATTTGCCCGCCACGGCGTGCGCGCGGCAGACGTGCTGCCGGGGCTGATCGATACGGCGATCTTGCCGGAGGGCACGCAGGAGAACGCCCCGGCGGAAGGCATGTTCCGGCTGATGCCGGCGGATTCCGTCGCCAAATGCGTGTGGGAGGCCTACAACACGCCCGACAAGCTACACTGGTTTGTGCCCGAAGAGATCGGCGACCTCGACAAGGCGGCCGGCAACACGCCTGAGCTTGTGCGCGAGCAACTCAAAACCACCGGGCCGCTTGCCGCAATCATCAAAGACATGGAAGAGCGCACCAGAGCCGGCGCCAGCGATGGGCTGCGGGAGCGTAGCGGCGGTTAACTGTCCCGCAGCCCGTTGCGCGCGGTCCACCGGTAAAACACGTGCTTGCCCACCTGCGCGACTTCTTCCAGTGACGGTGCCCAATAGGGCGACACGTATTCGGCGTGGTAGTGGGTGGCTTTACCGGTCACTTCTTCCCATTCCACATCCAACGTCACATAGCTTGCCAAAGCTTCCGATTTAGCCCAGGCGCCGGTTTCAGCCGGCGTGTCGCGCAGCCCGTCGCACGTCCACGAAAACTGGCAGCCGGACTGCAATTGCGAACCCTGGAACACCACACCGCAAATGGTGCCGGGATAGCGCTTATCCGCAACCCGCGTCAGCACCACCTCAGCCACCGCCAATTTGCCCAATGGCCCTTCGCTGCGGGCCTCGAAATAGATCGCCTGCGCCAGACAGGTGCGCTCACGGTCCAACTGCGTGAGGCTCAGCCCGGCAAAGGGTTCGGCAAGGTAGTCGTCACCGGCAATCTGCACCGCGTTGTCGACAACCGCATAAAACGCCTGTTCGCTCATATCGCTGCGGACTGCCGGCAGAACCTTTAGCGACGCATCCACGTTCTGGTTGGCAGCGCGCGACCGGGCGCGCACCTTGTTCTTGACGATGGCTTTAACCGCCTCAACCTCCGGCGAGGCAGCAATCGGCGCAGTGATGGGCGTGGGAGCTGCGGTCGGCGCGGCACTGTTGATGGGGCCGAACGCGGTGATCGCGCCGGTTGCTAGGCCACCAAGCACAACGAATGTCCCGGCCGCCAACGTGGCCGCGGACACGCGCAGTATCGTACGCTGCGCCATGACGCTCGCTATGAGGGTCCGCATTGCCTTCTTAACGGTGTCGAAGCTCTTCAGCATCGTCCTGTCTCCAGACTGTTCGCCGCGCATGCTTGCATGCGCCCTAATACGCACCGCGCGGCGCGTGGTGTTCGCCTTTAGGGCCCTTAGAGCGTTACCCGCCCATGGCCCGTAACACTAAATTAGGCAAACCGCGTGCCACGCCGTCCACGGCGATACATGGTCCAATACAGCACATATTGCAATGCACAATATATTACGCGGCCGCTGGATCTCGACCACGACAATGAGGTAGCATTTACCCCATAAGGCTTCAAGCCACTCTGCCTCACACCGCTGTGAATTTATTTAAGTTATTGATATAATTGACTTACTTTTTTGCACAGCCGGTATGCATCACGGTTGGCACGTTAATTGTGCGTTGCGTCATTATGTATCAAATTGGGCTTGAAATCGCCATATTTTGCTGTACTGCACAATTTTCTAGGTAGAGCGCAGCGCTGCCTGTGCCGCGGCGAGACGGGCAATAGGGACGCGGTATGGCGAACATGAGACATAGTCGAGTCCCACGCTTGCACAAAACCGTACCGATTCAGGATCGCCGCCATGCTCGCCGCAAATACCCAGCTTGATATCGGCGCGCGCCGCACGGCCGCGTTCAGCGCCGATCTTAACCAACTCGCCGACCCCGTCCGGGTCTAGAGAAACAAACGGATCCTGCTCGATCAGCCCTTGGTCCTGATAGGTTTTCAGGAACATAGCCGCATCATCGCGGGAGATACCGTAGGTGGTTTGGGTCAAGTCGTTGGTGCCGAAGGAAAAGAACTCCGCCGTTTCAGCAATGCTGGCGGCTTGGAGTGCTGCGCGCGGCAACTCGATCATGGTGCCGACCAGATAGGTAAGGCGTTTGCCGCTGTCTTTTTCAACCGCCGCCGCCGTTGCCACGATGCGCGCCTTGAGCACGTCCAGCTCTTGCTTCATGGCAACGAGCGGGACCATGATTTCGGGCGTGACCGGCGCCCCGGTTTTTTCCGCCGCCGCGATGGACGCTTCGAAAATGGCCCGGGCCTGCATCTCGTAGATTTCCGGATAGGAGATGCCCAGGCGGCAGCCGCGATGGCCGAGCATCGGGTTGAACTCGTGCAGTTCGTGCGCGCGCTGCTTCAGCCTATCGGCGTCGATGCCCGACGCGGTAGCGACCTCCTCCATTTCTTCATCCGTTTGCGGAAGGAATTCGTGCAGCGGGGGGTCGAGCAGGCGGATCGTGACCGGCAGGCCGGACATGATCTCGAACAGCTCCGTGAAATCCTGCCGTTGCATGGGCAGAATCTTGGCCAGCGCCGCGCGCCGGCCCGCGATATCGTCCGCCAAGATCATCTCGCGCACCGCCACGATGCGTTCTGACTCAAAAAACATGTGCTCAGTGCGGCACAAACCGATGCCTTCGGCGCCAAATTTGCGCGCCGTCTCGGCGTCGTGAGGGGTTTCCGCGTTGGTGCGCACGTTCATCTGGCGGGCAGCATCCGCCCACACCATAAGTTTGGCGAAATCACCGGACAGCTCCGGCTGCAACGTAGGCACGTCCCCCAAGATCACTTGGCCTTTTGCGCCATCGATGGTGATAACGTCGCCTTGTTGGACGGTTTCACCGCCCACCGTAAACCGCTTGCCCGCATAATCGACGCGCACCGCGCCCGCGCCGGAGACGCACGGCCGCCCCATGCCGCGGGCAACAACCGCCGCATGGCTGGTCATGCCGCCGCGCGTGGTCAAGATGCCTTCAGCCGCGTGCATGCCATGAATGTCTTCCGGGCTGGTTTCAACGCGCACCAAAATGACGCGCTTGCCTTCTTGCATGCATTCAACCGCGTGCTCCGCGGTAAACACCACCTCGCCTGACGCCGCCCCAGGCGAGGCCGGCAAACCGGTGGCAATCACATTACGGTCGGCATCCGGGTCAAGGGTTGGGTGCAGCAATTGGTCCAACGAGCCCGGCTCAACGCGCAGCACCGCTTCGTTGGGCGTAATCAAGCCTTCTTCCGCCATATCGCAGGCGATTTTGAGCGCCGCCTTGGCGGTGCGTTTACCCGCGCGCGTTTGCAGCATCCACAACTTGCCCTGCTGCACGGTGAACTCGATGTCCTGCATATCGCGGTAGTGCTGTTCGAGCTTTTGGTAGATATCCACAAGCTGGGCAAACACCGCCGGCATGGCCTCTTCCATGCTCGGCTCGCGGGCACCGGCTGCAAGGCGCGCGTGTTTGGTGAGGTTTTGCGGCGTGCGGATACCGGCCACCACGTCTTCGCCTTGCGCGTTGATCAAGAATTCACCGTAAAACTCTTTGGCGCCGGTGGACGGGTCGCGCGTGAACGCAACGCCGGTGGCGGACGTATCGCCCATATTGCCGAACACCATGGCCTGCACGTTGACCGCCGTGCCCCAGCTTTCGGGAATATTGTGCAACCGGCGATAGGTATTGGCGCGCTCATTACGCCACGAGCCGAACACGGCGGAAATGGCGCCCCAAAGCTGGTCGCGCACATCTTGCGGGAAGGGCTGTTGCAACTCCCGCTCCACCGCCGCCTTGTAGTGGCGGATGATGTCTTGCCAATTATCGGCGGTTAGGTCCGTATCAAGAACAAGGTCGTGTTCTTCCTTGAAGGTCTCCAATATCTCTTCGAAGTGATAATGGTCGACGCCCAAAACCACGTCCGCGTACATCTGAATGAAGCGGCGATAGCTGTCTAGGGCAAAGCGCTCATCGCCTGAAAGCTTGGCCAGCGCGCCCACGGTTACGTCATTGAGGCCGAGGTTCAACACCGTATCCATCATGCCCGGCATCGAGGCGCGCGCGCCCGACCGCACCGAAACCAGCAAAGGGGTTTGCGTATCGCCGAATTTAGCGCCCACGCGCGCGCCCACCTGCGCCAACGCCGCGTCGACTTGTGCCGCAAGTTCAGCAGGGTACTGACGGTTATTGGCGTAATAGGCTGCACACAGCTGCGTGGTAATGGTAAAGCCCGGCGGCACCGGCAATCCGAGGTTGGACATTTCCGCAAGGTTGGCGCCCTTGCCGCCCAAAAGATTGCGGTCTTGAGCGGAGCCTTCCGCCGTGCCGTCGCCGAAACTGTACACCCACTTGGTCATGGTCGCTTGCCTGTCTTGTGGTGTGGTTCGAATTTGTGAATAAAACGCAGCGCCGCGCGCGCGCCCATGGTGGCTTTGGACGGCCGAGATGCGTTGCGAGAAGCCGCATAGACCCTCCGGTCAAGCCGGAGGGAGAGCGGAAAACATAATACCCCATCCCCCTCCGGCTTAGCTGAAGGGACCATACGCAATGCCGTAGGGCCCACCCCGTCAAGCCGGAGGAAAAGCAAACCCCTCGCCCCCCGCTCACCCTCCGGCTTGACCGGAGGGTCCATCTGCGGTGCCGCATATGCGATGACGTCCGCCATGCCCTAGCCCTCGACTTTGGAGAAGTCCGCCACCGTGTGCAGCGTGGCGCGGATTTGCGCTAACAGCTTCAGCCGGTTCTCGCGCAGCGCCGGCGTGTCTGCGTTGACGGTGACCTGGTCGAAGAACAAATCCACCGGCCCGCGCAGCTTGGCAAGCGCGGCCATGGCGGAGGCGAAATCTTCCTTGGCGACGGCCTCGCGGGCGATGCCGGTGGCAGCGTCGATGGCCCGGTACAGGTCACCTTCCGCCGGCTCGGAAAACAGCGCCGTATTGGCATAGCCGGAGACAGACTTGCTGTCTTTCTTCTCTTCGATGCGCAAAATATTGGCGGCGCGCTTATAGCCCGCCAACAGATTGGCGCCATCATCACTCGCCAGAAAATCGGACAGCGCATTGACGCGCTGGACGATCAGCCAGAGGTCGTCCTGGCCGTCCATGGCAAACACCGCATCAACCAAATCGTGCCGCGCGCCGCGGTCGCGCAGATAGACTTTTAGGCGGTCGGCGAAAAACGAAAGGAGGTCATCGAGCAGAGCGTCCAAAGGACGTCCTGCTTCAGGGTCGCCATGAAGCACGATGTCCGACTGCTGCCAAACGTTGCTGAACTCGTCCCTCAACGCCAGACGTGTGCGGTTGTCTAGAATAACCCGGATCGTTCCTAATGCAGCCCGCCGTAGCGCGTAAGGGTCCTTCGATCCTGTCGGCTTTTCGTCAATAGCCCAGAAGCCAACAAGTACATCGAGCTTATCCGCCAGCGCTACCGCCACGGAGACCGGCGCGGTTGGCACGGCGTCGTCGGGGCCTTGCGGGGCGTAGTGGTCGCGGATGGCATCAGCGACTTGCGCGTCTTCACCATCTTCCAGCGCGTAATAGCGGCCCATGATGCCTTGCAGGTCGGGGAACTCGTAGACCATGCCGGTGGTAAGGTCAGCCTTAGCCAAGCGGGCGGCGCGTTCGGCCTTGTCCGCATCGGCGCCCACCTTTGGTGCCAGTTCACGGGCCAGCTTGGCAACCCGATCCATCTTATCGTGGACGCTGCCGAGCTTGGCGTGGAAGACGATCTTTTTGAGATCGTCTACGCGGCTTTCAAGCGTGCGCTTTTTGTCTTCCTCCCAGAAAAAGCGGGCGTCGGCGAAGCGGGCGCGGAGCACGCGGGCGTTGCCGTCGGCAATCGCCGTGCCGCCGTCTTCGGCGTCCACATTGGCAACGCAGATGAACTTGGCGGCCATGGTGCCGGTCTTGGGGTCGCGCACGGCAAAATATTTTTGATTGGCGCGCATGGTGCTAGCGAGCACTTCCGGCGGCACGTCGAGGAAGCTTGCATCGAAAGAGCCCATCAGCGGCACCGGCCATTCGACGAGCCCGGCCACCTCTTGCAAGAGGCTTTGGTCTGCCACCAATTCTAGGCCCTGCGCCTCGCACAGGGTTTTAGCCTCGTGCAAGATCGTCTGCATACGGTGCTCCGCATCCACCATCACTTTAGCGCGCGCAAGGCTCATCTCGTAATCTTCAAGCCGCGACACGGTGATAGCGTCCGGGGCCATGAAGCGATGACCATAGGTTGTGTTGCCGGCGCGGATGCCGTCCACCTCAAAAGGCACCACGGCGCCGTCGAAGGTGCAGACGATGGCGTGCAACGGCCGCACCCAGCGCAATGGGCCATCGCCCCAGCGCATGCTTTTGGGCCAGGGAAATGTGCGCACGGTTGCCGGGATGATCTGCGCCAACAGCTCCGGCACCGGCCGGCCCGGGCGGTCGATTACCGCAACGTAAAATGCGCCCTTCTTATCTTCGCGGGTCTCACACGCATCGATGCTGGTGAGGCCTGCGGACTTCACGAAACCGGCAAGCGCCTTTTCCGACGCACCCACGCGCGGGCCTTTCTTTTCTTCTTTGCGGTCCGGCGCGGCGCCGGGCAATCCGCCAAGCGCCAACATCAACCGCCGCGGCCCATAATGGATACGCGCCCATTCATAGGTAACGCCGGCCTCGACGAGGGCGCCGGTGACCATGCGCTGAAGGTCTTGGGCCGCACGCTGCTGCATGCGGGCGGGGATTTCCTCGCAGAAGAGTTCAACCAGAGCCTCAGGCATTGGCGCTCTCAGCTTGGGCGGCCAGATAGGCTTCGCAGCAGCCTTTGGCAAGGGTGCGCACCCGGCCGATATAGGCTTGGCGTTCGGTCACCGAAATGACGCCGCGCGCATCCAACAGGTTGAAGCGGTGCGATGCCTTGAGCACTTGGTCATAGGCGGGCAGCGGCAAGGCCGGCGTGTGGCTTAAAAGCTGCTTGCATTCTTTTTCCGCGTCTTCGAATTGGCGGAACAACGCCTCGGTATCCGCTGCCTGAAAATTGTAGTGCGAGTACTCCACCTCCGCCTGGTGGAACACATCTCCATAGGTAACGCGCTTATCGCCTGGCGCGCCGTTGAAATCGAGCTCAAAGCCGTTATCGACCCCTTGCACATACATCGCTAAGCGCTCCAGCCCATAGGTCAGTTCGCCGGAAACCGGGCTGCAATCAATGCCGCCGACCTGCTGAAAATAGGTGAACTGAGAGACTTCCATACCGTCGCACCACACTTCCCAGCCAAGCCCCCACGCGCCCAGCGTCGGGCTTTCCCAATCGTCTTCCACAAAGCGGATGTCGTGCAGCTTGGGGGCAATGCCCAAGGCGTAAAGACTTTGAAGATACAGCTCCTGAATGTCGTCCGGGCTCGGCTTGAGGATCACTTGAAACTGATAATAGTGCTGAAAGCGGTTGGGGTTTTCCCCGTAACGGCCATCGGTCGGGCGGCGCGACGGCTGCACATAGGCCGCGTTCCAAGGCTGCCGGCCAAGCGCGCGCAAGGTGGTGGCCGGGTGAAACGTGCCGGCACCCATTTCCATGTCATAGGGCTGCAGAATCACGCATCCTTGCGCTGCCCAGAAACGCTGCAGCGTTAAGATCAGACCCTGAAAAGATGTGTCGGCCTTAGCCGGTACGGCGCTCATGCTACGTGCGGGGTGCCTATGCGATGGGGAGAACCAAAGATGGGAAGAACCAAACAAGCCGCGCTAGAGGCAAAACCGCAAAAGGGGGCGTGAGCGCAGCAGCCAAAGCGCGGCGGAACCTAGCCGTGCCGGTCTACGAGGGTCAAGCAGGCCGGTGCACACTCGATGCGCGCTGGCCGGACGGGCCCTTATGCGGTGGGGTTGGGGCTTAGGCGCCGGTGCGGTCTTTAGGCCGATAGACACCGTCACGGCCGGGCTCCAACGTCTTAATATCTGGCGATTTAATATCGTGTGGTTTACCGGCCTGCCGCTGGGTCGCCCGGCGCGCCGCCTCTTCCACGGCGGAGCGCCGGTGCGATCCGCGGTGCTTTAAGGCCCGCCAGGCAACCATGGCGCCAATGACCAACAAGCCGGTAACAAGCAGATTTCCCATCGGTTCTGTCTTTCACCCGCCGCTAGAGACCATAGCGCGACCATAGGGCGCGGGCTTCAAGCGCTGCAAGCGCATTTGCGGCCAGATCAGGGGCAAACAGGCGCGCTGTATCCGGCGGCGGGGTGGCAGTGGCAATAGCGGCTGCGTGCTTACGGCGGAAATAACTGCCTGACGTATGCACCAGCTTGAGGCGGGTCTTATCGCCGAATTTTTCTCTTAGGATTGTCCGCATATCCCCCAGGCCATCTACAAGCCCAAGGGTTTTGGCGCGCGCGCCGGTCCAAAATGCGCCGCTGAAAAGATCGTCTTCTTCTTGCGCCAAGTGGCCGTCACGGCGGCTGCGAACCAATTGCTTGAAGCTCTCATGCACCTCCGCCTGCAGCTTTTCCAGATGATCCACATCCTTCGGGTCTTCCGGCTTAAACGGGTCGAGCATGGCCTTGCTCTCGCCCGCTGTGTGGATGCGCCGGTCAATGCCGACCCGCTCAATCAGCCGGTTGAAGCCAAAGCTTGCCGACACAACGCCGATCGAGCCGACGATGGAACTTTCATCGGCATAAATCTCGTCCGCCGCCAACGCCAGCATGTAGCCGCCGGAGGCGCCGACGTCTTCGATAAAAGCATAAACGGGAATGTCCTTTTCCGCCGCCAGCGCGCGGATGCGTTTCATGATCAGCGCCGACTGTACCGGCGACCCGCCAGGCGAATTGATGGCAAGCGCCACCGCCTTTGTTGATTTGTGCGCAAAAGCCGCCGCCAAATCACCGGCGACGGTGGCCAGCGACAGGTGCGGGTTGAGCGGCGTTGCGGTGCCACCAATGATGCCCGAAAGACGCACGACGGTAACAAGCGGGTCTGACCGCGGGGTAAGCCAGCGCACGATCGGGCCAATAAGCGGCTGATCGCGCAGCGAAGTGAGGTTTTCTTTGAGTGTCATGGCCGTGACATAAGCATTTGCACCGGCCCGCACAAGCTGGCCGGTGCAATCGGGTCCGGTGTAATCGGATCCGGCGGGGGCACAATGCCGGCCGCAAAACGCCCGGCAACCGGTCTACGTGTCACGGCCTAGGGCCGATCGTGAGCGCGGTCCCCTTGCGCAAGACATCCCAGGCCTGACCGGTGAAACGCCCATCAGCCCCATGCAATACCAGGCCCGGCAGCAGCGCCAGTGGCGCCCGGCTGCCCTTGGTGGCTTGCACGAGGATGCGCGACGCCGGTTTGCCGGTCGAGCGCGGCGCTGGCCATAGAGGAAAGATCCGCGCCCCACCGGCCCTGCCCTCAAGGGCGGCCAGCAGCGTGGCCAGATGGTCGGCGCGGTGCACGAATGTCAGCGTGCCCCCCGGCTTGACCATGCGGGTGACGAACTTACCCCACGCTGCAAGCAACCCGTCCGGCCCGGCGAAGGCGTGGGCCTGCACCGGCGGCGGCGTCGCGGCGCCTTCTATTAGATAGGGCGGGTTGACAATGGCGTGGTCGCAGCTTTCCGGCGCAAGTCCAAGCGCTGCCAGCAGACGGCCCTTTGCGGTCACGTCCGCCTCCACCAGCGTCACGCCATCCGCTAGGCCGTTGCGATGCGCATTGCGCGCGGCCAGGCTCAGAGCGTGTGCGTCATTGTCCACGCCGATGACCCGCGTACCCGTCCGGCGCGCGAGGCATATGGCGGCAACGCCGGGTCCGCAGCCCGGTTCGATCACCCGGTCGCCCGGCCCCGCCGGACAGGCGGCCGCCAACATCACCGTATCCAGCCCCGCGCGAAACCCTTGCTTGGGCTGCAAGCATTTCACCAACCCACCGAGAAAATCATCGTCCGACGTCTCCATCAGCCGCGGCTTTGCCCAACAGGCGGCACGTCAATGCCGGCCTCGACCAGCAGCAAGCGGGCCGATGATGCATCTTCCCGGCGCACCGCAAGCCGGCGCGGCAGCACCCCAAGCGAGCCTTCCAGAATACTCATATGCGTATCCAACACCTGATAGGCGATGCCGGCCTCCTTGAGCAGCGCCTCGGCAAACGAGACGGTCACAGGGTTGGTGGTGCGCAAAAGCTCGATCATCTATCGGCCGGAATATCCGCAAAACGCATATGGACGACGCGGCGGCTGGCCGCAGGAGGGTTGACTTGACCGGCCGTTAGGGGCCCGTACACTTGCGACCCTATATACTTGTGACCCTTATACACTTGTAACAAAGCGTCTAGGGCGTTCGCTGACAGACAGCCTGGCTTGAGACTATCATGTAAAGGAGCGCTCCAGCATGGGCGTTGTTGTTCCTCTCGAAAGCGAGCGCGGCGCCGGCAGAGACGCGTTGGACCGGCTAACGCAGCTCGTCCGCCCCGACATGGCCCGGGTGACGGAGCTAATCGTCACACGCCTTTCCTCGCACGTTGATATGGTGCCGGAGCTTGCCTCGCACATTGTGGAGAGCGGCGGCAAGCGCTTGCGCCCGATGATGACGCTGGCGGCGGCGCACATGTGCGGCTATCAGGGCCAGGAGCATATCAAGCTTGCCGCCGCGGTGGAGCTGATGCACACCGCCACGCTGTTGCACGACGACGTGGTGGACGAAAGCGATCTCCGGCGCGGCAAAGAGGCCGCCCGCAAGATATGGGGCAACCAAGCCAGCGTGCTGGTGGGAGATTTTCTGCTTGGCCGCGCCTTCAAAATGATGGTCGAGGTCGGCTCGTTGCAAGCGCTTGATGCCCTGTCATCCGCCGCGTGCGTGATTGCCGAAGGCGAGGTGCTGCAACTCACAACCACCAAGGACACGCGCACGACTGAAGACGCCTATTTGCAGGTGGTAAACGCCAAAACGGCAGCCCTATTTGCCGCCGCAACGCAGGTCGGCGCCATCATTGCCCAACGCCCGCACAGCGAGCAGGCGGCGCTATCATCCTATGGGCGCAATCTAGGCATTGCCTTCCAACTCGTAGACGACGCGCTGGATTATTCAGGCCGCCAGGCAACGCTGGGTAAGAGCGTCGGCGATGATTTCCGCGAAGGCAAGCTGACGCTGCCGGTGGTGCTCGCCTACCGCCGCGGTACTGCGCAAGAACGCCAGTTCTGGGAACGCACCCTGCGCGACGGCGGGCAGACGGACAGCGACATCGACACCGCCATCGCCATTATGGAAAAGCACGGCTGCCTGACCGACACGGTCGGCCGAGCGCGGCATTATGGGGCTATCGCCCGCGACGCTTTGGCGATCTTCCACAAAAGCGATATTCGCGACGTGCTGATCAGCCTGGTCCATTTCTGCGTCAATCGCAGCTATTAGGCGCCGGCGCGGCATGGTTTTCAGCGGCAGACCGGGGCTGCCATCACCCACCAATCCGTGCACTCCAGCGCGTGGGCGGCGGCGTGCGCATCCGTTTCGCTTGCATACAGGCCAAAGCAGGTGGCGCCAGACCCTGACATACGCGTTAGCAGACACCCGCCGGTGGTGCTGATCGCTTGCAACACCTGATCAACTTCCGGCACGAGCTTGCGCGCGGGCGCTTCTAAATCATTGCGGCACGTGGCAAGAAAGCGCGCCAGGGTGTGGGCATTCTCAAACCTGCCCGGCCAGAACGTACCGCCTTCGTGTGCGATAGCACCGGCAGCCAATGCCTGAAAAACAGCGCCCGTTGCAACCGGCACGCCGGGATTGACCAGCACGCACCAGAAAGCCGGCAATAGCGGCGCCGGTGCTATAACCTCACCGATACCCGACATGACACGCGCGTGCGGTGCATACAGGCACACCGGTACGTCCGCACCAAGCGCCGCCCCCATTTCGGCCAGGGCACCAAGATCATGGCCCAAGCCCCATAGCTGGGTGAGCGCGCGCAGCGTGGCGGCGCAATCCGCGGACCCGCCGCCGATGCCGGCGGCTACGGGCAAGTGCTTTTCCAGCGTGATATGCGCGCCGCGCGCGGCGCCGCCATCCAGCAGATGCGCGGCGCGCAAAACCAGATTATCCGTATCCGGTAGGCCCGCCAAACCCGCGCGCATCGGGCCGGTGACGCTAAGGCACAGTGCATCAGCCGGCTGCACGGTGATGCGGTCGCCAACACCGGCAAACACCACCAGGCTTTCAAGCGCGTGATACCCGTCCGCGCGTTTGCCCAACACGTGCAAACTGAGATTAATTTTGGCCGGCGCAAAGTGAGCGATGGGCGTCACGCCAGCAACCCTAGCTGCTTTTGCTTCTTCTTCGATAAGCCGCTTGCGACCATCTCGTAGGATTGCCGCAAATACGCTTTAAGCTCGTCGTCGCTTAGGCCGGGTTCGGCGTAGTGCTGCACCCATTTCAGCCCGCGCGACGCCATATAGGGCGCCGGGCGCACACCGGGCTGCTTGGGCAAAACCTCAAACGCCACATCGCTGGTCTTGAAGGTAAAAGCGGGCACATCTTCTTGCCAGCCGCCAATGGCAAAGACCTTGCCGCCCACCTTCCAGACATCCGCCCCGCCCCATTGCACCACATGGGTGCTGGCGGGAAGCGCCTTGCAAAACGCGTTGAATTCGGCGCTGGTCATCGCGGGACCTGGCGGTTAGGAGCCGGAGGCAGACGCTCGCGCCGCTGAGGCGGCTTCGGCGGCCTCAACCGCATCCAATCCCTTTTCCAGTTTGCGGACGATGCGGATGGCGTCTTCTTCGTCAGGCTCGCTGTCGAGCGCGTGCTGCCATTGGAAGCGGGCTTCGATGCGCCGGCCCACCTTCCAGAAGGCATCGCCTAAGTGATCGTTGATGGTGGGGTCGTGCGGATCAAGCTCGACGGCACGTTCCAGATGCTCAACCGCCTCGTCATAGCGGCCCAGCCGATAAAAGGCCCAGCCGAGACTATCGACGATGAAGCCATCATTGGGGCGCTGTTCCACCGCCCGCTCGATCATGCTCAAGGCCGCATCATAATTGATACCCTGCTCAAGCCACGAATACCCCAGATAGTTGAGCACGTAGGGCTGATCCGGTTCTAGCTCGAGGGCCTTTATGAAATCGGCTTCGGCCAGGTCCCATTTGCCCTGCCGCTCGCGGGCAACGCCGCGGGCGTAATAGAGCGTCCAATGCCGCCCATAGGTCTTGCCCAGCCAGCCCAGCGCTTTGCTGTATTGCGCTTCGGCCTCGGCAAATTGCTCTTCGGCGCGGTAAAGGTCGGCTAACGCAACGGCAACCTCGCCATCGTCGCCGGCGCTGCGCTCTAGCACTTGCAGCACAGCGATGGCCTCCTCGGTGTTGCCGATGCGGTGTAGCAGCAGCGCATATTCGATGCGCGCGGTGACAGCCAAAACCGAGTCCGACGGTACGCTCTCATATGCCGCCGCCGCGGCCTGCAAATCGCCGGAATTGGCCAACAGTTCCGCTAGCAGAATACGGGCCACGTCGAGCCCCGGGTCGCTATAAAGCGCCAATTGCAAATACAGAACCGATATATCCCCGCCTTGATCGCGCGATAAGGCGCTGCCTAAGCCATACAGCGCCTCAGCGGCGCCCTGACGGGCATCGGTTAGCATCAGGTCCGGTACGTCGCCGGCGCGCGCGCGGCGCTGGGCGGCGATAATGATCGGGTGAGACGGCGATAGCGCTAAGTAGCCTGCGTAAATCACCAGCGCTTCTTCCCGCTCGCCCGTACGTTCCAGAAACCGGCCATAAGCCTCTACAATGCGCACGGAACCGCCACCGGAGGCCACCATGGCGGCCTCGTAGGCTTCTTTGGCAAGCTCGGTACGGCCGGCAATGTCAGCGATCAGCGCTCTGTGATAGGCGCCGAACAACACATGACCCGGCCCGTCATCGTCCAGTTCCAAGCTGGCCAACGCATTGTAATAATCGCCTTCACCCACATAGGCCCACGCGGTGAGCAGGCCCGCTACCAGCCGCGTAAAGGGGCCCGGCTGGGCATCGGCAAAATGACCGCGGGCATCCTCATAGCGGCCGTTACGAATATCGCTAACGCCAAGCACCAATAACGCGGTGCGATCGTCTTCATCCAACACCACAACCTGTTCGGCCAAGGCCGCCGCGCGGGGGATATTGCCGGATGACAGTTGCAGCAAGAAGGCGCGGTTGAGGATCACCTCATTGGCGGGATCTTCGCTCAATACCTGGTCGTAAAAAACCGCCGCCGCATCGCGGTCGCGCCGAATGGAGGCGTGGCGGGCGGCTAAATAATTGCCCAATTGGGTATCTGTGTTGCGGCCGCCGGTATCCACGCGCAGCGTCTTGCCGACGGCGCTAGTCTCAAAATCGCGGCTGTCGGCACCCGTGGGGCCGGCGCACGCGGCCAAAACAGCAGCAGCGAGCACAGCAGCAGCGCGCACGGGCCCCATCCCCCACGGCCGATATGGCGCGGGCGAGACATTCTGCGGGTGTGGTGTCACCGGCTGCACTGGCAATTTCCGTATCTTCGGCGGCGTACAAGAACGGGCATTATACTACTTCTGGTAAGACATATGTAGCCTGGCCTCATCAACAACCAAGCGCGCGGCGCGTGTCACAGGCCCCGCGGCGCACATATGTGCCGCTTACATATGTGCTGCTTACATATTGACGTAAATAGGCCCGCCGCCGCCTTCGGGCACGACCCAGTTAATATTCTGGCTTGGGTCCTTGATGTCGCAGGTCTTGCAATGGACGCAATTTTGCGCGTTCACCTGAAACCGCGGCGCGCCGCCATCGTCATTGCTGACCACCTCATAGACGCCGGCCGGACAATAGCGCTGCGCCGGCTCGGCCCAGGTGGGTAAGTTCACATCGATGGGTATAGACGGGTTTTGCAGCGTTAGATGCGCGGGCTGGTCTTCCTCATGGTTGGTGGAAGACAAGAACACCGAAGACAGCTTGTCGAAAGACACCGTGCCATCGGGCTTGGGATAGTCAATCGGCTTGCATTTGGCTGCGTGCTTAAGCGATGCCGCATCGGTTTTGTGGTGCTTGAGCGTAAACGGCAGGCCAATGCGCAGATTGTTCATCCACATATCGATGCCCCCCAGGCCAACGCCGATGAACGTGCCGAAGCGCGACCATAACGGCTTGACGTTGCGCACGCGTTTCAAGTCTTGCTTCACGTGGCTGGTCTCATAGGCATCTTGGTAGGCGGTTAGTTCGTCATTGGCGCGGCCGGCGCCGATCGCCTCAAAGGCGGCGTCCGCCGCCAACATGCCCGTGGCCATGGCGTTGTGGCTGCCTTTGATGCGCGGCACGTTGACAAAGCCCGCCGAACAGCCGATCAGCGCGCCGCCCGGAAAGGCCAGCTTGGGCACCGACTGATACCCGCCTTCGGTAATGGCGCGGGCGCCATAACTTAGGCGCTTGCCGCCTTCAAAGGTCGGGCGGATAGAGGGGTGAGTCTTGAAGCGCTGAAACTCGTCAAACGGCGACAAATAGGGGTTGGCATAGTTCAAGTGCACCACGAAACCGACGGCCACCAGGTTGTCGTCGAAGTGATATAGAAACGAGCCACCGCCGGTCGACATCCGCAACGGCCAGCCGAATGAATGCTGTACCAGGCCTTTTTTGTGTTTGGCCGGGTCGACCTGCCAAACCTCCTTGATGCCGATGCCGAATTTCTGCGGCTCGCTATCGGCCTCGAGGTCGAAATGGCGAATGAGATATTTGGACAACGAGCCGCGCACGCCTTCGGCAAAGAAGGTGTATTTGCCGTGCAGCTCCATACCCGGCATGTAGCCGTCTTTAGGCTCACCATTCTTGCCAACGCCCATATCGCCGGTAGCAACGCCTTTAACGGACCCGTCATCGTTAAACAGCACCTCGGCGGCGGCGAAGCCGGGATATATTTCCACGCCCAGCGCCTCGGCCTTTTCCGCCAGCCATTTGCAGGTATTGCCCAGGCTGGCGATGTAATTGCCGTGATTGCTCATCAATGGCGGCATCATGAAATTGGGTAGCCGCATCGAGCCCGACGGCCCTAACACCATGAAATGATCGGCGGTGACCTCGGTTTTAACCGGGCAGGTGTCGTCCTCGCGCCACTCCGGCAGCAAGGCGTCAAGGGCGATGGGATCTATGACCGCGCCGGACAAAATATGCGCGCCGACCTCCGAGCCTTTTTCAAGCACACAGACCGACACTTCAGCGTCGTTTTGCGCTGCCAGCTCTTTCAGCTTGATGGCCGCGCACAGGCCCGCAGGACCGGCACCGACGATCACCACGTCGTATTCCATGGCTTCGCGTTGCTCGGGATGCAGAATGAACCCCTGCGTGGCGTTGACCTCACTGGCATTCTTGAGCGCGTCAGACATGAAACCTCCTCAATTCGCTGGCCCGCAGCGCGGGGGGCGCGGACGGCTGGACTATAAGGCGTGAAGGCGATGTCAGCCGTGCAAATCCACCGCTCTGCGTATCCCCATTTGTGTTATGGGGCTAAGCCGATTAGAGGGTCAACCCGTCCACAACAGCGCGTAGGCTTAGCGCTCGCCATGGCTATATGACGTTTGTGGGACGCATACCGTGACTGCACCGCCGATCGGGCGTAAAACCGCTAACATGAGCACAGCATCAAAACCTCCAAGCGGTGCGGCATTAGGCAGCACGCCGGCGCATCTGCTCGATCTCTTGCGCTGGTTTGCCGAGGCCGGCGCCGATGAAGCGCTGGGCGATGCAGCCATAAACCGGCTGGCGCAAAAACCGCCACTGGACCCCGGCACGCACCGCACACCGGCGGGCCAGGCGCCGCACCGCCCCGCCCAACACGCCGGCAAACACATAGGCCCGGCCAAACAGCCGCCTGCGGCCTTATCAGACACTAAAGTTGCTGTGCAGGACGCCGTTTCGGCCGCCGCCAGCGCCCATACCCTTGAGGCACTGCGCGATGCCGTGACGGCGTTTGACGGCTGCGCGCTGAAGGCCACCGCCAAGAACACGGTCTTTGCCGATGGCAACCCGCAGGCGAAAATTATGCTGGTCGGCGAAGCGCCGGGGCGCGATGAGGATATTAAAGGGCTGCCCTTCGTCGGCCGCTCCGGCCAATTGCTAGACCGCATGCTGGCTACCATCGGCCTGAGCCGGGAGACGGTCTATATTTCCAACGTTTTGCCGTGGCGGCCGCCGGGCAACCGGACGCCAACGCCGGCTGAAATTGCCTTATGTCTGCCGTTCATTCTGCGGCATATCGAGCTTGCCGCACCCAAGATTTTAGTGTGCATCGGCGGCGTATCGGCAAAGGAATTGTTCGGCACCACAACCGGTATCACCCGGCTGCGCGGGCAATGGCGGGAGTTTGACCCGGCCGCCATCGGCGGGCCGCCGGGCCCGGCCATTCCCGCCATCGCCATGCTGCACCCAGCCTACTTGCTGCGCCAGCCGGCGCAAAAGCGGCTGGCCTGGCAGGATCTTTTAAGCCTAAAACAGAAGATGGACGCGCTTGGGGTCTAACCCTGGGTGGCGCGCCAGCGCGTATGGTCGGCGCCGCTATCGATGTCAGACAAGACGCCGAGCACCGCCACGCGCGCCGTGCTAAGATTTGCACGTGTTTGGTCGTATTCACGCCCGCTCGACCACGCCACATCCGCGAACGGCCGCAACACTTTGGGAACGCGCCGCTGGCCGATGAGCCAGTATCCACCATCCGCCGCCGGACCGATGACCGCATCAGCATCACCTAGCGCTGCGAAGGCGCGGGCTATGTGCGCGCAGCGGATGGCCGGAATGTCGCTGCCGATAATCACCGTCGGGCCATGCGGTGCCCCATCGAAGACGCGCTGCATGCGCGCACCCAGATCGCCCGCCCCTTGCGCAACCACAGCGTCTGCCCCGTGCAGCCACGGCGCCGGTGCGAGCGCGTGGGTATCCGGGCTGGCGGCAATGATGGTGCGCCAGCGTGCATCCGCGCCCAGCCGCCGGATCAGCCGCGCCAGCGCTACCCGGTAAAACCGCGTCGCTTCAACCGCGCCAATGTCGCGCGCCAGGCGGGTTTTGACACGGCCCAGCGCCGGCGCCTTAGCCATGATGACGAGGGAATTTTGCATGGCTGGTCTAGTTTCAGCGCCGTGCGTAAATACGCGCGATGCGGTCTGGGTTGACGCCGAGATAATACAGCATCAAGCACAAGGCGTTTCTGGAGGAGCGCGCCAGATAGCCGTCATCCAGGTAGCGTTGCGGGCTGGTCACCGCCGCCGTGCGCAGAAAAATCAGCCGCCGGCGGCCGATCCGGCGCACCATATCCACATCCTCCATGATCTGCAGCGGCCGATAGCCACCCAGCGCATCGTAGCGGCGGCGCGACAGCAACAGGCCTTGGTCGCCATAGGGCAAACCAAACAGCCGGCAGCGCCACGCCACCAGGCGTTCCAGCATCCGCGCCCAAGCCGAAAAATCGTCCAGCGCAAAGGTGAAAACCGCGGCAAAATCAAAGCCGTTAGCGCCGCGCTTCTCCAACCGCTCAAGCAGCGTTTCAACCTCTTGATCCCAACCTGGCTGCAATATCGTGTCGGCGTGCAGAAACAACAGCCAATCGCCGCGCGCTGCCAGCGCGCCTGCGGCAAGCTGGGCGCCGCGGCCGCGCGGCGCCTCGATCAAGCGGGCCCCGGCCGCCTCGGCAATGGCGCGGGTCTCATCACACGAGCCGCCATCGGCGATCACCACATCTTTCACTAAGCCGCTTACGGTGGGGCGCACGAGCGCCGCTAACACCCGGGTGAGGGATTTTTCGGCATCCAAGGTCGGGATGATGACGCTTAGCATGGCGGCAAGCGTACCTTCATTTTGCTGCAACTGCGAAACGCTATCGCATGCTTATTGTATATGTTCTTTATTTGTTCTTATTTTTGTGCCATCGTAGGCAGCGATGAACACCTCACCCTCAAAATATCACCGGCCCGCGCCGCCGGAAGCACCCAGCGCGCCGTCCAACAGCGACACGCCGCGCGCCGCGGCGATGCCTGTATTTCCCATGGCAGGCCCGCAATCCGGCAAGCGCCATGCCCAGGCGCCAGCGCCGGACGAGGGGCATCACGCCACCCCCAAACCTGTTGCCTTGCCGGGCATCGGCCCGCCGCAAGCGCTAAATGAAGCGGATAAGGGCCGCGGCGCGCGCTCCAATGCCAGCGGCCGATTTGAACCGCACGCCGCGGAAGCCTGTGACGACGGGTGGAACCGGGAACCGGAGGCCGCGCCGCTGCGAACGCAGGTAACGGATGAGGTGGCGCGCACCATAATCACCCGCAATCAATCGCCGGACATTTCCTTCGACCGGTCGATCAATCCGTATCGCGGCTGTGAGCACGGCTGCATCTATTGCTTCGCGCGGCCGACGCACGCCTATATGGGGCTATCGCCAGGGCTTGATTTTGAATCCCGCCTGTTTGCCAAACCTAACGCCGCACAGTTGCTGCGCCGAGAGCTTGCCAAGACGGGATATGTGCCGCGCACCATTGCCATGGGCACCAATACCGACCCCTACCAACCTATCGAGCGCGACCGGCGGATCACGCGGCAAGTGCTCGAAGTGCTGGCGGAACACAGGCACCCGGTCGGCATCGTCACCAAATCGGCACTGATCACGCGCGACATCGACATCTTAAGCGCAATGGCCCGCCAAGGGCTTGTGCGGGTCGCGCTTTCCGTCACCACGCTTGACGCCAAACTCGCGCGCGCCATGGAGCCGCGGGCCTCAACGCCGGCCCGGCGGCTTGACGCGCTCCGCCAACTTGCGGCGGCGGGCATTCCCACAGGGGTGATGGTGGCGCCGATCATCCCGGCGCTGAACGACCATGAAATTGAAACGGTGCTAACGGCCTGCGCCCGCCTCGGCGTGCGCGAAGCCGGCTACGTGATGCTGCGGCTGCCGCTTGAAATCAAAGACCTGTTCGCCGAATGGCTTAGGGACGTAACGCCCAATCGCGCCCATAGGGTCATGAAAATTATCCGCGATATGCGCGGCGGCAAGGATTATGACGCCGCCTGGGGCAAGCGGATGAAAGGCGGCGGCCCGTATGCGTGGACCATATCGCGGCGGTTTGCGCTGGCCATGCAGCGCGCAGGCATGACGCGGAAGCGCCAGCCCTTGCGCACGGACCTGTTTTGCGTGCCGCAAGATGACACGCGGCAGTTGACGCTGATCTAGCGCCTCCGCGGCGCGCAATCCGGCCGGCGCGCTTGACAGGCACCGCCCCACGCGTGCTTGTGGCGCGCCATGGCCAGCACGCTTAGAGTTCTTGTCTATTTTGCGCTGTTTTGCCCGCTTGCGCTATTAGGCCCCTCGGGATACGCCGGTGATCTGCCACAGACGCAGCGCGTCGCCGAAGGCGCGGTTGTGCTGGGGGCCGACGCAAACGACGCATCGGCAGCACAAGATGAATACCCGCAACGGCGCGTGGTGATCGCCAACGCCTTTGACCTTGGCACCACGCCGGTTACGCGCGGCCAATTCCGTGCCTTCGTGCAGGCAACGGGGCATGCCGCCGACGGCGGCTGCTGGACCTTAACCGAAGAGGGCTGGGCCCTAGACCTAAGCGCAACCTGGCAAGCCCCCGGCTTCGCGCAGACCGACCAACACCCGGTTGTGTGCGTCTCCCACCCTGATGCGCGTGCCTATGCTGCTTGGCTATCGCAGGTAACGGGCCGCCGCTACCGGCTGCCGAGCGAAGCGGAATGGACGCGCGCCGCGCACAACAATGGGTTCTGGAGCGCACCGCAAACCCTGTGCCACTATGGCAATGTGAATGACCTCACCGCCAAGAACGCCACCGCCAAAGCCGCCGAACCGTGCGATGATGGGTACGCGTTTACATCACCGGTGGCGCACTACGCCGCGTCCGCATTCGGCGTTTACGACATCGTCGGCAATGTTTGGGAATGGATGGCCGATTGCCATGGCGGCGGCTACGCCGCCTTGCCTGCCGACGGTACGGCCCAACGCAGCGCCCTATGCAACGCCTATGCGCTGCGAGGGCATTCGTGGACCGATGCCCCCGGCCCCGTCCGGCTGCAAACGCGCTATGCCTTGCCGGCCGATGCCCGCCAGGCGATCGTCGGGTTTCGCATCGCAGCGGACATACCGCAATGAGCCGCCCGCAACCGCCGTTAGCGGACGCCGCGCCGGATTTTTCCCTTGAAACGGCCACAGGCGCAGGCCCTGCCGTGTGCGGCGTTGACGAAGCCGGGCGCGGCCCGTGGGCCGGGCCGGTGGTGGCAGCGGCGGTTATTCTCAACCGCGCGCGGGTGCCGGCGGGCATCCATGATTCCAAAAAACTATCAGCGCAAAGACGCGCGCAGCTCGCGCCCCTCATCCAGGCCGCAGCGCAAGTGGGCGTGGGCATAGCGACGGCCGAAGAAATCGACCACCTGAATATTCGCGCGGCGACGTTTCTAGCCATGGCGCGCGCCGTCGCCGCCCTGCCGCGCACCCCCTCTTTGGCCTTGATCGATGGCCGTGACGCACCGGATCTCGGCTGCCGCGCGCAGGCCGTCATCAAGGGGGATGGGCGGTCATTGTCGATCGCCGCGGCCTCGATCATCGCCAAAACCACGCGCGACGGCATCATGATGGACATGGACCGCACCTATCCGGGCTATGGCTTCGCCCGGCACAAGGGCTATGGCACCAAGGCACACCGTGCGGCCCTCAAAACCTTGGGCATAACGCCGCAGCACCGAAAAAGTTTTGCGCCTATTCGGCGTCTACAAGACCAGATATTGAGTCCGTCTGCGGATGAACGACTCGATCTTGTGTCCGTTAACGAAGGTTAACCCATTGATTCCATGATGGAATCTTGACGGCGATTCGCCGCTGACTCACACTCCGCCGCTGAAAAAATAAAGGGCAGCGGTATGCGGCACACGAAAAACACAGCAGCACGGCGGCAGCGGTCGCCCGGCAAAAATACCGCCGCCTCCGATGCCTTAAGGACGGTGGAAAACACCGTCATCGCCGCTGATAGTGTGGCCACGCTGGCAAAACTGCCCGATGCCTGCATCGACCTGGTTTTTGCCGACCCACCGTACAACCTGCAATTGGAAGGCGAATTGCTGCGCCCCAACAATACGCGCGTTGACGGGGTGAGCGACGCCTGGGATCGGTTCGGTTCGTTTGCCCGGTATGACGCCTTCACCCGAGGCTGGCTAGAGCAGGCCCACCGCGTTCTAAAGCCCACGGGCACGCTGTGGGTCATCGGCTCCTATCACAATATTTTCCGCGTCGGCGTGGCGCTGCAGGATATCGGCTTTTGGATTTTGAACGATATCGTCTGGCGCAAATCCAACCCGATGCCTAATTTTCGCGGCCGCCGCTTCACCAATGCGCATGAAACCTTGATTTGGGCCTCCAAGGAGCGTGCGGCCAAAGGCTACACCTTCAACTACGACGCCATGAAGGCACTCAACGACGACTTGCAAATGCGGTCGGACTGGGTGCTGCCGATCTGTTCTGGCGGCGAACGGCTCAAAGACGCCGACGGGCACAAGGCCCACCCGACGCAAAAACCCGAAAGCCTGCTGCACCGCATATTGCTAGCCTCCTCCAACCCGGGCGACCTGGTGCTGGACCCGTTCTTTGGTACCGGCACTACCGGGGCTGTCGCCAAGCGGCTGGGGCGCCGCTATATCGGCATCGAGCAAAACCCGCATTATGCCGCGCTTGCCCGCCGGCGCATCGCGCGCGTTAATGTGCCCAACACCGATGCCATTGAGGTTACCGCGTCAAAACGCGCCCAACCGCGCATCCCTTTCGGGACCTTGGTGGAGCGTGGCATGATCGAACCGGGGACGTTGCTCTATGGGCCGGGCAAACGCCACAAGGCGCGCGTGCGCGCCGATGGCTCGTTGGCGGCCACAGGGGCAACCGGCTCGATCCACAAGATCGGCGCCCATGTGCAGGGCCAAGAAGCGTGCAACGGCTGGACGTTCTGGCACGTCAAAACCGATGGCGGCCTCACGCCCATTGACGTGCTGCGCCAACGGATACGGGCCGAAACCTCCACCGCCTAGCGCTTGGCCTTAACTAGCGCCTGGCCTTAAATTGCCGCGCCGTTTCGGGGTCGATATGGGCCACGACTTTGCGCATCAGTGTCGGCAAGGCGCGCGCGTGCAAGCGGTCATGGCGCACCCAATCGCCGGGCGCATCCGCGCGCCGGCGCACCGAGGCGCAAAACACCGTCAACTGCAAGGCAAAATGCGTAAACACATGGGTTACGGTGCCCGGCAGCACCCGCCAATCGGCTTTGACAGGCGCCTCTTCCTGCCATTCCGGCACCGCGCGGCGGGCCGTGTGCCAGTCCGACCCGGGGAATTCATCCATACCGCCGAGCAAACCTTTTGGTGGCCGGGTGCGCACAAGCACGTGGCCGCGCCCATCGGCGAGCCAGAACACCGCCCCAAAGCGGGTGGGCTTTGCTTTTTTGGGCGGCTTGACGGGCAAGGTTTCCGCGATGCCGCGCGCGTGCGCGGCGCAACGATCTGCCCACGGACAAAGAGCACAAGCGGGCTTCTTAGGCGAACATAGGGTGGCGCCTAGATCCATGACCGCTTGGGCAAAATCGCCCGGCCGCTTTGCCGGCACAAGCGTGTTCAGCGCCTGCTTGATGTCGGCTTTGGCGGCGGGCAGCGGCGTGTCAATGGCAAATAGCCGCGCGATCACCCGTTCCACATTGGCATCCACCACCGCGGCCGGCTGGTCAAAGGCAATGGCCGCCACCGCCGCCGCCGTATAAGGGCCAATGCCGGGTAAGGCCGCAAGCGCGTCTTCGGTTGCGGGAAACCGGCCGCGGTGATCCGCCATAACCGCCTGCGCGCACGCGTGCAGGTTGCGCGCCCGGCTGTAATAGCCAAGCCCCGCCCACGCGGCCATGACATTGGCAGTGTCCGCCGCCGCCAGCGCCTCCACCGTCGGCCAACGGTCGACGAAGGCTTTGAAATAGGGGCCCACCGTCTTAACGGTGGTTTGCTGCAGCATGATCTCAGACAACCATACGCGGTAAGGATCAGGGCTGTGCCCGGCGCGGCGCGCGCGCGGCAAAATCCGCCAGGGCAAATCCCGGGCGTGGCTGTCGTACCAGGCAAGCAGATCCGCCGCCTGCGGCCCGCATGGCCCCCTATCCTGTGTGTGCCGCCGCACCGTCACATCCCCGTCTACCTATGCCGCGCCTATGTGTGTCGCGCCGGCGTGTTTTTCGTTCGCCATCACGCTGTGCGTCACATAGCATGCAGCAGCGTTGCGTCGAGCCTAACGCCTGCCACACCGCCCGTGCCCATCCCCATCTTGAGGGCTCCCTGACCGCACGATGACCGCACCATGACCGCCCCCCGCCGCTCGATCCCCCGCCGCCGGTTACCGTTTACCCCGCTGGGCAAGAGCCTCGATGGGCTAACGCGCAAAGCGTTCTCCAAGTTTGGCTTCGCCGATGATCACGTGCTTAGGCGCTGGCCGGAAATCGTCGGACCCGACTTGGCCCATCTAACCGCGCCGGAGCGGCTGTCGCGGCCGCAAAAAGGCGCGCGGCACGGCAGCACGCTTACCGTCCGCGTCGCCGGTGCGGCGGCGCTGGAGATGCAGCACATGGCGCCGCACATTATTGACAAAATCAACGGGTTTTATGGCCGTCCGGTGGTCGGACACCTCAAACTCGTGCAAGGCCCGTTGCCGCGCAAGTTGGCCCCGCCACAACCACCCAATGCGCGGCGCGCGGGCCGCACGGCGGCGGTAAGGGGGCTGGATACGCAGCCATACGCCATAGACGATGCGGATCTCGCCCAAGCGCTCGCCCGGCTTGACCAGGCGGTGCGTAACGGGCAGGAGTGATGCATCCTTCGTCAATCCGCCCGCCAAAAACGCCCGCCACAAACGGCATCCCAAACGGCACCCGCATATGGAGATGATACGCATGGCCGCCCGCGCGCTCACAGACGTCCCATTATCACCCACGCCCATGCGGGCACGCCGCCAGTCCGGCCACCGGCCGGCGCTGATTGCAGCCATTTTGGCGGGTATCGCGGTGGCCGCATGCGGCGAGGCGCAAGAGACGTCCGGTGCGGCCGACGGCGGCGCCATCAGCCCACCGCTTGCGATCACCAACCCGCTTGGCGACATCACGCTTGGCGACGCGGATGCGCCGGTGGCGGTGGTGGAATACGCGTCGTTCACGTGCAGCCATTGCGCCGCGTTTCACGCGCTGAACCTGCCGCCGCTTAAGGAAAACTACATCGACACCGGCAAGGTCTTTTACGTTTTCCGCGAATACCCGCTTGATCCGGTCGCCACCGCCGCGTCGATGCTGGCGCGGTGCGTGGCGCCGGAGAGCTATTTGCAGTTTTCCGACGTCTTGTTTGCCCGCCAACAGCAATGGGCCTTCGTGCCCGATGCCCGCGCGGCGCTGGCAGAAATTGCCCGCCAAGGCGGCATTGGCGCGGCGCAATTTGAAGCCTGCATGACCGACCAGACGGTGTTTGACGGCCTGCGCGAGATACAGCGGCACGCGCAAGAGCAATTGGATGTGCAGGCAACGCCGACGATTTTTGTCAATGACCGGAAGATTGACGGCAACCTGCCGTGGCCGCAGCTAGAAGAGATCATCACAAACAAGTTGCCGGAATGAGCCGAATCGGCGGATCAAGTAAGCGCGTGTCCTTTTAACAGAGCGCCCGGGTGCGCCGGGCGAGGCATTAGCTTTGAAACTCACCCGTCTGCGACTAACCGGTTTCAAGTCCTTCGTTGAGCCCACCGAGCTTCTCATCGATGACGGGCTAACGGGCGTTGTCGGCCCGAATGGCTGCGGCAAATCCAATTTGCTTGAAGCGCTGCGCTGGGTGATGGGCGAAAGCTCGTATAAATCCATGCGCGGCAGCGGCATGGATGACATGATCTTTTCCGGCACGTCAGGCCGCCCGGCGCGCAACATGGCTGAAGTCATGTTGGCCATCGACAATAGCGACCGCACGGGCCCCGCCGCGTTCAATAGCCACGATGAAATCGAGGTGTCGCGCCGCATCGAACGCGATATGGGCTCCGCCTACCGCATCAATGGCGCCGATGCGCGCGCGCGCGACGTGCAAACCTTTTTCGCCGATGCCTCCACCGGCGCGCATTCACCGGCGCTGGTACGGCAAGGGCAGATCGGCCAGCTTATTTCGGCCAAACCGCAGGCGCGCCGGCGCATCTTGGAAGAAGCAGCGGGCGTTTCAGGCTTACACGCGCGCCGCCATGAGGCGGAGCTACGGCTTAAAAGCGCGGAGAGCAATCTTGTGCGCTTAGACGATGTGATTGCGCAGATCGAAGCACAATTGCAGAGCTTAAAGCGGCAAGCGCGCCAGGCGACCCGCTTTCAGAATGTATCGCGCGATATCCGCCGGGCGGAAGCAACGGTGCTGTTTTTGCGCTATCAAGCGGCGGTAGATGTGGAGGCAACCCATACAAGGGATCTTCACGCCGCCGACCAAGCGGTGGCTGTAGCCACGCAAGATGCGGCGCGAACGTCCCGCCTCCAGGTGGACGCTGCACAAAAGCTGCCGGGATTGCGCGAGCACGAGGCGCGCGCGGCGGCGGCATATCATCGCCTAAGCGTGGAGCGGGATCAGCTAACCACCGAGGCGCGCGCAGCCGAACAGGCATTGGCGCGGCTCGATGCGCAATTGCGCCAAATCAACGATGATCTTGCACGCGAGCGCGACGGGCTGACGGATATCAGCGACAGCATTGCCGCCCTCGATGCGGAGGAAGCAGACCTAAAACAAGCCGAAGTGGGCTCCGACACGGCGCGCACAGCGGCGCAGGCGGATGTTAAGCGGCTGGCCGGCGCGCTCGCCGATAAAGAAGCAGGCGTTGAAACCCTTGCGCAAGAGCTTGCAGACCTTGCCGCACACCGCGCAGCCCTAACGCAGCGCATAGAAGACACCACCTCCCGCGCCGACAAGCTCACCACCGCGCGGGACGCGCTGGCGCGCGAACGCGAAGAGATTGCCCGTGATGCCAACCTGCAAGCAGCCATTGCAGGCGGTAGCACCGCCGTTACCGCGGCGCGCGATGCGCTAAGGGCGGCGGAAGCCGCCGCGCAAGCAGCACAGCGTACCCGCGCCCATGCAGCCGCGGAAGAAGAACGCGCCCGCGCCCCGCGCACTACGGCAGATCAGCACGTCAGCAAGCTTGAAGCGGAAGCCGCAACCTTAGCCGACGTGTTACGGGTTGCGGATGGGGATTTGTGGCCACCCTTGGTCGATAGCGTGGCGGTGCAGCCGGGGTTTGAAGCAGCGCTTGGCGCAGCGCTGGGGGACGATATCGCACAACCCACCGACGAGGCGGCCCCGGTGCACTGGTACACATTGCCGGCCATCGACCACGCCCACAGCCTGCCGCAGGGCGCCGAACCGCTATCGGCGTATGTGCGCGGCCCGGCGGCATTGCAGCGGCGGCTGTCGCATGTGGGGCTCGTGCCCCAGGCGTTGGGCCGCCGCTTGCAGGCCAAGCTCGCACCAGGCCAGCGGTTGGTTTCACAACAAGGCGATCTATGGCGCTGGGATGGGTTTACGGCGGCCGCCGATGCACCCACTGCCGCCGCCCAACGCCTTGCCCAAAGCAACCGCCTGGTGGAGCTCGACCGCGACCTTGCCGCCGCGCGCAGAGAAGCCAAGCGCCTGCACGATATGCATCACCGCGCGGAAGCAGCAGCCAATGCCGCGATCGCCGACGAAAACGCCGCGCGCGCTAAGTGGAACGCAGCACAAACAGCGCTCACCGCCGCGCAGGATAGGCTAGGGCAGGCCGAAAAGGCCGCATCGGCACAGATCACGCGGCTATCCGCTGTTGATGACGGATTGGCACGCACCGCCGCCGACATTGAAGAAACGCGCGCGCTGCTGGAAGACGTATCCGCGCAAGCGGCCGCCCTGCCCAACGAAGCGCCGCAGCGCGCGCGCCTGGAGGCAATGCGCGAAGACGTGCAAGCCTTACGGCAAGAAAGCAGCCTTGCCCGCGCCGCCTTTGATGGTCTGGCCCGCGAGGCGGAGGCGCGCGGGCGGCGGCTAACGGCGATTGCCGGTGAACGCCACCGCTGGCAGGCGCGCCTGGCAACAGCCAATAGGCAAATTACAACGCTCGAAGACCGCTTATGCGTGAGTACGGACGAACGCGCAGAGGCCGCGCAAGTTCCCGCGCACGTTGAAGACAAAACCAAAGCGCTGATGGACCGGTTGTCGACCACCGAAAGCGCCCGGCAAGACGCCGCTGACGCCTTGGCGATGGCCGAAGCAGAACTTGCGGAAGCAGACAAAACCGCCAAGGCGGCAATGGCGGCGGCCAGCGAAGCGCGCGAGACCCAGGCCCGCGTCGACGCCATGCGCGAAGGCGCGCGCGCACAGGTTGCCGAGGCGGCACGGCGCATTGACGAAGCCTTCGAGGTTGCGCCGGACGGTGTGCTTGCGGCGGCGGGGGTCAACGCAGACAAGGCCTTGCCACCGCTGGATGAAGTTGAGCGCAAGCTGGACCGCTACCGGCGCGAGCGGGAAAACATGGGCGCGGTCAATTTGCGGGCGGAGCACGAATCCCGCGAAGCACAAGAAAGCCTTGACACGATGCTAGCAGAGCGCGCCGATCTTGAGCAGGCGATCGGCAAATTGCGCCAAGGCATCGGTAGCCTCAACCGCGAGGGCCGGCAACGGATGATGGCGTCCTTCGACAAGGTCAACGCCAATTTTGCCCGCCTCTTTACCCGCCTGTTCGGCGGCGGTGCGGCGCATCTAGAATTGGTTGAATCCGATGACCCGCTGGAAGCCGGGCTGGAAATTTTCGCACGCCCGCCGGGTAAGCGCCTAACCACCTTGTCGCTGCTGTCCGGTGGCGAACAGGCGCTTGCGGCCATGTCGCTCATCTTTGCGGTGTTTCTGACCAACCCGGCGCCGATCTGCGTGTTGGATGAGGTGGACGCGCCGCTGGATGACGCCAACGTCGAACGGTTCTGCAAGCTGCTCAACGATATGCGCGGCGAAACCGACACCCGCTTCTTAATCATCACGCACCACCCCTACACCATGGCGCATATGGACAGGCTGTTCGGTGTAACCATGGCCGAACCGGGGGTAAGCCAACTGGTATCGGTTGACTTAGCAGGTGCGGAAGCGATCCGAGACGCAGGCTAACCCGCCGCCCGCCCATCTCGCCCTTAGCACGTGACTTGACGGCAGCCCCCTGCGTGGACTGCAATATCCGCTAACGCCCGCGCCACAGCCACGCCATAGATGGCCGGCTAACAGCACGGCGAATAGCGCAGAAAAACTGGGCAACCGGAACAAGGGGGAAAACAGGGCAAATGCCATCTATCACGCTAGAAAAGGCCATCAAAAGCCCCGCCGATATGGTCTTTGATGTGGTCGCGCATTTGGAGGTTTTCGCGCAGGCGGTGCCCGCTATTACCGCGGCGGAATGCCTGACGGATATCGAGCGCGGCATTGGGTGCCAGTACCGGGTGGCGCGCCGGACGGCAGGGCGGGATCTATCGACGGTCTTCGAAGTCGTCGAATACGAACCGGTGGAATTGGTCCGTATTCTATCGGAAGCCGGCGGCGCCACATGGGATGCTTTGTTCGAGATCCGCAAAAAGGGCAAAGGCTCGACATTGATCTGGACGCTCGAAGGCACCCCGGCAACCTTGCGCGCAAAGATGGCCGCTCCGCTGATTTTCGGCGCCGTCGAAAAGGCCTTGGCGCCCGATCTGGATGCGGTCAAATCTTATTGCGAAGCCCGCTGAGGGAGGCATCGGCAACAGTCACAGCACCGCAGATCGCTGCATCGCAATAGAATCGCCATAACGCGTGACACTCAGCGCTATCGCAAAACCATATTTTATTAGTAAATTCAGCAACTTAACAGACCGCATGCGTTGCTTGACAGGGTGTGAGGGCAAAACTATTGTGCGGCCAACTTCACGCCCGGGGTGCCGCGTCCACAACGCAGCGCGGCGGGAAATCCTACCAACCGCGCGGGCGAACGCCCAAGGCAGGTCACTCGAAGCAGTTTCACGCCGGATCACGCCGCCTTACCCGTTGCGGGTTTTGCGGGGCCCTATAACCTGGCAGGGAATTGTTACGGCAAGGTGCGCCCATCACCTTGCTAGACGAAAGATCGAGCCGATGAATGAGCGCGGTAGCGGCCCGGATGATACGGGCCATAAGGATTTCGACCGCCGTCTCGACCAAGCGCAGCAGCGCCGGGCAAGCAAAGAGCAAGGCAACCGGCAAACGGCTTTCGGCCAGGCGTTCCGGCTATCCACGGAAATGGTAGCGGGTGTTCTGGTCGGCGGGTTTATCGGTTGGACGTTGGATAAGTGGCTGGGGACATCGCCCTGGCTATTGCTGGTGTTCTTCTTTTTCGGCATTGCCGCCGGCATCTTAAATGCGGTGCGGGCGGCAAACGAGATGAACCGGCAGAATACGGATGAATAGGCCACCGGCAGGGGCGGGCCTAGCGAAGAGGCGATAGATGGCGGCGGCTGAACCAAGTACGGGATTTCCGGTTGATCCCATGCATCAATATGAAATCGTCCGGCTGCTGCCGATCGAGTTTTTGGGCTTCGATGCGTCTTTCACCAATTCAGCGATGTGGATGGTCGCCGCGGTGACGGCCATTTCCGTGTTCATGATTTTTTCGGTGTCGTCGCGCGCCTTGGTGCCCGGCCGTTGGCAATCGATGGCGGAACTCTCGTATGAATTCGTGGCGAACATGTTACGGCAAAACACCGGCAATGACGGCCAACCGTTCTTTCCGTTCATTTTTTCGCTTTTCATGTTCATTTTGTTCGCCAACATGTTCGGGCTATTGCCCTATTCCTTCACGGTGACCAGCCACATCGCGGTGACCTTCGCCATGGCGCTGTTCGTTATCGGCGGCATCACGCTGCTAGGCCTCATCAAACACGGTTTAGGCTGGTTCAAGCTATTCGTGCCCTCCGGTGTGCCGGTGGTGCTGCTGCCGCTGATTACCGTGATCGAGATCATATCTTATTTGACCCGGCCCATAAGCCTGTCGGTGCGGCTGTTCGCCAATATGCTGGCGGGGCACACCATGCTCAAAGTGTTTGCCGGGTTTGCTATCATGCTCGGCGCCTGGGGCGGCTGGGCGCCTTTTGCCTTCATGGTGGCGTTCACTGGGCTTGAGGTGCTGGTGGCTTTTCTTCAGGCCTATGTGTTTGCCATCCTCACCTGCATCTACCTCAACGACGCGCTGCACATACACCACTAATTTGACCGGATCGGCAGCGCCGTTGAGCGGGCCGTCACACTTGCAAGGAGATTTCGACATGGAAGCAGAAGCTGCAAAATATATCGGCGCCGGCATTGCCTGCATCGCTCTGGCCGGGGCGGGCCTGGGTATCGGGAACATTTTCGGCAACTACCTAGCCGGTGCCCTGCGCAACCCGGCGGCTGCGCAAGGGCAGTTCCCCAACCTTCTGCTAGGCTTTGCCCTGGCCGAAGCGACGGGCCTGTTCGGCCTGGTGGTGGCGATGATGCTGTTGTTCGTGGTCTAAGACCGGTTGCGGTCTAAGACAGGCCGCGATCTAAGATCTGCCTATGGGAAAGGGTTGTGCGCATGGCGGATATATCCGTCACACAAGATGCACCGGTGGTCATAGTCACCGCGCAAGGCACGCCGGACGGTGCCCCAAACGGCGCTGACGTGTTGGTTATTGGCGAGGAGGCGGAAGCCCAGCTTGGCATTGCGCAAGAAGACGCGCATTCCGGCGGCATGCCGCAACTCGACTTTTCCACCTACGCGCCGCAATTGATCTGGCTGCTGATTACCTTCGGCGTGCTGTATTTGCTGATGTCGCGCGTAGCTCTGCCGCGCGTCGGCCAAGCGCTGGAAGCCCGCCGGGACCACATCGCCAACGACCTGGATCAAGCAGCACAATTTAGAGAGGAAACCGACGCTGCCATTCAGGGCTACGAAACCGCGCTGGCCGAAGCGCGTGCCAAAGCCCACACCATTGCCGCGGAAACCCGTGACGCATTAGGCCGCGAAACCGACGACCTACGCGATGCGCTGGAGACGGACCTCGATCAAAAGCTCGCCCAGGCCGACGAGCGGATTGCCGCTACCAAGCGCGACGCCATGCGCAACGTGCAAGATATTGCAACGGACGTGGCAACCGCCGTCGTCGCGCAGCTTGGCGTATCGGGTGTGGATCCCGCCAAGATCACACACGCCGTTGACGCGGAACTGCAACGCTAGAGGAGCCGCCGCGAGATGATGTCGCTATTTACAGACAGCAGCTTTCTCACCGCGTTGTCGTTTACCGGCTTTGTCGGCCTGTTGCTATATTTCGGGGTCGCAGGACGTATTACCTCAGCGCTTGACGCGCGCGCTGAGGCGATCAAGACCGAGCTTGAAGAAGCGCGCAAGCTGCGTGAAGAAGCGCAGGCGCTGCTAGCAAAATATCAGCGCAAGCAGCGTGACGCCGAGGAAGAGGCGCAAGAGATTGTGTCCGAAGCGCGCCATGAGGCCGAACGCTTAGCTGCCGAAACCAAAGTCAAACTCGACGAACAAGTTGCACGCCGCACCGCCATGGCCGAACAAAAAATCGCCACGGCGGAGGCACAAGCCGTTAAAGACGTGCGTGACGCTGCGACCGACGTCGCAATCGCCGCCGCCGCAAAAGTGTTGGCCGACACCAGCAACGACGCCCGCCACGATGCGCTAATCGATCAAAGCCTCGAACAGGTACGTCAGCGTCTGGTGTGAGCGTCTGGTGTAACCGCGGCACAGGGGCGCCCCTCCCCCGCACACAGAAAATATAGGCACAGCCCTGCGTGTGAACAGCATTGCCCCCCACTTCCCTTCGTGACCTTATGTTCATATAATGTTCTAATGAGTCACTCGACCATTGCAGGAGCCCATGCAATGACTGAAAGAAGGATTGAAAAACGGATTGCGGGAAGCTGCTGTTGCGGCGCGGTTAAGTTCGAACTCCTGGCCGAACCGTCACTGATGGGGACATGCCATTGCACGAGATGCCGCAAGGTCGGCGCGAGCACCATCGTCTTCGTTAAAAAGGCAGACCTAAAATGGATCCAAGGACGCGACAATGTGCAGGTTTTCGAGCCTGTTGCGCCGTATCAATATAGCCGCTGTTTTTGCAAGACC
>Ga0272441_10000821_pt1 | contig 68337 bp, 56 predicted proteins | sample SSMProp6N_FD_193582 | JGI IMG/M metagenome (GOLD analysis project Ga0272441, IMG submission 193582) | Marine sediment archaeal communities from Little Sippewissett salt marsh, Falmouth, MA, United States - SSM-Prop-6N | ecosystem: Environmental > Aquatic > Marine > Wetlands > Sediment ...
TCGCCTGCTTGATTTCCTCGTTGGAAGGATCGGGTTTCGCCTCCAGCAGGGCCTTGGCGCTCAGAATCATGCCGGGTGTGCAGTAACCGCACTGCACGGCTCCTTCGTCGATGAATGCCTGCTGTAACGGATCGAGGGATCCGTCTTTTTCCAGCCCCTCTATAGTTGTGATTTTCTTGCCGTCGGCCGTGAAGGCCAGGGTCTGGCAGGAGAGAATGGCCCTCCCCTCGAGCAGCACCGTGCAGGCACCGCACTCTCCGATGCCGCAGCCGTACTTGGTGCCCATCAAACCCAAACGATCCCGCAGTACGTTGAGCAGGATCTCGTTGGGTTTTACCTCCAGAGGGTACTCCTTGCCGTTTACATTGAGTGTAATCGCTGTTTTCATCTTTCGCCTCTCGATCTTCTCCATGCTTGCTCTACCGCTTCCCGTACCAGCAGGGAGGCAATCTGCCTGCGGTACGCGGCGGTGGAGCGGACATCATCGATCGGGGTGATATCCTCTCCCACCAGCTCGGCGGCCTGGTATCCTAACCGCTCGCTGTACTTCTGGTCCTGCAGCGCATTCTCGATGGTCGGGGCTCTTACCGGGGTCGGGGCCACCGAACCGAGGGCGACTCGGGCCAGGCGGATACGATCTCCCTCCCGCTCGATGTAGGCGGCGCAGTTGATCTTGGCAATGTCCAGACTGACCCTGGCCAGCCTGCGAAAGGCGGCTCCCGAGTGTTGCGGGGGCAGCGGCAGGATGACGGAGCCCACCATCTGACCCTGTTTGAGCACGGTTCTCTTGGGACCGCTGAAAAAACCGCCAAGGGGAAGCCGGTGGCGATCGACTTCGGACCCGCCGTCCAGCTGACAGATCTCCACCTCCGCATCCAGAACCAGCAGAATCGGCGGGGTGTCTGCCCCGGGGGAAGCGTTGCAGATGTTTCCGGCCAGGGTGGCCATGTTTCGAATTTGGGTGCCGCCGATCACGTTGATTGCCTCGCCCAGGGCCGGAAAACGGGAGACAACCTGGCGGTTGTGCTCGATATCGCTAAGGCGGGCTCCCGCCCCGATACAGAGGGCACCCGCCTTGAGCGAGATCGAATCCAATTCGTCGATTCCCAGAATGTAGACCAAACGATGGGGCTTGGCCACGTTGATCTTGATGTTGTTGACCAGGTCTGTGCCCCCGGCCAGGACCTGGGCTCCCTCCTGGTTCAACGCCTGCAGAGCCTCATTCAGGCTGCCGGGTGTGCTGCATTCGAAATCCAAACTGATGACTCGAGTACTCGACATCGTGCTTCTCCCTTATTCTCGGTGCGTTGCAACCGGCTGAGGTTCTTCCGCTGAGATGCGGCTTGATTTGCCCTCCGCCTTCTCGGTTACGGCCCGCAGGATGTCTTCCGGGGTAATCGGCAGCCTGGTGAACCAGATGCCCGTGGCATTTTGCACGGCCGCAGCAACCGCCGCCGGAACCGGATTCAACGCCGCCTCTCCGATCCCCTTGGCACCCATGGGGCCGGTGGGTTCGTAGGTGTGGGCGAAGAAGATCTCGAATCCTTCAGGATCGGGAAGATCCACGGCTCCGAGCATCTTGTAGTCGGTCAGAAGCCCTCTGTTTGTCAGGGTTCCGGTTTTCGGATCATAGTCCGTGTCTTCCAGTAGCGCCATGCCGGCCCCTCGATAGAATCCACCCTGGAGCTGCCCCTTGGCCAGAGCAGGATTGATCACCGTCCCCGCATCGCTTCCGGCAACCACCCGCAGGATCCGCACCATACCGGTTTCCATGTCCACCTCCACCTCTACGAAGAAGGTCGTGTAGGCGGGGGGGCAGTTGACCTTGCGCACGCTCCGCGCCGAGATGGCCGTTCCCCAATCGTTGTTCATGGCCGTTTCGGCCACTTCCCGGATTGTGATATTCTTCTCCGGCATGCCCTCGACGTAGATGAGCCCTTCGTTTCCGCTGTCATCGAGCCGGGTTTTCAGCGAGTCCAGGGGTGCGTTGAGAATGCGGGAGGCGTAGTCCAGTAGTACTTGTTTCGTGTCCCGGGCCACCTCCAGCACGGCCCCGGCTCCGCAATACACGCCGCGGGTGGCGTGGGTGCACACGTCGTAGCCGGTGGAACGGGTATCCGCGGGGGACATGCCCACCTTGTCGAAGGGCACGCCGAACTCCTCGGCCACCAGCTTGGCCGCCGCGTCCAGGGTTCCGCCACCGTGATCCATCAGGGCGGTCAGCACGTCGATCGAACCGTCCTCATTCACCTTGACCTGAACCGTCGTATAGTCCTTTACCTCCCCGGGAACCGGAGCGCCGGTGCCTGAGGTGTGGAATCCCCGGGCCACCCCGATCCCCCGGCGAAAGCGGCCCTCCGCCGATTTCGGATCGGGCCGTCGATCCCAGCCGATCTTCTCCGCTCCGGTGTACAGCAGTTCTTTGACGCCGTCGGAGTGGATCAGAGAGCGGATGGTGGGTCCCTGGCCCCAGAAGATCTCCCCCAGGCCCACGTACTGCTTGACCCGCATCTCGATCGGGTCGAGGCCGAGCCGTTCCGCCAGGATGTTCATGGTCGTCTCCACGCCGAAGGTAACCTGGGGTGCCCCGTATCCCTGCATGGCACAGGTCGGCGCCTTGTTGGTGTATACAGCCGTTCCCTGGTAACGCATGTTGGGCAGGCGGTAGAGGGAGTGCCACCATCCGGCCAGTACCCCCAGAAAAGCGAGGGCCTGGACATGGTGGCTGCCGATGTCCACCCAGGCGGTCATCTCTCCGGATGTGAGGGTGCCGTCTCGCTTGGCCCCGATCTTGAGAGTGTACCGGGTGGGGTAGCGGCAGTGGTCGTACAGATCCTCCTCCCGGCTCTGCAGGATCTTGACCGGTTTTCCCGCTTTCAGTGCCAGAGCCACGGTGATGAGGATCACCGGATTGGTGTGGATGCCGCAGCCGAAGTGGCCGCCCCCGCTGATGCGGATGACGTTCACCTTGTTCAGGGGGATGTCGAACAGCTGCCCCAGAAGGATGCGGGTATTGTGCAGGGCCTGGGTGGAGGGCCAGACCGTGATCCCCCCGTCGGCTTCAGGACGGCAGGCGCAGCCTCGGGGTTCCATCTGGCAGTGGTAGACCCGGGGGGTGACAAACTCGTTTTCCACGATCACATCCGCCTCGGCGAAGCCGGCCTCCGCGTCCCCTTCTACCACTTCCCGGGTGCAGGCGATGTTGTTCTGAATCTCGATCTCCTTATCCTGAATGTAGACTCTATCGTGGATCAGATTGTCCTTCGCAGCCATGGCCTCGTCCATGTCGAAGTAAGCGGGTAGAATCTCCCATTCCACCCGGACCGCTTCGGCAGCCTTCTCGGCCAGCTCCTCGGTCTCCGCAGCCACCGCGGCGAAGGGATCGCCGACCTGGCGCACGTGATCACTCAGGATGTTCCAATCCTTGTAGGTCGAACGAGGCACCGACACCTGACGCACGTTGAAAAAATCTCGGCTCACCTCCTGCGGACCCAGTACAGAAGCGCCCAGCTGTTCGGCCCCGGAGAAGTCGATGCTCTTGATGCGCGCGTGGGGATGGGGGCTTCTCAGGATCTTGCCGTAGAGCATGCCCGGTAGCATCACGTCGGAGGGGTAGATCTCCCTCCCGGTGACCCGGGCTCGCCCCTCCTTGCGGGGAAAGTCCTTTCCCAGGAATGTGTATTTTTGATCACTCATGGATATTTATCCTCCAGGTTACCTCTCATATTCTGTCCGGGCACGGTGAGGGTGTCAATATAATAATCAAGAATCGGATTCCATATATTGAGAACTTGATGTTTGACATCTTCTGCCTTGCCGGGTAGTATGCAAACACCATTTTTCGTGTTTCTTACACCACAGATATATTGAAAAAACATAAGTCAGGAGGACTGACGTGGGAGAGTTCCGCTTTTTCAGACCCACAGAGTTGAAGGAACTACTTGATTTCAAGGCCAGGGAGGGCAGCCGAGCGCGAATCCTGGATGGAGGGTCGAATGTCCTGGTCTATATCAACGAGGGATCGATAGCCGGGGGCACTCTGGTGGATGTGAAGTCTCTGGATGCGATCAAGGGGATCGCGGAACGGGATGGAAAACTGGAGATCGGCGCCGGGGAGCTGATTGCCGATATCATAGACTCTGAGCTCATCAGGAAAAAGGCACCCTTCCTGCGGGAGGCCCTGCAGAAGTTCGCCAATCCCCTGGTACGGAATATGGCCACACTGGCCGGCAATATCGCCGATTCTTCGCCCATCGGCGATACGATTCCACCGCTTCTGGTGCTGGAGGCCGAGGTGGTCTTGGCCAGCGCAGGGGCTGAGCGGGTGATTGCCCTGGAGGAGTTCTTCACCGGACCGGGGCAAAACGTGCTCACCGAGCAGGAGATCATCTGCAAGGTGCGTTTCCCCCTGCCGGCCAAGGGTAAAGGTGGGCACATCAAGCTGGGATTGCGCAGGGGCACCTCCTGCTCGGTGGCCTCGGTCGCCGTCTGGCTGGTGGCGGACAAGAACACGGTAAAGGATATCCGCATCGCTCTGGGCGGCGTGGCCCCGACTCCTATCCGGGCCCGCAAGACAGAGGATGCATTCAGGGGACAGAGCCTGGATTGGGAGAGGATAGCGGAGCTTTCCCGGCGGGTGACTGAGGAGGTCAGCCCGATCACCGACGTTCGGGGCAGCGCCGAGTATCGAAAGCAGGTTTCCGCCGGCCTGTTGGCCAAGGCGATCCGCCAGGCCCTGGGAATGGAGGAATAGGATGAGTGAGCCGAGCGGGCATAACGAAAACCTCTTGTACGATATCTGCATCACCGTCAACGATCGGGAGATCCGCGGAAAGGTCAGGGCGGAAACCTCCCTGCTCGATTTCTTGCGGGACAACAATTTCACCGAGGTCAAGCGCGGCTGTGACAAGGGGGACTGCGGTGCCTGTACCGTGGTCAAGGACGGTCGGGCCATCCTCTCCTGCATCACTCTGGCTCTTCAAGCCGACCGCAGCAAGGTCTACACCGTGAAATCCCTGGGCAGCTGGGACAAGATGCATCCCCTGCAGCAGGCCTTCGTGGATTATGAAGCCCTGCAGTGCGGCTTCTGTACACCGGGGATGCTGATGAGCGCCAAGGCGCTCCTGGATTCAAATCCCAAGCCTACCCGGGAGGAGATCCGGGAGGCCATCTCGGGAAATCTCTGCCGCTGCACGGGTTATCAGAAGATCGTGGACGCCATCGAGGCGGTTGCCAGAGGAGAGTACCGATGAAGAACAACTACAGCGTGATCGGAACCCGCATCGCCGGAATGGATGAGAAGGACAAGGCCCTTGGCAACGTGGTGTTTGCCGAGGATTTCACATTGCCCGGGATGCTGCACGGAAAGGTGTTCCGGGCCACCAGGGCATCGGCGCGTATCAAGGGTCTGGACGTGTCCAAGGCACGCGCCCTTCCCGGAGTTGTCTGCGTGCTTACCGCCGAGGATGTGCCCAACAATGAATCGGTAAAGAACGTGGTCGGGCAGACCACCGAAGTGGGGCTGCTGGAAGCCAAACACCAGGTACTGGTTCGCGAGCGGGTTCGCTACTGGGGCGAGGCCATCGCCCTGGTTGCCGCCGAGCGTCCGGACATCGCCCGGGAAGCTCTCAAGCTGATCGAGGTGGAGTACGAGGATCTGCCGGCGGTATTCGATCCCCTGGAGGCGATGAAGCCGGAGGCGCCCAAGATCCACGGCAACAACAACGTGATCGCCTCCTGGAAGCTGCGCAAGGGCGACGTGGACAAGGGGTTTGCCCAGGCCGACGTGATCGTGGAGAACACCTACCGAACCCCCCGGCAGGAGCATGCCCACATTGAACCGGAATCCGGCGTGGCCTGGATCGACGACATGGGGGTGATCAACGTACGCTACGCGGCCCAGGTCATCGAGCACTACCGGGACATCGCCACGGTGCTGGGCGTGCCTGAGAGCCGGGTTCGGGTGATCGGTACGTTGATGGGGGGAGGCTTCGGAGGCAAGGAAGACGTCACCGTGGAAGTGTTCCTTGCCTTAATGGCCTGGAAGACCGGCCTGCCGGTGAAGCTCACCTTCACCCGGGAGGAGATGGGCTACGGCCGGCACAAGCGCCACCCCTACGTGCTGAAGTACAAGACCGGGGCCACCAAGGAAGGGAAGCTCGTGGCCATGGAGGCCCAGATCGTCTCCGATGCCGGCGCCTACGTGTACCTGAGCCCCTGGGTTCTTATCTATTCAACGGTGCACTCCACCGGGCCCTACCTGATCCCCAACGTCAAGGTGGATGCCAACTCGGTTCTGACCAACAACATCATGACCAGCGCTTTTCGGGGATTCGGGGGAATGCAGGCGGTGGCGGCCTACGAAGCCCAGATGGACGACCTGGCCGAAAAGCTCAGGATGGATCCCATCGAGCTGCGAGCCAAGAACTTCCTCAAGAAGGGAGACGTAACGGCCAGCTATCAGGAGATCACCTCCGAGGTGTGGCTGGAGAAATGCGCCCGGGCCGCTGTGGATGCTCTGGGGCCGAAGAGCAAAGGCGGCAAGACCAAGAAGATCGGCCGGGGGTTTGCCTGCGCCTGGCAGTCCTACGGCCGCATGACCTACCTGCACGACACCTCCAACTGCTGGGTGAACCTGGAGATGGACGGAAGTGCGGTGGTCCGTACCGGGATTCCCGACCTGGGGGGAGGGCAGCGGGAGTCGGTGCGGGCCGTAGCCGCGGAGGTGCTGGGTCTCAATATCGAGGAGATCCACGTGATTTCCACCGATTCTCAGGTTACCCCACTGTCCGGGACCGTAACCGCCACCCGGGCTCTGTACATGTCGGGTAACGCAACCAAGCTGGCCTCGGAAAACGTGAAGCGGATCATCACGGAAAAGGCGGCGGAGATCCTGGGCGTGGCCGCCGAAATGCTCGATCTGAAGGATCACAAGGTTGTTGCAATCGACGATCCGGGGAGGAGCATGCCCCTGGTGGAGGCGATCAAGCAGTGCCAATTCGAGGGAAAGGTCCCCCAGAGCCTGGCCACCTTCCGGGCTCCCTTCACAGAGCCGATCAGCTCGGACGTGATCAAGGATCCGGTGTTTCCAGATTTCACCTTCGGGGCCCAGGCAGCGGAGGTGGAGGTGGACATAGAGACCGGGGAGGTCAAGGTCCTGAAATGGGCCACCGCCTACGACATCGGACAGGCGATCAACGTCAACCGGGTAGAAGGCCAGATGGAGGGTGGAGTCGCTCAAGGGCTGGGATTCGGCCTGATGGAGGACTACCTCGAGGTCGAAGGGGTGCCCTGGACCTGGAACTTGCACGACTACATCATCCCCACCTCCAAGGACGTTCCGGACATCAAGTCGATCGTGCTGGAATCCGGTTCGGGCAAAGGCCCCTTCGGGGCCAAGGGCATCGGAGAGCCGGCCATTTCGGCAGCCGGGCCTGCGGCGGCGAATGCGATCAAGGATGCCATCGGCGTGCGCATCACCCATCTACCGATCACCGCCGAGCGCATCTTCTTCGCCCTTAAACAGAAAAGGGATTGATAGCTGACGGATCGGCTGAATAAAAAGCCGGGGCCTTAGATGCACCCCGGCCCGTTCTCTCGGTTATTCTTACTCAGAAGGCGGGGATGCCCTTTTCCGTGTTCCGCACCTGCTCCTGATGCACTTCTCCGGTGCCCCGATCTCCCCTGTTCTTGTCTCCTGCTGCGGAGACCGTGATCGCGGATGTTGCCAGTAGGATACACAGAATCAATGTGATTTTTCTCATTCGACGCCCCTCCTGCAATTGGTTGTTATCCCTATATACGCGGCCTTTGCTTCGGGGTTTCACGATTACTCAAGAAATTGCAGCTGGCCCACAACAGTGGAGCAAACGTTGATGCGAGCTGGTTATGTTGAGGAGCTAACGGGACGATTTATCCGCCCAATAGTCCAGGATGTGCTGCGGATAGGTGGCGCCGATCCTGCTGGAGATGCTGGCGGCGGCCTCCACGAATAGAGGCGCGTATTCGTCCATCTGCTCGGTGTCCAGATCGATCGAGGTGCCGACCAGGGCGATGGCCCCGATCACCCGGTTGTCGTTACCGAAAAGCGGTACGGCTAGGGCCGTGATGCCCCGATGGAACTCCTGGTTATTGTAGGAAACCCCCGTGGCGTAGGCCGAGGCGAGGTTCCGGCGCAGCACTTTCACGTCGGTGATCGTTTCCTGGGTGTAACTGTCCAGCTCCCGGGTGCGGAGGAATGATTCCCGCTCTTTTTCAGGCAGAAAAGCCAGTACCGCTTTGCCCGAGGCTGCGCTGTGAAGCGGCATGATCTCTCCCCTTCCCACGGATACCCGGGTATTGATTTGCCCGCAGATCTCCATGGCGATGCAGTGCCGTCCGTTGTACAGGGCGAAGAAAGTGGTCTCTTCGGTTTGAACGTGCAGCTCTTCCAGATAGGGCAGGCAGATGGCGGCCAGATCCATACCCTCGACCACGGACTCGGCCAGACGGAGGTGAGCAAAACCGAGGAAGTAGCGGGAATCCCGTTTGTTCTGATACACGTAGTCGTACTTCTTGAGGGAGGCGAGGATGCGGTAGCAGGTGGAGGTCGGGATGTTGAGAGCCCGGCTGATCTCCTTGTTGGTCAGCCCGCTCTTGTAGTGGGTGCGCAGTAGCTCGAAGATGCTGTGGATCTTGTCTATCGACGGCATAGCTTCACGCTCCTGCTCGAGTGTAGGGGGGTGCTGTTCCGGTTGTCAACAGGTGGTTCCAATTATTGATAACACATTCGTACTATAGTAGAACGGGCGTAATGGCGCAAATCAACTGTTCTGATCAAGCCCGAAAAGTCCTCGGAAGCGATGGCGATCTTGAGTTTGGTTGAATTCGAAGATTGCTGTATTCTTATAGGATAAATAGAGGCCGAAAGGGATTCTTATGAGTCGCACTGTCGTAGCCTACGGGGAGATTCTCTGGGACCTGCTTCCCTCACGGGCGGTTCTGGGAGGAGCACCCTTCAATTTCGTGTACCGGGCCAACTCCCTGGGACATCGGGGCGTCATGGTCAGCCGTTTGGGCCGGGACGGTCGGGGAAACCGGGCCCTGGAAATCGTGAAGGAGCTGGGGCTGGATACCGGTTATATCCAGAGGGATTCCACATACCCCACCGGTACCGTGGAGGTCAGCTTCGACGAACAGAGGAATCCCCGGTACCGAATCATTCCGGATGTAGCCTATGATTTCATCAAGCCAGCTGAAAATCTCCGGGAACTGGTGGCGGGAGCGGAGTGTCTGTGCTACGGCACCCTGATCCAGCGGAGGGAGGATTCCCGCCGTACCCTCTACGGGCTGCTCGACGGTTTTGACGGAAGGTTTGCGCTGCTGGATATCAACCTCCGCCCGGACTGCTACACGAGGAAAAGCGTCCAGGAATCGATCCGCAGAGCGGATATTCTCAAGCTCAATGAAGAGGAGGCGGAGTTCCTTGCCGAGCTCTACCAGCTGCCGCAGGCAGAGGCCGGTCCGGATCCCCGCCGTTTTAGCGAGGCTCTGTTCGCTCGTTCGGATCTACGCTATATCGTCCTGACCCTCGGGGAGCGGGGAGCCTTTGCCGCTTCCCGGGACGGGAAGAAGGTGTATCATCCGGCCTTTGCCGTGCAGCTGCGGGATCCTGTGGGAGCGGGGGACGCCTTTACAGCCGGATTCCTCGACTCCCTGCTGAACGAACAGTCTCTGGCTGAGGCCTGCCGCTTTGCCAATGCCATAGGTGCCCTGGTCGCTTCGCAGCAAGGCGCCACCCAGCCCCTGGATCGCTCGCAAATCGAAGATTTTCTTCGTGACGCCGAGCCGGGTCCTGTCGATGAGGCCTATCGGCGATTCTTGATTGCATGATGCCGGCCGCAGCCCCGCTGTGATCTGGGCGCAGACCGGCCGCAGCCCCGCCGAGGCCCGGTCACCGTCCCGCTGTGATCCCGATTGTTAGCGCAGAATGAGAATCGGTTTGCTTACCAACTCGCTGAAAGTGTTTAAGAATCGCACGGCGTAGGAGCCGTCGCAGACCCGGTGGTCGAACACGAACGACAGCGGAAGAATCGTTGCCACGGCCAGCTGTCCATCTCTGGCCACCGGGGCCTGGTGGATCCTCCCCAGGCCGAGGATCGCCACCTGGGGCGGTAGGATCATGGGTCGTCCGTAAGTTCCGCCGATCGAACCGTAGTTGCTGATCGTGAAGGTGCCTCCCCGCAGCTGCTCGATGCGCAGATTCCGATCCGCCGCTTCTTTACGGCGCTGATTGATCAGCTCCTGGATTTCCGAGAGGGTTAGATTGGCCGCCTCTGCGATAACCGGTACGACCAAGCCCTGCTGCGAATCGAGGGCAAAACCGATATTGGCGCTATCCTGGGCTTCGATGGTTTGACGTTCTTCGTCGTACCAGGCGTTGAGCAGGGGATATCGCTTCACGCTCACAGCCGCCGCCTTGATGAAGAAGGGCAGGAAGCTCAGCTTTGGAAGAGGGGAGCTTTGGGTATCACGATTCAGTGCGGCCCGGGCCTCCACCAGTTCATCCACAACGGCGAAGTCGTGAATCTCGGCTGCGGGGATCCTCCAGCTGGCCTCCAGGTTTCGCACCACGGTTCTGCGTAGGGTTGAGAGCTCTTGGGAGCCGGTCTCGCCCATTGAAGACCGGGCTCTCTGAGGATCCATCCCGCCGCCGGTGGGGCGGTTGTTGCCGTTGCCCCGGGACCTGATCTCACTGAGGATGTCCTCTTTGAGAATCCGCCCGAAAGGACCGCTTCCCCGCAGGGAGGTGAGAGCGATTCCTTCCCTGGCGGCCAGGCGCCTGGCAACCGGAGTTGCCTTGGGCTTCGACACCTCGTTGTCAGCGTAGGCGTTCCCGGTTCTATCTTCCACAGCAACGGATGATGAGCCCTGGGCCACCCCTTCGCTGCTCGCTTCAAGCAGCGTGGTCGAAGAGCTTTCAACGGTTCCCACCACGGAAGTGCTTTCGGGCGGTGCGCCTTCCTCTACCGAGACCTCGATCTGGGCCAGGATCTCTCCCACCTGTATCAGCTGCTCAGGCTCTGCGCCGAGTTTTCGGATGATTCCGTCCCGGGGAGAGGGGATCTCCGCCACCACCTTGTCCGTCTCCACCACGGCCAGCATATCCCCTTCCCCGATGGTATCCCCGACCTCCCGTTTCCATTCCAGGATCTTTGCTTCATGAACCCCCTCACCGATATCGGGGAGTTTGAAATCGTACAGCATAGGCTGATTCCTCCAGTGCGGCGACTAAGGCCGGTAGGCGGCCAGCTCCACGGCCGCGCTCACGATCCGCTCCGGGCTGATCAGGTAGTGATGCTCGGCCCGGGGCAGGGGAAAGACCGTGTCCGCGCCGGTCAGCCGAGTGGGCGGGGCTTCCAGGTAGAGGAAAGCCTCCTCCAGGACCGAGGCGATGACCTCTGCTGCCACACCGAAAGACTGAGGCCCTTCGTGAACAACCAGGATCCGGCCGGTGCGGCGTACGGATTCGATAACGGTCTCCAGGTCCAGAGGATAGATCGTGCGCAGGTCGATCAGCTCCGCCGAAACGCCCCGCTGCCCGAGCGCCGCGGTTGCCTCGCCGGCCTCCTTGATCTGAGCTCCGTAGGAAACCAGGGTGAGATCATCGCCCGGTCGAAGCACTTTGGCGCGGCCGATCTCAACCGTGTAGGCCTCGTCCGGCACCTCCTGCTTGAGGGAACGGTAGATGCGCTTGGGCTCCATGAAGATCACCGGATCCGGGTCCCGGACCGCCGCGATCAGCAGACCCTTGGCGTCATGAGGGGTGGAGGGAATGACCACCTTCAAACCGGGAATGTGACCGAAAAGTGCTTCCGGGCTCTCGGAGTGGTGCTCCGGAGCACCGATGCCTCCACCGTAGGGCATACGCACCACCAGAGGCACCTCCATGGCGCCGCGGGTGCGGTTTCTCAAGCGGGCGGCGTGGTTGACCAGCTGATCGAAAGCCGGATAGGAAAAACCGGAGAACTGGATCTCCACCACGGGCTTCAATCCGGCCACGGCCATGCCTACGGCCGCGCCTACGATTCCCCCCTCGGTCAGGGGTGTGTCGAAACAACGCTCCTCTCCGTAGCTTTCCTGTAAACCCACGGTGGCCCGAAATACCCCGCCTTCCCGGCCGACATCTTCGCCGAAGACGATTACAGCCGGATCCAGGGCCATCTCCGTCAAGAGCGCGTGGTTGACCGCCCCTACCAGAGTCAGAACGCTCACGAGCGGTTCCTGTGCTGCAGCTGGCGTTCCAGTATCGGGGGCAGGGAGGCAAAGGTGTAGCGGAAGGTATCCTCCAGGGAAGGATCCGTTTCGCTCTCGGCCCGTTCGAAGGCCTTCTTGGCCTCCCTCAGGGCTCCGGCGGCCAATTCCTCCGGATCCTTCTCTGCGAGCAATCCCCTTCCCCGCAGATATTTCTCCAGGCGGATCAGGGGATCCTTATCCAGCCAGCCGGCCACCTGGGCCTCATCCCGGTATAGTTTTGGGTCATCCGCAGTGGTGTGGGCTCCGAGCCTGTAGGTAACCCCCTCTATCAGTACCGGTCGATTCTCTTCTCTGGCAACACGGACGCCGAGGCTCGCTGCGGCGTAGACGGCCAGCAGATCGTTGCCATCGACCCGAATGCTCTCGAAGCCGTAGGCACAGGCCTTCTCCGCCAGGGTGCGGCTGGCGGTTTGTTTTTCCGTGGGCAGGGATATGGCCCACTGGTTGTTTTGGACGTAGAACACCACGCCTACCTTCCACACGGAGGCCAGGTTGAAGGCCTCATGCACCGCCCCCTGGGAGGTGGCTCCCTCCCCCATAAAGGTCAGAACGATGCGCCCGCTTGCCTTCAGTTTCTCGGCATAGGCGATGCCCACCGCGTGCAGGGGCTGGCTGCCCACCGGGATGGCGATCGGCAGTGTGCGGTAGATTTCCGGAGGAAGATGGCTGCCCTGTTCGTTTCCGTACCAGTACGTGTAGACCTGGTGGAGGGGAACTCCCTTGGCGATCAAGGCGCCCAGTTCCCGGAAGGCCGGAACCAGCCAGTCATCCTCTCGAAGAGCGAGCACGGGCCCCACTGCGCTGGCCTCCTGCCCCTTGTTCAGGGGATAGGTGGCCATTCTTCCCTGACGGTTCAGGCTTACCGCCCATTCATCCGCCTGGCGGGCCAGCAGCATCAACCGGTAGGCGGACAGCATTTGCCGGTCGGAGAGCAGGGGAGTCTGATCCGGGATATCGGTGATATTTCCGTCGGGGCCGAGGAGGCTCAAATACTCCTTGTCGGCCAAGGTGAGTGTTTCAAACATATCGCAATTTTCGCTTTACAGCCGAAAGGATAATTTCTATGTCTTGTTTCAGCCGCAGATCTTGTCATAAATAATAAATTCACGTTCCTCATCGTACGAGCGAGGCCGTATGGTGACCTATATAATACTAATTTAGTAAGGTATAAACAAACAGAAAATTTCCCGGGCCAATACCGATCGAGGATCTACCGATCGAGGATCTACCGATCGAGGTAACGCTGGACGAAGCTCCCCTGCTCCCGGGTCTCCAGAGCGGAGCGGATCTTACGAACCGTGGCGATTGCCCGGGCTGCGGGCAGCTGCAGGTATCTGCCCACGGTACAGCACAGTACCAAGCCGGTGCGGCCGACTCCGGCGAAGCAGTGTACACAAACCGGTCTGCTTCGATTCATGGAGTCAATGATGGTGGTGATCAGATTATCAAATGAATCGATACTGTCGGGAATTCCGAAGTCGGTAATCGGATAGTAGTGCCAATCCAGACCGGCGGCGCGGCAGTGAGGGCCCAGCTCCTGGGCCCTGTCCGTGAGGGAAACCAGGCAGCGTATCCCCCGGCCGTACAGATCGGCCAGATCCGTGGCTTGCGTGCCGGCTGCGCCGAACAGGGAGCCCCTTGCACCGTACGCCTCATCCGGGATAGCGGATCCGGCGAGTTTGTCACGGATAACCCAGGAAAAATTGTCAATCATGATCCAAAAACCCAACTCGAGCTGGGGGAGTGAAGCAACGACGAGGTCTTAGGGAACGATGTGGGTGCCGCTTTTTCCCTCAGTCGCCTCCAGAGCCTTGTCCAGAGAGGTGATGATCGCTTCTTTTCCGCTCCATTTGACAAAGCGTATAGCCGCCTCGATTTTCGGCCCCATGGATCCGGCCAGAAAGTGCCCCTCCGCCGCAAAGCTCTCAGCCTCCTTCACGGTGAGTCGATCCAGAGTTTTCTGGTCCGGCTTGTTGAAGTTCAAAAATACCTTCTCCACGTCCGTGAGGATGAGGAACTTGTCCGCCTTCACGGCCTGAGCCAGCTTGAAGCCGGCCCGATCTTTGTCGATCACCGCCTCCACGCCGCTGTAGCTGCCGTCTCCGTTTTTCTTCACCGGAATGCCTCCGCCCCCGGAGGCGATAACGATCACCCCGCCGTTCAGAAGATCGTTGATCGACTCGGCCTCAACGATATCTACCGGCTCCGGGGAAGGTACCACCCGGCGCCAACTCTTCTCCATACCCGGCTTGACCTCTTTGACCACGTAGCCCTTGGTTTCGGCCAGGTGGAGAGCCTCCTCTTTGGTGTAGAACGGTCCCACCGGCTTGCTGGGATCCTGAAAATCCGGATCCTGGTCGCTGACCTCTACCTGGGTGACCACCGTACAGATCGGTGTATCCACGCTCTCCCGCATCAGATGAAAACTGAGCCTGTTCTGCATCATCCAGCCGATCTGGCCCTGGGTCATGGCGCCGCAGATAGCCAGGGTTTGTGCCGGTACCAGGGCATCGCTCTCCTCCTGCTGAATCAGCAGCGCTCCGGCCTGAGGTCCGTTTCCGTGAGTAACGACCAGGCGGTATCCGGCCCGGGCAATCTTGGCTATTTGTTTTGCCGTGACGTCGACGTTGTGAAACTGCTCTTCCGTGGTGCCCCGTTCATCCGCCTGTTTGATGGCATTTCCGCCCAGGGCAACAACCAAAACCTCTTTGTCCATTCGTTGCTCTCCAAAACTAGTACATAGATGCTGAGATTCTCGTTATAAGTTCTCTATCGAGAGGGAAGCGCCTGTTAAAGCGACTTTGGCAATCATATACGGTGTGTTCCGCTCTTTCAAGAGAAAAACGAAAAGCAAATTTCATATAGTGAGATTCCCGCCCTCTATAGAGCCTTGCCTGCCAGCTCGCCGTGGCGGAAACAACTGACCAGGTGGTCATTCACCACCCCCACTGCCTGAAGATGGGCATAGATGATCGTGGAACCGACGAAGCGGAATCCCCGCTTTTTCAGATCCCGGCTTATACGCTCGGACAGTTCGGTGTTGGCGGGGATCTGTTCGAGGGTCCTCCAGCGGTTCACCACCGGCGAGCCTCCCACGAAGTTCCAGAGGTAGGCGTCAAAGCTGCCGAACTCACGCTGGATCTCGAGAAAGCGTTTGGCGTTGTTGATCGACGATTCGATCTTCAGGCGGTTACGCACGATACCGGCATCGGAGAGCAGCCTTTGGATGTCCAGCGCGCCGAAGCGGGCCACGGTCTGCGGGTCGAAGCCGCGATAGGCTTTTCGGTAGTTCTCCCGTTTGTTCAATATGGTAGACCAGCTCAACCCCGCCTGGGCGGACTCCAGGACCAGGAACTCGAAGTGCTTGCGATCGTCGTGGACAGGCACGCCCCACTCCTCGTCGTGGTAGCGGCGGTACAGCTGCCCTGCCTCGCACCAGGAGCAGCGCTTTTTTTTATCCTCAGGCATGGCGGGCATCCTCCGATTTGTCCGGCTGCTGTTCGATAAACCAGTCGATCAATCGTCGGGCGATGCTCACCTTGTCGGGAATACGGGGCAGATTCTTCACCGCAAACCAGCGGGCATCCACGATTTCCGACGGATCGATTCGAATCTCTCCCCGCTCGTGTTCGGCGGTAAAGCCGACCATCAGCGAGTTGGGAAAGGGCCAGCTCTGAGAGCCGAAGTAGCGCAGGTTCTTCACGGTGATACCCACCTCCTCCGCGATTTCCCTCCGCACGCACTGCTCCAGGGATTCTCCGGCTTCCACGAACCCGGCGATGACGCTGTACATAGCAACCGGGAAGCGATGAGCCCGGGCCAGGAGTATCTGGTTACCTCGGGTGATGGCCACGATTACCGCAGGGCTGATGCGGGGATAGGCGATGAGGCCGCAGTGAGGGCAGATCTTGGCCCGTTCCTCCTCCCTGTCCTTGGTTCGGGAGCCGCAACGTCCGCAGTACTGGTGATTCCGGTCCCAGTCCATGATCTGAAAGGCCCTGCCTGCGATCCAAAACAGCTGTTCCGGCAAGCTGCCCCAGAGTCCCCGCAGCTGTTCGAAGCGCATCCCCTGAGGGGGGCTGACTTCCGCGGCCAGCTCGGCGGAGTAGCAACCGTGGTCGCCGAGGGTTCCCAGATACTGCGTACGCAGCGGCTCGACACCCAGGCTCTGCAGCTCACTGCATATAGGCGGAGTGGCGCGCTGTTCCTCCAGCCGAACCAGCATGCGGTTTTCCTGAAACACGAACCAGTACCCCTGGGATTCCTGAGAATCCGGAGGCCGGACAGCAGGTGCGAAGATCATCGAATCATTCCCTCAAGTACGTTTCTTTTCGGTATCCCGGATGGATCGGCTGAACTCGATCAGGCCCTGTTCGAGCCCACTCCAGCTCTGTTCATCCCTGTCCATTATATTATGGCCGCCGGGAATTTCCAGGTAGCGTACTCGGCCCCCGGCACCATCCGTCGATGACAGGCGCTCAACCAACATCTGGGTGTTCTGCGGGCGCACCAGATCGTCCTCAGCGCCCTGCACCACCAGGATGGGAATGCCGACACCCCGGGCGCTGCGATATCCCCGTTTGCCGGTTTTCAAGATCTGGTAGATCACGGATATCGGTACCTGCAGATCCCGAAGCCAGCTTTGCACTTGCGGATCGTTCAGATCGATATCCGGGAAAAAATCCTGCAGGGATCGTTGCAACTGCGGATCGTGAAGATCCAGCTTCCCTAACGGTCGGAAGTAGCGGGGGAGGAAGGGACGCAGCACCCTGCCGAGCAGCCGCTGCAGGGGCGTACCCAGGCGCCAGAATGGGGACAGCAGGATGAGCCCATCCGGTTGGAACCGGACAGCCGCTGACAGAGACAGGGCGCCGCCCAGGGAATAGCCGATCAGCAGCACCGGGGAGTATCTCTTTTTGAGCGTCTGCAGGGCCTGTTGCACCGCCTCCAGCCAATCGTTGTAGCCCCTTTCCAGGATCTCGGCGAACTGGGAACCGAAGCCGGGAAGAAGAATGCCCTGTACGCTCCAGCCCTGCTCGTGCAGGGTTTCGGCCAGCGGTCGCATCTCCGCCGGGGTACCGGGAAATCCATGAACCAGCAGCGCGGCGGCCTTGCCTCCGGAGAGGAAGAAGGGTTGATGGATCGGGTCGGTAAAGGCCTGCAGCGGTTGGGAGATCACCCCCGGGGGTACGCTCTGTGCATGAATCAAATCGAAGAACAGAAGAAATGCCCCCTGAAGGATAACGCCCCAGCCATGCCCCCGCCAGGCGGGATTGTTGCCACCGAGGGTCAAGGCCAAAAGGATACCGCCGGAGACGTAGAGCAGATCCAGGGCGGTATTGATCCACAGGGTTCGCTTGAGCTTACCGCTGCGCTTCTCCATCAGCTGCGGATTCTCGGCCCCGGGCACTGACCTGCGGCCTCTTCGGCTCATCCACAAACCGAAGCCGGCGATCAGCCCGTCGATCACTCCCCAGGCCAGGGTCTGGATGCCGAAGCCGTCCCAGAAATCCGCCGTAAATACAACCAGAGCCAGGCCCGCCAGGGTGCTGACGGCGGCCCAGATCAGCAGCCGCTTGGACAGGCTGATTTGAAAACCCCAGATGTTGATTTTGTCCTTCATTGTTGCTTCCCGGCTATAATGTAACTAATTTTGTAAGAGAAAAAAGCCTCAAGTGGAGGGTTGTTGCATCATGAGGTACAGAGCCTCCATAACCTATTTCGACCTTTTTGTCATACTTTTAGTGCTCCTCGGTGTCGGTGTCCCGATGGGTCTCAGGCTGTTCAATTCGCTATCCAGCACCGCAGCCGTGCTGGCACGAGCGGCAACAGCAGAGCAAACCGCGGGCCTTACGTTCGCCCCGGCTGCAACGGTACTGTCCGGATTTCACCTTGTTCCCCGGCGGGTGGGTATTCAGGCCGGCCACTGGAAGATCGAGGAGTTGCCCGACGAGCTAAGGCGGCTGCGCTCCTCCACGGGGGCGCGGCAAGGTGGATTTCGGGAGGTCGATGCCAATCTCGACATCTCCCACCGCGTTGCAGACTACCTGTTGGCCGCCGGAGTTCAGGTCGATCTTCTGCCCGCCACGGTCCCGCCGGGATACAGGGCAGACGCCTTTGTTTCGATTCACGCGGATGGGGCCTACAGGCCCGGGGCGCGGGGCTGGAAGATGTCTACGCCCTGGCGCTCATCCGAGGCGTCGCGCATGCTCCTCGATGCCCTTGCCCATACCTATCCCCTGTTCACCGGATTGCCTGAGGACCGCTACGGTACGACCTACAACATGCGCGGCTACTACGCCTTCAGCCCCCATCGTTTTCGACATGCCATAGACACGGCAACCCCGGCGATCATCATTGAAACGGGATTCGTAACCGTTGCCGCAGACCGGGAGGTGCTGTTCGGTGCCCCCGATACCGTGGCCAGGGCGATTGCAGCCGGGATCGTCCGCTTCCTGAGCCGGCACGATCCTCTGGATCAGGAGGCGGTGGCGGTGCGTAGCTATCCGGTGATGCGGGTGGCCGGCGAGCAGGCAGAGCTCACCTTTCACCCGGAGGAAAACGCCAAAGTGGCCGGCAGGCTTGAAGGCGGTACCCTGGTACGCCCCGTGCACCGGGAGAACGGCTGGGTGGAGGTGATCGTCTGGGGCAACTACCGTCGTTTCGGCTGGATGCGGGAAACGGATCTGGAACTTCTGAGCGCCACATCTTGAAAATCGACACGACGATAGAGGGGTGTGCAGCTCGACAGAGCCAGGCGCCGGCTGCGGTCTAGAGAATCATGACGATTCCGCCCAGAGCGTGGGCGATCACGCACCACCAAATCCCGCCTGTCTTCTTTGCCAGGAAGGCGAGCAGGAATCCGAACAGCCCGGCTCCGACGATCAAGGCCAGTGGGTTCGCGTTGGCGGAGACCGAGCCCGGCGCGTAGTGCCAGAGGGCGAAGCAGACGCTCGGCCAGATGATTCTGTAGAAGTTCCTGCGGGGAAACAGCTCCATGTAGACACCCCGCCACAACAGCTCCTCGAAGAAGCCATTGCCGAAGGCCGTGGATATGTACAGCAACCAGACCCAAAGCTCCGGTTTGTGATAGCCCATACCCGCGATCAGCTTGGCCAGTGCGGCCATGCCTGCGGGAAAGAGCACGAGTAAAACAACCGTGGTGTTCGGCCTGTGGGGACGGATGATCCTCCCCAGTCGTTTTGTTCCCACCAGCCAGAGAGGCAGGATCGTGCACCAGGTGAGCCAGTACGAAACCAGGCCGAGATACCAGCCGAAGATTGGGTTTTCGAACAACCCGGAAAGCAGGCGGAATACGGGGACCATCACCCCGACAAGCAGGAAGGGTGCGAAGATGGCCATTGCCTGTCGAGTGCCGATGTGTTGAAACAATCGAGCGGTTCTCACTCGCTCTTTGATGGAGCTCATCCCGGAATCCTCTGAAGGCGGTTGCCTATAAAGGTTTAACACCCCCAGCCCGCGCATTCGTCACCAGGTTCGTTAGGGAGACAGAACCAGCTTCGACACGCTCATCGCTTCTACAGCAGCGCGCTCAACGGGAAAATCGAGTAACTCGCCGGCGGCCCAGCTGTCCACCAAATCGTCGTAGTGTCGATGCCCCGGTTGGCAGGACTGGCCGAGGGGCATGTTGACTTTCATGGCGTTCACGTCGTCCAGCGGTATCACCATGCGTAGTCCCGGCAGCATCGTAACCTTGTACTCATCCCTGGTCGCGATATAGGCGTTGTTGTTCACGGTATTGAAGTCACCGGCCGCGGGAACGGGTCCGACGTTGAGCAGCCAGGCCTTGAACCAGCCGTTGCCCCCGGCGTGTTTCCAGTAGTAGTAGTGCAGCTTGCCCCATTCCCATCTGCGGGGATTGCCGCCCAGCTGCTCCTCCAGCCAGGAGTAGGTTGTGGACAGGGCCATTTCCAGGATCTGCTGCGGTGTCTCCCTGGCCGGCGTGTCTTTACGGTCCCAGAGGGTGGAATCCGGCCGGTCCAGGATCACATCCTGGATCAGGTACTTCTTGAGGGTGATATGGAAGTAGGGGAACAGATTCTCACCCAGCTCGTCCTCCAGCAGGGCACGCACGAACTGGTTCAAGAACACCTCGTAGACCGCCGCGCCCGGACTGTCGGATCGTACTTCCCGGTCCCAGTTCTTCAGCATCTCCAGGGCTGCCGCCGCCTTTTCATCTTCGAAATTGTAGACGAACAGCTTGGGCAGGATGGTGTCCGCCTGCAGGGAATGCACATCCATCTGCATGCGCCGAAAGTCTTCAACATTCGGGGTATCCAGCTCCTCCAGCAGCATGGCGATCCGGTCTCTGCGGTAATCGGCGGACCACATGAAGGAATAGAGGTATGGATCGCTTTGCGGGATCGAACGGTTGTTGGTGTTGATGATCTGTCCCTCCTGCGGGTTGTAGGAAGCGGGCATCTGCTCCACGCTGAGGAATCCCCGCCAGTCGTGAAATCCCGAAGAGCCGTCAGCGGGCAAACGGCCGGAGTAGCCGCTGCGCTTGGGAATCGAACCCGTGGTCTGCCAGCCGATATTTCCTTCCGCGTCTCCCATGATCACACTGAATCCGATGGTCTTCATGTCGGCCAAGATCCCCATCATCTCCGCCACGCTGCCTGCCTCCATGAAGCGCAGCACCGATGAGAGAGTGCCGTCGGGGAGCTCCTTGCCCCGCACCGTGCCGTAGGAGCGCAGGGCTACCGCGCCTTCCACGCCCGGTTCCAGCTCGGTGATGATCGGTCCGAACACGGTATGGTACACGGTTCTGCGTACCGATTGCCCTTCGGGCAGACCGATGACCAGCTGTTCTTCCTCCATTTCCAGGGTCTGATCACCAACGACATAGCGGGTGGGATCGCTCGGATCCAGGCGCAGGACGAACAGGTCCACGAAATCGATCGGGAATATTGCGAAACCCCAGGCCATGGTGTCCGTGTGGCCCGTCATGATCCCAGGCGCCCCGGCCGCGGATACCCCGGCAGCATTGATCCCCGGAGCGTTCAGATGACACAGGTACCAGGTGTTGGGCAGGCTGATGCCCAGGTGCTGATCGTTGGCGAACAGGGGTTTGCCCCCCGGTCCGTCCTTGCTGATCCACATGTTCGTCCCACCGCCGCCGGCCTGCTCCGGAAGGGCTTGGAAGAAGGAGAAGGCCTCGGGCAACACCGGTCCGATTTTCAAGGAGCGCAGCTGCTCGAAGTAGGAATCGTCGGGGAGGGCCGCATTTGGATGACTGGGATAGATATCCGCCCACTCCTCCATCTCGACGTTCTGCCGTCCCAATAGAGCCATGAGCTCCGCCCGGTAGTTCTCCCGGAACATCCAGGAGTTCAGGACGATAAGACTTATCGTATCCTCGGCCGTGTATTCCTCGGGGACATGATTCGAGGATTGAAACTCAAGGGGCAGATCCTCACCCAGCAGGCGGATGTAGGCGTTGACACCGTCCGCGTAGGCCTGGGCCAGAGCCCGATCCTCGGCGCTGAGCGCCGCGAACGCCTTTCGGCGAAGTTCGGGGAAGCCGAGCATACGGCAGAAGACATCTAGATTGACCCGGCCTTCTCCGGCGAACTCTGAGAGGCGGCCGGAAACCACCCTCCTGAAGGTTTCCATCTGCCAGAGCCGATCCTGGGCATGTATAAAACCCTGAGCAACCAGCAGATCGTGCTTGTTCTGAGCGTAGATGTGGGGTATGCCGTATTGATCCCGCAGCACGGTGACCATCTGCTGCAGAGGCAGGGCTGAGAACTCTCCCTCGTGCTCTGGCCACCCTTTGGCAAGGAACAGGGATTTGCAGCTTCCAAGCAATGCAAGGATCCCGATGATGATCAGGAGCGCAACTAACTGACGATGAAACTTACCCCTCTTTCCGTACTTCATTGATGACCTCCTCACGCAGCGGAATGCTGTCACTACAATAATTCTACGTGAAACAACCACGGATTCGCAAATTTATCCTGGTCTCGAGATAGCCGCCATTGGCCCAATCCGTTTCTACCAAGGGCCGGCGACAATGATAGAACCGGCCGACGTCTTGAGCCCGGTGAAGATTCCAGGGTATCTTTGCTCCAGAGCAGGAAAAACCGGAGCAGGAAAAGCCGGAACAGCAATTGGCGGAACAGTGCATGAGCAACCGCACTATAGGAGTCAGCGTAGCCCGGATCGATGGTCCGGAGAAGGTCCACGGGGCAGCCCGCTTCACAGACGATTACAGGCCGCCGGGCTTGCTCCATGCTGCCCTCCTGACCAGCCCCCACGCCCACGCACGTATCGTGAAGATCGACACCTCCCGGGCCCGGAGCGCGGAGGGGGTGCGCGGGGTCTTCACGGGCAGGGATTTTCCGATCCGCACCGGCATCTACATCGGCGACAAGACGCCTCTGGCCGTGGACAAGGCACGCCATTTCGGCGAACCAATAGCCGCGGTGGTGGCTGAAAGCGAAGCCGCGGCTCTGAAAGCTGTTTCGGCGATTACCGTGGAGTACGAGCCGCTGCCGGCCCTGGGATCGGTCCGGGAGTCCCTGCGGCCCGATGCGCCTCTGGTGCACGAGCAGATGGGTTCCTACGAGCACATCCCCGCGATCCTGCCCGAACCGGGCAGCAACGTTGCCCACCGCACACGGATCCGCAAGGGCGACTGGCAGGCGGGGTTCCGGGATGCCGAGGTTGTCGTGGAGGGGCAGTTTTCCTTTCCCCAGGGAGACCATGCCGCCATGGAACCGAGGGTGGCGATTGCGGAAATCGGTCCTTCCGGCCGGGTTGTAATTCATTCCTCCACCCAGAGTCCCTTCGTGGTCCGCTCCCTGATGAGCCGGCACTTCGGCATTCCCGCCGGCAAGATCCGCATCGTCACGACCCGTGTGGGCGGCGGTTTCGGCGGCAAGGCGGGGCTGCAGCTTGAAGCCCTGGCCTACCTGCTGGCCCGGGGTGTGGGAGGACGCCCCGTGCGGTTGGCCAACAGCCGCGAGCTGGACATGAGCGCCTCCCCGGGACGCCCGGGTTTGCAGGCTTACATCAAGCTGGGAGCCGCCTCGGACGGGCGGCTGGTCGCCGGGGAGATCCGCTACCTGTTCGACAGCGGGGCTTTCGCCGACTATGCGGTGAACGTGAGCCGGGCCGCCGGTTACGCCTGCACCGGGCCGTATCGGGTGCCGAACCTCAAGGCGGATTCTCTCTGCGTGTACACCAATCATCCCTTCGCCACCGCCTATCGCGGCTTTGGACATATCGAGATGTCCTTTGCCGTGGAACGGGCCATGGACCTGCTGGCCGACAAGCTGGGTATGGACCCGGTGCAGCTGCGCCTGATCAACGCCGTGGTTCCGGGGGACAGTACTCCGAGCCGTCAGGTTCTGGATCCCGATACGGGGGATCTGCCGGGCTGCATCCGAAAGGTGGCCGAGCGGTTGGACTGGCACAAGGGGGTGCGGAGCAGGGAGGCGGATGGAAAGGTTCGGGCCAAAGGAATCGCCTGTTTCTGGAAGGCCCCGGCCGTTCCCCCCAACACCAGCTCCGCAGCGGTGCTGACCTTCAACGATGACGGAAGCGTAAACCTGGCCACCGGCATCGTGGAGATCGGAGCCGGGACGCCCACGGGTTTGGCCCAGATCGTGGCCGAGCGCCTGCAGATCGACACGCGGACGGTTCACGTGGTTCCGGAGGTGATGACCGACCGTTCCCCCCATGACTGGACGACCGCAGCCAGCCGATCGTTGTTTATGGCCGGACGAGCGGCGCTGGAGGCCGTAGAGGATGCTATTGCACAGATCAAGCAGGTGGCCTGCAAACCGCTGGGCTGCAGGCCCGAAGATCTGGAAGTGGCGGGCGGGCGCGTCTTTGTTGCCCGTAGCCCGCAGCGGGGACTGGCTTTCCCCGAGGTCGTGTGCGGGTACAGCTATCCGGACGGCAACTCCATCGGCGGGCCGGTGATCGGCAGGGGCCGGTATATCGCTGAAGGCCTGACCGGGATCGACCCGCAGAGCGGTGAAGGACGCCCCGGAATCGAGTGGACCCTGGGCTGCGAAGGGGTCGAGGTGGAGGTGGATCTGCGGGAGGGAAGCTATCGAGTGCTCCGGGCCGCCTGCTGCATGGACGTGGGCCGTGTGATCAATCCCGCCCTGGCCCGAGGACAGGTCGTCGGGGCTATGGGCATGGCCCTGGGTTTTGCGGCCAGCGAGGCCTTCAGCTTCGATGACCGCTCCCGGCTGCTCAACGGATCCCTGCGGGACTTCAAGATTCCCCGCTACGGGGAGCAGCCGGAATACATCGTGGATTTCCTGGAAACGCCTCAGAGGGACGGCCCCTACGGAGCTCGGGGACTCGGAGAGCAGGGAATCCTGGGAATACCCGGCGCCCTGGCCGGAGCGCTTTCCCGGGGCATCGGGAAAGCGATGAATCATCTGCCCCTTACCGCCGAGCTGCTCTGGCGGAGGCGGGAGGATCGATGATCCCATACGACCTGGTATACCTGCGGCCCTCAGAAGCCGGCCAGGCGGTGCAGCTGTTCGAGCAGGCCCGCGCGGATGGCCTGGAGCCGGCCTACTACGCCGGGGGAACGGAGATCTTGAGCTTCACCCGCCGGAACAAGATCCGACCCGGAGCCTTGATCGATATCAAGCAGATACCCGAGTGCCGCGCTGTGGGCAGACAGGGGGATCGGATCATCTTCGGAGCGGCTCTGAGCCTGAACGAGGTCATTGAAGCCGATCTGTTTGCCCTGCTCTCCGCTGCCTGCCGGCGCATAGCGGATCACACGGTGCGAAATCGCCTGACCCTGGGCGGCAACATCTGCGGGCGGTTGCCGTACCGGGAATCGGTTTTACCCCTGCTGGTGAGTGAAGCCGAAGCGCAGATCACCGGACCGGGCGGTTCCCGCTGGGAATCCCTGGGAATGCTGTTTGACAGGCGCCTGCGGCTTCAACCGGGCGAACTTCTGCTGCGTGTCCGGCTCGGGCGGGATGCGGCTCGCGGTCCCATTTTTCACGGACGTCGCCAGAGGGGCACTCGGGTCGACTATCCTCTGGTGACCTGCTGCCTGTTGGAGGTGGATCGGCAGATCCGGCTGGCGGTCGGAGGAGCTTGCGGGTATCCGGTGAGAGATCCGGAGGCCGAGGAATCGCTGAACGATAGTACCCTACAGCGGCGGCAGAGAATCGAGCGGGTGGTAGCCCGCTACGCCCCGCAGATACGAAGCGATTCCCGAGCCTCCTCGGAGTATCGCAGTTTTCTGTTCAGCCGCATCCTCACGGAGGCGGCGGACAGGCTGATGGGAGAAGATGTTCGATGAGGGAACTAAGGGGGGAAGGCCGGATAACCCTGAACGTCAACGGGGAAAAGCACAGCCTGGTGGTTCGCGCCGGGGACACGTTGCTCTGGGTTTTACGGGAACGCCTGGGCCTTCAGGGAGCCAAGCGCGGCTGCCAGAACGGGGACTGCGGTGCCTGTACGGTGCTTCTGGAGGGAAAACCGGTGAAATCCTGTCTGATTCTAGCCGTAGAGGCGGAGGGGCGCAGTATCACAACAATCGAGGGACTGAAGGATACGGCGATTCAGCGTTCCTTCGTGGAGCATGGAGGCTTTCAATGCGGATTCTGTACCTCCGGTTTCCTGCTCAACGCCCACGCCCTGCTGCAGGCCCATCCGCAGCCGGATCCGGAGACGATCCGATCCTGGTTGGAGTCCAACCTCTGTCGCTGTACCGGCTATGAGGGAATCGAACGGGCCGTGAAAGCCGCCGCATCCGGGGAAATCACCGCCGATTAGCTATTTGTTCGGGGTGGAACGCATGTGGGGAACCTCCGCACCGTAGGCCACGGCCACCACCTCCGCTGCGATGGAGACCGCGATCTCCGCGGCGGTGTCCCCGCCGATCTTCAGGCCGACCGGTGCGTACAGGTAGTCGGGTACCCGCAGACCGGCGGCTTCGAGTTTCTCCAGGGTGGTGCGGATCTTGGAGCGGGAGCCGATCAAACCGACGTAGCGATACCCGTCCCTTGCCTGTAGCACCTGCTGCAAGACCTGAAAATCGTGCAGATGACCGTGGGTGGCGATGAAGCAGAACTCGCAACTCTGCAGGATTTGCGCAGCATCCCCGATATCATCATAATCCCCAATAATTATCGTTCGCTCCTCGTTTTCTCCGAGAATATCGCGAACCTCAGCCCTGGAATCGAACACCGTCACCCGGAAGCCCAGGGATTCCAGAATCGGTGTCAGGGCTCTGCCGATGTGCCCGCCTCCGAACAGCATGAAGCCCCGTCGCCCCTGCATGTACTCGTACAGCAGGGTAACCTGACCGCCGCATTTCATTTTGAGCTTTGCGAGGTTGTACTCCTCCAGGCGGTTTTCCCGGGTTCTGAGCACCTCCTTGGCCTCTTCAACGGCTCTGTGTTCGATGGCTCCGCCCCCTACCGTGCCGAACAGCTCTCCCCGGTCGGTCAGGATCATCTTGAATCCCGCTTTACCGGGAGTTCCGCTGCCCGCTTTGACAACGGTTACAAGCACTATATTGATTCCATCTTCGATCAGGCTGCTGCACGTTTTGAGAATATCCATGAGCCTACTGTAAATCCTCACCTGCAATTGCTCAAGAGCTGAGGTTTCCAGTTGCCCGCCGAATTGGCCCGGAAGTGCGGATTTATGTACATTTACAGATGGAACAGGAGTAGCCGATGAATCAGGTACTTCAATGGGTTTTCGCCGACACAGACGGGCAGCAGCGGTCCGCATTCGGTTCCGGCGGCTCCGAAACAGGTGCACAGCCCAGCGATCGGGAGCTGCTGGATGCCTACTCCAGGGCCGTAACCGGGGTCGTGGAGACGGTCGGTCCCTCGGTGGTTGCCATCAGCATCCGAAAGAACAGAGAGGCCCGCCGGCCGGGTGCCGAACCCGGAGATGCGGGTGAGGGATCCGGAGTGATCATTACGCCGGATGGATTCGTGTTGACCAACAATCACGTCGTGCAAGACAGCGAGGTTTTGGAGGTATCCCTCACCGACGGGCGTAGCTTTTCCGCCCAGGTGATCGGTACCGATCCGGCGACCGACCTGGCGGTGATCCGCATTTCCGACGGCAGTCTTCCCGCCTGCGAGCTCGGTGACTCGGAGCTGTTGAAAGTCGGACAATTGGTAATCGCCATCGGCAACCCGCTGGGGTTTCAGAGTACCGTGTCGGCGGGAGTCGTCTCGGCTTTGGGTCGAAGTCTACGCAGCCAGAGCGGCAGGTTGATCGACGGAGTGATCCAGACGGATGTCGCCCTCAATCCGGGCAACTCCGGGGGGCCTCTGGTTGACAGCCGCGGACGGGTGGTCGGAATCAACACCGCCATGATCCACATGGCACAGGGCATCAGCTTCTCCATCCCGATCAATACGGCCCGTTGGGTGGTAACCGAGCTGGTGATGCACGGGAAGGTCCGCAGAGCCTATCTTGGTATCGGTGCCCGCTCCCGCCCCGTGAACAGACGGATCCAGCACAGGCTGGACCTCGTCAATCCCGCCGTGGTCGAGGTCATCGACATCGAGACCGGCGGTCCCGCCGAAGTTGCAGGCCTGGAGCCCGGTGACTGTATCTTCGGTCTGAACGAAAACCAGGTGAGCACGGTGGATGATCTTCACCGATGCTTGAGTAAATGGCCCCCGGGAACGCCGCTGGACATCAAGCTGTTGCGCCGGGGACGGGTAGAGATATTTCGTATTACGCCGCGGGAGGGCTAACCTTCCGGGCTAGGTTTGCCGAGGCCGGTTTGAGCGTGTGTGCCCGAGTTAATCCCAGAGTGGGACCGACTCGACGCTCTTCACCTCCGGGATCGAGTCTTTGAGCCGGCGCTCGATTCCCTGTTTGAGGGTCAGTTGGGCCATGGGACAACCGCCGCAGGCCCCTTTCAGTCTTACCTTGACGATCCCGTCTTCGGTCACCTCGACCAGCTCGACATCACCGCCGTCGGCTTGTAGGGCAGGGCGAATATCCTGCAAAGCCACTTCGACTTTTTCGCGCATCCTGTACCTCCATGATCGCGGGGTTTTTTCTTCGTTCCCCCGGGAAATCTATCCTCCGGATGATCGAGACCCCGACAGTCGTTTCGCGGTTTCGGTCCGCAGAGTGCCGTCGTGCCGCGACTCCGATTGCGCCAGGAGCCGTGCATCGTGCACCACGTCGAACTCAGCACCGCTGTCCGATGGATCCTGTTCGATAATGCGACAGATTCTTTCGATATCTTCGCGTACCAAACCGGAACGAACCAGAATGTCCTTGACGGCTCGCAAGCCGTCGGAAGCCGTTCCGCCATCGGCATTCTGTAATATACTAGCCGGAATGACAATATGCCAATCCGCCTTTTCACCCTTCAGGATCTCCTCGCTCCAGGAGAGCACCGCCTCGGCCTGTCGTATCCGTCCGCTATCATGCTCCCAACGCTCGTGCATGGCCTCCAGCAGCTTGCGGCGCAACCCGACGGCCCGGTTCTTCATGTAGCGATCGTAGGCTTGTTCTCCCACGCACTCCTGGGCAAACTTACACCACTCCAGACAGCTCATATACCCGTCTCGAAACATCACCCGCCCGCAGGCCGAACACACGCCCCGGATCTCATCGGTCCAGATCTCCACCTCCTCACCGCAGGAGGGGCAGTCGAACATCTCCGGTTTGGGTTGCCTGAGGAATTTTGCCCCCGGGCAGAACTGATGATCCATGGGCAAAATATAAACTAGTCAATCAGAAATTGCATTGACCTGAGTCAACTCGATCTGCAGGTTTTTGCCCCGGTCTCCCGATAGCGCGATTGCACGAGAGAGTGCGGACAGTGGGCAGGATCCTGATACAGCCACGACCGATCCTATAGAGCACCCCGGCCGTACAGCCTGCCGGTGGACTTACCCATTATCCTGACAGCTGCCCGTCTTGGCATCAGCTTCCGGATAACGAACGAGGCCATTCGATTTGCGAATCCGGGAATCAGAACGGATCGCTTTCCCAGACACCGCAGGGACTGCTCCGCCACCTGATGCGGCTGCAGGACCGGCGGAAAAGCGGGAGGGCGCTTCCCGTGAAGGCTTTTGTAGAATCCCGGCGTGCCCGTGGCGCCGGGGCAGCAGACCAGAACATCGACATGGGCTGACTTGAGCTCGTACCACAGCCCTTCGGCCAGTACCAGGTTAAAAGCCTTGCTCGCTCCGTAGGCGGCCACATAGGGTGTTCCCTGAAAGCCGCTCATGGAGGAAAGGAGGATCAATCCCCCTCTACCTCCTTCGGCCATCCGCTCGCCGAAATGACGGCAGAGCAGCAGCGGGCCTGTACAGTTTGCAGCTACCAACCGGCTCAGCATCTCCGGTTCCCGGCCCATAAACGGCCCGATAGCAGCCAGAGCCGCGTTGTAGACCACCAACCCGATCTCGAGGTCAGCGGTAACATCGCTTATGTGCTTCACCGCACCGGGGCTCGAGAGGTCCTGCGGCAGCGGAAGGGTATCGATGTGATACTCCCGCTCCAGCTGTTCGCACAACCTCGCCAAAGGTTGTTCCTTCCTGCTGATGAGAACCAAGTGCAGTCCCCGTTTTGCCAGAGAAACGGCAAAGGCCCTTCCGATCCCTTCGGAGCCACCGGCGACCAGGGCCCAGGGCCCGTACTTTTCTCGAAATGCCGTCACCCGCCTGGTTTTCCTGTCCATGGGTTACCTTGAGGATCCCTGCTCAGGGATTCGGAGCTCCAGGCTTGATCTGAGAACAGCGGCCGTACAGTCTGCCGAGCTCACGGAGCCTGCCGATGATCTCCTCGGTGATCAACTGTTTGGTGAATCGCCACTGCCAGTTGCCTTGACCGCGGCTGGGCACGTTCATCCGGGCCTCACTTCCCAGTTTCATCGCATCCTGCAGGGGAATCACCGCCGTGTCGGCGGCTGAGGAGAATGCCAGGCGGATCAGATCCCAAACCACGTCTTGTGCGTCCCGCCCCAGATAGCGGCGAACCTGATCCTTCACTGCGTCGCTTTCCCGCCGGTACCAGCCCAGGGTGGTGTCGTTGTCATGGGTTCCGGTGTAGACCACGCAGTTGGGCAGGTAGTTGTGAGGCAGGTAGTCATTGTCGGCATCCTGGTCGAAGGCAAATTGCAGTACTTTCATTCCGGGAAATCCGAAGCGATCCCGCAGCTGCTCCACCTGAGGGGTGATGACCCCGAGATCTTCGGCTATGAGCGGCAGTTCGCCGGAATCCTGCTGTAGAGCCTGTTTAAGGGCGTTGAAGAAATCCGCTCCCGGTCCCTCGACCCAGCGTCCGTTCACGGCGGTCGGCTCGCCGGCCGGCACTTGCCAGTACGCCTGGAAGCCGCGAAAGTGGTCGAGCCGCACTCTGTCCACCAGGCGCAGGCTGGCCCGGATCCGTTCGATCCACCAGCGGTAGCCCGTGTCCTTGTGGCGTTTCCAGTTGTACAGGGGATTGCCCCACAACTGGCCGGTGTCGCTGAAGTAGTCCGGAGGAACCCCGGCCACTACGGTGGGCGAACCTTCTGCGTCGAGGTGGAACAGCTCCTGGTTGGACCAGGCATCGGCGCTGTCGTAAGCCACATAGATGGGCAGATCCCCGATTATATGTATTCCCCGATCCGCGGCATAGCGCCTCACCGTTTCCCACTGACGGAAAAACAGAAACTGCTGGAGCTTCTGCTGTTCGATCTCATCCGAAACGGTTTCCCGCCAGTGCTCCAGGGCGGCCGGCTTGCGCCGCACCAGTTCTGAAGGCCAGTTGTTCCAGGCACCGCTCAGGCCCTCCGCCTCGAATGTCCGCTTCAGGGCCATGAAGAGAGAGAAATCCTCCAGCCAGGAGCGCTCCTGCTCGCAGAATGATTCAAACTCCAGCCGGGTTTTCGGATCGCCCCGCCGTTTCCAGTTGGAATGGGCGATCCTGAGGAGATCCCGCTTGAAGGCGAACACCCCTTGGTAGTCCACGTGCTTCTCGGGAAACAGCGGAGCGCCCTCGAGGTGCTCCGGCGCCAGAAATCCCTCCCTCTGGAGCTCCTCCGGATCGATCAGCAGAGGGTTACCTGCGAAGGAGGAAAAACTCTGATACGGTGAATCCCCGTACCCGGTGGGTCCCAGGGGCAGCACCTGCCAGATGCATTGCTCACCGGCCTCCAGAAAGTCGAGGAAGTTCAGAGCTTCCCGGCCGAGAGACCCGATACCAAAGGAACCGGGCAGTGAGGTCGGGTGAAGCAGGATTCCGCTGCGGCGGGGATTATCCTGCCTGTGGGTTGCCCACTCCCGAATCGACCTGTCGCCCTCAGCCATCGGTGTCTCGGGACAGCCGTTTCCAGACCGCCTTGCGCAGGGCATCGAGAAAGAGCTTCGCGCCTTCGGGATTGGCGCCCACACCCTGCCAGCTCCTGCCCCTGCCTCCTCCCTTGCCTTCGATGAGGGGAAAAAGTTCGGGCAGAATCTGCTTCCAGGGCAGATCCAGATCCTCGCTGCAGCCCACCCGCCACTGGACATTTCCATTTCGGCGAACGAGTATGCAGGTCACTGAGTTCGGGTGATCGAGCAGTTTCTGAAACACAGCCTGCACGAAGGAGCTGTCCTCTGGGGAAAAGTTCTCCAGGACGAGGCGGACTCCGTTCCGGGTCTCGGCCTGTTCCAGCAGGCTCCGCACCCGCTGTTCCGCCAGTGTCTTTTCCAGCTGGGAGATGCGCTGCTCCCGCTCGCGGATCTTGCCTCTCAGATCCCGCACCGAGGGGAGAATATCCTCGGTTCCGCAGGTCAGCTCCCGGTTCAAAGCGGCAACCAGGCGGTCCTTTTCCCGGGTATCCATGTAGGCCCGTTCGCCGATCAGCCAATGCAGGCGCAGACGGCCCCTGATTTTTTCCAGGCCGTTGTATTTGATCAGCCCCACCTCTCCGGTGGTGGCGACGTGGATTCCGGCGCAGGCCGCCGCGTCGACCCCTTCGATCTGGACGATACGCAGGCGCTGGACATCCGGAGGGGGCTTTCGCAAGTGATAGTGCTCCGCCTCCTGCGGGCTGATCCAGTGGATCTGTACGGGCAGATTGCCGGTCACCCTCTTATTGGCCAGTTGCTCAGCCGCCTCGATCTCCTCCTCCCGGATGTCATCGCTGTCGATTTCCACGGCTGTGTAGTGTTCGCCGAGATAGGCCGAAACGGTACGATGACCTGCGGCTTCGATCAGGCTGGCGGAGATGATGTGCTGTCCGGTATGCTGCTGCATGAACTCGAATCGTCTAGGCCAGTCGATAGTTCCCCTCACCACCGTATCCCCCGTAGCTTCGGTCAGAGGTTCGCCGAGGTAGTGGCAGATCTCTTCCCCCTTTTTCTGCACGTCCAGGACGGGAATACCGTTCAACGTGCCCCGATCTGCCGGCTGGCCGCCGCCCTCCGGGTAGAAGGCCGTCCTGTCCAGGATCACGGCCCAACGCTTTCCCTCGTGCCTCTGCTGCAGCACTCTGGCTTCGAAGCGGGATAGATGTGGATCGTTGTAGTACAGTTGCTCGCTCATCTGTTGAATACCTGGAATTCCTTTCCCGGTTGGTCGCATGCCGGATGTCTGCTCACCGCGGTTTCCGCCTTTGGGTGACCCGCCGCGGACGGCCGTACCCGGGCGCCCCTACCTCACCCAGCTTACTAGATATTCGGCCTTTTGCCAGGTCTCCGGCCGTTGAAGGGGCGTGGCCCGCAGATGAGGCGGATCCAACACCCGCCAGCCACCATCGATTCCCGACTCCGCCACGGCCAAATCGAAGTGGGCCATGGCGACGCCCATATCGATGCGCTGAAGATCGGTCTGGGTCAGCTTCCGGTAACCGGGAGATCGCTGAAGGTAGAAGTGAACCCCATCTGCCTCTTTGAAGCAGCGCCAGGGCTGTCTGTTGGAGGCCGAAGGCGCCAGGCGGACCATCTCCAGGGCGGTGGCGAATGGTTCCGCGTTTTCCCGGGACAGGGGCGCCGAGGTTTCGCTATCCCAGAACAACTCGATCCAGGATTTTCGTTGCTTCGAACCGGCACCCCAGCGGATTACCCGATCGACCATGCTCCTGCGGTCGGTCGGAATACCTATCGGGCTGACCGCGGGCAAGATCTCATCCTTCCCCAGTTCGATGGCTCTGGCGAAGCGGCTGCGGGTAATGCCACCCCCCAACCAGCAGCTGCCCAACCCCAGATCCGTTACCTTGAGCAGTAGAAGCTCGAACAGGTAGCCGTAGTCCTCCAAGCCGTAGCGGTTCGATCCTGTGGCTCCAGCAAGGTAGGTTCGGGCGCCTCTGATGACCCCGTAGGCTCCCACCCGCTCGTTTCGCGAGGCGTCGTGGTTATGGTTGTCCACAAGGCGAAATCGGCAGGTGCCGCCGAAAGGACCCACTCGTGCTGCCCGGCAGCAGCGCTCCAGCTGCTGCCGCAGCTGTCCCGCCACGGTCTCACCGGTAAAGCGCCGAACCGAGGTCCGGGTTCTGATCAGATCCAAAGGCGAATGGTTGTAGGATATGGGGGTACTCATAGTACTCCTAAGATCGCAAATTTCCGTCAAGATGAACAGGAGCAGCGCAATATTGAAACCTTACAGAGAGGCGTGCAATAATGACAACGCTTGTGAATCCTGAAAATATGAATCCTAAAAAGAACCATGATATCCCTATCCCCGGTGAAAGCGGCTCCATAGTTCAAGCCGTGGCCCGGGTGTCCCGTCTGCTGCTCACGGGTAAAGAAGTCAAAATCGACGCCCTGCTCGGAATACTGGGGGAAGCCGTTGGGGTAAACCGCTGCTACATCTTCCAGTTCAGGGATGAGGGAACTCGGATGGACAACACGTGGGAGTGGTGCTCTCCGGGCACAGAACCGCAGCAACAGAATCTTCAGAATCTGGATACTACCCCGCCGGCGTGGACCATGCGTACGCTCCGGGCAAACAGGGAGGTTGTCGTGCCCGACGTGGACGGGATGCCGGAGGAGGCCGCCTTCGACCGGGATTTTGTCGCAGCTCAGAGCATCAAGGCTTTCCTGCTGGTTCCCATTTACTACGCCGAAGTTCTCAAGGGCTTTGTCGGTTTCGATGATACCCAGCGACCGCATCGGTGGACAAGCGATGATGTGCTTCTCCTGCGCACCGCCGCCGACCTGATCAACGCGTACTTCCAACGACGACAAGCCGAAGAAGCACTGTACAAAGAAAGGGAGCAGTTGCTTGCCCTTTTCGAAAGCATAGAGTTCCCGATCTGGGTAGCTGATACCGAGACCTACGAGATCCTCTACATGAATACGGAAGCCCGAGGAGCCGAGGGTCCGCTGCCGGGTTGCATCTGTTACGAGGCTCTGCAAGGACGGCAGGCCCCGTGCCCGTTCTGCAACAACGAAAAGCTCCTGGCCGATCCTCATAGGCCGATTCGCTGGGAGTTTCACAACCCGGTCACGGGCAAAGATTACATCATCTACAACCGGATCATCCGCTGGCCCGACGGTCGCAATGTCCGCTTCGAGCTGGACGTGGACATCACGGAGCTGAACAGCGGCCGGGAGGCGCTGCTGCGGGCCGAGAAGCTGGAATCGTTGAGTATTTTGGCCGGCGGCATCGCCCATGATTTCAACAACCTCCTGACGGGGATTTTGGGTAACATCTCCCTAGCCCGGGAGTTTACCGCCGAGGGGGCAGACCCGGCGAATCTCCTGGAGGAAACCGAAAGAGCTGCGGTTCAAGCCCGGGAGCTGACCGGTCAGCTGCTTACCTTTGCAAAGGGGTCGCCTTCACGGCCACGGGAGGTTGTCGATCTCCACACGATCGTGGAGGAAGCGGCCACCTTCATTCTTCGGGGATCGAAGGTGGGTTGCCGGATCGCGCCGAAGACGAACAGTTGTACAGTGTCCGTGGATAGCGGCCAGATTGCTCAGGCCGTTCAGAACCTCGTGCTCAATGCCGCTCAGTCCATGGAACAAGGCGGGCTCATCGATATCACCTTCCAGGATGCGACGCTCCGGGAAGACAGCCATCCGGTCCTCTCGAACGGGCGCTACGTCGTATTGGAGATTGCCGACCGGGGGTCGGGAATCCCGCGGCACCTGGCGGAGCGTATCTTCGATCCCTTTTTCACCACCAGGGAGGGAGGCAGCGGGCTAGGCCTTACCACCGCCTATTCGATCGCTTCGCATCACGAAGGTACTCTGGAGTTGTCCCCGCAGCAGGGCGGCGGTACGATTGCCCGGTTTTTCCTGCCCCTGGTCGAAGAACCGGTTGCTGTCAGATCGGTTGAAACTCAGCCGGTGCGAGGAACCGGTGCCCGGATACTGCTCATGGATGACGAGGCTATCGTAAGGAAGACAGCCCTCTCCATGCTAAAGGCCCTGGGCTACGAGCCTGTAGGAGCCTCGGACGGAGAGGAAGCGATTCGCCGGTTTTGCGAAGCTATTGAGGCCGGACATCCTTTCGCTGCGGTTATACTGGATCTAACCGTATCGGGTGGCCTCGGCGGAGTGGAAACCCTGGATCGGCTTCTGGAAATCGAGCCCAATGTGAAGGCCGTAGCCTCCAGCGGCTATTCGGTGGAGACTGTTGCCACCGGGAAGAAACCTTCTCGTTTCTCCGGCTTTCTTCCGAAACCCTACTCCCTGAGCGAGATCGGCCGCGTGATCGGTGAGCTGCTGGCCGCCGAGTCGCCGGGCGCTGAAACCTAGTAGTGTGATAGATTGAGCGAGAGAGGTCAGGAACTGTTGAGATCCAAGCGCCCACAGACCGAGGAACTTTTCGATCAGGCGTCCGCGCATGGTGAGGGGGGTGAGCCCCTGGCCGCGCGCATGCGGCCGCGCACCCTTGATGAGTTTGTCGGACAGGAGCATATACTCGGCCACGGGAGGCTGCTGCGGCGAGCAATTCAGGCGGATCAGCTGTCTTCTCTGATCTTCTACGGTCCTCCCGGAACCGGAAAGACCACCCTGGCCCGGGTGATCGCCAACTCCACGAAAAGTCAGTTCTTCAGCATCAATGCCGTGCTGGCCGGGGTCAAGGAGATCCGCCAGAGCACCGCGGATGCGGAGCAGCGGCGCAAGCTCTACGGCCAGCGTACCATCCTGTTTGTGGACGAGGTGCATCGCTGGAACAAGGCCCAACAGGATGCCCTGCTGCCCTGGGTGGAAAGCGGTACCATCGTGTTCATCGGGGCCACCACCCTCAATCCCTTCTTCGAGGTCAATCCAGCCCTGGTCAGCCGCTCCCGCATTTTCCAGCTCAAGCCATTGCAAAAGGAAGATCTGTGTGCCATTGCCGAGAGGACGCTCGCGGATGATGAGCGGGGTTACGGCGCCTACACGGTGAAATTCGACAGTGAGGCTCTGGATCACCTGGTGGACGTTTCCGGGGGCGACGCCCGCACCCTGCTCAACGCGATCGAGTTGGCTGTGGAGACGACACCCGAACGTTTCCCACCGGCAGCGGGACAGAGGATTCACATCACTCTGGACATTGCCGAGGAGAGCATCCAGCAGCGGGTGGTTCTGTACGACAAGGAGGGGGATTACCACTTCGATACGATCAGCGCCTTCATCAAGAGCCTGAGGGGTTCCGACGTGGATGCGGCCCTGTACTGGCTGGCGCGGATGGTGTACGCCGGGGAGGATCCCCGTTTTATCTTCCGCCGCATGTTGATCTTCGCCTCCGAGGATGTGGGCCTGGCCGATCCCAACGCCCTGGTGGTGACCCAGGCGGCGGCGGCCGCCTTCGAGCGGGTGGGGCTTCCTGAGGGGCGCTTCCATCTGGCCCAAGCCGTTCTCTACCTGGCCACGGCTCCCAAGTCCAACACGAGCTTGGCCTTCTTCGACGCCCTGGATGTTGTGGAGACCGAGCAGGCCGGAGAGGTCCCCAATCACCTCAGGGATGCCAGCAGGGACAAGGAGGGATTCGGCCACGGCGAAGGCTACCTCTACCCGCACGCCTACCGGGAGCACTGGGTGGCGCAGCAGTACCTGCCCGACGCCCTGCAGGGCAAGATCTTCTACCAACCCTCGAATCAGGGTTACGAGTCCGCCATCGGGGAGCAGGTGCGACGCCGGCGGGAAGCCCAGCTGGAGGCCATGACGGAGGTGGATCGCCGCAGCGCGGAGATACTGACCTTCAGCAAGGGGAGCAGGGCCCGGGATCAGTGGCTGGAGCGGGCGGTCAGCCGCACGAGCGAACAGCTTGCCGTGATCCGGGAACAGCTGTTCGCCTCCCTCACGCTTTCACGCCATCATCTGCTGCTGGATCTCAAAGTAGGGGAGGGGCTTCTAACCTGGGAGGCCCTGCGGCGGGTTCCGGAAGGAGGAGTCTGGTCTGTCTGCGACGACGCCAAGGCCGCCTCCCTGTTGGAGGGCAGAGCTCAGGCCCTCTCGGAGTTGGAGCGGCCCCATCTCGTGGTCGGGAAGCTGAAAGCGCTTCCCGAATTGATGAAGCAGGCGGGGAACGAGCAGGTCCGCTTCGATGCTGCGGTGGGCCGCAATGCCCTGTTCCGGGAGCCGGACAAGGCGGGCTGCTTGAAGGCATTGTTTGGGCTGTTGCAATCCGGGGGGCAGATTTCCCTGGCCGAGGTCGTGCCCTCCGAGGGAATGCGGCTCTCCGATCTGTTGGATCTGCACGCCCAGAGTGAGGCCTTTCGAAAGCGGCTTGCCGAGGCGGAGGAGAAGATTTACCGGGATCCGGGCAACCCCCTTGTCAACTGGACGGTGGAGGATCTCTGTGGAATCGCGGAAAGTGCCGGCTTCAAAGTGGTGAACAGGGAAACACGGCAGTTTGCCGCGCGGCGTACGATCCGCTCCGAAGACATCGAGCGCTGGTTCGCCTCCCAGAGTGGCAGCTACGCCGCCCGGGCTTCCGCGGTCTTGAGCGCCTCGCAGATCGAGCGGCTCCGCAAGATCTGTGCGGAACAGCTAAATGGTCGGGAGTTGGATTGGTCATCCACCGTTCTGTTCGTAGGCGCCGAGAAAGGGGGGAATGCTCGGCGCTAATGATCCGACGGATTCTCCCATCAGCCTGCAGTGATATCATATCATTTTCGAAGGATACCTGCTTTGGGGCTAGTCTAAGCAAGGTATTTTGAGAATGCTACTGCAAGCGCGGACAGTGAAGCTTTATCAGTCGGATTGTATCTGCCAGTATTCGATTCTCCGGTAACCTTCGATCTCTTGAATAATCGCCAGCTTCTCAGCCTCCGGCAAATCGTAGAACTCCCAATACTGATAGTAGGTGTAGTCGCGACCCTGTTCTTTGCGTAACAGTATTTCGAGCCTGGATGGAAAAATGGTAATCGACCCCGCTGAGAGGGTAAATGGGATGTAGAGGGGGAACTCCCGCTTTCGGGTATGTTTACGGTGCAGACTGATCAATTTTACAGCGGCGTACTCGCCGGGCTGCAAATGGCGGACGAACAGGTAGCCACTGTGGGGCTCGATTTTTATCGTTGCATCGGTATTAGACAGTTTTATGATGTAGTGGCGGTAGTACTCGTAGTTGGTTTTCTTGATGGTCTTAACAGGGATCACCAATAGAGTCGAGTTTTCGGTTTGAGGTTTCGGAAGTGTGGCGCATGAAGAGAGCAAAACGACGAAGCCTACTAAAATAATACGGCTCCGCTTGAGAGAGTATTTCACTCGCGGGCCTTTTGATCCGGATCCACAACTCGAAAAGTCATTTTTCATTTCATGCCTCCTCACCCTCCTTAGGTTTTACTGGCAAAGCAGTCTTCCCCTAGAATTATCATGGATCTACTATGAGATTTCCAGCAAATTCCTGATTGGGGCCTATTCGTACATCCGTTCTGTTGGCGGAAACCCAGAGGGTGTGATGCATATCATTCATCTATACGAACGAAAGCAGTGGTACATCAGGTATGACTACATCATCCCCGGGAAACAGAAGCAGCTCTCCGATGCGGAGGCATACAGAGAATTCCTAGAGCTTCTCTATGATCTGCCCCAGGTCGAGCCGCAAACGGGACCATCCATCCTAGATTGGCCGGTCACGGGCCGATTGCCAACTTTAGTTCCGAACTCATTTCCGATTTCCTGACCGCGATCGGGCTGGCGAGCTTCTGTTGTCACAACGTTGCCTTCGCTTCCCTAGAAACAAGGTTTTCGGCTATCATCGTACCATGAGGAGGCTTCATATGGAGGTAAACAAACAGCTGCAGGAGTACGTCTTTTCGCTCCCGATTATGGATACCCATGAACACCTGCCGTCGAGTGAGCAGCTGCGGGACCGCAAAACGGATGTGCTGAAGGAGTACCTTGCCCACTACTACAACCGTGACCTGATTTCGGCAGGGCTGGCGAAGCAGGATTACGCTTCCATAATCGAAAAGGAGATGACCATTCTCGAGAAATGGAAGCTTGTCGAGCCTTTCTGGCTGTTGTCCCGCTACACGGGATACGGGCGGGCTCTTGATATTGCCGTACGCGAGCTCTATGGGATAGAGGGGATATCCGCTGAAACGATCGAAAGCTTGAATGAGAAATTTCTCGAATCGTTGAAGCCGGGACATTTTCAAAGGGTCTTGAAGGAAAAGTGCAATATAGAGAAGAGCCTTCTCTGTGTCGAAACCCTGGAGGCCGAACACGATCCCTTGGTCGAGAGAAGTCTTTTCTGCGATCGAGATCTTTTTGTCCCTGTTTACATTGTGAATCCCCTTGTTCATCCGGAGAACTGGGCGGAAATCGAGCGGGTCGAGAGGGAATCAGGCATTCGCATCACCTCTTTTTCCACGTGGCTCGAGGCGGCGGAGGCAAACATCGAACGGGCCGTCGGCGAGGGATCGCCGATCTTGAAGAACTCCCTGGCCTATGTCCGTTCTCAGTTCTACGACAGAGTGTCCCGCAGTGAAGCAGAGCAAGCCTTCAATGCAGTTTTCAAAACCAAACACTTTCCTGAATGGCACCGGAAACCGATCCTGCCCGGTAAAGCCTTTCAGGACTATATGTTTCACTTCATACTGGAGAGAGCCAATAAGAGGAACCTGGTGATGCAGATCCACACCGGCATCCAGGAAGGCAGCGGGAACATCCTGGCTAACAGCAACCCGGAGGCCCTTGCGAATCTGTTCCTCGAGTATCCCGAGGTGGATTTCGATATCTTTCACATCGGCTACCCGTATCAGAATATACTGACGGTCATGGCCAAAAATTTTCAGAATGTTTATATAGACATGTGTTGGGCTCATATCGTATCACCGAACGCTTCTGTGCAAGCCCTGATCGAATGGATTGACACGATACCCCTCAATAAGATCTCCGCCTTCGGGGGTGATTATCTGTTCATAGACGGGGTCTACGGGCATCAATATCTCGCCAGGATGGATGTTGCCAGGGCACTGTCCGCCAAGATCGAGGAGGGATTGTTCGATATCGGGAAGGCGGAGGAGATCGCCAGGTTGTTCCTCTACGAAAATCCGAAGCGGCTGTTCAGGTTGTAGTGAAATAGCGGCCGCAGAGGCCCCTTCTCGTTCTGAGATTATGTATTTGAAATGATGGAACTATCTTCCTTGCAGAGGATTGCATTGCCACCTGTAATCGGAATCTGTTTGCGTACATCTTTATAACTCGTTAGGAGATGCTATGAGCAAATTCAGGATCCTGGCCCTTTGCGGAATGCTCAGTCCTGTTCTATATACTCTGTTGTGGATCTTAGGGGGAATATTGGTCCCCGGCTATAGTCATATCCGGGACGATGTGAGTTCCCTTTATGCGATCGACGCCTACAGGAGATGGTTTTTTCAACCCCTTTTTATCCTTTGCAGTACTCTGCTGCTGGTCTTTTTTCTTGGATTGCATCGGGGGTTGTACTGCTTCCCGCAATGGTACTGATGTTCTTTCGACTACGATCAGTCCCGGGTTGGAAGGGATTTGCAGTTTATTCGCTCGTATCAGCCCCGGTGACCCTCATTCTGGTCATCGTGACGAGCTACTTCACCGGGAGCAAATACATGGGTTTGGTCGAAAGGTTCATGGTTAGCAAATATCAACTATACTACTTCGTTACCGCTCTAGTGGTGTTTCTGAGGAATTGAACTGCTCGGCATCTGAGGTCTTCCTCGCCCCCTGGGTTTCATGCCGAAGAGCACGCGCAGTACACCGATTCGCCGAACCAACAGCTCGTAGACCAGCAATGTGATTGCCAGCGAGCCGAGGTAGATGATCCAGAACTTGGCCACCGCTGGCCAGTTCCACCCCACGACATAGTAGCCGATGGCAATGATGGGTGTCTGGTGCAGGACATAATAGGGAAGCTGCGCCTCGCGGCCGTAGGCAGCCAGACGACTCCAAAACGTGGACCGGCCGGGTGTTCGATCCGTCTCAGCTTGCCGTTGGCCGATGCGTGTCGCGATCCCCACCACAGCTACAGTTAAGCACCAACTCGAAATACCTTTGAAGAATCGCAGAATTACAGCCGGTCCCTCTCGGCCGGCCCAGGGATCAATGCCGGCCCCCCCGAGTATGCCCGTTCCCATAAAGAACACAGAGAATCCGAGCAAACCTATCACCAGTGCCAGGATGCGATGGCGTACCAGTGCCGCCGTGAGACCTTCGTCTGCTGCCGACAGGTAGCCGAACAGGATGATGAAGGGCCAGATCCAGCGGTTCCAGCCGCTCGGCCAGATGGCGCCCAGGAACGCCTCGAGCAGGGTGATGGGGATAGCCCACAGAAACACGGCGAAGCGCCGGGAGAGAAAACCGCTGATGCGGGTTGCAAGATGTTTCCCTGTTGGTCTTTGCATGTACAGGAACAGCGGCAGGAGCAGCATTGTGTATACCAACAGGAATATGAGGAACCAGAGGTGGATGACGCTGAAGGCCTCCTCCGGGCCGGCGGACTCGAGGAAGTAGGGAAATGACAGCAGTGAAAACCTGATATTCCAGTACCGTGGCAGGAAGGATATGAATCCCACAGACAGGCCGGCGTTAGCCCTGAGATAGTAGTACACCTGGGGCGGATTAACTATCACGAGCCCTGTAAGGAAGGGCACGCCCAGGCGAAGAAGGCGTTCGCGGAGGAACCTTGTCGGAGTCCTGCGTTCCAACGAGTGCCAAGCAGCTATGCCGGCGACCAACATCATCACAGGCATGATCCAGATGAACTCCAAGGACACCACCAGCGACGCCACAATGGTGGTTAATCCGCTCTGCATTCGGTTGGTAATTAGTTGGTGCCCTGAAAAGATGCTTGCCGTGTGAAAGAACATCAGCCCGAAGACGATAACCGTAGTCAATACGTCCAGCTCCTGACGCCTTGCTCTGCAGATCAACTCCCCTCCGGTCGTATTCGCATCAGAAATTTCTTTGGCCATCGAATGCCCCTTGTGTACACCAGCAGGGATCTACGATCAAAAGAAGCAGGAATACAATGTGCAGCTGGGTTTCAACCTCTATTCAGCATCAGCGGTGAAACGCCTCCGTCCCCGTACATTGAATGATAAGCTGGAATAATTTCCAGGTAAAGCCCTTATGGGATCGGGCGGCAGGCCGGCTACTGACCGTTAAAGCCGCCCGCCAGATTCCCAGAAGGAATGGTGCCGAAGAAGCTTGTGAGCAGGGCGCTCAATCCCCGTTTGAGAGAGCTGTAGGAGAAGTACTTCTTTCCCAGTTCGAAGTTACGCACCACCATGGCCCGGCGGCGCTCCGGATCCTTCAGCACCTCTTCCACCTGCCGCACTGCGGTTTCTGTTAAAAATCCGTCGATGGCGATCACGTCGAATCCCTTGGGCTCGATATCCACGATGTACACCGAATAGCGGTTCACCAGCAGCGGTTTCTTGAACAAGATCGCCTCCAGGAAGGCGTTGCCGAATCCTTCGTACAGGCTCGGGTAGGTGATCAGGTCGGTGTGGGGGTAAACGTCCCAGAGAGTATAGACCTTGCGGCCATCCTCGGATTGAGTACGGGCTTCGAAGAGCCGGTTGTAGATGAAATGGATGGGGACCTTCTGACGCCGGGCCGTATCGCTGATCCAGTTGAAGTAATCCTCACCCTCGTCCCCGGGAGAATGAGAGATGAGAAGATTAAGGTTGGGGACCTGCAGGCGTTCGACCAGATATAGAGCCTGCTCGATGCCTTTGCGGGATACCACGCGGGTCGGTTGCAGAACCAAAACATCCTGCTCGCTGAAGCCCATGTCTGCACGAAGGTTCTTGTTGTACTCGTCTATCCCTGTTTTGGCCCGCTCGAAGTCGATGACGTTGTAGATCAGGTGGGAAGAGATTCCGGTCTTGGCGGCCAGATCCTTCTGAGCCACGGAGTTGATTACCACATGCTTCATGGAGGGCAGGTCGGGAGGGAAGGACATGTCCAGGATGTCGGGGATCGCGTTGAGCAGGAAGCGGGGGCGTTCCCAGTGGAAGTCGTGATGATGACCGATCGCCGGAATGCCGGTCTCCGCGATCACCTCGGTCAGAGCCACGCCCAGGGGGATATGCATCGGGATGGCCAGCACATTCTCGGCTACCAGCAGATCGATGTTGAACTGCTCGATGAAGGCGTAGATCTTCTCCTTCAGGTACTCTTTCTCTTTGTAGATCCGATCGGTCACGGTGCGGGATCGGGTCTGCACTCCGAAAAGCTCTTGGGACAGGGCGATGTTGTCCGGGTGCTTGAAGAAAGCCTCCGGCACCAGCATGCTCGCTTGAGGTTCCCGATCCAGCTCCCCGGCGAACCAGAAACAATTGTGGTGAAAACCGGCAAAGATCTCCGCCCATTTGAGCGACTCTAAGGACACCCCGTCCAGACCTTTGAAACGGGTGGATACGAAACCGATGTTGAGGGATTTGGATCGTTTGTGCTTGCTCTTCATCAACGTGTTGACCTGCTGACAGTACATCAGGCGCTAAGGACCGTCAAGATCCTTACCTCCGGCTTGCAAATCCCCGGGGCCGGCCGTATCATGGGTGCGGATTCAAAAAAAGAACAATCGGCCATGAGATCAACGGTTTTCATTTTGGTTTTGTTCACCTTTCTGGGGTTCAGCGCAGCCGGCGCGGAAGAGCAGCCCTACGAGCTGGCCTGGCGTTACGTCACAGGCGGGAGAGTGGTGGCCAAGCCGGCTGTCGATCACCGGGGAACGATCTATATCCGCTCTGATGACAGAACCCTATACGCTCTCTCGGCTCTGGGGCGCGAGCGATGGCGGTATCCGGCGGGTCGAAAACTATCGGCCGGGCCGGTGGTGACCTATGACGGTTCGGTTCTGCTCGGTACCCGAAGCGGGATCCTCATGGCTACGGCGCCGAACGGGCGCCTGCGCTGGATGTTTGCTCCCAGGACCGGCGAATGTCTGAATCCTGCCCTAGGCCTGAACGGATCGATCGTGTTAGCTACGGCCAACGGGATGATTTACTGCCTCAGCTATACGGGGAAGGAGCGCTGGCGGTACCAGGTACGGGCGGAGCTGACATCCTGTCCTTCGATCGGCGAGGATGGGACGATCTATCTGGGAACAACGGACCGTCGTCTTCTGGCTCTGAATCGGGACGGCAGCAACAGATGGGAGATCGAGCTCCCCGCTTCCGTGGGCACACCGGCGATCGATCGGGACGGCAGCCTGATCGTCGCGGCGGCGGGAATCCATCGCATTTCATCACAGGGGGTATTGCAATGGAGCTATACGATCCCCGCCGATACCGCCGATCCGGTGCTGCGCTCCGACGGGGCGATCATCGCAGGAGCAGCCAATGGCAGGCTTTACGCGATCGACCCGCGGGGACGGCTGCTGTGGAGCAGCTCTCTCCGTGTACCCATCTCCTTGCCCGCAGTGCTCGGGGACGAGGGAACCGCCTACGTCTCCACCGCTTCCAGGCAGATCGCTGCGGTTTCCACGGGTGGCTCGATCCTCTGGCGATTCCGGGCAAAGCAGTCCGTAGGGATACCCACGATCGGCAAAGACGGGACTGTGCTGGTCGGTGCGGAGGACTGGATCCTCTATGCCCTGTCCGCCGGTTCCTCCGGCTTGTCTGAAAGCCCCTGGCCCCAGGCGCACCACGACGGTCAGCACAGCGGCAGAGCCGAGGCCCTGACGGATCTGGACAGCCCCGCGGCGGTGCTGCTTCGGGAGCTGGCCTATTCGGACTCACCGGAACTGAAGCGAATGGCTCTGCGGGATATCGAAGCACACCAGGAGGGACGGCGTTATCTGGACGTTCATCTGGTGGTGATGGAGGAGGTGCTCGGCTATCTGGCCGGGGAGGGTGTGATCTACCGCAACTCCACGAACGCCACAGCCGGATCGGGGGACTCGCAGATCAAAATGGAGGCCTGTCGTCTCCTCGGGGAGTTGGGCTCCGAGGGAGCAAGAGCGGTGTTGTTACAGGTGATGGCCGCCGATGAAGATAGTGAGATCAAAGTAGCGGCTGTCGACTCGCTGGCAACCATAGGTTTTGATCCAGATGGAGAGCTGGCCCGTGCTATACTGTATAGAGTGAAGGAGAGCGGACAGGAACGTTTTCATCTGGCCTGCGCCCGGGCCCTGTTTCGGATCATCATGAGTTCTGAGTCTGCCGTACATCCGGACAACTATCTCGCCCTTGCTGAGATGGCCAATAGGGATACGTCGGTGAGGGTGAGGGAGCGGGCCTCCGGATATCTGCGTGATCTTTCCCAGCGGTGGAGACGGTGAGAGGAGTTGCGGTATGAAAAAGGCGATTTTGTCGATCCTGGTATTCTTTTCGGTTCTGGGATTGTTCGCCCAGGATGTGGCCGAGCAGGAGCTGCGGAGCGTAGATCGGGAGATCGTATTCATCAACTACGAAGGGCCCTACGACCGCATTGACACTGCGGATGAGATCAAAGGTCTGGGCTGGTACCTGGCCAATGTCATGGGCCAGAACAGGGAAAGGGCTTCCTTCCTGCTCAAATACTCGGTAATTCGAGCCATCGACCCGGAGGAGCAGGGGAAGTTCGACGCGGATATCTTTTCCGTCGATCGGGATGCCAAGGTCGATCACATCGACAATGTCAGGCGAATTCTGGCCGGATACCTGGAAGGCGCCTTCGACTACTCCGCCGAAGATGCCCGTACCCTGGCCCGCTTCGTCACGATCTACAATGCCGTATATAGAGGACAGCTGGAGTACTTCTCTGACAGGTACAAGGCACGGGTTCTCTCCTACCTGAGCAGAGAGAATGCCGGTATCTCGACCAAGTACTTCGAATGGCCCGGGGCAACCAGGATGCTCATCCCCCTCACAGCTGAGGCTGCAAAGGGCGTACTGGGTTCCCTGAGCACCACCGAATTAACAGAAGAGAAGGTCATCGAGGAGATGCGTGAGCAGGAGGACATGGGCCTGGAAGACCGGAAGGATATGGTGGAGCTCAAGGAACGGGAAGTAGAGGAGCAGATGGACCAGCTCGACGAGCAGAAGGCTGAGCTCGAGGAAGCAAAGGATGAGCTGGCCGAGAGCCGAGAACGGCTGGAACAAGCCCGAACCGAGGAGGAGCGGGAACGTGCGGAGGCGGAAGCCGCCGAGCGGGAAAGGGAAGTGCGGGAGCGAGAGGCGGAAGTCGCTGAAACCGAGGCCGCAATCGCGGCCAAGGAGGAGGAGATCGCCGAGGAGCGGGAGCAGATCATCAGCGATGAGCGCTCTCAGGACAGACGACCCCAGGCAGCGGGCGCCTTCACCTTCTCCGATCAGCTGTACTATCTCAAGGTCCGACCTCGCGCCGCCGACGGCTCGATCACCGGCACGCTGCACATCCTGGACCCGGTAGCCTCGGAGGTACAGGCCAGCTCGCCGGTCAGCCATATCCGGGGACGAACCTTCTACTTCTTCAAGAGCTCGATTCTGGTGATCGGTCATGAGAGCAGCGCCACCTCTTCTGCCCGGCTGATGCTCCTGGAACCGCTCACCCTGAAAGAGACAACCCGCAGTTGGGAGGAGATCTATCCGGAAAGCTACGTGCTGCTGCAGGCCAGCTCCATCTATGCAGTGTTTCAGTCCGGCGGTGAATATTACCTGGGTCGTTTTGACGAGGCACTGCAGCTGATCAGCCAGTCCGAAAAAACCGTGGACAGGGACAGCGCCTTCTTCCTGTTCGGAGACAAGATCTATATCAACTCCTCTGCCCGTGATATTTTGGTTTTGAACCGGGAGGATCTCAAGGACCAGGATCTGATCCGCTGATTTAGTTGTCGAGGGCTTTACAGAGTACTCGATGACGGTACAATAGCCCGTACATCAGCTTAGGGGGAATACAACTATGAAGCGGCTCGGTATTGTCATCATCCTGCTGATTCTGGCCTCGATCGCCTATGCCAACTCCATCGACCGCCGCGTCCGGTCTCTGCTGGATGATCTGGCCAAGAAGTACGTTCTGACTCAACAAACCCTGGTTTCGAAAAAGACGGTTACCCTCATAGAAATCCGGAACATCTCGCCTCTGGCGGAAAAAAACTACGTGGGCGAGGCGGTGGCCGAGCGTATCAAGACGGCCGTCCAGGACAGTTTGGTATTCACCTATGTGGACCGGGAGTTGCTGGAGGAAGCCCTGGAGGAGATCGAGCTTTCCCTCTCGGACTTCAGTGAGGGCAGCACCGTGGAGGTCGGCCGCATCGAGGAGGTGGAGCTCCTGCTCACCGGCAGCGTGCTGGAGGAGGGGGAGGGCTTTCTGATCACCCTCCAGCTGGTGGACGTGGAGACAACAACCCTTGCGGCGGTTTCCCAGACCCGCTTTGCCAAGACGGAGCTGATCGAAGAAGGTAACCGAGCGGCCTACGAATACGTAATGGCCAACGGCATCGGCTCGGGCCTGGTCATAAGCCCGGGTTACTGGTTCGTGTATCCCCAGGAACAGCCAGTCGAAGTGGGAGAGGAGCAGAGGAAGTTCGCTTTCGACGGGGGCGCTGCTGTATCTTACCGGATCACCAAGAACCTCAAGGTAGGCTTGAGTTTCTCGGTGAAGACCCACGATCTGCTGAAGGATGATAGTTTATACCAGGACATCGGTAACATCGCTGGGCTTAACATTGCCGATATTGCACAGGATTATCGATTTTACGAAACGAATGGTACGATGCACGAAGCGAACAGTTACCCAACAACTTATATCTCTGATCAGCAGATCGACTACTTCCTCAGCCAGCAGATCTACACGATTGCCCCGACTATTGCCTTTGTCTGGCCCGTTACCCGGGAGTTCAACCTGTCATTCGGGGGTGGACCCTCGGTCAACCTCATCAACTACGTGCAGCACTACGATCAGCTCCTTGTGTCCGTTGTCGACGGAGTCGGATTCCAGAGGCGGGTGTATGAGAACAACTTTCTTGGATTCGGGATCAAGGCCGAAGCAGGAGCCGAGTACTTCGTGCTGCCCCGCTTCTCCCTGAACGCCGGGCTGGCCTATAATCTGATCTTCATGACGAATCTACTCGAAGTCGATGCCTCCTGCAAAACCACGGGGGATTACTATTACTCGGAATCACTCCGAGCCGTCGACGCCTTCGGACTGAATCCCTTCGAGCTTCCAGACGGAACGCCTCTCACCTACGATCTGTTCTCGGCGAACTACCTGAAGCTCTATTTTGGGGCCAGCTTCTACTTCTAACGATGTGATAATTGTACAGCTCTATAGGCCGAAAACCAGACGCAGTAGGAGTTGTTATTCTTGGTCTATGAAACTTTTAATTGCCCCTATATACACTGGTAGCTCAGCGACCAGCTGTTTTACTGCCTGATGGATGATTTTCTCATCTATTCCGTTGTATTCGTGGGAAAGGCGGTTTCGCAATCCCGCCAGTTTGGCGAACCGTGCTGCCTCCTCGCTTGTGAGGATATTCAACTTCTCCAGTTGGGCAAATGAGCCGTGGTAATCGGTTGGTGGAGACAGGGTTTGTTCGGTAATCACATGGAAGTTGATGTCTATCATCCGCCCAATGATCCTTTCGAGTAGTCGCTCTGCTACCACCTCGTTTCTGAAATCCTCGAGATATTCCGACAGATTCAGTTTTGCAAGTTCGCGGAGTTTTTCGAGATCCGACAGGATGAGATTGATCTTGCGCTCTACGAGCTCAGTGTTAACTGCCATCTCTAAGCCGAGCCAACCGTTTGGAATTGAGTTGCGCTTCTATCTGCAAATAAGGTTTGTAGTCTTGATAACGGTGAAAGGCAAAAATCCGGAAGTTGTGGAAGTCCGTTTCATCACCGGATAGCAGTTGGCATTCCTTGTTGATTTCGTTCAACAGTAGGGGATCGGCGCGGTTCAGATTAACCAGATCCACCTCGGAAAAAGGAAATGCCTTCTGGAGCTCTACGGCGACATCCAGTATCTTTTGTTCCTCCTCATAGAGCACGCCCAGATCCAGATCGCTGTCTTTATGAACGATTCCCCTGATTCGCGATCCGAACGCCAGTATGAGTCGGATTTTGTACCTATTTCGGATAGATTCGAGGTGTTGCTTTTGATCTGCCTGAAGTTCTATCACACCTCATGCTATCCTGTCGGGATTGGGCCGTCAACGGCTCGATCCGTTGATCGATCCGCTAAAGAGATCATCGCCGGGAGCTGACCGTTAATCCAGCCGTTTCTCCAACTCGCTCTCCTCGGCCCGGGCTATCCTGCGGCCCGTCTCCACGTCCACCCGCAGCAGCAGGATCATGCCCACAATAAAGAACACGATCAGACTCAGCACCGCGGGCCGGCTGGATCCGAAGATGGCAACGGCGGCGGCGAACACCAGGGGACCGAAGATCGTAGCTACCTTTTCCATGATGCCGAACAGGCCGAAGAACTCTCCGCTTTTCGGTGCCGGTATCAAAGTGGAAAACAGGCTGCGGGTCAGGCCCTGGCTGCCTCCCTGGACACAGGCCACCAGCCAGGCCAGGCACCAGAACTCGACAACGGAATCCAGAAAGAATCCCCAGACGGCGATCACCGAATAGACGAACAGGGCCAACAGCAAACTGCGCTTGGTATTCATCTTGTCCGCCAGCCGGGAAAACAGTACCTTGCCGAGTAGCAACGCCAGCAGCAAGCAGACCACCTCGAGGGCGAAGATCATGCCGATGATCAGTCCCAGATTGCTCTGCCGCAAAGGAGGCAACACCTTCACCTCGGCAATACTAAAAGTATTGCCTGAGCTGCGTTCGTCTCTGTCCCCTTGATTGACCAGGCTGAGAAGGTGCCCGCCCGGGGCAGGGGCTTGAATGGTGACGGTGTTCTCGTAACGCAGGTTGGATCTGTAGGCGTTGATAACCACCGGCTGGCCCTCTTCATCCGTAAGGGGACGGCCGTCGATCTCCACGCTCCAGATCCCGTGATCCGGCCCCTCGCCGTAGGTGATGGTCAGCTTCTGACCGTTGAAGGAGAAATCCACCTGAGCTGCCGCTTCGTCGCTTGTGCGGTAGATCCTGTCCTCGTCACTGCGAATCGTTTCCGCTGAAACGACCTGCTCGCTCCAGCCGCCCCGGTAGGCGAACGCCTCATCGGGAGCGGCATAGGCTCCTTCGCCCACTGCTCTGTCCGTGGCCGCATAGGCGGGCAGGGGTGCGCCGCTGATGTTCCCAGGCAGCAGGCGCTTGCCTCCGATTCCGATGACCGGCAACAGGATGATATTGAACACGATGAAGGCCATCACGATGTGCCGGTAACGGGTATCCTTGCTGGGCAGGCGGCCGAAGATCAGGCTGAAGGGGATGCCCACGAACTGGACCAGCAAGAGGGCCAGGATCAGCTCAAGGGCGCCGAATCCGAGCTCTGCGCCGTAGATGGCGGCTACGCCGATGATCGTTCCGATCCCATCGAGGTAGATCAGGGCGGCCAGCAGCAGTTTGAACAGCTCCTTGTACTGGCGGATGTCGCGGAAGGTATCCACGATCCGCTTGAAGCTCACCAAAAATACGCTCTGTCCCTTTTCGAGCCGGGCGGTCAGAGTGTGGGGCTCAGGGATGTTCTTGAGCAGGGGTATGGAGAACAGGGCCCACCAGAGAGCGACGCTGAGGAAGGAAAGCCGCGGTCCCCATGTGCCGGGGAGCAGCTGGATCATCACCACGTTCACCGCCAGCAGCAGGCCGCCGCCCAGGTAGCCCATGGCGTAGCCCCTGGTTGATACCCGGTCTTGATCCTCGATCTTGGCTACGTGGGGAAGAAGGGCATCGTAGAACACATTGGCGCCGGCAAATCCGATGCGTCCGAACACAAACAGGAGGGAAGCGAGCAGCCAGTTACCACTCTTCACGAGTACGAGCAGCCCGGAGGCGACAACGCCCATACCGGCAAAGATCGACAGGAATTTCTTCTTACCCCGCATCACATCGGAGATCGTACCCAGTATGGGAGCGACTACTGCCACGATGAACAGGGATATGGTCAAGCCCGCGCTCCAAAAGGCTGTTGCCACCGCCGGGCTGGGCAGGGTGGAGGCGGCCACCTGGCTGTAATACACCGGCAGAACCGCGGCGGCCACTGTAGTGATGAAGGCGGAGTTGGCCCAGTCGTACATGGTCCAGGCCCGAATGCGCTTTCGATACTCCCTGTCGATCATAGCAATCCTCCTGTGTGACTTTTATACCCGCCTCTGCCGTGCTCTGCAAGCGGGCGGCCGGTCGAAATGGTGCGGGCTAATCAAAATCCAGTATCTCCCTCAGCACCCGCCCTTGCGCCGCGGGCAGCTCGAGTCCCAGGAGGGCTGCCAGGGTGGGGCCCAGGTCCACGATGCAGAGGCTGTCCAGGTCGATACCCCTGCGAACTCCGGAGCCCGCGGCTATGAACACGGAGGTGTAGCCGGGACGGTCCGGGTGGTAACCGTGGACGGAACGGAAATTTTCCTTGGCCGGAGCAAGCACCTGCCCTTCGATTTCCGGCACGAAGTAGCAGCCGGCTTTGGCTTCCAGGACGTAATCGATGGATTCTCCGAGTTTCATCCGCCGGACCTGGTCTCGCGGGTACACGGTTTCTATCACCGCGCTGCTCCCCTTCTGAAGCTCTGAAAACACAACCGCAAGCCTGTTGTGGACAGAGCGGTCCGCCGGATCGCGCAGGCTCACCTGGGCGGATCCGTCGCAGGTGTTGGCCCAGGCCTCCCAGCGGTTCAGCCTGCGGTCTTGGGCGGATTGCTCGGGCTCGAACTCGAGCAATCCCGCCTTCTGAAACGCCGCGTTGATGCGAATGCGGGTATGCACGTCCATGTAGGCGTGGTCCCCGAACACGACAAAGGTCGTATCATCTAACGCCCCGGAGTCCCGGGCGGCGGCCCAGAGAGTACCGAGCCGTCGATCGTGATCTTCCAGGACTTTCTGTGTCTCTTCGGCTTGAAAGCCGAAGCGGTGTCGGGTTCCATCAAGGTCGAGGAGGTGGAGCAACAGCAGGTTCGTTTTTCGCTTCCGGACCAGGCTTGAGGCGACTGCAGTGGTGAAATTATCGAGGTGAAAGTACTGCAGGTTCTTGAGCAATGACCGGTAACGCAGCCCCATATGCAGCATGAATAGGGGGCTGCCCCCTGTAAACAGCAGCCAGGGGTAGCATTGACCGGGGAGGGTGACTTTGATCTCCGGAATCACGTAGTGATTGCCGGATCGGGCGGCGCCGGGCCAGAGCAGGGTGGCGGTTTTCAAGCCGTGCCGCCGTGCCACTTCATCCAGTGCAGCAACCCGGAGGAAGCGACGGTACCAGTGCCAATCCGGGGAGGTGCGGCCCGGTTGAAAGAGGGTGTTTGCGTTGATTCCATGCCGGTGGGGGTAGCATCCGGTGATCACACTGGCGTGCAGGGGATAGGTTTGAGTCGGGTAGATGCCCCGCATTTCCCGGCAGACCGAACCGTGCTCCATCAGTCTTCGGAAGTTGGCGAGCGATTCCAGGTGCGGCAGATCCGCCGTGGACAATCCATCTATGGATACAACAACCACGCTCCGGTGCATAGCGTGCCGGTAGTGTAGGGTTTTCATTTACAGAAGACAAGCGGTGGAATTGTTTTTGACACGATAGCGCGAGTTTCGATAGAATCGGCGCGGGAGGCGATTTTGACTGAAAATTCCATTCCTGTTCGAACCACCCTGTTCGTCCTCCTCCTGGCCCTGCTCTGGGGCGGCAACGTCGTGGCGATCAAGATCGGTGTGCGCGGTATTCCCCCGCTTGCCGCCGCGGGAATCCGCTTTGCCGTGGCGCTGCCGCTGATCGCACTCTGGGCTCGGCTGCGTCATATCTCCCTCAAGCCTCGAAGCGGCGAGGTAATCCCCCTCCTGGTTGTCGGTGTGATCTTCACGACCCAGATCGCCATTCTCAACACGGGAACCCGGCTGACTCTGGCCGGGCGGGCTACCGTGATTCTTCACACCTATCCGGTGATTGTGGCCTTCCTGGCCCACTTCATCATACCCGGAGACCGTCTGTCTTGGATCAGGCTGATCGGGGTTATCTGCGCATTTGCCGGTATCATGGCCGTGTTCTGGGAGAAGCTCTCGATTGGCACCGGAGGAAGCATCCTAGGGGATACGCTCTGCCTGGGAAGCGGTTTCCTGCTCGGACTGCTGACCGTGCTGATCAAGCGCTATGTCCAAAGAATAGAAGAAGCACGGCTCCTGGTCTGGCAGATGATTATCGGGGTGCCGCTTTTTTTTCTACTGCATGTTGTGCTGGAGAGGGGAAGTCCTTACCGGTTCTCCCCGCCTGTCATTACCGCCCTGCTCTATCAGGCTGTTGTGGTCGGGGTGTTCTGTTTTCTGACCTGGTTTTCCATCCTCAAACGGCACTCCCCCAGCCGGCTCACCGTCCTGTTCTTCACAGCGCCGCTGTGGGGTCTGCTGCTCAGCCGCCTGCTGCTGGGAGAGGGAATCTCGATAGGCCTGGGAATCGGAGCCGCCATGGTGGCTCTGGGGATCTTCCTGGTCAACCGCGGTTGATTTGCGACGGCTCCGAAATCACCGGTTGAAAAACGCACCGGTGCAGTGCTTCAGGTAAAACGCCCGTAAGTACCTGAGATCCCTCTTGTGAAACGAGTGATCGCTGTACACCAGGCACTGAATCACCATCAGCAGGCGCCGGGCCCTGATTTGCCGGTGGGGTGCGATTTCCTCTGATGCGGTGCCGATCGCCCCGGCCCAACGCACCCAACCGTGCTCGTATGGCCACTGCACACCCCGGCGACCAAAGGTGGCGGCAATCTTCGCCACGATTTTCAGCGCGGAAGAGCGATCGGGCCGCAGCGCAGCCAGAAGGAGGATGCCGTAGCGGCGAATCCCCCGCAGGGCGAGCAATAGTACAGCGAGAATAGGGATCCCCAGGAAGAGGATCTGCCGGTTGAAATCCCAGGACCGGCGCTCGGTCTGTTGCCGGGTTGAAGGCTCCCGCCCCAGGATCACCCGTAGCTGGCGGTTGGTCACCCGGTTGATCTCCCGCCCGTATTCGTACAGCCACTGCTGCCCGCTCTGTTCGTAGTACGAGGGGTTGACCGCGGTGGTAGCCTCCCAGGCAGTCCAGCCCCGATCCTCCAACCATACCTCGGGCCAGGCGTGGGCGGATAATCCGGTTACAATACCCCGGCCCGCTTCCCGCATCGTCTCGAAGGGCGGGGACCCGCCCGGCACGGTCGCCAGATAGCCGGTGGCGTACCGTACGGGGATGCGGTTCAGCCGAGCCAGCACCGTAAAGGCGGTGGCAAAATGAACGCAGTAGCCCTCTTTACTTTGAAACAGGAAGGTTTCGACGAAATCCGCACCGAGGGGGGGGCGGTCCGCTTGCAGATTGTAGGTATGGTTATAGGCCAGATACCTCTCGATGTTTCTCAGGGTGCCGCGGGTGTTTCCGGCGGGGTCCGCCAGGCTTGCGGCCAGCTGTTTGACCGCCGGGCTGAGATTGCCGGGCAGCTGCAGATACTCGCTGGCCTGAGCAACAGTGGCACGCTCGTTGGGAGACCGGTCTTGTCTCCCCCCCGGCCCGTACTCCAGGTAGATGCTCTGTTCGGAGCGCAGGGGGCTGTCCAGCCGAAATCCCTCCTCGAAGCTCCCCGAGATTCCCCGGATCTGCTCGGGTGGCAAGTGGATAGTTCGTGTGTTCAGGGTGAAGGGCAGGAGAGTGTAATACTCGCTGAGAATCGTGATTCGAAGCGAAGAGGCGGGAACCGTGTCCGGGCTGAGGGCCAGGATCCGCGCGGTTCGGTCAGCGAGCAGGTTTTCAGGGCGATTCGGCGTTCTCTCAGCCTCTTTGCGCTTGCTCCAGGAATGACCGTCGTAGGTCAGGTAGGCGCCGGTGCGCAGGTACAAACGCTGGCCCGGGCTGCCCTGGATCTCGAATATGGGCGCCTCGGAGAGGATTGGGGTTCCTCCCAGCCTGTCGGTTTCGAATCCGTAGCCGTATCCGGGAATCCCGTACAACAGAGGAAAGCGGGGGAACAGGGCGAGTACGATCTTTCGCAAGCCCGGGTGCAGCTGATCGTCCACGATGCGGCTTCCCTGGGGCACGGCCAGGAGCAGGGGAAGCCGGGCCAGGGCCAGCAATGCCAGGAACAGCAGGAAAAAGGTGGTCAGGCTGCGTAGGCGATTGCCCGGCCGCACGAAACGCACGGAGATAACAATCGCACCGAGGGCGAGCAGGCACAGCAGCAGAATGTAGAACAGGCGGATCTGATAGATGAGGGCCAGCAATCCCGCTGCGATCAGCAGTTGGCCGTACAGAGGCAGAAGAATTTCCGAATCCAGGAAGCGCCGGGACAGGGAGGAGGAGAACACGGCGGCCAGCAGCACCATCACGTTGGATACCAGCCCTCGGGGTTCTCCATCCCGGACCAGCTCAAACCAGATGCCGTAGGCCGAGTAGGGACTGATCAGGATCCCTGCTAACACCACGACTGTGAAACAGACGCTGTACAGTATGGATAGGAGGCGAAAGGTTCGAGCGTAGTATCCGCGCGCGGACAGCGATGCTGCAGACAGGGCGATTTTCCCGAGAACCAACGCGAACAGCAGCGGCCAGGACAGCTCGGCCCGCAGCAGAATCTTGAGGATTCCCGGAACGAGCACGGCGGTGGCGGCGGCCAATAGGATCCGAGCCCAGAAAGAAAGCTTAACGCTCATTGCGAACCACCCCGCTTTCCAGGCTTTGGGTGATATCCTCGGGGCCGTCCACAAAGCGGATGTCGGCGCCCCTCTCGCTGAGAGAGTACAGATAGGTGGCCACGGCCCTCCGTTCCGCCTGCGTGTATCCGCTGCGGTTGAGAATCAGAGCCACAGGCGTTTCTGCGGCCAGGGATCTTTCCACCGTGGAGAAGATCTCCGGATCGAGCAGATGAGACAGGATGATTGCGGAGGTACTCTGGTATCCTCCTGTCTGTTTGTCCAGCCTGTAGAAGGCAGCCGGGGAAATCGTCGGCTGGAACAGCAGCTCCATAGTCGACAGATAGAAACGTTGGAAGGCGGAGCGGCTGGTTCCCCGGAAACTGTACACGCTCCGCCCCGGGGCCCGGACCGCTACCGGTACTCCCTGATCCAGGTAGTACTTCACCAGAGCCACCAGGGTATCCACGGACACGTCCTCCGTCTCCAGTGCCTTTAGCCCGGATGTTCCAGGCGGTCTCAGATCGAAGTAGATGGTCACTCCCGGTTCCGCCGAGGTGTCGTATACCTTTACATACGGGTTGCCGGTGGAGGCGAACTTTTTCCAGGCCAGATGGTGAAGGGACTCGCCGTACCGGTAGGCTCGCAGTTGGCTGAAAAGGGCGAAGTCGGCAACCGCGCCGGTGGAAGCGCCCTGGCTGAGGCGCCCGCTACGCTCCATGCCTGTGGAAAAACGCCGCAGGGGCAGCACCCTGGGATAGACGTAGAAGGTTCTGTGCCAGACCCGCCGGCGAAGCACGAGGAAATGCAGCGGATCCTCGGCGGCCAGGGATTCCAGACCCACCGTGTAGATCCCGCGAAAGGGGCAGTGGATCTCATACACCTTTTCCAGCCGCACGCCGGCGCGGATGTAGGTGGTGAATCGGGGAAGCGCCGCCTCCATGAAGGGATGGATCGTCTTGAAGTCAACGGCCAGGTGATGCAGCGGCAGGAGAGTTTCATTGGCCAGGATCAGGCGATAGACCACGGACTCGCCCTTGGCCGGATGTTCGCTGCTGAAATCCTGGTAGTACTTCAGGCGCAGGAAGGTTATCAGCAGGTAGGAGAGCGAGAAAAACGGCAGGGTCAGCAGGATGAAGAAGAGGTAGAGAAAAAACGGCGCTACGTAGCTGCCCGCCAGGTATACGACGAACAGGGCAAGCAGGTACACTCCGATCCTGGCGGTGCGCAGGGTGACGGGCAAATCAGGGTTCATTGACTCCGGTGGGAATCTTCACCTTCCCCAGTACCTTGGCTACCACCTCCCTGGGATCGATTCCCTCCATTCGCGCCTCCCCCGAGAGGATCAGGCGGTGGGCCAGAACCGCGGGAGCCAGAGACAGCACGTCCTCGGGAACTACGAAATCCCGGTCCCGGAGCAGAGCTTCCCCCTGGGCGGCCAGCATGAGGTGCTGAGCGGCGCGGGGACTCATGCCGAGCTTCAGGCGGCTGCTGGATCTTGTCTCTGCGGCGATCCGGGCGATGAATCGTTTCACGCTGTCGGCGACGTGGATGCTGCGGATGCATGCCCGGATCTCCTGCACCATCTGCGCTGTGGAGACCGGCCGCAACTCCTGCAGGGGATCCTCTTCCTGAAAGCGGGAGAGGATCTCCATCTCCTCCTTCCCGCTCGGATAGCCGAGGGAAAAGGATACACCGAAGCGGTCAAGCTCCCCCTCCGGAAGTGGGAAGGCTCCGAGGAAGCTGGTGGGATTCTGGGTGGCGATTACGAAGAAGGGCCGGGGTAGCTTGTGGGTCCTGCCGTCCACGGTGACCGAGCCTTCCTGCATCGCCTCCAGAAGGCTCGACTGCGTACGGGGGCTGGCCCGGTTGATCTCATCGGCCAGGACGAACTGGTGCATCAGCGCACCCTCTTTGTACATGAACTCCCGTTTTTCCGGGCTCCAGACCGTCATGCCCGTGATGTCTCCGGGCAGAAGATCGGGGGTGAACTGGATACGGCCGAAATCCAATCCCACGCTTACAGCCAGGCTGCGGGCCAGGGTTGTTTTGCCCACCCCCGGAACATCCTCGATCAGAGCATGGAGTCCAGAGCTGAAGGCCACCAGGAGGGTGTGGATCTGAGACTCCTTGCCCACGAACACCCTGGAGATATTTGCCGCTACCGTCTGCAGGTGCGCGGAGTAGCGGGGAAGGTTCGGATCATTCATAGGTTTTTACCAGAGCTCACCCAACATTCTCGTGCGTCTGCCTTTCCTGATTAGAGTAACAGCTATTCAGAGAGTTGACAATTTGTATCGGCCCGGTGCGAAATCGGGAACCATCACCCAACCTGTGCTTGCGGGTTTGCAGCAAGAGGTGATACAAAAACATGGAACGGGGAGGCGAAGTGAGGTTTTGTTCACCCGAACCGGTAGCGACGCCGCCGCGATTCACGGGAGTAAGACAATGAAGGACAACAATCGAATCTATCGTCGTGAGGATCTGTTGCGGCTGGCCGGAGAGCTGTTGGCTGCGGCCGGCATGGACAGGCAGATGGCAGCGGTGGTGGCTGACGTGCTTGTTGAGGGAGACCTTTTAGGGCATACCACCCACGGCCTGGCACTGTTACCGGTGTATCTGAAGGGTTTGGAGCAGGGCACGCTGAGACCGGAAGGAGAGGAGGAAATAATTGAGGACAGAGATTCGGCTATTACCATAGACGGCCACTATCTCCCCGGTCCCTGGTTGGTTCACAGGGCCATGGACCTGGCCTTCGAACGAATCGACAGACATCCGCTGGTCACGGTGGTGATTCGCCGCAGTCATCACACGGCGGCTCTGGCCGCCTATCCCAGGCGGGCTACGGAAAGGGGCTATATGTTTTTGATGACCTGTTCCGATCCCTCGGTACGCAGCATCGCCCCCTTTGGAGGGCTCGATCCTCTGTACACGCCCAATCCTATTGCAGCGGGATTCCCGACTGCCGGAGATCCGGTGATCGTCGATATCAGCACCTCCTGCACGGCCAACGGTGTTACCGGCCGACTGCAGGCAGAAGGAAGGCGTCTGCCGCATCCGTGGTTGCTCGACAACCGGGGAATGCTCAGCGACGATCCGGCGGTGTTGTTCGCCGATCCTCCCGGTTCGATCCTGCCCCTGGGAGGGATGGACCTGGGCTACAAGGGTTTCGCATTGGGGATCCTTGTCGAAGCCATGACCGCAGCCCTGGCCGGGTCCGGCCGGGCCGACGGCATAGACCGTTGGGGTGCCTCGGTGTTCATGCAGATCATCGATCCCCAGGGCTTCTCCGGATCAGCGGCTTTCATCAGAGAGACCGAGTGGCTGGCAGAGGCCTGCCGGAAAAACCGCGTACGCCCGGGAGATCCGTCTGTACGCCTGCCCGGGCAGCGAGCCCTGCACCTGCGCCGAGAACAGCTGGCCCACGGCCTCAAGCTCTATCCCTCCATCATGCCCGCTATTGAACCGTGGGCCCGGAAGTTCGCCGTCGTGATGCCGAGCGGTGACGACTAGGTGAACCGGGCTATTCAGATGACGCTATGCCTTGACCCGCCCGCGGCGAACCAGAACAACTTGTAGCGCTATTGCCACACCTATGAGAGCGGCGCAAAAAACGCTAACCGCGTTCATGGTGTAGTGCTGATAGATCTGTCCGCCCACGGCGGACCCGGCGATCAGACCCGAGGCCAGCAGGGCTTCGTGAATGGCCATGCGGGTGGCCCGGCGGGGCGCCCCGGAAGCGCCGTGGAAGAAGCTGTAGGAGAATCCCAGGGAGACCAGGGGACCGATCAGGGCCAGACTCAACACCAGGAGAGGGATGGATGCGGCCCGGGATATGCCGAAAACCAGGACAGCCAGCAGTGCCAAACCCGCGGTCATAGGAGCCGGCCGGAAATGCCAGAACGTTGTTCTGCCCAGAAGCAGGTAGCCCGCCGCCGTGCATAGAGCTCGACAGAGAAGCAGGGCTCCGATCGTGCTCTTGGACAGGCCCAGATCATCCCTCGCGTACATCGGGAAGACGGTGATGATCACTCCCATCACCGTATAAGTAACGAACACGCCGATCCAGGCGGGAAAGCGCAGGGGGGTGCTGTTGTCGGGTTGGCCAGAGCTCTCCCGGCGGTTGAACCCGCGCTGTTTGTCTGAGCGGATTCGGGGCAAAGCCAGGGCGGCCCCGATCAGAAGGAGGCAGTCTATGAGGAACACCGCAATCGCTCCGTACAGGGGATAGCGGGGGGAGAGCTCGCTGAGTGCTCCGGCGACCAGGGGGCTGACGATGATTCCCATGTTGCCGATGAAGGTCAGCCGGCTCATGGCCCGGCCCAGCTGTTTTCCCTCGATTCCCAGAGACAGCCAGCTCATCAGGGGCGGCCAGAAGAAGGAAAGACAGAATCCGAACAGGCCGTAGAAGACAAAGGCCGCAGCCACGGATCGGGAGAGCAGGATGGCGGTTACCGCCGTGGCCATGCCCGCGCAGGAAAAGATCATCGAGTAGCGGGGAAGGAGCCTCTCGAAGACAGGCCGCATGGTCAGGCATCCCAGAACGTAGCAGCCCTGCCAGGTCGCGGCGATCCAGCCGACCTGTCCGGGGGAGAGAAGAAACACCTCCCGCATGTAGAAGACCATGCCCAGGATGAGCATCCCCAGGCCTGCTTCGGTCATGAAGCCCGCCGGAAGAATCACCGCGGTCTTGCCGATACCCGCGGAGAGTGCGCGGAGTAACTGCTGCTGCTGGCTGACGAAACGGAATCGCATTGTAGACGGCGAGACGGTTGTAGTTGGTCTTCCGAGAAACTCTACAGAGCTTTGCCCGTTATTCCCAGAGTCTGAAGTGGGGATACTCGTCGGTCATAAGGCCCACATAGGCGGTGACCCGATACGACCATCTCTGAACGCCCATGACGAGCTTGAAGATGTCCTTGTGGTATTTCCCCGTGAACAGCAGAACGATGGCCACGATGATCACCAATACCCAGAACAGGCCACCGAAGGGATACTCGGTATGGGCGGCGTAGTTGTAGCCCCAACCGACCAGGGCGCCAAGAATCGCGTAGTGGGGAATGGCCAGAAACCACTTCACAAGCACCATCCAGTTCTTTAGCTGTTCCGGATAGTCGATCTGCAGATCCGCCGGGTAGTCGACGGATTCCAGGGTGAAGGGCGGATACTTGTCCGTGCCCAGAACGGCTGCGTAGTAGAAGACCCGCCAGCCCCAGCGCAGCACGCCCACGTTGAAATCGAACATGCTCCGCGGGTAGCGTCCTGTGAAGAGAATGGCAAAAAAGGCGATGATCGTGAGAACCGAGAAGGCGACGGCCAGGAAGCAGAGCACGATCCAATGCGGTATGGCCAGAAACCACTTCACCAACCAGAGCGCCCTGGAGGGCTCATCGATCTGCCCCTTCAAGTGGACAGGATATGTATTTTTTTCTTTTGCCATGATTTCCTCCCATTCGGTAGCATACTACTCATGTGCTTTATACCGCTAGAAGGGATTTGAGTCAAATGCTTCAGAACCTATTTTTATTTTCTGGAATTTCCCTCGATTTTCGGTTAGGATAGAAGCACAAAGCACAATCAAATACAGCTCGTGTCGAAGTGCAGCTAAGGGGCAACACTATCGTGGAAGAGAGAATCGGCGAAGCTCTGGTACGGATTGGGGCGATGACCTCCGAACAGGTCGATCAGGTTCTGAAACTCCAGCAGGATGGAGATGATCGTCTGTTTGGGGAGATAGCCATAGGAGAGGGTTTTATCAACGACAAGGCGATCAAGGCCTACCTGGATGACAGGAAGTAACTGAAGGGTCAGTTGAGGGCATCCTGCTTTACGTAGAGCAGATGGGTATTGCCCGTCGAATCGTTGAACCAGAACTGCAGTTTTCCATCCTGTAGCAGAAAGCACTGGGTAAAAGTTTTTCCCCTGCAAGGAGCAATACTGCCGAAGCGGGCTTTGGCTTGTGCAAGCAGTTCTCGTTCGGTCCTGTTCATGGCTTCTTATCAGAAACCTCGGCAGGATTTTCGCCTTGCTTAGCAGAATTCTTAAATTTTTCGACCCTTGCGGAGGGCGGTTTTTCTGCCTCCGCTGCTACACTTGCGATGCCAGCTTGTCGAACTGCTCCACCGGCACCGCCGGAGCCGTGGTGAAGGAGATCCCTGTCAGCTTCTGCAGTGCCATGGAAATTTGCATGGCCGCCTCGGTGCCCGGCACATCTGCAATGATTACCAGGTCGTGCTCTCCCAAAAGCGCGTAGATTGATTTCACCTGTCCGCCGAACTTCTTGAACGTCTCCGCCGCTTTTTCCGTCCGTTTACCGCTGATTTCTTTCACTGCGCTTTCCGAATAACACCCAAAGAACAAGTACGTGCTCATATAATCCTCCTTGCCATACTCTGCCTCTAGTGTAGTAAAATCCGCAAGAGAGTGCAAAAGAAGTTGTCTTTACCTCGGTTTCCTTGGTACAATGGAAGCGGTAGGTGCTTATGAACACAGCAGTGCTTGGTGTTGATATCGGATCGGTAAGCATTTCCCTGGTCGGCCTCTCGAGCGGGGGTGAAGTCCAACTTTCTGAATACCGCTTTCACAGGGGGATGGTCCGGGAAACCCTGAAGGCTATGCTGAAAGCCCTGGCTCCCGGCACGATCGGAAGCATCAGTTGTACCACCTCCACGCCGCGAATCCTCCGGCATGCTCATTACTACGACACCCAGGTGTGTTTCATCGAGGCGGCCCGGAGGCAGCACGGTCTGATCCGTTCTCTGTTGGTGGTCGGTGCAGAGCGCTTTATGCTTCTGCGCTTCGATCCCGAGGGAAAATTTTTAAACCTCAAGGCCAGCACCTCCTGCGCCGCCGGTACCGGAAGCTTCCTGGACCAGCAGGCCGGCCGGCTCGGTCTTCGGGGAAGCGCCGAGCTCGGAGAACTGGCCGAGATAGCCCGTCGCAACGGAGGCGAGGCTCCAAAGATCGCCTCCCGCTGCGCCGTGTTCGCCAAGACCGATCTATGCCACGCTCAACAGGCGGGGTACACCCTGGAGGAGATCTGTGACGGGCTGTGCGCCGGGTTGGCCCGAAACATCGCAGACACCATATCCACGGAGGAGCAGATCCTCTCTCCCGCCGTGTTTGCAGGCGGGGTGGCGCGAAACCGGGCGGTGGTTTTGCATCTGGAAACGCTTCTCGGCTGCAGTTTCGATATAGGGGAGCACGCCCACCTGTACGGTGCCCTGGGAGCTGCCCTATGCGGTTTGCGGGACGGAATCGGCACGGAGCTTTCCTACACCAGCCCCGAAGAACTGATCGACATGAGAGAGGGGCCGAAGAGCTACTACTACGAGCCCCTGGATCTGAAACTCTCCACCTATCCGGATTTCAATCAAAGCGCGAATACCGAGTTTATCCCCTCGGTAAAGGGATTCGACCTGCCGGTGGAGATCGATCTGTACGACAGGATGAACGGCCGCGGGGTTGTGGAAGGAGTTCTCGGAATCGATGTCGGCTCCACCAGCACCAAGGCGATTCTGATCGATTCGGCAAAACGTGTTCTGGCAGGCTTCTACACCCGAACCGCCGGACGTCCCCTGGCTGCGGTCCAGGCGATACTCGAAACCCTGGACGATCTGGTGAAAAAGCAGAATGTCGAGTTGAAGATTCGTGGTGTCGGAACCACCGGCGCAGGGCGCAAGTTCATAGGGGAGGTGATCGGGGCCGACCTGATCCTCAATGAGATTACAGCCCACGCCCGGGCCGCCTGCGAGCTGGATCCGAAGATCGACACGATCATCGAGATCGGCGGGCAGGATTCGAAGTTCACAACCTTGCGCGACGGCATGGTGACCTTCAGCCAGATGAATACGGTTTGCGCGGCGGGCACGGGCAGCTTCATCGAAGAACAGGCGGGTAAATTGGGCGTATCCCTGGCCGAATACTCCTCCCGGGCCGAAGGCGTGCGGGCGCCCCTGGCCAGCGACCGCTGCACCGTGTTCATGGAGCGGGACATCAACCACTACCTGAACAAGAAGTACTCGGTGGACGAGATTCTGGCGGCGGTGCTGTTTTCCGTTCGGGAAAACTATCTGCTCAAGGTTTCCTCCGAAGGCCTGATCGGAGAACACGTCTGCTTTCAAGGGGCAACAGCCAAGAACCGGGCGCTTGTAGCCGCTTTCGAGCAGAAGCTCCGCAGACCGATATTCGTGTCCAAGTACTGCCACCTGACCGGGGCGCTGGGTGTGGCTCTGCTGCTCCAGGAAGATCTACCGGAGAGCACCCGGTTCCGGGGGATAGACCTGTACCGGGAGTCGATTCCGGTGCGCGCGGAGACCTGTTCGCTGTGCAACAATCACTGCCGGTTGCGAATTGCCGAGGTTCGGGGACAAACCGTGGCGTACGGTTTTCTCTGCGGCCGGGACTATCAGGACAAACGATACGTGAGCAAAAATAGATCCGGTTTTAACCTGCTCAAAGTTTATCAGCGTTCGTTTCAAGAACCGTGTCAGGAATCGACACAGAAGCCGAGGCGCAATCCCGAACCACAGCCGCCGTCCGGTGATTCTCCGACGGTCGGCATTCCCGCGGCTCTGCACCTGCTCGACCAGCTGCCGCTGTGGAAGCGGTTTTTCGCCGAGCTGGGGATCCCAACCATGTCCAGTGAGGGATACGCCGAAGCGCTGAAGGCCGGCAAAGAGCTTACCGGGGCGGAGTTTTGTGCCCCGGTAACGGTACTGCACGGACACGTCCGCCACCTGGCCCGCTCCTGCGACTATCTGTTCCTGCCCGTATATCTGGAAGCTCCATCCGAGCGCCGACAGGCTGGAGTCCTGCGTCACTACTGCTACTACACCCAGTTCGCCCCCTCTATAATCTCACAGATCGGAATCGGGGATATTGAAGGGAAAACCCTTCTGCCCCTGATCGATCATGGCAGTCTGGAGGCCGATGCGCCGCCGGCGGTGCGCAAGCTGCGAACGCGAAGCAAGCAGGAGCTGTATAGAGCGCTACAGCAGGTGCCGGATCTTTCCCTGTCCTACCCGCAGGTGTGCCGGGCCTATGACATTGCTGTTGAGGCATATCGAGAAGGACGGGAGCAGCTGCAGAGGGTGTACCAGAGGACCCGCAGTCATGACCAGATCGAGGTGGTTCTGGCAGGCCGGCCCTATCAGGTGCTCGCCCCGGAGATGAACAAGGGCATCCCCGATATCTTCGCCGCTTTGGGCATCAAGACCTACTGGCAGGATATGCTTCCGCCTCTGTCCGAGTGGCGAAGAACAGTTCAAGGCTCGGGAGGGAATCACGACGCGGTTCTGGGCCGACAGGTCCTACAGGATCTGGAACCGCTCCTGGAGGCGGTCCAGTGGAACTACGCGGCCCGGATTCTGGAAACCGCGGCGTTTTGCGCGATCACCGAGGGACTGTACCCCGTGTTGATAACCGCCTTCAAATGCTCTCCCGATTCCTTCGTGATCGAGTACTTCAAGCGTATTCTCGACAAGTACGACAAGCCCTACCTGATCCTGCAGATCGACGAGCACGATTCCAACGTGGGCTACGAGACACGGATCGAGGCGGGGATCCACTCTTTCGCCAACCACGCGGTCCGTCTGGGCCGCGATCAGAAGGCCGGCTATGCGGAGCGCAAGCCGCTCCCGGCCGGCCGGCCCCGCCATTCGGTGAGCCCCGTAGTGGAGCATCGGCTGAACGGCAAGACACTGCTTTTTCCCAACTGGGATCGTCTGACCATCCCTCTGGTTGTGGCAAATCTCCGCAGCGCCGGAGTGGATGCCCGCGTTCTCGAGGAAGATGAAACTTCCATACTGGCCGGCGCCCGCATGAACACGGGGCAGTGTCTGCCCATCAATGCCATCACCCAGGGGGTTGTGAACTATATTCGCAAATACGAACTGGATCCCGCTCGAACTGTCGTCTGGATGACGAAATCGATACTGTCCTGCAACTTCCATCTTTTCCCCCACTTTATCAAGAGTCTTCTGGAGTACTACGGTCGAGGAATGGAGAAGGCCGGAGTCTACGTGGGAGATTTTTCCTTTTCGGAGTTTTCCCCCCTGCTGGGAGTGGGCGCCTACTTCGCCTATCTGTTCGGTGGGTTGCTGCGCCGTCTCGGCTGCCGCATCCGACCCTACGAGCTCAATCCGGGAGATACGGACAGGACCGTGGCGGCAGCGCTGATGGTTTTCGAAGACTCGCTGTTGGGCAAGCGATCGAAGGAGGATGCCCTGGCCGAGGTGACGGGAATGTTCGGGGCAATACCCAAAGCAGAGCATTGGCGCCCGAAGGTGGCGATTTTCGGAGACCTGTACGTACGGGACAACGACGTCATGAATCAGGATCTGGTTCGTTTCATAGAGCAGACCGGCGGGGAGGTGGTTACGACTCCGTACAGTGAGTACCTGCGCATTATCGCCGACCCCTTGTTCAAGAAATGGAGCCGGGAGCACCGCTATTGGATTCTCGTCAAGTACCGAGCGCTTCTGGCCCTGATCAATACATTTGAGAGGAAGTATTTCGGGTACTACGAGGATTACCTGAGCTCACCGCACTCGTTGCGGGACACCGATCCGGAACAAATCCTGGACAGCTACAACGTGCGGCTGGAGCATCACGGTGAATCCTGGGACAATCTGTTGAAGATCGCTCATCTGATAGAGGTTCATCCGGAGCTGCGGCTGTTCGTTCAGACCAACCCCGCCTTCTGCTGTCCCTCCCTGGTCACCGAGGCCATGGCTCGGCGGATCGAAGAGCTTACCGGTGTACCCGTGGTCACCCTCACCTACGACGGTACGGGAAACCTGAAGAATGACATGATCGTGCCCTATCTTGCATCTGTTCAGGAGGATGCCCGCTCCACCCGCCGATCCGGCTCTACGCTGCTCAGAGCGTCTCGATGAACTCCCGCACCACGCCCTGAAACTGCTGTGAGCAGATATAGTGCAGCCAATGCCCGCAGTCCTCTATGACCTCGATTCGCCCGTTGGGGAAGTATTCATTGAACCGGGGCCGGTCTCCTGCCCGGGCGAAGGGCGATTCTCCGCCGGCAATCAGCACAGCGGGGCCGTCGAAGGTGTTCTCGAAGATGGAAAAATCAGGGCCCCGGAGGAATTCGCTCGATTGGAGCACCGGCACATTGAGCTTCCAGCCAAAGCCCCCGTCGGTACGTTCCACGTTCATCTGCAGGAACTGCCGCACCTGTAGATCGGGAATGATGGGGGCCATGGCCTCGTCGATCTCCCGCCGGTTCTTGTACGGGCGGAGGTCCATGGACAGGGCCCGGAACTCCCGGGTGAAATCCGGCCGGTAGCCGCGGGGCAGAATATCCACCACGATCAAGCCTTTTACGGTCTGCGGATGAGACAGGGCGAATCCCATGGAGACCAGGCCTCCCATGGAGTGGCCCAGGAGCACAGCCTGACTCAGCTTTCTGTCCTGAAGCCACTGCCGCAGGTCGCCGATCGTATCCTGCAGTGTGTGCGACTGGGAGTGGGGTGAGTCCCCGTGGTTGCGCAGATCCAGAGCATAGGGCCTGGAGAAGCCGGACAAGAACTGGGCCGTACCGACCCAATTCTTGGAAGAGGCGAACAGACCGTGGAGAATCACCACGGGAAGGCCGTGGCCGCCGAACTCTCGAGTGTAGAGATTCACTGGTTCCTCCGCATGCCTCCCGATGGTCATCGATATCCATTTCGGTTTCGATCCGGGAAGTCTGAGCGAAATATACGGGTATGTTCGGTGGGAGTCAAAAGCCCCGCTCGACACCCCGTGAACTCGCTTTCGGCTGCCTGCGTGCTTGGGGTGGTTGTCAGTATCGACCGTAGCTGCGGGCCGTTTCAACCATGATATTTTCCTCAGGAACAGACGGCCAGGAGGTACCAGGCGGCGTGGGGGATCCATTGTTCGCTCCAGCGCCAGCGGTGCTCGCCCTGCTGTGCATACGGATCGGGGAGAAAGGCGATGTCCTGCTCCTCGTCGAGGCCTGCGGTGATGCCGTTGCAGATGCCCCCGAACGCGTTGGGGAACTCCCTCTCGTATTCGGGATTGTTGCGCCCGAAACC